>Ga0081455_10006501_pt1 | contig 12519 bp, 10 predicted proteins | sample TabmetS3T2R1_FD_70207 | JGI IMG/M metagenome (GOLD analysis project Ga0081455, IMG submission 70207) | Tabebuia heterophylla rhizosphere microbial communities from the University of Puerto Rico - S3T2R1 | ecosystem: Host-associated > Plants > Roots > Rhizosphere ... | reverse complement strand
AAAGCAGAAGTGCCCATAATTCCGAGCGATGTCGCATTTTGACCCGTTGCGGACATCAATGCTCCGGCACGTCCGGGCAAGCGAAGACTCCTGTACTTTCGGCCATGCGCATCTTTTAAGGCAACCGCGAAGCTGAAGGCTATTTCGGCTTGATGCTGAGGATATAGGCGACGACATCGTCGGTATCGGCGCGTGAGAGTATGAATCTTGGCATTCGGCTGTGGTTGGAACGCAGGAACTGTTTCAAAGAAAGCGCTGTGGTTGTCGGCCGGCTGGCAATGTCGGCAAAGCTCGGAGACCTTACTGCGCTGGGAGGCATTGTCGGAGTGACCTGATGGCAATTGCCGCAGATCGTCGTCGCAACGCGAAGGCCCGAAGACGTGTTGCCTGCTGGCGACTGAGCGAGCACCGACCCGTTCGCCGCTAACGCGGCGATGGCGCATGCAAGCCCAATTCCACGCATAGTGACCTCCCCGTCTTCTCCATTCTCAGTTTCGATCATAGCGGACCTGAGCCTGCCCCAGAGACAGTTTTTTCCCAAATTAGCCGCGTGGTTGATCGCGCGCGTACGACCGGATCGAAACCGGGAAGCGCAAGCCTGCGAAGTGAAGACCAAGGGCAACGGCCGGATATGGGCGATCAGGCCCGAGCGAAGATCATTGCATCTTCCCGGCGACCGAAGGTCTTCCGGGAAGATCGGCTATTGAGACCGTTGGATGCAATTTTTCTCAGCGTCGGGCTGTCAGCTCGTGGGACTTAGCACACGCGGCAATATCCCCAGGATGCGCAACAGCTGCCGCTCGCGCAGCCGACTGCGCAACCGACCGCGCAGGCACGGACCGCGCAGCCACGGCAGGCACGGACCGCGCAGCCACGGCAGGCACGAGCCGCGCAGCCACGGCAGCCACGGGCCGCGCAGCCACGGCAGCCACCGCACGCGCGGGCCAGCTGCACGCGGGTGCCAACGTCTTCCTTATCGAAGAGATGGAACGTGGCGAGACTGACGTCGGCCATTTCCTCTTCGCTGAGAACGATGCGCTGATTGGGTGACGGATTGTCAGATTGCGCGATATCAGCAGCGGGCATCGTGGATGCTGATGTGCTACCCAGCAGCGAAAAACCCAGTCCGGTAGCACCCAGCACCGTCACGGTGGCGGCTTTGGTTGCGCGTTTCTGCTTCGAAGCTTGCTTGACCCGTGGCATGGTCTGCATCCTCCGTAAGTTCTTATGATAGCGCTTGGGGTGGCAAGTGTGCGCCCGGCAAGTCCGGCGCGCAAGGGTTGCCAGTGCGATAAGTTACAAACCGTCCCATCGCATTCCCATTCATCTTCATGAACGAGATGAGCCAAATGCGCGTCAGCGGCCGAACAGCATTCGATAGGTCAGCATCATTGAACAATGTGCGTGGCACCTTCTAATGACATGGATCAAGCCGGTCGCCGTGACGCGCGCGACGTGCGGCGCGGAGTTACGACGGGGACAGCCACGAAGGCCGCGTAGGGTGGGCAAAGGAGCGCGAGCGACGTGCCCACCATCTATCCGTGTGCGCGCTCTCGATGGTGGGCACGCTTCGCTTTGCCCACCCTACGCATCGCCGACTGATTTGCTTTGTTCGCAAGCACAATTTCAGGCGGTAACGTGCGACAAATCAACCCGGCGAGCAAATCAATTCGGATTTTCAGAAATCGCGTCAAGTGCCGCAATCAAAAATATTCCGCTTTCGTTCTCACGCAAATCAGCGGCATAACTCCGCTTGTCTCGCCGCGGATGAGGGGCGCTCGCGATCGTCACGAACGTGCGGTGAGATGCGATGGACGTGGATGGCGCGCTGGACGTACGCGCCTGACGCGTACGGTGAAGTCGTGTGGTCCTGATGTTCGCGGTGCTGGCATCAAGTCCCGGAAGCGAGGCTTCTCGGGGCGACGGTGGCAAAAAAGCCGTTCGCCGGGGAGAGCACGTATAAGCCGTAAAGCCATTGCGCAGGGAAGGCCGGGATGCTTCCGCCGAACCTGTATGCTCGTGTGCGCATTTCCTAAAGCACATTGCACACGAGACCGCGGGTGCGGCGCGCACCCGGTCTTCCCTGCGCCCTCTGATCTCAATGAGGGCAAACGAGATGCAAACCTCGGGCGAATGGCGTCGCGAGAATGCCGCCTCATTTTCCGATTTTGCAACGCAGACCGGCTTGCTGACGCAAGTGCAAGGCTTGGATAATTGTTATAGTGCCGCGACCGCGCACGAAGCGTCGCCGCAAAAGAGCAAGAACGGGGAAGCGCATGACCGGGGAGATCAAGCCGCATTACGAGGTCGTCGTCGTTGGCGCCGGCGTGTCGGGCATTTACCAGATCAAGCGGCTGGCCGACCTCGGGGTGGATGCCCTCGTGCTCGATGCCGCTCCCGATCTCGGCGGCACCTGGTACTGGAACCGCTATCCCGGCGCGCGCTTCGATTCCGAGAGCTATACCTACGGCTATTCGTTCTCGAAGGACCTGCTCAACGAGTGGCACTGGAAGGAACGCTTCTCGGCGCAGCCGGAGAATCTGCGCTATCTCAACTACGTCACCGACAAGTTCGATTTGCGCAAATACATGCGGTTCAACCGCAAGGTCGAAGCCGCGGTGTTCGACGAGGCCAGCCATCTGTGGCGGCTCAGGCTCGACGGCGGGCGCGAACTCTCCTGCCGTTTCCTCATTCTTGCCGTGGGGTTGCTCTCGATACCGACGCTGCCGCGGCTGGAGGGCATGGAGGCGTTCAAGGGGCGTTCGTTTCATACCTTCAACTGGCCGCACGAACCAGTCGAACTGGCCGGCAAGAAGGTCGGCGTCATCGGCACCGGCGCCACCGCGATCCAGGTGATCGGCGAGATCGCCGACAAGGTCGGTGAACTCACGGTATTTCAGCGCCGTCCGAACTGGAGCGCGCCGCTCAACAACAGCCCGATCTCGGACGCGGAGATGGCCGACATCCGCTCGCGCTACGACGACATCTTCGCCGCCTGCAGGCGCACGCCCGGCGGTTTCGAGCACGAGCCTGACAGGCGCGGTTTCTACGAAGCCACCCGCGAGGAGCGCGTCGCGCTCTGGGACAAGCTCTATGACGAGCCCGGCTTCGGCATCTGGCTGAGCAATTTCCGCGAGATATTTACCGACGAGGCGGCCAATGCCGAGTTTTCCGCCTACATCGCCGAGCGTATCCGGCAGCGGGTGAAGGATCCGGTGACGGCGGAGAAACTGATCCCCAGGGATCACGGTTTCGGCGTGCAGCGGGTGCCGCTGGAGACCAATTATTTCGAGGCCTATAACCGCGACAATGTGCATCTCGTCGACATCAGCGAGACCCCGATCGAGCGGGTGACCGAAACGGGCTTACGCACCAGCGCGCGCGACTTTGAACTCGACATCCTCGTCTACTCCACCGGCTTCGACGCCATCACCGGCGCGTTCGATGCGATCGACATCACCGGCGTCGGCGGGGTGAAGCTCGCCGAGCACTGGCGCGACGGACCCTCGACCTTTCTCGGCATGATGGCGCACGGCTTTCCGAACCTGCTGATGCCGACCGGACCGCAGAGCGGTTCGGCATCGACGAATTTTCCGCGCGGCATCGAGAACGGCGTCGGCTGGTGCATGGGTCTGCTCGCCCACATGTGGGATCGCGGCCATACGCGGGCCGAGCCGACGGCGGAGGCGCAGGCGCGATGGACGGCGCATGTGACCAAGATGTATGCCATCATGCTGATGCGCAAAGCCAAGTCGTGGTTCACCGGCTATAATTCCAACATCCCCGGCCACGAGCACGGCAAGACCCGCTACCTCGTCTATAATGGCGGCACGCCGAAATATGTCGCCGCCATCACCGAGGTTGCCGAGAAGGGGTATGAGGGGATCGTGTTCGATGCGCAGGCAATCCCTTCGGCCGCGCATCGGCCGCAAGCATCGAGGGTGAGCTAAATTGCACCTGAATTTCGCGTCGCCGGTTTGCGGCGCGAAATCCGGCCAGCACCGGCCGCTTCGCGGGAAAGGCCCATGCGCAAGATCTCGATTCGTGGCTGGATTGAGCTCCCGTCGCCGCAATCGTTCGACGGCGCGATCGCGATCGTGGGGCTCGATGACGTGACGTTGATCGACGCGTTGTCGACGCGGATTGCAGAGACCGTGATCGAAGGGATCACCGGACGGCAGGATCGCATTCCCTTTCATTTGGAAGCACAGTGGGATTTCCGCGCGCGCGACAGCTATGTGCTGGCGGCGGAAATCCGGCGTTCGGACCGGGATCGCGCTGGTCCCGGCGACTTCCTGACGACGGTTGCCGTGCCCTGGACGGTCGACCGGACCGATGGCAATTCGGTGCCGGTTACCCGGATTTGAACGCGGGGACGTGTCGAAGCGCCGATGTCGACAAGGTCATGTCCAGCGCGATCACAAGCTCGCCGAAAACCTGCGCGATCCGCTCGAGCTTTTCCATCTCGGCTGCGGAGACTTGCAGGCTGGATTCGCCCTGGGAGGCCAATCTTGCGTAGGTCCTGGCGCGATCGGCCAGATAGCCGATACCGGAACGAAACAGCGGCGCCCCCGACTTCGGAATATCCAGCAACAGCTTCAGCGCCCCCGGGTGCCGGCCGCTGCGCGCCAGATACTCGATGCGAACCGCGAGCGCGTCCGGTAGCCAGGGATGGGAGGCAACCAGATTGCTGGTCCACTTGTCCAGGCCTTCGAGCTGGTTGGCGCGTATCAGCACGTAGGCGCCGAGTATTTCGCGGAGCGGGGATTGCTTTTTCGTCGCGTAATAGTCGGGCCGCGTGACCAGCGTGCGCGAGATCGACCGCGCCTCGTCCGCCTTGCTCTTGTCGGCGAAGGCGAACAACGAGTTCAGTTCGCCGTCGTGAAAGTCGAATTCGAGGCTGAGCTTGTCGGTGTTGAGGTCCAGAGACCATTTGACTGTCGTCGAACCGCCTTCATCGATCGGCACGGCGAAATAATTGTATTGCTTCGAGCTCTCGATTTCGATCCAGACCGCCTCGCGCGAAAACGGGATATCCAGGTTAGACCGGGTCGTCGGCTCCCGCTTGAGCGGGACCTGGGAGACGGTGCCGGGGATCTTGTCGGCCAGCCAGTTGCCGCGAAGAAGCGCAAACGACTGCTTGAAGAAATACTGCGTGACCGGGCGCGAAATCTCCCAAAGTGAATCCGAGATCGTGTTAGTGGCTTCCAGCTTGGGAGGAAACGCGGCATCCGGGCAGGCGATGTTGAGCTGCCTGCTCTCGCCGGGACTGACGACCACGACGTCGTCGACCGTGGACTGGTCGCCATTGGGCAGCGTCGCGGTGACGTAGTAACGCCCGGGTGGCACTTGCAAGGCATCGTCGCTGACCCCGCGCGCCCTCACGACGAGCTTCTCGTCACGCACCTCGATCGGCAGGGCTCCGCTCCACCTTCGGTCCGGCGGCGTGTCGAGCTTGAACGTGAGGGTTGCTTTGGGTTCGTCCATGACAACTTTCCCAGGCGAGGCTCAGACCGCGGGCTTGAGCAGCTGTGACAGATTGTGCGTCCAGGGCGGCAACATCGGCTTGTTGAAAAGCCGCAGCGGCGAACGAAACGGGTTCGACATCAATCGCCCCGCGTTGACTTCTACCTGATAGGCCCCCGCCTTGACGGTGACGTCGAACTTGGTCTTGGCGCCGGGGTTGCATCCGGCAACCGGGGTTTTTTCCTGATCGAGAACGCCGATGGTGCAGGGCAGACCCAGAGCCTCCGGTTGAACCTCGACGGATATATCTATGTCCGGTGGGCCCGCGAGATACCGGATAACCGGCGAGCCGACCAGGCTTCCCATGGTCACGAGCGTCCCGAGCTTGTTCTTGTTGTAGTAGTAGTCCAGCGCGTTCTTGATCGTCACCGCCGTCACCGACCACTGTCCGGTGACAGGGTCCGGCTCTTCGGCGGCGCGCTCGAAGGCCAGCGTCAGCGCCTGGGAGAAATGGCTCGGCTTGCGGCTGCGTCCGAGCGCGATCGCGCCGTCGACGGTGCTGAATACCATCGGCGCCGCCCGCTCATCCTTTTCACTGAGCTCGATTCCAAACACCGCCGGAACTGTAGGATTGAGAAAGGTCCTCAGCTTTGCGTTTCGGTCCATGCAGGCATCGATGAAGTAGAACTGCGTCCGCGCGATATCGGGGCGCGTTGCCGTCGGTGCCATGCCGCTTTTCACATTGTGCATTTCGAAGCACTCGTTAAGCGGCGCGGCGCTGGTCAGAAAATCCTCGAGCATGAGTACGGAATCATCGGATCCGCGCTGCGTCCCGTGACCTGCGAAGTAGAAGAACGTCATGTCGTCCTTGTTGACCGAGGCGTCCTTGCGCCACTGGCCCGCGAGTTTGGAAAACGCATCGCGGCTGGCGCGGGTGGGCGTTGCGTTGGCGAGCCGGGGTTCGACCTGCACTTCGGCCGGCGACGGCGACAGCAACAGCCGGACGGTTTTCAGCGGCAACCGCAGGCCGGTCGTCGTGATGAAATCGAAGATCTTGAAGGCCGAGAGCGCGGGCGAAGAGAGCTTGTTGAGCTTCCACGTCTCATCGGAGGACGGCTCGCCGGCCTCGGGGAGGTTGAGATAGTCGCTGACGCCGACGATCAGTGCATGAACGCCGGCGCCCGCGATATCGTTGTTGACAACCAGCCCCACCGGTCATCTCCTCACGACTTGATGAGCTTCTTTACCGAAGCGATGTCGCCAGCGCTGAGCTTCTTGCGCTGCCCGATCTCGACACCGGCCTTCTTTGGAATGATCGTGTCCTCGCCAGTCGCGCTGAACGCGTCGCGCGGATAGTGCATGATGGAGCCGTAGTCGTAGGCGAGGAGGTCCATGCCATCCTGAATGTGCTGATCGAAATTGTGCCGGGCGTTCTGCACGACCGCGTTGAGCTTGACGGTCACGAATTGATCGCGGTCTTTCCTGCTCTGCTCGTGCCACAGCCCGACCGTGTGGCCGATTTCGTGAATGCAGTTCCCCGCGCTGCAGGCACCGCCCAGGATTACCTCCTGCCGCCCGCCGCGCCGGCCGACCGAGGACGCGCAGCCGTTCCCGGGACGAAACACCACGAAATCGCGATGAGCAGGATCGCTCGCCTTGCGTTTCACGAACCTGATCGGCGTATTGTCTTCCCAGTGCTTGATCGCATCGAGGACGCGCTGCTGGTTCGGCAGATTGGGATCGATCTCGAAGGGAATCGTGTTGTTCTTCCAGCGAAACTGGGTGCCGACGATTCCGGTGCCGAAGGATTCGACGCCTTCCTCCTTGATGCCCGGATTGTCATCCACGAACTTCTTGACGGCCTGCGCCTCGGCCACGGTTCCAAGAATGATGCATCCTTCGAACACCGCAAGACCGTCGACTGCGGCGTAGGTGACCTCCTTCCAGCCCGTGTCGAGCGGCTTGATCCAGGTCGTGTCGGTCGTATCGCTTGTCAGAAATCCATCAGCCATAACAGTCTCCCATCTTGAAAACGGGTCAGGCGGTAATTCGCCGAATGTGCTAGCGGGTGCAGTATCAAAAGAGTTCGAGTTGCAATTGCGAAGCCGTCAACTAACAGAGGCAGGTCTCCTAGCCGTAGTAATCGCGCCATGACATCCGCACCATGCCCGGCGGCGTCTCTTCGCCGTCGCGCGCCACCGTCACCGGCGGATCATCCTCGATGAAGGCGCTGGCGCGGTTCTCCCAATCAAACTCGAAGGCGTTCTGGTAGTAGGTCGCGATTTCCTTGTTGAAGATGATCAGTCCGGCATCCCGGTTGCGCAGCACGCCGTCGCCGGACCAGTTCGCGCTGCTGACCAGCACGGTCTCGCCATCAACGATGATGCCCTTGTTGTGGATGCTGCTCTGGCTGCGGAAAACGGTTTCCTTGAAGCCGGATTCCACGAGCTTCCTGATCTTGTCGGCGGCGCCGTTGCTGCCGACGATGATTCTCATGTCGAAGTTCGGGCGGTTGCTGAGCTCGGCGAGCTTGGCGAGCATTTCGGTAAATTTCTTGTCGATCTTCTTGTCGCTGAAGGTGATGTAGGCGTACTGCAGGAAGATCGATCGCTTGGCGCTGCCGATTAATTCCATGATGCGCCCGATGTAGTTGTCGGGCGTCAGGACCGGCGCGACCTCGAATTCGCCGGGCTTGGTCGGCAGGATTTCGGGGGCAATCGGTGTCGGCGTATCGGCGACATCATCGGCGTCGAACAATGTCTCAACCGGCACGAATACGTCCGGCAGCCGCGGGGTGGCCTGCGCGTCCAGCACGGCGCCGTCCTCACCGGCTTCCGCCTCCGCCTTCGAATCATCGCGGTCGTGCTTGATGTAGCGCTCGAAGACCTTGGCCAGCCTGTCATCCTCGACGATGACATGCCATTCCCGGTTGCCCTTGCTGTACATCCCTTTGGCCTGGGAAGGGGTTCCGATCGGGTCGATGTTCGGCTGGCTGCGCAAGCTCCAGTTTCCGCTGGACAGCCAGAATGCGCTGGAGTCCCGGACTGCGACCTTCTCGTGATAGGCGCTGGCGAAGCGGCGCGAGGCGCCGCACTGCACGATAAAGCCGTCGAGATTGTCTTTCAGGGACTTCCTCAGCTTGGTGCGGATCTTGGTCTCCGGCTCCGTCATGCCGTCGTCCCAGGTCAGCACGACCTGAAGATCCTTGTCGCGTACCGTCTCGATGAAGCTCTTGGCGATATAGTCGGCGTTGAAGTCATACATCGCGACGGAAAGCGTCTTTTTCGTCGCCTCGAGGAACGGCCGCAGCACCGGCCAGCCGGCGTCAGGACCGATGTGGCAGAGAATCGGCTTCTTGATCTTGAACGTCGCGTTGATCGGATTTCCGGTGATCGGCTTGTAGGTGAGGCCGGTAGCCGAAGCCGCCACGCTGTCGGCGATGGGCTGATCGCTCATCAGCGTCATGACCTGCCGCAGCGGGTCGGCTTGCATCACGCTGACGCGGTAAGGCCCGAGCTGGCGCGGCACACGCTCTTCCGGCAGCACGCTGGCCGGCGGCTTCTTGTGGGCGACGTAGACGATGACCGCCGGCTCCTTGTGTACGGTGCCATCGATGATCGGAAAGCCGGGCTCGGCGGAGACAAATCCATCGACCGCGGTCAACTGCGCCATGTTGGCGTCGATCACGGACTGCACTTTGTCCTTGGTGGGTTGATCGAGGAAGCGCATCGTTCCGGTCCCTCCGGCGTCAAATGAATTAATTGCAATGGCAGTCGTGGTTTCTGACTTCAAAAGGTGCGTACGGCATTTGGTCGATCGCTTGCGCTGCGTGTCGCTGCCGCAGGCGTAGCGACAAACCGTTGTGTCGCCAGAGAAAAATTCGGTGACCTGCAATCACTCTGAGCACGGAGATACACTCCGACGTGCGATGCCTTCGGGTTGCTACTTTGCCGAACCGGCGACTATCTGTCAGTGAAGCACTTCACAGACCAGCTCAGAGGTTGCGAAGAAGGAGGGCGAGCACATCGCGTTCGATGCGCTCCATGCGACGGTATCGTGTGCAGGTGATCGCCCGTTCAGGCGCCGCGCTCGGTATCCGTCAATGCGTCCGCAGCAACCGCCGCGGATGAACGCCGTCGACATAGCCCATGAACGGCGGATGGATCGAGTAGCCGATCAGCTCGCGTGCGCGCTCCGGCAATTGGCTGGCAAGATCGGCGGGGACGGCAAGCGCCATGTTCTCGAGTTGCCGCACCCAGCCGACGCAATATTGCGGGGTGATGATCAGGCGCGGCCGGTCCGACCGGTTGGCGCCGCCGCGGTGCCACAGCGTTCCCTTGGTGATCGCCAGCGATCCGGACGGCATGATCAGCTTGATGGCGTCCGTTCGATTGCCTTCATCATGCTCGGCTTCGTTGGTGAAGTGCGCGGGCTTCACCGCGCCCTCGATATACTGTCCGTCCCAGAGATGACTTCCCGGAATGATTTCGGTAGCGCCGTTCTGCTCGGTCGTATCGTCGATCGCCCAGAACGTGGAGATGCCGAGCGCCGGACGGGGCCGCGGTATCTTGACGCTACTGTCGTCGAAATGCCAGGGCTGCACCGTCTCGCCGGGATGAAGGTTGATCGCGAGCATGGCCGACAGCAGGCAGCTGTCGCCGAGCTCGGCTTCAACAAAGGCCAGGGCGAGCGGATGGACCACGAGTTCGGCGAACACCGGCGACTTCGCCAGCAGGGCATACACGCGGTTGGTCTTGGTGCCTTCAAAATCGTTGCGGCCGAGCAGATCGCGCGCCAGGTGCGGCGCCAGCGCCGCGCGGATTTCTGCGACGCGGTCGGGCGCGAGTACGCGCTCGAAGATCAGGTACCCGTTGCGGTCGAACTCGTCCTTCAACGAGGCGAATGAACGTCCCTGGAGCCAGGGCGAAACCTGCTCCGCTGTTGCTGCCATCGGCGCTCTCCCTTGCCAGCCCGGTCAAGCCGGGCTTCTTGGGATGCATCATACGCCACTATCGATGGCTTTCACGGGATTTCTGCGGCGCAAATGGCGACGGGAAGTCACGATCGCGGCGCGAAGGCGTAGCGGAACGTGCAGCTTGGCGCACCCTGCATCAGGGTCTGGTCGCGGCTGAGGCTGACCTCGCTGCCCCCGGCGTCGACGATGTCGAAATCGGTGGCGCAGACCAGCAGCGCGCCGAGCTCCGGCTCGCCGAGCGCGCGAAAGAATTCCGCGAACCGGCAATGCGTGACGTCGAACTCCAGTGCCTCCTTGTCGTGCCGGCGCATTTCCACCGTCACTTCGCGTTCGCTGACGTCGGCAAGCGCGGTGTGCATCGCCGCCCATTTGCGCCGCGCGCTGCCCGCGACGCTAGCGCCGACGTCGGCGAACAATTGCTTCGACCAGTCGCGCAAGGCCTGCTTGACGATCGTGTCGGCCTTTTCCTTGCCAAGTTCAGCGCGCAACGCCCGCAGCACGGGCACGAGGACCTGGGCCTGGATCCGCGTCTTGTCGAGCAGCGACAGACGGGGAACGACCATGTAATCGTCGAGGACATTCATTGTTGCCTCCTTGCTGAGATGGGGCCGATCACTCCCGCAGCTCGGTCATGAAAACCTTTTGCGCGATCTGCCAGCGGCCGTCGATCTTCAACAGTGACAGTTGATCGGTAAAGAAGCGCGGCGGTATGGCGCATTTGAGCTTGACGTAGGCCATCGTCGGGCCGACGAGGTCGATCGACAATATCTCGTCGTGGCGGGTTAGGCCGCGCTGCTTTGGCGATTGCCGGTTTTTGACGTTGTTCAGCCAGATGTCACGCGGCGTGATCGCCAGTTCGCCGCCGTCGTCGATGCTGGTCAGTGCGCTGGTCGGATGAAAGGCGCTCGCAATCTTGCTCGCGTCGCCCTCGTAGAGGCCGTCGAGATAGGACTGGATCACGCCTTCGATATTTTTGACATCGTCTGTGTTGGTCATGAGGCCGCTTTTTCCGTTTTCTCTCGATGAGCGTCCTGGCGACGACAAACGAAATCAATTGGGCGGTCAACGTAGAAAATCTAATGCATGACAGTCTGCGGGCCTCATGACATTTTGGCGCGGCGATAGCCGGACTGGATCGAGAATGGTTGCCAGCGACACCTATGCCGAGTTTCTGCGCGAGCAGCTTAGCCCCCTCGGCCGCGTCACCCTGCGGCGCATGTTCGGCAAGACCGGCGTGTTCTGCGACGGCGTGATGCTGGGCATGGTGACGGAAAACACGCTCTATTTCCGGGTCGATGACCAGAACCGGGAGACGTTCAAGGAGGCCGAGACGTTTCCGCCGCTCAACTATGCGAAGCAGGGCGAGACCATCGACCTCGCATTCTGGCGCGTGCCGGAACGGCTGTTCGACGAACCGGACGAATTCATCATGTGGGCGCGCGCCGCGCTGGCCGCGGCCCACCGGGTTGCGGCGAAGCGGCCGGCGCCAAAGCAAGGCAAGGCGTCGCGGGCCCGCAAACGTCCGTCGGAGTGACTGAGTGCCAGCAACATGAACTTGGTTTTCGCCATGCCGCTCATCTCCCTCTCCCCGCAAAAAGGGCGGGGAGAGGGAGAGGCTAGAGCACGTCTATCCAGCCGCGGCGTTGACCGCGATCGGCGAGGCGTCGCCACTTGCTTCCAGCTTCCGCGGCAACCCGACAAAGCCGCGCAGGGCTTCCGCCATCTTCACGCGACCGCTGACGCCGGTGATCACCACGTCCACCATCATCAACGAGGAGTGGATGTGGCCACGCGCCTGCAACTGCTCGACCGGGATGCCCGCGGCAGCCAGCGCCTCGGCATATTCGATGCCTTCGTCGCGCAGCGGGTCGAACTCGCAGGTTGCGACAAACGCCGGCGGCAGGTTCGCCAGATTGCCGCGCAGCGGCGAGGCCCGCGGATCGGTGCGGTCGGCGGGTGAGCAATAAATGTCCCAGAACCAGAACATCAGCGCGCGCGTCAGGAAATAGCCGACCGCATTCTCGGTGTAGGAAGCGCGGTCATATCTGCAGTCGGTGACCGGGCACACCAGGAGCTGG
>Ga0081455_10006500_pt1 | contig 12520 bp, 8 predicted proteins | sample TabmetS3T2R1_FD_70207 | JGI IMG/M metagenome (GOLD analysis project Ga0081455, IMG submission 70207) | Tabebuia heterophylla rhizosphere microbial communities from the University of Puerto Rico - S3T2R1 | ecosystem: Host-associated > Plants > Roots > Rhizosphere ... | reverse complement strand
CCGCCGAGGTCTTGACCGACTGCAGGTCCGAGCCGGTCCCGGGCTCGGTCATGGCGATGGCCGTCACCAGCTCGCCCGAGCAGGCCCTGGGGATCCACTTCTTCTTCTGCTCCTCGGTGCCGTAGTGCAGCAAGTAGGGCACGACGATGTCGTTGTGCAGCGAGAAGGCCGGGCCCGAGGCGAGCGCGCGGCCCTGCTCTTCGATCAGGATGGCGCTGTACAGGAAGTCCGCACCTGCGCCGCCATACGCCTCGGGCATGGTCATGCCCAAAAGGCCCTGCTCGCCGGCCTTGCGCCACAGCGCGCGCGGCACCATGCCTTCTTCCTCCCACTTCATGTGGAAGGGCGTGACCTCCTTCTCGAAGAACCGCCGGCACGTGTCGCGGAACATCTGATGTTCGGGCGTGTAATGGGCGGCCAACGCTGTCACGGCGCGGTTTCCTCTCGTCTCTTTTGTGGCTGTCTTGCCGGCGACTTTGAGCCGCCAGCTAGCCCTTCACCAGTGAAGGTTAGGTACTTTCCGTTAACGTAAACGTCAAGACTGACATTCCCACAATTTCCCACCTGAGTGGGAAACAGATAATGCACGTCCGCTTGGCTTTAAGGCGATTCTTCCCAGAATTTGCGCCACCCCTCGGGCTAAGTCATTGATCGTCAACGATTCGCGATTCGGTATGAGATACCGCCTGACAAGACATTGATCCTGAACGATTAAACGTTGCCGCACGACATCCCTTACTCCACTGTCGTCGCACTCAAACCCAGCTGCGCCCGGCGCCTCAGCCACTGGCTCGGCCGGTAGCGGTCGTCGCCGGTGATGGCCTGCAGCTGCACCAGGATCTCGTGGCAATTGCGCACGCCCAGCCAATCGGCAAGCGCCAGCGGCCCGCGCGGATAGTTCAGGCCGAGCGTCATGGCGGTGTCGACGTCGGCGGCCGAGGCGATGCCGATCATCGCCATCTCGCAGCCGAGATTGGCGATCATCGCCACCATGCGCTGGGCGATGAAGCCCGGCGAATCCTTGATCAGGGTCACCTTGGCGCCGGTGCGCGCGAGGATCGCCGCAGCGGCGTCACGCACCAGCTCGTCGACGCCGGGCGCGGTCATGATGGTGAGGCGCTTGGCGGTGTCGCCGGTGAGGTCGACGGCGACAGTGCGCTTGGGATCGAGCGCGCGCTCGACCACGGTGGTGGTGCAGTCCTTGCCGACCGGCGCCACGAGGATCGGGCTCTTGCCGTCGTCGGCGCCTAGCGCCTTGGCGCCGGTCGCCATCACCAGGTTCACCAGCTTGTCATTGTGGGTGTCCATCAGCACCACGCTCGCTGCCGGCACCACCGACGGCACGTGGTCGGCGCCGGGGTCGATCTTCTGGCCCTTGGCGTCGTAGGCGTACCAGCCGCCCTGGGTCTTGCGGCCGAGCTTGCCCGCGGCATAGAGGCTCTCGTGATAGGGGCTGGGCGTCATGCGCCGGTCGTGGAAGAAGCCCTCGTAGATGATCTTGCGCGCCGGGAAGTTCACGTCGATGCCGGTGAGGTCCATCAGCTCGAACGGCCCCATGCGGAAGCCGCAGCTGTCGCGCATGACGGCGTCGACCTGCGAGGGCGTCGCCCTGCCCTCCTGCGTGATGCGCAGGCCCTCGGTGCCGATGGCGGTGCCGCCGAGATTGACCAGGAAGCCCGGCGTGTCGCCCACCACCACGGGCACGCGCGTCTGGCGCTTGCCCAGCGCCACCATGGCGTCGGTCACCCAGGGCGCGGTGTCGGCGGCGCGGATCACCTCGACCAGCTTCATCAGCGGCACGGGATTGAAATAGTGCATGCCGCAGACGCGCTCGCGGTGCTTCAGCGAGCGGGCAATCGAGGCGATGCGGATCGATGACGTGTTGGAGGCGAGGATCGTGTCCGGCCCGACCACGGCTTCCAGCTCGGCGAACAGCTTCTGCTTGACCTCGAGATTCTCGAACACCGCCTCGACGACGACATGACAGCCTTTGAGATCCGCCAGGCTGTCGGCGACAGAAAGGTTCGCGTCGGTTTTAGCGAGGTCGGCATCGCTCAGCCGCCCTTTCGCCACGAGCCCCTTCAACGTGTCGAGGATCGCCGCCTTGGCCTTTGCGGCGCCGCCGGCTGCAGCATCGAACATGATCGCCTTCATGCCGCCCTGCGCCGTCACCTGCGCAATGCCGCGCCCCATGGCGCCGGTGCCGACCACGCCAACGGTGAGATCGGGACGGTTGATGTCGAGAGTCATACTTCCTCCAGGAACAAATCGGCTGTCACGTCGTGCCACACATCTAAGCTTTGGCTGCATACCCCGCCGACTTCAGTCCACCGGTGACCTCATCGATCGCCGCCGGATCATCGATGGTGGCGGGCATCTTCCAGGGTTGGTTGTCGGCGATCTTCTGCATGGTGCCACGCAGGATCTTGCCGGATCGTGTCTTGGGCAGGCGCGGCACGACGATCGCGGTCTTGAAGAAGGCCACGGGGCCGATGCGGTCGCGCACCATCTGCACCACCTCGCGCACCGTCTCTTCCGGTGGCCGGGTGACGCCGGCTTTCAGCACCAGGAAACCGAACGGCACCTGCCCTTTCAGCTCGTCGGCGACGCCGATCACGGCGCATTCGGCGACATCCTCGTGGCTGCCCAGCACCTCCTCGATCTGGCCGGTCGACAGGCGATGGCCGGCGACGTTGATCACGTCGTCGACGCGGGTCATGACCGACACGTAGCCGTCCTGGTCAATGAAGCCCGCATCGCCGGTCTTGTAGTAGCCGGGATACTCCGCGAGATAGCCTTCCCGGAAACGCTCGTCGGCGTTCCACAGGGTCGGGAACGTGCCCGGCGGCAAAGGCAGCTTTGCGGCAAGCGCACCAACCTCGCCTGTCTTCATCGCATGGCCCTGCTCGTCCAGCACCTCGAGGTTCCAGCCCGGCGACGGGACAGAGCAGGAGCCGGGTTTGATCGGCATCGGCTCGAGCCCGACGAAATTGCCGCAGATCGCCCAGCCGGTCTCGGTCTGCCACCAGTGATCGACGATCGGCACGCCCAGAAGCTTCTGCGCCCATTCGATGGTCGGCGGATCGCCGCGCTCGCCGGCGAGGAACAGCGTGCGGAACTTGGACAGATCGTATTGCTTCAGGAGCTTGCCCTCGGGGTCTTCCTTCTTGATGGCGCGGAAGGCGGTCGGCGCGGTGAACAGCGCCACCGCCTTGTGCTCGGAGATCACGCGCCAGAATGCACCGGCATCCGGCGTGCCGACCGGCTTGCCTTCATAGAGAACCGACGTCGCACCGTGGATCAGCGGGCCATAGACGATGTAGCTGTGGCCCACTACCCAACCCACGTCCGAAGCGCACCACCACACTTCGCCGGGGTTGATGCCGTAGAGGTATTGCATCGACCAGGCCAGCGCCACGCAGTAACCGCCATTGTCGCGCACCACGCCCTTGGGCTGGCCGGTCGTGCCTGACGTATAGAGGATATAGAGCGGATCGGTTGCCTTCACCGGCACACAGCCGCGCGGCGCCGCCGCCGCTACAGCGTCGTTCCAGTCAAGATCGCGGCCCTTCACCATTGAAGCAGGCGCCTGCCAGCGCTGGAAGACGAGGCAGCGTTCGACCTTGTGCCTGGCGAGCTCGATCGCCTGATCGAGCAGCGGCTTGTACTTGACGATCCGGCCCGGCTCGATGCCGCAGGATGCGGTCAGCACCAGCTTGGGCGTGCAGTCGTCGATGCGCGTGGCAAGCTCGTTGGCCGCAAAGCCGCCGAACACCACGGAATGCACAGCCCCCAGGCGGGCGCAAGCCAGCATCGCCATCACGGCCTCGGGAATCATCGGCATGTAGATGATGACCCGATCGCCCTTGCCGACGCCTTGCGCGGCGATGGCGCCGGCGAGCTTCGCCACCTCATCTCGCAGCTCGCGGTAAGTGATGCTCTTCTTGCGTGCCGTAACCGGCGAATCGTAGATCAGCGCGGCCTGCTCGCCGCGGCCGCGTTGCACATGGCGATCAAGCGCGTTGTAGCAGGTGTTGAGCTCGCCGCCCGCGAACCAGCGATAGAAAGGTGCGCTGGAGGAGTCCAACACCTTGTCCCAACGCCGGCTCCAGTCGATCACGCCGGCCTGCTCGGCCCAGAAACCTTCGGGATCGCTCAGCGAACGTTGATGCACTGCCCGGTATTTGTCACCCACAGCCATGACGACGTTTCCTCCCTGCCCGTCGGAGGCTTAGCGCAGCCGGCGGGGATGGTCGAGCCCGGCCGCCCGTAACAAGAGGGACATTGCCTGGAGGTCCACGCTGCAAAAGGAAGCCAGATCAAAGCCGTTGAAGGGGCGCCGGCTCGGTTATGATTGGACCGACCTGCTGGTCATTCTCGCCTGCAGCCTGGCCTTCGCAGTCGTCGTGAGCGCGAGCAAGCAGAGCGCGCCGAAGCATCCGCCCATCACCCTGATCGCTCAGGATCTCGGCACAACACCCGAACAATTCCAGCACGCCGTCAAGCAGTTTGCCCCGAATCCACGAATGGGGCCGCCGACGATAAGCCAGCGCCGCCAGATCGCCGGCGCGTTGGACATCTTGGTCGAGCAGCTCGACACCGTGATGGCGAAATACCGGCCCGATCGCCTGGACCAGCAATAGCGACAATTCCGTGAAAGCTCGTGCAGGCGCCACGCGGCGCGCGCTCATCGTCGGCAGTATCGGCTTGGCGACGGCGCTCCGAAGCCCCAACATCGCCCGTGCCAATGTGCCGAACGTTTGCGTCCTGGCAGCCGAGCAGGAGGTCGGCCCCTATTATATCGATGGCGCACTGTTTCGCTCAGACATCGTCGAAGACCGGCCAGGCCTGACCCTGCTGCTGCGCCTGAGCGTGCTCGATGTGCACAGCTGCAGGCGGCGGTGTCTCCGGCCCATCCTATCAGGCGGGCCATACGTCCCACGTCGGCCAGGTCTTCTTTCAGGAGGAGGACCCCACAGCCAGAACAAGACACGCCGCACAAGGCAAACCGAAGACGGCATTTTCACCAGCCAACACGGCACGTCTTCGATGGCTGACCTTCGGTTGGAGGGAACACGCGCGGCGAGCGCAAATCTGGTCGTGGCAGTCGATCCCGACGCCACGCCACAGCCGGTGAGGACGGGGCGCTAGAGCGGCGCCGTGCTCTGGCTGCAACGGCGCGCCAGCCTTATCGTTGTCCGCTCGCATGCTCGCTTGCCTTCCCTTAGGGAGTTGAATCGTGCCGTGGCAGACTGCTGCGCATGTCTTGAAGCTGGCGGCGTGGCTGCGGCTCCTGGCACCGCAGCCGGCTAAGCCCGATACTATCGATCTGGCGACACGGCTGGCGGCACTCCCCGCACAGGATGTTCCGCTCGATCATCCCTGCACCGTGCGCTGGAACGAGCACGCCGTGCCGTTCATCGAGGCCGAGAGCAATCACGATCTCGCCGTTGCTCTCGGGCTCGTCCATGCGCATCTGCGGCTCGGCCAGATGGAGATGCTGCGCCGCGTATCCACCGGCCGCATCAGCGAAATGATCGGCGCGGTGGCGCTGTCGATCGATCACACCGTCCGCATCATCGATTTCAGCCGTGCCGTGCCCGAGATGCTGCATCGCCTGCCTGCCGAGACACGGGGCTGGCTCGACGCCTATGTGCTGGGCGTCAATCACGTCCTGCATCATGCGCCGCTGCCGCACGAGTTCGCCCTGTTCGACCTGAAGCGCGAGAGCTGGCGGGTCGCCGACGTCCTGACGCTGGGCCGCCTGTTCTCCTTCGACAACAGCTGGCTGGTCTGGCGCGGCCTGCTACGGAGCCATGGCACGCCGGGCTGGAAGGCGCTATGGGCGAAGCTCATCGCGCACGGCGCGCTGGCGCACGAGCCTGGAGACCTGGCGGCCGCGAGTCTCTCGGCGATCAACAATCGCAGCGGCAGCAATGCGCTTGCCATCTCGGCCATGCGGGCAGGCCGAGCGTGGCTTGCCAGCGATCCTCATCTTGGCCTGTCGCTGCCCTGCATCTGGCTGATGATGGGTTACCGGACGCCCGAGCATACCGCCGTGGGGCTGATGATCCCCGGCACGCCATTCCTGGCGATGGGGCGCACGCCGTCGATCGCCTGGAGCGGCACCAGCCTGCACGCCCATGCCAGCGAGCTCTGCGACGTTTCGGATCTGGCCGATGACCGCATCAGCACGCGCAAGGAGGTCGTCCGCGTGCGATGGGGGCGAGCGCGGCGGCTGGCAGTGCGGTCGTGCGACGCCGGCCCCATGCTTTCCGATTCGCCTCTCTTTCACAACGGCAAGCGGCTGGCCCTGCGCTGGGTGGGCCACCAGCCCAGCGACGAGATCACGGCCATGATCGGGCTCGCCACCGCCCGCGACTGGCCTGCGTTCAGGGCCAAGCTCGAAAGCTTCGCCGTGCCGGGCCTCAACATGGTCTATGCCGACCACGCCGGCCACGTAGGCCATGCCCTTGCAGCTTGGATTCCCAAACAGCCGCCCGCCGACGATCTCATTGCCGCTGGGTCCGAAGGGTGGGCGGAGTTCCTGCATGCCGGCGTCTTGCCGGGCTGGTTCGACCCGCCACGCGGTTTCCTAGCCTCCGCCAACGACCGTCCGGCAGTGGAGGCCGTTGATATCGCTATCGGACGCTTCTTCTCGCCGCCCGGCCGCGCCAGCCGCCTCGCCAGGCTGACCGAGCAATCGGCGATCGTCGATACGTCGACCCTCGCGCGTCTCCAGCAGGACGTGAAATCCGAAACCTCGCTTCGATTGGCTCGCCGCCTTGCAGCCGCTGTTCGCGGCAGCGGCGCCGTGCGCGGCAAGTCGGCAGACCTCCTGCGCCTGCTGGAGACCTGGGACGGTTGCTATGACGCCGGTTCCAGAGCGGCGGCCCTCTTCGAGTTACTCCTGCACGATGTCGCGCAGCGCTTCTATTCCCGCGAGACGCTCGCGACCTACAGCGCGACGTGGGCCCTGCGCGATCTGATCTGCGCAGACCTGGAGGCCGTGCCGACGACAGAGGTCGCGCCTCTCGTAAGAGAGGCCCTCGCGCGGCAAGGCTCGATCCGGCCGTGGGGCGAGTTGCATCATCTTCGGCTCGAGCATCCACTGGGATCTTTGCCCGGCGCCCGCCGCTACCGCTTCTTCGATCTGCCCGCGCCTGGTGGCAGCGATACGGTGATGAAGACGTCGAACGGGCTGACGAAAGGCCGCCACTCTGTGCGCTTCGGCTCAAATGCACGTCAGATCTGTGATCTGTCGAATCCTGACGAGAACTATTTCGTGCTGCTCGGTGGACAGGATGGCTGTTTCGGCAGCACGACCTTTGCCGATCAGGTGAGCCTGTGGCGGGAAGGCCGCTATGTCCGCCTGCCCCTGACGGAAGACGCGGTGCGTGCAACCTTTCCATATGTCAGCCGCCTCTTGCCTGCACCACGGTGACGGACATGCTCGACGCCACCCCGATCCTGAAGGCCTATGCACGCTGGCGTCTGGATCGTCTCGCCCGACAGGATGCCGTTGCCCATCAACAGCGCCTGCTGCTGCGCCTGGCCAAGCGCGCCGCCGGGACGAGATTCGGCCTCGATCACGGCTTCGCGCGGTTGCGCTCGGTAGCGGACTACCAGTCAGCCGTGCCGCTGCGCCGATACGACGACTACTGGCAGACCTACTGGCGCCCGGCATTTCCTCGCCTGCACAATGTCACGTGGCCTGGGACCATTCCCTACTTCGCTAACTCCTCCGGCACGAGCAGCGGCGTCACCAAGCACATCCCCGTCTCACATGCCATGATGCGCGCCAACCAGCGTGCGGCCATCGATCTGCTGGTCCACCATATCGCCAACCGACCGCGCAGCCACATCCTGGGCGGCCGCAATTTCATGCTCGGCAGCAGCACGGCACTCACGCCGCTGGCGCCTGGCGTGGCGATGGGCGATCTGAGCGGTATCGCCGCCAGGCACGTCCCGTGGTGGGCGCGCAATAGGTACTTCCCGTCTGGCGCGCTCGCGAGCCTCACGAATTGGGAAGAGAAGACGCAGCGACTCGCGCGTCAATCGGTGCGGGAGGACATTCGCAGCATCTCAGGCACGCCGAGCTGGCTGCTGCTCTTCTTCGAGCAGCTGCAGGAAATGGCCCCAGGCGGTGGACAGCATCTCGCGCGCCACTATCCCGATCTCGAGCTGGTCGCCCACGGCGGCGTTTCCTTTGCCCCCTATCGCGCCCGCTTCACGGCTCTGCTGGCGGGTGGCCATGCCGAGACCCGCGAGGTCTATCCGGCAAGCGAAGGGTTCATCGCCATCGCCGATCGTGGGCCCGACGATGGGCTGCGTCTGCTGGCCGACAATGGACTGTTCTTCGAGCTCGTGCCGGTCGAAGAGCTGTCGTCGCGGACGCCGATGCGTCACTGGCTGGCAACGGCCGAGCTCGATGTCGACTATGCGCTGGTTCTCTCGACCTGCGCCGGGCTCTGGTCCTACATCGTCGGCGACACGGTACGGCTGGTCAGCCTCCACCCGCCTCGGCTGTTCGTCACTGGACGCACTTCGTACAGCCTATCGGCCTTCGGTGAGCATCTCATCGGGGAAGAGATCGAACGCGCGGTCAGCGAAGCCGCCGACACGATCGGAGCCAATGTTGTGGACTTCACGGTCGGCCCCGTGTTCGCCGGCCGTGGGCACCATCTCTATCTCGTCGAATTTCATGAGACCGCGCCGGACGATCGGCTGGCCATGTTCTGCCAAACCGTCGACCAACTCCTCTCGGCCTCGAACGCCGACTACGCCGACCACCGCAAAGGCGATTTCGGCATGGGCCCGCCGCAGGTCCTCGCCCTCCCGCCAGGCGCCTTCGCCGCCTGGATGAAGGCGCGAGGCAAGCTCGGCGGCCAAAACAAGGTCCCGCGGGTGACAGCAGATCCCGAGGCCCTGCAACGCCTGATCGCGTCACTTTCCGGCAAGCGGATTGAGTGAGCAGGGCGCATCACACAATTTCCGCGAACCTGCGACATGTCGTCCAAGGAAATGTAATCAACATATAGGGCGTCGGGCCGCCAATCCTGCTATCATCAGAATGTGGGAAGAGAAGCCTGTAGGTGACTGAGCGGTAGGGGTACTGCTCGCAAGGGTGCCTGTGGGTGGATCGTTTTTTGGGATTGGGTGATGGATCTGATTCGTCGGTTCCGTGCGCTTTTTGCCTGGACGTTCGTGCGCAAGAAGGGCCCTTGGACGTATTTCGAGAACAAGGTAACCGGTCAGCGGCGCTGTCGCTGGGACGGCACTCGCTATACTTACGTCGACTACGATTTCATACGGTGCGGGGATATCGTGGAGGGTCCCTTCGGCCGTGAGGTGGTATCGGATTACGTCACCTTCTCTCCCGCCCTCAAAAGCTGAAGGGCTGCCTCCTCGGCGGAACTGGCTGGCGCTACCAACTGGACATCGGCGATCACCGGCAGATGGTCCGAGATCGCCCGTGCCTCGGAATCCGTGTGGCTGTTCAACAATGCGACGCGCGGCCACAGATAAATCCGATCGAGCTGGAGCAGCGGACAGACCGCTGGGAAGGTCGAATGACGCGTATAGCCCGGAAGCGCCCGCGCCAGCCTGCGCCGCACCGAGCCCGCCCAAAGCCAGTCGTTGAAATCGCCGAGGGCTACGGTGGTCGTCCGGATACCCCCCAGCAATTTGAGCAATGCGACCGCCTGGCTATGCCGCTCGCGCAGGCTGAGCCCCAAGTGAGTCGCGATCACGCGCAGCGGGCCCGCCGGCGTCTCGATGTCGGCGCCGATTGCCCGCCGCGGTTCGCGTTCCGGATAGGACAAATCGTGGATTTCGGTGTTGCGCAGCGGCCAGCGGCTGATCAGGGCCTGGCCATAGTCGCCATCGGCCGTCGTCACCGTTCGGGCGTCGACGCCGTGCGTGCCCAGAGCCTGCCGCAAGATCTCGAAGGGACCATCAAGGTGGGCAGCGCGGGCACGCCGCGAATCGATCTCCTGCAGTGCCACGATGTCAGGCGCATGCCGCTTCACCAGACCGACGACGCGATCGAGATCGAAGCGCGGATTGCGGCCAAGAGCACCGTGGATGTTCCACGTCATCAGTCGGACAGCGAAGCGGGCATCGCTCGTCAAGACGCCCGGCCTCCCCGTCGCGACAAGAGCGCCTGCGCAGAGTAGGCAAGCGCGATCCAGGCCATGACAAACAGGACCAGCAGCGCAAGCTCTCCGACGCTGGCATGCGAGAACAATCGTACGATGTGATCGCCCATCAACACCATCAATCCCAGCCCGGGGGCCATGCCCAATGCGGTTCCGAGCGCGAAGTCGACCAGCCTGATTCCGCTGGCGCCAACAGCCAGGTTGACCAGGCTGAATGGCGCGACCGGGATCATCCGCAGGACGACCACCGCCAACACGCCGCGATCACGGATGCCATCGAGAGCCCGTCGCCAGCGGGAACCCAGGATCCGGCTGAGCGGCTCCTTCCCCAAGCGCATGCCGATTCCATACATGAGAAGCGCGCTCGCCATTGCCCCCAGCGCCGAGTAGAGCGCGCCGAGCCAGGGCCCGAAGGCTGCCGACGTCGCCAGGATCAGGATGTTGACGGGAAACGAGACAGCGCCGGCGAGCACGAACACGAGCAACACAAGGGGAAGCACCCAAGGTCCGTCCCCGGCAGCCGACAGCCAGTCGCGCGCACGGCCTATCGAGGCGAAGTGGGACAACCCACTGAAGTGCCAGGCGATCGTCAAAGCCAGGAGCGGCAAGCCAAGCGCCATCGCTGCAACGATTGCTCGGCTCGGCCTGGCAGCCCGCGCAAGCACACGCCACATCCATTGCTTCAGTCGCAGCGGCCTCGTCGGATCGGCAATCCGCTCCGCCAGGCTGGCCAATCCAGCCTTGTCGGGCTCTCCGTCGTCGATCGGCAGAAGGCGGTGGCCATTGGCGCTCAAGCTTTCGGCCGCCTTAACCAACGAGCCGCTGCGTTCGATCGCGACGGCAACTTCGTCCTCTGTCACGCCGCAATGTTCGCCCAGCAGACGGTTGCGGATACGTGCAATAGCTGTGCGGTGGCTCTGGGCCGTGGCTTCGATCGCCAGATCGCACTCCGTATCGACACCCATCGATCGATTGTTGAGATTGGCCGAGCCGATCCGCAGCAAGCGATCGTCGACGACCATGACCTTGGAATGGATCATGGTGTCGGTCACCCGACGATCCTGCTCGACCGACGGATAGAGCAGCTTCACACGATCGCCGCCCGCCCTGCTCACGGTCCGCCAGAATCTGATGCGGCCATTGCGCATCGTTCGCCGTTCGATCCAGGAATCATGTGACCGCGGCGCCACGATCACTGCCTCCAGCTGTGGGTTGCGGCGAAGCCGCCGCGCCAGTCGTCGTGCGATCAGGCGGGAGCTCAGGAACTGGTTCTCGATGTAGATGCAACGGTTGGCCCGGTTGATGGCGTCGACGAACAACGCCTCGACCTCGCGCGCACCGTTGTCGCCGTTGTAGCGCGGCTGAGTGCGCGCGATGGCGATGCCGACGTCGCGGAAGTCCGGCGAAACCTTGTCGGGCCATGGGTCGCCCACCGGATCGATCAGCGGCTCGCCCCCTTCAACACGGCACCAGCGCGTACGCGCCAGCAATGCGAGCGACCTCGCAGCGTTGCCATCGACCACCATCTGCACGTCGTGGAAGGGGCGGTACGGATGGCCGAAGGGATCGACGCGGTGATCGTTCCAGGCCTCGTGGGCCGGCGTATCCCATCGCCGGATGGTGAGGTCGAGGCCGCCGGAAAAAGCCAGCGCATCATCGACCACCACGATCTTCTGATGTTGCGAGGAGCCCAAAGGCACTGTGTTGTCGAGGCGTAGCGTGATGCGCTCCGGCATGCGCCACTTCAACGACAGCCGGGGCAGCAGCTCGCGCTCTCCGGCATAGAGCAGCGAGTAGTCCCACAGCAGCAGGTCGACATGCAGATCGGAACGGTTGCGCACCAGCTCTGCGACGAAATCGGCGAAGGATCCTGGATAGCCGTCGGCGGCCTTTCCCGTCTTGCCCACGAGCGGCGTGCGGCCGTCGATATCCCATCCAACGACGAGGATGCTGCGTCGCGCCTTGAGGCAGGCTGCCCGCACAGCTTCGAAGAAGGCAGCCCCATCGATCAGGACCGCCGCTCGGGCCGCGCGTTCGACCCGCCAAACATTGCGACCCGGGCGAAGCAAGCTCATGCGCCTTCAACGCACAAGCTGGCAATAGGTTGACGACGCGACCGCGGCTCGCCAGGGCACGCGCTGCCGCCTATCCTCGCGGACAACGAACGAGGAGGAAATTCATGATTGGACGGCGCGTCGTGACCTTCGGGGGCCTGATGGGCGGGGGCCTGATGGGCGGGGGCCTGACGGGGATGTTTCCTGGCCGCTTGCGGGCCGAGCACGCCTGGCCGACGCGACCGGTCAGGTTGATCGTGCCCTACGGGCCTGGTGGTTCGGCGGATCAGGTGGCGCGACTTTACG
>Ga0081455_10006499_pt1 | contig 12520 bp, 12 predicted proteins | sample TabmetS3T2R1_FD_70207 | JGI IMG/M metagenome (GOLD analysis project Ga0081455, IMG submission 70207) | Tabebuia heterophylla rhizosphere microbial communities from the University of Puerto Rico - S3T2R1 | ecosystem: Host-associated > Plants > Roots > Rhizosphere ... | reverse complement strand
CGCGCGGCATCCGTTGTAGGACATCGGCGCACTCCGCCGCGACGTAAAATCGATTCAAGCTGTCGAACAATGCAAACCGGTAGTTTTGGCTCAAGAGAAGCGGCTCCCAATCCGACCACGCGGGCTCGCCGGTGAGCGGCGTTACGGCTTCGAGAACGATAATGCGCGGACGGCACAGCGACCAATCGGCGCCGGCGAGGACATCGCGCTCGGCGCCTTCGACATCGATCTTGAGAAAGTCGACCGCATTGAGCGCGTGTGTGCGACAGAGATCCGCCAGCGAGATCGACGGCACCTTCATGGTTTCGAAGCTGACGCCGCGCGCGCTGGCGGCATCGGCGTTGCTCCGCACCGTGGTCGACAGGCCGTGCAGGCGGTCGATCTTGAAGAAGTCGGCTTCGCCGGAGGTGGCGCCGATGACGGCTTCGACCAGCGTGTCGCGCGGCCGCAGGCGCCGATGCAGCGCCGCGAGATCGGGCTGCGGCTCGACCACGATGCCGCTCCACCCGCGCTGGTAGAACCAGAACGACACGCTGCCCGAGACCGGATGTCCGCCGCCGATGTCGATGTAGCGTCCCTGCGTGGCTCCCGCAAAGGCGCTGTCGAGATGATAGTCCTCCATGTTCTGCGCATAGGACAACGGTCGTTTGATCGACGGCAACGGCTTGCTTGGCATGCCGCTGGTACCGGCGTGAGATGCTTTCGGTGTGATGTTGCTATCGTCGGGCATCGTGCTTGTGATCACTCGCCGTTTTTTTCCAGGTGACCATGGCGAACGTGCTCACCCCCGTGAGCATGATGCAGCCGGCTACCCGCGCCACGATGTGATGCGACTGACATGATCATCCCCCGTCTTCCGATCGATAAGGCGCGTTGCTCGCGGTTGGTTCCTTGAGCTATGCAGTTTCACACGAAGAAATTGGATTGCTGCAAAGCAGGCGGGCGCCAGCGACGGGCTCGCGCGAGCCGTTCCTGTCATTCTGTGCGATAGGGCTTCCCACGGCGCCCTCCGCTAACCCCCTTAGAATGGCCGACCGCCGTCCTTGCCGACGCTGATGCCCGCAGCCGTGTAGGTACCGTCGCTTTGCTTGGCTGCGCTCTGCACCCGGAACGGCGCACCCGGTTTGAGATCGTCCTTGCCGCCGACCACGTAGCGCGCGATGTGCGCGCTCGCAGGCACCACAATCCGCTTCTCGCCCTCGGGATACTTGACCAGCAAAATGGGATCGCCGCCGTCGGCCGCTACCGCACCAACAACGACCGGCTGCACGAAGCCGTTGGTCATGGTGCCGTTGGGCGCGCCGTACCAGCCGGCATAGTGGTGACCACCGTGATCTTGCGGCCGCGCAAAGATGTGAACTTCCACCGCCTTCTGACTGCCATCGGGCTGAGGCACCGCGCCGCTGCCGATGTAGTCGCCGGGCTTGATATCGGCGATCGTTGCCTTCAGCACGGCGGTGACGGTGGCGGTGTCGGCAAGCTTGACCGTGATCGCGCTGCCGTCGCGCCCACTCGCGAAGATGAAATTGCCGGCGACCCGCTCGATCGTGCCGTTCAGCCGCTGGCCCGGCTCCTGCTGGCGCTGCGCAAAGGCAGCAGACACCATCAGCGACGCCGCAAGGGCAGTGGCAGTCAGCATGTGCATCCGGCTCATGTTGCGATCTCCGCTCGTGCCGCCGATTTGAAAGCGTCAGCCTACAAGGTCTACGATCCTCGCAAAAGTTGTATTTGATGCAGATGGGCCAAAAGCCACAAGCTTCCGCGCACGCTGCAACTCTCGGATGGTGGTGACCTGCGCGATGAAATTGCCGATGGCAAAGCGATACAGCGGTGCACTGCGGCTGCCCATCAGAATACCTGGCGCGTGAAAAGCTGCTGCAAAATCTCCCAATATTCGACAGACTTCTTTTACGGCCGGTGGTGCATGCTCTGCAACGCGACGGAACCTCCTCAATGCCGCGGCCACGCGCTCCCAGATTGTCAGCGCCTTATCTGAGGCGCGTCGTGCTCGATGGATCCAGAATCGAGGACCGCGCAGCATTTCCGTTCAGCCTGCCGATCTTCCAGAACGGCTTTGATCTCGAATTCGATCGCGTCGTGACGATACTCATCGGCGAGAACGGCATCGGCAAGTCGACAATCCTGGAAGGCATCGCTGCAGTTGCAGGCTATGACGAAGCCGGCAGGACGAGCCGCGTCGTCGCGTCCGCGCGCACCGACGAGATCGCGATCAGCGATCGGCTTGCGCGGGCGCTGCGCCCGAGCTGGTTGCCCAAGATGACATACGGCTGGTTCTTCCGCGCGGAGAGCCTGTTCTCGCTGACGCGCCGACCTCCGGACCCCGCGCCGCCAAGCGGCGCAGAGCATCCATCGCATTCGCACGGCGAGGACTTCCTGCGCTTTGTAGAGGAGCGTCGTCATCGCCAAGGCGTGTTCATCTTCGACGAGCCGGAATCGGCGCTGTCGCCAGCGCGCCAGATCGAGTTTCTCAAGCTGCTGCGCCGGATGGAATCATCCTGCCAAGTCATCATGGCGACGCACTCGCCGCTGCTCATGGCATTTCCAGGCGCGCGGCTGTGGCGGCTGTCCGAGCGTGGGCTGCGGGCAGCAACAGTCGAGGCGACCGACCACTATCGGCTGCTGCTCGGTTTCTGCACCAACCCGCGCGAGTTCGTGCGCACGGCGCTGGAGGAATAGGGCGTTTCCACACGCGCGGCCGACCAGACACTCATCGATGTTGATGTTCTATGACGCCATGCGGATCGCGACGACGCTCGCCATGAGCAAATGACCCGGTCGGCATTGACTTCGGTCAGGCGGCGGGCAGGGCTTGGTGGGACAAGGCTTGGCGGGACAAGGCTTGGCGGGACAGGCTTGGCGTGTCAGCGTTTGCTGCGAGGCTTCGGCAATGCCTCGCGCACGGCCTCCGCGACGATCTGCGGCAACTCGCGGACCAGCCCGTTGACGGTCGATTGCAGGCCGCCGACGGTCGTCTGCAGGCCGTTCACCGTCGTTTGCAGGACATCGACCTTCCCCTCGACCCGGTCGAGCCGGGTCTTGATGGCGGCAAGATCGTCGCTGTTACGACGAGTCTGCTCCAGGATATGGCGGGTAACCATCTTCTCGCCTTCGACCTCGCGCTCAAGCACGCCAACGCGTGCTTCGAATTCCTCGCGTGTGACCGTGGCCATCGACCCCGCTCCCTGCACCGACTCCAACTCCATATGTAGCACAGCTCCAGATCACCCCAAGTGGCAATTCGGCACGCGTTTTCCTCCTACAAGTGGGGGATGGAAATGGGTCATGCGCAATCTCGCGCTCTGTGTTTATTGCGCCGTCGCCTTTTCTTATGGTGAAAGGTGATCACGCACCTGTGACAATCATGGGTTGTGCCTTGCCGCAATTGTGCCCGCGTTACCGCGCAACAGTTGTAGCGGGATGAGGGAGGGCCTCGGGGAGGAAAACGATGGCCCTTGTGACTGAGGAGAGCCTGCCACTTGTTGAACCGGTGCCGATCGAGGACGAGCTTTGCTCGGGCCTGGCGCTGATCGAGGACGTCGCGGGCGTTGCCGCTCGTTTCGTGCTCTATCATACCCAGACGCTTTACGAGGTCGGCGCCACCATATTCGTCGTCAAGAGGAAGATCGTCATGCCCTACACGGCGATCCCGTACGGGGTGAAGATGACTGCCGAGTTCATGGCGCGCCGCGCCGGAGGCGGACGCATGTTGCAGCTCGTGCCGCCGCGGTAGCGTCTCGCGACGCGATGCGACCGCTGTCAATGAGCCCTCACCCCCCGCGTGGGAGAGGGCTCCTCTGTAGTTCAATAAAACGGATTGGGTGAGGGGAGTTTTGCAACCCCTCACCCAAAATTATCAAAACAGCTGCTATCGCGACGGAATCGTGAGGCGCAGTCCTGGTGACGGTTGCGTCGGCGCCTGCGTTGACGGGGTCTGCAGCGGCGCGGTGGTGTAGGGGTTGTTGGCGCCGCCGACCGATCCGGGATTGAGCTGCGAGTTGGGCGGCAGCGGCACGACGGGCGGCACCAGCGGCTTCAGATCCTGACGCCACCTGTCGTCCGGCGTTTGGGCATTCGCGGCGGAGGCGACGCCCAACAGGGCGATGCAGATTGCAAACCGCGCGAGTCTCGGGCTCATGGCGCGCTCCTCCGGTCAAGGATCGAAGCTCCGAGACAAGCGATACAAGCAATCGCCGGGGCTGGCAATCGTGGGTGCGTCCGCTGTGAGCTCGCGCCGACCGCTGCCCCGTCACACGCGCGGTCCAGCAATTCTGAACATCTGTTGTGCCAAATTACCAAATTCGGCCATGCCGCCGCTCTAATTCCGCCAACACCGCTCCATCAACTCGTACCGCTTATCCTGGGGGCGACAATCCAGGAGAGGGTCATGAATGACTTGGTGAAATGGGTGGCTGCTGCGACGCTCAGCGTGGGCGCCAGCATCGGCGCGGCGGCAGCGGCCGATGTTCCTACGCCCTACACGCAGCCCCGCTACAGCCAGCCGCAACCACCGCCACCGCCTGAATACTATCCGCCGCCACCGCAGCAGGAGCGCTACGGCTACCAGGAGCGCTACGGCTATCAGGAGCGCTACGGCTATCAGGAGCCGCCGCCGCCGGCCTACGCCTATCCTCCGGCGCCGCCGGCGCCCGTTTATGGCTATTACGATGAGGCGCCGGTGGTCTTGCCACCGCCCGTCTATTCCTACCCCTACTATCCCTATCGACGGCACTATGCGTATCGCGACTATGGGCCGCGTTTCGTCCGCGGGCCCTATGGGCATCTGCGGCCGTACCGGCATTGGTAGCCTCGCGCCTATAGTGTAAGCGCAGCTCGTTAGCCCGGATGACGCGCAAGCGACATCCGGGTTTTGTTATGCCGACAGTGAGCGCCAAGTCGCAGTCCGTGCTAAAGTTGGCCGACATCGCAAGCTCGCCTGTTACGGCGAGGCTGGAGCAACAAGGGAGGAAATCATGGTTCATGTCGCAAGACAGCTCGCTTGCGCGTTTGCCGTCGCAACAGCGTTCGTATTGCCGGCCCAATTACCGGCCCAAGCCGGCGACATCGTCGCCGACTGGGCAACGGTGAAGACACCGTCGGCGCCAGCGCTCAAGCCGGTGACGGTCGATCCGAAGACCACTGCGCTGCTTCTGCTCGATTTCATGAAGGGCAATTGCGGCCAGCGACCGCGGTGCCTGGCGAGCGTGCCCAACGTCAAGAAGATCCTCGATGCCGCGCGCGCCCACAACATGTTCGTCGCCTATAACTTGACCGGACAGAACCCGAAGATCGAGGACATGGTCGATCCGAGCCTCGCACCGCGCGCGGGCGAGCACCTGATCAAGAACGGGCGCGGTGCCAACAAATGGTACAACTCCGATCTTGAGCAGGCGCTCAAGGACAAGGGCATCCGCACGGTGATCATCACCGGCACTTCGGCGCAGGGCGCGGTCGCGGGCTCGACCCAGGGCGCGACCGAGCGCGGCTTCAAGGCGATCGTGCCGGTCGACGGCATGTCGGCGGAGGACGCCTTCAACGAGCAATACGCGGCCTGGCACTTGTACAAGGGCGGTCCGGTGGCGCTCGTTGAGAATGTGACAGTGACGCGCGGCGATCTGATCAAATACGGGCAGTAAGAGAGAGAGAACGTGGCGAGACGGCGGTGCCGGCATTGCTGGCCTTGAGTTTCACCGTTTGCCGTAGTACACCATTGCCATGATACGGTCGTGGCGCAACGCTGCCACTCGAAAGGTGTGGGAGGGCGAGCGTCCGAACCAGTTCGCGGTCTCGATTTCGGGGCCGCGATTGATCTCTTGCTCGCGCTCAATGTGGCCACGACGCTGCAGGACTTGAGCCCGCTGCGGAGCGTTGGCCTTCACAAGCTCAAGGGCGAGCGAACAAATCAGTGGTCAATGACCGTGAATGCCCGTTGGCGCATCTGCTTTGAGTTCCAGAAGGGCGACGCATACGACGTCGAGATCGTCGACTATCATAGAGGATAAACTCATGCCTCCCGTTGCTCATCCCGGCCGGTTCCTCAAACGCGAGCTGGTGGCGCGCAAGCTCAGCGCCAACCGGCTCTCGCTGGATATAGGGGTGCCGTCCGGGCGCATCACCGACATCCTCAACGGTCGGCGCTCCATCACGGCTGACACAGCCGTGCGGCTCGGTCGCTACTTTGGAAACCGCGCACAGTTCTGGCTCGACCTGCAGAGCCAGTTCGACATCGCGAAGATCGAACGCGAGAAGGGCAGGGAGATTGTGAAACGCGTGCGGCCGACGGATGCGGCGTGAGCCAGCTTGAACGCAGGGCGCGACCGAGCGCTGGTCGAGCACTTGACGGCGACGCGCGGCGATCTGATCAAGTACCAGTGAGGGGGAGGGGTTCTGCGGAACCCGTTAACCCGCGCGCCGCTAGCGCCATTGCACTGATTTATCGCCATTTTTCCCGGTTCATGGAACCGCCAGAAACCTGTGGGCATTCATAGCGCACGGGAATTTGCCTTGATTCAGCCGGAAGGGTCCGCGATACCATCGTGAGGCAGCCAAGGGAGGGCCGGGGGTTGGCTCGAGCGCGCCAGTTTGCTGCTGCAGCTGTGACAGCATCGCTGTTCGCAGGCGGCTTTTGCGTCCTGCTTTTCACGCCACAAGCGGCGCAGGCTCAACGGCTAGCGCAAGCGCCGTCCGCCACCTGCGAGGACGCGGCCGGGCTTGCAGTCCTGCCCTCGCCCGTCGCGCCGTGGAAGGGCGCGCCGTTGCGCGTGATCTTCACCGTCGAGAAGCCGCTCCAAGGCGAGCTGTCGCTGATCGCGCCCAATGGCAGCGTCGCGGCCAAGTCGCGCGAGCGGCTCGGCGGCCCGCCCTATTTCTGGTACGCCGAGGTCGTCTCTCCAATCGCGGGGACATGGCATGCGCAGCTCACGCGCGACAGCGGGCCGGCCGAATGCCGCACGCTCACCCGTGACATTGCGGTGAGCGCCGCCAAGCCGGCGTCGCCGCATCAGACGCAAGGCAGTCTCTGGCCCATACGCGACAGCTGGAACCGCGCGAGCGAGAATCTCTATTCGGCCTGGATCGAGAAGCTGTTCGATGCGCCGCTTGATGCGTCGCCGTCATGGAAGGCGCTGCACGAGGTGCTGCGCGACAAGTCGCGCAATGCTCTGTTCAATCATCTGGGTCTCAACGAAGACTCGATGAATCTCGTCATCCGCCCCGACTGCGCCGACCTGCCGTATTTCTTGCGCGCATACTTCGCGTTCAAGATGGGGCTGCCTTACGGCTACGCGAAGTGCACGCGTGGATCGGGCGGCGAGGCACCGCGGTGTCCGGTTTGGTGGAACATTCAGAATCCCGAGGAGCGTGCTCCGCCGCTGCCCGAAGCCATCACGTCGCCCATGCCGCCGGAGCTGCTTCGCCCCGGGACTGTGGCGAGTTCAGCTGGGGCGCCGCCGGGACCAGCGGCGAAGCCCGTGGGACCGCCGCCGCGGCCATCGGGGCTGGTGCCGGGGTTCAGCTATTATCTGCGCTATGACATTGCCGACGGCGTGCATTCCGGCGCCGGCCGCACCGCGCTGGCCGACGATCACACCGATCTCTATCCCGTGCCGCTGACCGAGGACGCGCTGCGTCCGGGCACTGTCTACGCCGATCCCTACGGGCATCTCCTGGTGCTGGTGCGGCGGGTGGCGCAGACCGAGGGCGAGGCGGGCGTGTTCCTCGCGGTCGACGCGCAACCCGACGGCACGGTTGCGCGCAAGCGGTTCTGGCGCGGCAATTTCCTGTTCGCGACCGATCCCGCGCTCGGCGGCCCCGGATTCAAGAAGTTTCGGCCGGTGGTGCGCGAGGGCAACAGGCTGAAGCGGCTCACCAACGCCGAGATCGGGAGGCATCCGCAGTACGGCGATTTCTCACTCGACCAGGGCAAACTCTCGGTCGAGGACTTCTACGATCGGATGGATGACGTGATGTCACCTCAGCCGCTCGATCCGCTGCGCGCCATGAGAGAGGTGATCACCTCGCTTGAGGAGCAGGTGAAGGCGCGCGTGACCTCGGTCGAGAACGGACGCAAGTTCCAGACCAGCGGGCGCGGCGACGCCAGCATGCCGGACGGCGCGGCGATCTTCGAGACGACCGGCGCCTGGGAGGATTTTGCGACGCCTTCGCGCGATCTGCGCCTGCTGATCGCGATGGACGTGGTGCGCACCTTCCCGGATCGCGTTGAGCGGCGCCCCGAGCGCTACGCGATGCCGCGCGGCAAGAGCGCCACGCAGGTGAAGGCCGAATTGGCGGGCGTGCTCGCATCGGAGCTTTCGGCACGCAAATTCTCCTATCCGCGCACCGACGGCTCGCCGTGGACGCTCACGCTCAAGGACGTGATCCACCGCATGGTGGATCTCGAAATGGCGTACAACCTGAATGACTGCGTCGAGCTACGCTGGGGCGCGCCGGAGAACAGCCAGGAGGCGTCGACCTGCAAGCGCTATGCGCCGAAGGCGCAGCGCGCCAAGATGCTGGAGTACCGCGCCTGGTTCCACGAGCGGCGCCGCCCGCCGCGGGTGTAGCGATTTTTGTAGCCTATCCTGTCCCGTTCGTTCCCCGGCCGCTTGCTCGCAATTCTTCAGGCTGTCGCACTGGTCGCCGCGCAGGCGGGGATTTGCGGGGACGAACGGCGCGTTCAGCTCTTCGGATTGACACTCCTGAAAGGACTTCAAACAACGAAAGAGGTGGCGCGGTTTTCTTAATAGCTGTTCTGTCTCTGACGGTTCCTTCTGCGAGTTCCGGCAGTTCGCCACATCGCCCGCCCGGCGGCCTTGCGTAGGCGCGAAACGATCTGTGGCATCAGGCGTTATATTTCGCGTCAACCAAGGTGCCTCGTGTTGCGCCAGGACTGAGGCATTTTGGACACCACCTGATGGCTGCTGGAATGGCGCGCAAGGAGCGGTTCCCGACGTGATCCCGCCCGGGTATGACCGATGAGAGCTTCTTTGATTTTGCGAATTCCATTTGCGGTCATGCTGGTGCTGACGCTCGGCGCTGGGTACGACACTGTCGCAGGCCAGGCGAAACGTAGCGCACCGGTTCAGACCGAAGCAGTGCCCGCCGGGTTCACGTCCGCGACCGCACAGGTGAACGGCACAATCCTGCATTATGTCGCTGGCGGACAGGGGCCGGCGCTGATCCTCATCCATGGCTTTCCTGAAAATTGGTCGGCTTATGCGAAAATCATGCCCCGGCTCGCCTCACAATACCGGGTTGTCGCGGTCGATCTCCGTGGCATCGGCGGATCGGAGTCAACGGAGCGTGGCTATGATGCAGCGACCATGGCGGAGGACGTGCACCAGCTCGCCCAGACGCTTGCGCTCGATCAATCGTATATTGTTGGCCACGACTTTGGTGGCTGGGTTGCCTATGCGCTCGCGCGCCTGCATCCCCGCACGGTGCGCGGCGCGATGATTCTTGACGTGCCCATTCCAGGTATCGAGCCATGGGAAAAAGTCAAAGTCGATCCGAGGCTGTGGCATTTCGGGTTTCATCGCGCGCCGGGCCTGGCCGAGAAGCTGCTCGCCGGACGCGAGACGATCTATTTCGAATATTTTCTGCGACGTTCGGCCGCCGACCCCAAGTCCATCAGCGATGAGGATGTCGAGCGCTATGCTCGCGCCTATTCGAGCCCTGGCCAGATCGCCGCGGCAATGGGTATGTATCGCGCGATCGATAAGAACGAAAAATTCGGTGAGGAGTGGCGCGGCACGCTCGACGTCCCGCTTGCGCTTATCGCAGGAGGGAACAGCTTTGGGGCGCTCTTGCCCTCGATGGCGAAGGGGCTGCAAGACGCTGGAGCACGATCGGTCGCTGTGGACACGATTGCTGGCGGAGGCCACTACGTTCTCGACACAAATGCTGAGGAAGTTGCCGCGCTGATAGAGCGGTATGCAACCGGCGCCGCGTCGAAGGCGAGACGTTGAATTGTCATCATGAGGATGTCGCTCAGGCAGCGGAACATCCAAAAGACAAGCGCTCGAGAGACCACCCAATCGCTGGCTAAGTATCCGGAATGTCCCGCCTATTCTTGGTGCCGGCGGAGATCCCGTAGCGACCGCGCTGCTTGGCTGCGATGCAGGGGATCAGCTTCGTCGCATCGCAAGTCGCGCCGCAAGTCGTGCCTTGGCGGGTTGCGCCCGCCGCGCGCAGGCGCGAGTATCGGCGCCGATCTTGCAACGCCGATCTCGCAACAAGGATGCTTGCCATGACCACTGCAGTTCTGGACGCCAACACCAGCAATAAGACCAAGACGCATGAATTCGACGTGGAGGACATCGAGTACCTGCGCCACGGCGACAAGCCGCTGCTCGCGCGCGTGTATCGGCCGCGCGGGGAGGGCCCGTTCCCGGCGCTGGTCGAGTGCCACGGCGGCGCCTGGTGTCTCTCCGACCGCTTCACCGAGAAGCTGCGCCACGAGGCGATGGCGTCGCACGGAATCGTGTCGATCGCGCTCGACTTCCGCTCGGGCGACACCGATCCTTATCCGGCCTCCGTCGTCGACATCAACTATGCGGTGCGCTGGGCGAAGGCGAACGCCAGGATGCTCAAGACGAAGCCCGAGCTCATTGGCTTGTCGGGTCAATCGAGCGGCGGCCATCTCGCGATGCTCGTTGCGATGCGGCCGAACGATCCGCGCTATGCAGCGATCGCGCTGCCGGCCGGCTCCGAAGCGCATGATGCAAGCGTGCGCTGCGTCGTGATGTCATGGCCGGTGATCAATCCCTTGGGCCGCTACCGCCACGCCAAGCGCGCGCTCGCGAGCGCGACCCCGCCGGAATGGCCGAAGTCGATCATCGCGCGCCAGGACGCCTATTGGCGCAACGACGCGAACATGGCGGAAGGCAATCCGATGCTCGCGCTCGAGCGCGGCGAGAAGGTGCGCACGCCGCCCGCGGTCTGGTTCCAGGGCCGCGGTGACCTGCTGCACGACTACAGGGACACCGAGTCGAGCTTTGACGGCAACGAGCCGCAGCGCTTCGTCGCCAACTATCGCAAGGCGGGCGGCGAGATCACGCTCGAATATATCGAGGCCGATCGGCACGCCGGCCATTCGCCGGATCTCTCCAAGACCGGCGACATGTTCGAGCGCATGGTCGCGTGGGTGCACAAGCAGATCAAGGTGGAGAAATAACGCGCGTCGCCGCGTAAACTTGAAAGCCTGGATGCCTGCGCACATCTCTGGAAGTTTCCCGCGGGCACATTGCGTGAGTTGCGAAGGTGCGGGCCGCACGGTTCCCTCCCCCCATGCGGGGAAGGGACAGGGAGGGGGGTGGCGATAGCGCACTGTGCGCAGAGCTGTTTAAACGCGTAGCTCCCGGAAATCGGAAGTCTTGGAGCGGGCATTTGTCCGACATCGGATTGGCAACGACCCGCTGTGCCTGTAGTACCCCCCTCCCTGTCCCTCCCCCGCAGGGGGGAGGGAACGCTGTGGCGCCGCTCTTCACACCTCTCACGCCGCATTCGCGTTCGTGTCCCAACATGTGTGCATGCCGCTGCCGCTTTCGCGGGCACGAACGGAGGGTGGGGCGGGCGCCTGCTCCTAAAGCCCTGCGAGATAGCGCGCCATGGCCTCGCGCTCGCTGTCGGTAAACAGCTTCATCATCTGCACCATGTCGGTGTTATTGGTGCGCTGCTCGTTGGCGAACGCGCGCATCGAGGCGACGAGGTATTCGTAGCTCAGCCCCGCGAGCCGCGGCCATGACACGCCGCCCTGGAAATTCTGCTGATGGCAGGGCGTGCACATGGTGATGCCCTTGGGAGCCGCCGCCGACGCGGCAGCGGCCGTGTTCGCCGGCCAGGGCTTGGCTGCGAAGTAGTCGGCGAGCGGACGCAGATCGCTCTGCTGCAGGCCCTTGGCGAGCGGCGTCATGATCGGATGCTCGCGCATGCCGTTGCGATAGTTCACGAGCTGCTTGAAGATGTAATAGGACTGCTGCCCGGAGATGATCGGCATGGTCTTCGGGTCGATCGGCACGCCGTTCGCCCCATGGCAGATGGTGCAGGCCTGCGCCTTGGCCTCGATACCGGCCGCTCCCTGGGCCTGCGCGGGCGCGTTAAGGACTGCGGCAATGGCGGCTGCAGCCGTGATGGTGGCGATGATGGTCGAAACGCAACGCATGGTCCCCCCTGGATGATCGTTCTGGGTCTCGGATGCCGTCCAGTATCCGCAGATGGCGCCCCGGCGCAATAGGCCGCAGAGCGCGGCATATGGTCAGGCAGCCGCTTCAAAATCGCGAATGGGAATGATTTCGCTCGAGTGGAGCACGCGTCGGCTTCGTAGCCCGGGTTGAGCGCAAGCGAAACCCGGGGCACGCATTGCAAACTGCTACGCCGAGCCCGGATTTCGCTACACTCAATCCGGGCTACTTGCTCAATCCGCGCTATGTGATGGGCGCTTGAGCGCGTGCCTGGTTCACAGCCCTGCGATATAGCGCGCCATCGCGTCGCGCTCGCTCTCCGA
>Ga0081455_10006496_pt1 | contig 12523 bp, 10 predicted proteins | sample TabmetS3T2R1_FD_70207 | JGI IMG/M metagenome (GOLD analysis project Ga0081455, IMG submission 70207) | Tabebuia heterophylla rhizosphere microbial communities from the University of Puerto Rico - S3T2R1 | ecosystem: Host-associated > Plants > Roots > Rhizosphere ... | reverse complement strand
ACAACACTTGTCCCTGTGCCGTGAGCGTCAGGCTCACCGCTCGCCGATCATCAGGATCCTGGCGTCGCTCCACCAATTCTTTGCGAACCAGTTCCTCGATCGTTCGGCTGGCTGTGCTCGGAGTGATGTACAAAGAGTCCGCCAGTTCGTTGAGCGTCAGCTGCCCTTGCGTCCCGATAGCCTCCAGGCTGTAACACTGGGCCACCGACAGCCCGCAGGCCGTCATGGCGTCGCGGTCGCGGCACTGGAGAAATTTGAACAGATCCCTGGTGATGGCCCACATCTCCTCCGCCAACGCGGTTAACTCGAGATCCCGCATACCATCTCCCCACGTTTCCCACACCAATATTTGGTATATACAAATATATGGACACACAATTACATTGTCAACTGCAGCGGCGCGCCGCGACTTGACCCGAGGTTGTCGCGCTTGAGGTCTGGGAACAGACGGGCCACTAGTGCCCCAGTGCCATGACAGGAATCACGGAATTGGTTGACATGCCTGAGATATTGCTTGCCGGCGCTTTTACGGGGAAATGGCGAGCGTTCCTGTCACAAGGAGCCTGTTACTGTTGGGGCATGGAGGAACTTTCGGCCTCACGCGGCGGTGGCAACGGCGCCACGATCATCCAAGCACGCGTCACCAGACTGCGGAGATTCTCGAACGTCAGCGTCTTCCTGGCATCTTCGACGACCGCCCAGCGATGTTCGCTATGTTCGTCAGACAGGCGCACCACTGGTGTCTCGACGCGTCCGACGAAATAGGTGACGGTCTTTTGGCGAAATCTCCCGCCGCGATTGACACGATAGGTGACATGTTCGGTGAATCCGGGCAGGAGACTGAACTCGCGAATGCCGGTCTCCTCCCACAGCTCCCGTATGGCACCACTCAGTAAATCTTCGCCCTCGAGGAGGTGCCCCTTTGGAAATCCCCAGGAGCGATCGCGTCGGCTGCGGAGCAGCAAAAAATGCGGTTCGTCCTGATCGAGATAGTAGATGATCACTCCACTTGCCCGAATGTGGCCAGCCATCGCACTTCCCCCTTAGTGAAAGACCACACTGGCATAGGAGACCATCGATTGCGTGGCTGGCTCGACGGCTTGGCCGTATTTGAGCACCGTTCCAGCCGTCGCAGGCATCGTACTGAGTAACATGTACGTTGGCGGAAAACCACAGATGCGCCGCCGATCTTGATGCTCAGCGATGACTCGGAAGAATCCTTCCGCATCCATCCGAGCCGCAGCGGCGAGTAAGGCATGATCGTCGCGGGCTACCTGATCGAGAAAAGCGGGGGTCAATCCTCCCTGATCCCCGAATTTCATGCCCACATGGGCCAAATCCCCGCCGACGATATAGCACACGGGCTCGGCTTGCGCGCTCGCGACCTCCCGTATAGCCTGGATGAAATCCGCGATGTGCACCATCTCAGCCGGATTGATCTGACGCGCCACACACTCGTGGAAGGAGCCAACCAGGATCGGCACGACGCGAAATTTTCGTGCCGGACCCAGAATGTATTGTAGGAAGAGGACCTGAAACTCGATAGAGTGCTCCGAACGATGCGCCAACTCATCCGACAGGAGGTCGGTGGGATAGCGCCGCGCCAGGGCGCGCACCAATGCCTTGTCGGTCTCTACGACCCCGAGCGGTGTCTCATAGTCCTTCAAGGTGAGCGGGAAGGGCACAGAAGCCGGTTGGTGCGCGGTACCAAAAATCACAAACACGTCGGCCGTCACCTGACGTATAGCCTCGTAGGCCCAGGCGAAGCATGAGCCCCCACGACGTGGGTCGATGTGCGGCGCCAGAATGCCCTGGACCGCCCTGTCGATCGCCAGCACTGCAGCAGTCCCCGGCCCTGTAGGATCGGCGAAATACCCAGCGAGTTGGTCGCCAAGCGCGGTAGGATCGGCTTCATAGGCGGTGCCCACATGGGCGGCACGGCGCACGGGGGACGCGCGAAACGCCGCGATCAGCTGCTGCTTGTGTGCCTCGAAGCGTTCATTGTCTAAGAGTAGAGACTTATCCAGCGCGGCGATAAGGCCTTGGATGGGATCGCTAGGGAGCAATTGGCCGTACTGGCGGGTGTATGCTTCCTGAATATCGAGGATTGAATGCTTGCCATCAAAATGAGCCAGGATGAAGACTGCCTCGCGCGGGACAAACACTGCGTCGTCGGTCAGTTGCGTTGGATCTCTCAGGCAGATCACCTCACGTCCGCCGAGATCAACCGGGAACGCTTCGATTGGACGCAGTTTTGGATGATCCATCGTCCCCCCTCCGTTCGTGGCTCCGGGGTCGACAGGAATCTTAGTCGAGACACAGCAGCCAGTGCGGACAGGGTTGGCGTTGAGTGTTGCTAAAAAGTTCTGCCATGAGGGCAAGTGGTTAATAATCTATCAGATGTTACTGCTAGTCGCAATGATCCCATCGCTGTTGGCCGTACGCAAAGTCCTCATGGATGCGTGTCGGTGTCGTGCGCGCCCCGGAGCGCCGAAACGGTGGATGAGCCCTACGTTCAGCTGACATCCTTGACGCCCATGACGCCTCCGGACTATCATGGGGGCATGGCCAGCAAGTCTTCCCAACAGCGATTCAAAGCTCCTCTCGGCCGCGGCGGACAATGGCTTGAGCTGACGATTACGCTGTCGTCTGCTAGCGCCGAATCCCTAGGAGAAACCCTAGTGGCGCTGGGCTCTCCTGGCGTCGTCCAGGAAAGTATGCAGCGGTCTGGGGAAGCGCCTATGGGACAAGCCATGGAAATGGCGAAGGTGATCGCAGCGTTTCCGATGGAACAGATCAGCGAGCGGCTCCTAGGAGAAGTACGACACGCCCTCGACGATCTTGGGACAGGGGCTAGTGCTCAGCCCACGCTGTCGATGCAGGTGATCGATGGCGGCGCCTGGGTCGAGCAATGGAAACGGTTCTACCGCCCATTCAAGCTCGGCAAGCGGCTGGTTATCCGTCCTCCCTGGGAGCCCTATGCCGCGGCGGCCGACGAGCTGCTCTTGACGCTCAACCCTGGACAAGCCTTCGGTACCGGTCTGCATGCGACGTCGCAGCTCTGTCTCGCCTTCTTAGAGACAATCGTCGGCGTACGACCTGGGGCACGGCTCCTTGACGTCGGTTGTGGCAGCGGCATCCTCAGCCTGGCCGGAGTGTTATTTGGCTGTGCCGGGTCGTTCGGCATCGATGTCGACCGCCTCGCCGTCTGGGTGGCACGAGTCAATGCGCGGCTGAACCATCTGTCGAAGCTGGCTACCTTTGCGGCCGGATCTCTGGAAGTCATCACGGACCGGTTTGACATCGTGGTTGCCAACATTCTGTTGGAGCCGATTCTTGCCATGTTGAAGCCATTGCACACCGCCATCGTCCCCGGCGGTGTGGTTGTGCTGTCGGGCATTCTCACCGCAGAGGTGCCGCAGTTACGGAGCGGACTCCTGGCGCACGAATGGCGCATCATCTACCAGGCGTCCCAGGAAGAATGGACTGCGGTCATCTGTGAAGAGGTCTGAGGCACCATGCGCCGTTTTTTCGTGCGACCGGATGACGTTGGCACACAAGAGCTGCGCCTGCGGGGTGATGAAGCAGACCACTTGGCACGCGTTCTCAGATTGAGGCCGGGCGCGCAAGTTGCCGTTTTTGATGGGTGTGGTCACGAATATATGACGGTAGTCGAGCGCCTGGAGACCGAGGGGGTTGTTTGCCGAATTCTTTTTGATGGAGCGCCGCAATCCCCTCCAACCGTCTCCATCACGTTGGGGCAAGGGCTGCCGAAGGCTGAGAAATTCGATTGGATCATCCAGAAGACAACTGAGCTGGGCGTATCGGACCTTGTGCCACTCATCACCGATCGCGTAATACCGCACATCTCTGGACCCCATATGGTCAGGAAAGTCGGCCGTTGGGAGAAGCTTGCCCGCGAAGCCTGCAAGCAAAGCGGGCGTGCGACCGTGCCGCACCTGTGGCCTCCAACTCTGCTGGATGTGTTCTTGGCCTCCTGCCAAAGCGCCACGCTCAAGCTGATGCTATGGGAGGGTGAGGACACACGACTCCTGCGCACCGTTCTGGCAGCTTCTGCGCCGGTGGCGTCGGTGGCTGTGGTGGTCGGGCCAGAGGGTGGCTTGACACCGCAGGAAGTGGCACGTGGGGAAGCCTCTGGGTTCCTGGCAGTGGGATTAGGGAAGCGCATTTTGCGAACGGAGACCGCGGGAGTGGTCGCCGTCGCCTTGCTCCAGTATCAATTCGGCGATTTAGGCTAGGCGAGGCGTCGGAACAGCCAGTGCTGAGGGAAGAGTACTGAGAACTGAGAATGTTGCCCACTAGGCACTGAGCTCTCGGTCCTCCGCACTCAGTCCTGATCTGAGGGAGCCATCTCATGGGGCACATTCAACGCGCGTTGCTCAGTGTATCGCAGAAGGAGGGAATCGTCGAGTTTGCCAAGGAGCTGCACACCTTAGGTGTGCAGCTCCTCTCCACAGGTGGGACGGCCACCCTGTTGCAGGCAGCCGGGATACCGGTGGTGGCGGTGTCTGACTACACAGGCTTCCCGGAGATTTTAGATGGACGCGTGAAGACTCTACACCCTCGGATTCATGGAGGCATCCTGGCGCTGCGCGAGAATCCCGCCCATCAGACCGCTCTCGCCTCCCATGGCATCGAGCCAATCGATCTAGTTGTTGTCAATCTATATCCCTTCGCTGAGGTCATCGCCCGTCCCCAGGTTTTGCGCCAGGAGGCGCTTGAGCAGATCGACATCGGGGGGCCGACTCTAGTTCGGGCCGCGGCAAAGAATTTTCAGTCGGTGGCAGTGGTGGTCGACCCTGCGGATTACGCGCCTGTCCTCAATGATCTCCACACCACCGGCGTCGTGAGCGCCGAGCGGCGTCGGCAGCTAGCGCAGAAGGCCTTCGTCCAGACGGCTCAATACGATGCGCTCATCGCCGCCTATCTCTCCCAAGACCAACCGCCGTGGCAGCTCGATGGTGGGCCGGATGGTGCCGTGTTCCCGGAGACGTTGACGTTGACCTATAGCAAGGTTCAGGATCTACGCTACGGCGAAAATCCGCACCAGGCCGCGGCGTTTTATCGCGACCGGCTTGGCGGCGGTTTGTCGCTCGCCCAGGCGCAGCAGCTGCAGGGCAGAGCTCTGTCCTACACCAATCTCTTGGATGTCAACGCGGCCCTGGGGCTCATGCTGGAGTTTCCCGAGGCTCCTGCCTGTTGCATCGTCAAACATACCAATCCCTGCGGCGTGGGACTTGGGGGCACTCTCGTGGAGGCGTTCGAACGAGCGCGGGCTTGCGATCCTGTGTCCGCTTATGGCGGCATCATCGGCGCCAATCGCCCGTTCGATGGGACGATGGTCCGAGCGACAAGAGGGTTGTTGGTAGAGGCGGTCATCGCACCTGGATTTACGGAGGAGGCGCTATCAGGATTGCAACGCCGTGAGAATCTTCGACTCTTAGCCCTCCCCGAGCTCGGCACCCTGAGACCCAGCCCCTATGAGAGCCGCAGTATCACGGGAGGACTGTTGCTGCAGGCCCGCGATGCCCAGAGCTGGGACCCTGACATGTTGCAGGTTGTTAGCAGACGACAGCCGACGCCGGAAGAGTGGGCCAGCCTGGAATTCGCCTGGCGCGTGTCAAAGCATGTCAAGTCCAACGCCATCGTGCTGGCCCGCACCGGGCAGACGGTAGGGATCGGTGCCGGTCAGATGAGCCGGGTCGACTCCGTGAAGTTGGCGGCGATGAAAGCGTCGCTGCCGACAGCCGGCACGGTGCTAGCTTCTGATGCCTTTTTCCCCTTCCGTGATGGGGTCGACGAGGCGGCCAAGGCTGGGGTGACCGCGGTGGCACATCCAGGAGGCTCCATGCGTGATGGTGAGGTAGCGCAGGCGGCAGACGAACATGGCCTGGCCATGGTGCTCACCGGCATCAGGCATTTCAAGCATTAGCAAGCCTGGCACATTGAACCTGGTGGGGGAGACCCATGAAGGTCTTGGTCATCGGCAGCGGTGGTCGTGAACATGCGTTGGTCTGGAAGCTGGCCCAGAGTCCCTTGCTCTCCCGGCTGTATTGCGCTCCTGGCAATGCCGGCACGGCCGAGCAGGCTGAGAATGTGCCGATCCGCGCCGACGACATTGCCGCCTTGCTAGCGTTTGCCCGTGATTCTGCCATCGACTTCACCGTCGTCGGCCCGGAATTTCCTTTGGCGCTCGGCATCGTCGATCGGTTTCGTCAGGAGGGGCTGGCGATCTTTGGGCCCACCCAGCAAGCCGCCTCCATCGAAAGCAGCAAGGTTTTTGCCAAAACCCTCATGGCCGTGTACGGCATTCCCACCGCGCCATTTCAAACCTTCTCTGATCCGCAACAGGCTGAGAGATATATCGACCAGCACCCTCCGCCGCTCGTCGTGAAAGCCGATGGGCTGGCGGCTGGCAAAGGTGCCATCGTCTGTAAGACCCGCGACAGCGCCTATGACGCCGTCGCTCAGATGATGCGGGAGAAGATATTCGGCGAGGCTGGGACCCAGGTTGTGATCGAGGAGTTTCTGCCGGGTGAGGAGCTGTCGTTCTTCGCCCTCACCGATGGGACCTCGCTGGTGCCGTTGCCTGTTTGTCAGGACCACAAGGCGATCTACGATGGCGATGAAGGCCCGAACACTGGCGGCATGGGGGCGTACTCACCCGTACCGGTTGTGGATGTCGGGCTGTCTGAACGTATCATGGAAGAAATTATGCGCCCCACGGTGCGCGCCCTGGCCACTGAAGGGCGGCTGTATCAGGGAGTGCTGTATGCGGGGCTGATGTTGGTCAATCGGCGGCCGTGGGTCATCGAATTCAATGCGCGCTTTGGCGATCCCGAGGCGCAGGTCTTGATGATGCGGCTGGATAGCGATCTCTTAGCCCTCTTGCTGGCGACAACTGATGGCACGTTGACGCGCCAGGCGTGCCGCTGGGTGGACGATGCAGCCGTCTGTGTCGTCATGGCATCGCACGGTTATCCCGAAGCGTATGAGCGTGATAAGCCGATCGCCGGCGTCGAGCACGCAGCCCAGGAGCCTGGAGTCGCCGTGTTTCACGCCGGAACCGCCCGCCGGGATGGGCGACTGGTGACCGACGGTGGCCGTGTCCTTGGGGTGACGGCTCGGGCCCCGGACCTCCGCCAAGCGCTCGACCATGCCTACCAGACGGTGCATCGTATCAGCTGGGATGGCGTACACTACCGCACCGACATCGGCCGCAGAGCACTGCGGCTCCCGTAAGCCTCGTCCGTCGGCGCCACTTTTTCCCTTGCCAAGGCATGGGGCTGTGCGTATATTTGTGCTAGCACTCCACTCGTGAGAGTGCTAAAGAATCCAGCCGAATGCTTGCCCACCAGTGCTTGAAATCACAAGGTTGTGTTGCAGGTGACGGAAAAGTCGTGGACAGAAATGTGTCTAGAAGAGGAGACCAGCGATGCCAAAGCAGTTAATATTCAGCGCGGACGCGCGAACGGCGATTTTGAGAGGTGTCGATAAGCTTGCCGAAGCGGTGAAGGTGACGTTGGGCCCGCGCGGGCGAAACGTCGTCCTGGATAAGAAGTTCGGGGCTCCCACCATCACCAAGGATGGGGTCACGGTCGCCAAAGAGATCGAGCTCGAAAATCCCTTCGAGAACATGGGCGCGCACATGGTCAATGAAGTGGCGAGCAAAACCAGTGACGTAGCTGGCGATGGTACCACCACGGCGACGGTATTGGCGCAGGCGATCTATCGGGAAGGGTTGAAAAATGTGGCCGCTGGGGCTAATCCCATGGACCTCAAACGCGGCATCGAGCGCGCCGTCGAGATCGTCATCGAGGAGATTAAGAAACTCAGCAAACCGATTAAAGATAAGCGTGAGATCTCCCAGGTCGGCTCCATCTCGGCGAATAATGATCGGAACATTGGTGACCTGATCGCCGAGGCCATGGAAAAGGTCGGTAAGGATGGGGTGATCACAGTCGAGGAAGCCAAGAGCATGGAGACCTCCCTCGATGTGGTGGAAGGCATGCAATTCGACCGTGGCTATCTGTCGCCCTACTTCGTGACCGATGCCGAGCGCATGGAAGTCGTGCTGGAAGAACCTTATCTGCTGATCAACGAGAAGAAAATCAGCAGCATGAAGGACCTCCTGCCCATCCTCGAGCAGATTGCCCGTATGGGTAAACCCTTGGTGATCATCGCCGAAGATGTGGAAGGTGAGGCTCTGGCTACCTTGGTGGTGAACAAAATCCGCGGCACGCTCAGCGTGGCGGCGGTGAAGGCCCCTGGCTTCGGCGATCGGCGCAAGGAGATGCTGAAAGACATCTCTATCCTGACGGGCGGCAACGTCATCGCTGAAGAGCTCGGGATTAAGCTCGAGAATGTGACCTTAAAAGACCTCGGCCGGGCCAAACGGATCGTCATCGATAAAGACAATACGACTATTGTCGAAGGTGCCGGGGACCAGGCGGTGATCGAAGGCCGGGTGAAGGAAATCCGAGTGCAGGTTGAGGAGACCACCTCCGACTACGATCGCGAGAAACTGCAAGAACGCCTGGCGAAGCTGGTCGGTGGCGTGGCCGTGATCAAAGTCGGGGCGGCCACCGAGACGGAGATGAAAGAGAAAAAGGCGCGCGTCGAGGATGCCCTCAACGCCACTCGGGCGGCGGTTGAAGAAGGTGTCGTGCCGGGCGGTGGCGTCGCCTTCCTGCGCGCGTGCATAGCCCTCGAACAGTCAGGCCTGCAGGGCGATCAGCGGGTGGGCTCCGAGATCATCCGCCGTGCCCTGGAAGAACCCGCGCGCCAAATCGCGACCAATGCCGGCGCAGAAGGCTCCGTCGTCGTCCAGCGTCTCAAAGAGATGGGCACGACACAGGGGTTCGATGCGGAAGGCTTGCAATATGTCGATATGTTTGAGGCGGGGATTATCGATCCTGCCAAAGTGGTGCGGAGTGCCTTGCAAAACGCGGCGAGTATCGCCTCGCTGATGTTAACCACCGAGGCCTTGGTGACCGACATCCCCGAAGAAGAGAAGGCACCTCCGATGCCGCCGGGCGGTGGCATGGGCGGTATGGGCGGTATGGGCGGCATGGGCGGCATGTATTAAGCGACTGGCGGGAGGGCCAGACCGCCCTCCCGTCTCGCGAGCCCATGGGCTCGTGTTGGTTCTATAGTCCTTACGAGCGCACTTTTCCTGCCTGACATTTCGGCGGTCCGTCATGAGCACTGCCTAACCTTTCATCACTAGGGGCGTATCAGATCGATGCTGTATCTCTCCGCTAAAACTATGGTGGCGGCTCGCCGCTGAGGTTATCGACAGCCGAGGCTACGGTTGTATCGCTGGCACGGAACATGCCTGACTCCCGGAGCTAGAGGCCTCTGGTGATCATGGCTGGCCTGGCGCCACCTGCCCTGCCGTCCCTTTACAGTATTACGAAGATTTGCTACGATAGGACCGCAGGTTAGCACCTGGAAGCTCTCGACTTTGTCATACTAAGATACTCGCGTACGATGTGGGGCGCTAGGGCAGACCTGCGCTGAGTGGTGAGGGGGCAGCGCTGGGAGGAGAAGGGATGAAAAAGATCGAAGCCATCATTAAGCCGTTCAAGCTTGATGAGGTCCGTGATCGGCTGAGCGAGATCGGCATCCAAGGGATGACGGTCACGGAAGTCAAAGGATTTGGAAGACAAAAGGGGCATACCGAGCTCTACCGGGGAGCAGAGTATGTGGTAGATTTCCTCCCCAAGATCAAGATCGAGATCGTCGCCCCCGACCAGATGGCGGACACGATCGTCGAAACGATCGTGTCGTCAGCCAAAACTGGTCGGATTGGGGATGGAAAAATCTTCGTGCTGCCGATCGAGGATGCCATACGGATCCGCACGGGAGAACGAGGCGAGGAGGCTATTTAACACGGCAATCGTTGGGGAGGAGTAGGGCATGACACCAAAAGAAGTGCTGAATATGGCCAAAGAGAATGGCGCCAAAATGGTGGACCTCAAGTTTATTGACTTGCCAGGATTATGGCAGCATTTCTCTGTGCCCATCAGTGAGGTGAGCGAGAGTTCCCTAGAAGATGGCTATGGCTTCGATGGCTCGAGCATCCGGGGGTGGCAAGCGATTAACCTGAGCGATATGCTGGTGATTCCTGATCCCAACAGCGCGAATATGGATCCCTTTACCGAGATTCCCACCCTGACCATGATCTGCGACGTGCTAGACCCGATCACGCGCGAACGCTATTCGCGCGATCCGCGCTATATTGCCCAAAAAGCGGAGGCATTTCTCAAGCAAACAGGGCTGGCTGATACCGCCTATTTCGGCCCCGAACTCGAGTTCTTTGTCTTCGATGACATCCGCTACGATTTCCACGAGAACTGCGGGTATTATTTCATCGACTCCGTCGAGGGGCGCTGGAACAGCGGTCGTGAAGAGAAGCCCAACCTGGGATACAAGCCACGATTTAAAGAGGGCTACTTCCCCGTGTCCCCCACCGATACACTGCAGGATTTGCGTACTGAGATGGTGCTGACGCTCGAGAAGGTGGGCATCATCGTCGAAGCGCAACACCATGAGGTGGCCACTGCCGGGCAATGTGAGATCGATATGCGCTTCTCACCGCTGACGCAAATGGCGGACAAGGTGATGTGGTATAAGTACATCATCAAGAATGTGGCGCGTCGGCACAATAAGACCGCGACCTTTATGCCAAAGCCCATCTTCGGCGATAACGGCACGGGCATGCACGTACATCAAAGCCTATGGAAGAATGAGCAGCCGTTGTTCCCAGGCAACGATTATGCCGGTTTGAGCAAGACAGCGCTATACTACATCGGCGGCATTCTGCATCACGCGGCGGCGCTTTGCGCCCTGGTGGCACCCACGACGAATTCCTATAAGCGCCTTGTGCCGGGCTTTGAAGCGCCCGTCAACCTGGCATACTCGAGCCGCAACCGCAGCGCCAGCGTGCGTATTCCGATGTACTTCACGAATCCCAAGGCAAAGCGCATCGAGGTGCGGTTCCCCGATGGTTCGAGCAACCCCTATCTCGCCTTCGCGGCCATGCTCATGGCGGGGCTGGATGGCATTGAGAACAAGATCGATCCAGGCGATCCGCTGGACAAAGACATTTATGAGCTTGGTCCCGAAGAACTGAAGGATGTGCCCTCGGTGCCAGGTAGCCTGGAGGACGCCCTCATGGCACTGGAGCGTGATCACGACTTCTTGATGAAGGGGGATGTGTTCACCAAAGACACTCTAGACACTTGGTTGTACTTCAAGCGCCATCGCGAGATCGATGAGGTGCGTCTGCGGCCGCATCCATACGAGTTTGCCCTGTACTTCGATGTCTAAGAAGGCCGTAGAACGGGGTTTCCTGGCCGCTACCGGGCGCCTGTGTGCTGCTGCAGGTTGCTGAGTCAGGGTCGTCGTTCGAGGCGCAGATAAGTTTCAAACGGGTCCCTACCTTGGCTCTCAGGCGGGGACCTATTTTTTTGCCTGCTGTTTTTCACGGCTACTCACAGAGCTGGGTGATTTTGCTTGCACGTACATCAGCGACCTGGCTATAATTTACTCGCTGTTCCGCATGGCGCCTGCGACGCAGGCCGGCTTCAAGGTTTTACGGAGAGAAGGAGACATCGATGCTGGAGTGGGCCTACGCACAAACCTCGGGAGCTGCGCCAAGTGGTGGAGGGGGAATCTTCGGGCAAATCAACATGCTGATCCCCTTCATTGCGATGTTTGCGATCTTCTATTTCCTGCTTATTCGCCCTCAGCAAAAGAAACAACGCGATCTCCGCCAGATGGTACAAAATCTCAAGCGCGGTGATCGCGTGGTCACCAGTGGCGGTATCTACGGCACCATCGTGAAAATCCGCAACGACATCATTCATCTTGAAATCGCCGACCAGGTTCGTATCCGTATCAACAAAAGTTCCATTGCCGATTTGGTAGGAGAGGCTGATCGAGTATTCGACGAAGTCGAGGAGCCAAAGAAAGGCTAAGGGCTCCACCCATACCCCGCTCGCGAGGCTCTCGTCCATTTGACCGCCTCCGGACTTTCCGCCGGCACGATCATCACTACGACAATGGACCAGGTAGTCGTCACGCTGATCACAGGCCACACCTGCATGACGGAAGCCAGTCATTATGCGCCAAGCTGATCCGCTCCTGACCTATGCCGGGTGACAGTGTATAGCGTGGTAGGCATAGTGCAAGCGGGTATGCTGCAGAGGCATTTTAGCCGAGGGATGGACCCTTAGATTGCGTGGAGGAGAATGGCTTGCGGCGGGATTTACGCTGGAAATTAGCGATTATTGCAATTCTCATCGGGGTCAGTATTTGGTTCACTTTCCCATTGGGACAACGAATTAATCTGGGGTTGGACTTACAAGGTGGCATGCATCTGGTACTGGAAGTCGAGGCGGAGAAGGCAGTGGAAAATACCACTGACCGACTTGTCACCGAGCTCACGGAGGCGCTAAAAAGGGCTGGGCTATCGACGGCCGAAGTGCACAAAATC
>Ga0081455_10006495_pt1 | contig 12527 bp, 12 predicted proteins | sample TabmetS3T2R1_FD_70207 | JGI IMG/M metagenome (GOLD analysis project Ga0081455, IMG submission 70207) | Tabebuia heterophylla rhizosphere microbial communities from the University of Puerto Rico - S3T2R1 | ecosystem: Host-associated > Plants > Roots > Rhizosphere ... | reverse complement strand
AACTCGCGGACGCAGAACTTCACGCTCAAGGGCTCGGGCGTGAACCGCCAGACGAGCGTTAGGGGTCGGGGCCGGTCGACCTGGACGGTGAACCTCCGCAGGGGCACCTACAGGTACTGGTCCAGCGCGGCCCCTGGGGCGAAGAAGAGCTTCAGGGTCACCTAGGCACTACGGCGCGAAGGTCGCTGTCGGAGCGATCGCCACGTCGAGGAGCAGCGGCTCTTCGCGCGTGGCGAGCTCCGGCACGACCTCGTCGAGCGTCCCGACGAGCTCGTCGTGCTCGGCGATGCGCCGGGCTTCGCAGCCCTGCGCGCGGGCCAGGGCGGCGATGTCGACGTCGAAGCCCGGCCAGGGGCCGGCCGCCCCGTGGCGCTCAGCGAGGCGGTCCATGATCGCGTAGCCGCCGTTCGCGAGGATCACATAGAGCGCGCCGACGCGATAGTGGGCGGCGCTCCAGAGCGCCTGGATCCCGTACAGCGCCGAGCCGTCGCCGACGACCGCGACCACGGGCCGGTCCGGCAGCGCCATGCGCACTCCCGTCGCGCCCGAGAGCGCGAACCCGAGCCCGCCCATTGCCGCGCTCAGGAAGCCGAGCGGTTCGCGCGCGAGCAGTCGGTCGTGGAGCTCGGGCCGGTCGACGGGTGCCTCCTCGACGACGACCGCCTCGCGAGGCAGGCGCTCCGCCAGCGCCGCGAGGACATGTCCGGCGAGCAGCGGCTCGCCGGCCGCGGGCGGCTCGGGCGCGGGCGGCGGCTGGAACTGCTCGGGCGGGGTCGCGTCGCGCGCGGGCAGCCGTTGCGCGAGCTCGCGGCAGACGGCGGCCGGCGGTGCCAGCACGGCGAGCTCGGCCGGGCTGCGATGGATCTCCTCGGGGTTGTCGCCGACCACGGCGATGCGCGTCCCAGCCTCCGTGAAGGCTCCCGGCGTGTAGGGCGACTGGCGGAACACCGGCGCGCCGACGACGAGGATCGCGTCGTAGGGCGCGAGCTTCTCCCGCAGGCGGGGCCGGTCGGCGGGGAGGACCCCTCCGAACAGCCGGTGATCCTGGGGGAAGCCGGCCCGCGCGCCGAACGACTCCTGGAAGACGGGCGCGACGAGGCGCTCCGCGAGCTCGACCAGGGCGGCCCAGGTCTCGGGGTCGTCGGCGCCCGCCCCGACAACGAGTGCCGGCCCGGCGGAGTTCGAGAGGAAGGCGACGAGCTCGTCGATCGCCGCCGGGCCCGCCGCTGCGCCTCGCACGACGCGGGCCGGCGCCGGGTCCTCGCGCTCCTCATCGGCGGGAGCCTCCCAGTCGTCCATCGGGACGATCACGAGCGCCGGCCCGCGGTGCGTGACCGCCTCGTGGGCTGCGCGCCTGATCGCGCCGGGCAGGTCGCCCGCACGCACCGGCTGGTCGACCCAGACCGGGTACTCGCCGCCAAGTCCCTGGAGGCGGCCGGCGAGGAAGGGCTCGAAAGCGAGGTGCCGCCGGTCCTGCTGGCCGACGAGCACGACGAGCGGGGCGCGGTTGACCCGCGCGGTGGCGAGCGCGCCGACGGCGTTGCCGAGCCCGGCGGTCGTATGGAGCAGCGCGAACGCCGGCTCCCGCCGCCCGATCGCCCATCCGGTCGCAAGTCCGACGACGGACGCCTCGTGCAGGGCGAGCACGAACCGCAGATCGTCGGGCAACCCGGCCAGGAACGGAACCTCGGTCGACCCGGGGTTCCCGAAGATCGTCGTCAGGCCTTGCTCTCGCAGGACCTCGAAGGTCGCGTCTCGTACGGTCCGGCCGGCCATGGGGCCGCCAGTATCCCGCAGCGGAAAGTTCGGTATGAGAACATCTGTTCACATGCTGGATACCGGCCGGGAGCGAAATCCCGACTACGTTCAGTCGCTCGAGCGCGGGCTCGCCGTCATCAAGGCCTTCGGCGCCGACAACCCCGAGCTGCGGCTGAGCGACGTCGCCCGGGCCACCGGGCTGACGCGCGCCGCGGCCCGGAGGTTCCTGCTGACGCTCGTCCGGCTCGGGTACGTGCACCAGGACGGAGCGTCGTTCTCGCTGCGGCCACGCGTGCTCGAGCTCGGGTACGCGTACCTCTCGGCGCTGAGCCTCCCGGAGGTCGCGATGCCGCACATGGAAACGCTCGTGGCCGAGGTGAACGAGTCGTCGTCGGTCGCCGTGCTCGACGATCTCGACATCGTCTACGTGGCGCGCGTGCCGACTCAGCGGATCATGACGATCACGATCGCCGTCGGAACCCGGCTGCCGGCCTACGCAACGTCGATGGGGCGCGTGCTCCTCGCCGGCCTCGGGCCCGACGAGCTCGAGGACCGGCTCGAGCGAATCCACCTCGAGCGGCTGACGCCGACGACAGTGCCCGACCGCGACGCCCTCCGCGAGCAGGTCGACCGGGCGCGGGAGGCCGGCTGGTCGATGGTCGACCAGGAGCTCGAGCAGGGCGTTCGGTCTGCCTCGGTCCCGATTCGAGACGCGACCGGAGCAGTCGTCGCGGCGATGAACGTCTCCGTCCACGCCTCCCGGATGACGATGCAGGCGCTCAGACGCGAGGTCGTGCCGAGGCTGAAGCGCACCGCCGAGGCGATCGAGGTCGACCTGCGCGCGGCCGCGCCCGCCGGAGGTGCGAATACCGCTTGACAGGCTCGGGACGCCGATGGGAGAGTGCGGTGCGGCAGACGGATGATTGTTCTCATGGCGAACACCGCTGGACGAGGAGGTGCGTGACATGACGGTCGCTGCGGAGAAGACCGTTCGGGGACTGCACATCGGCGGGGAGTGGAGCGACGCGACGGGTGGCGCGACGTTCGAGGACACAGACCCGTTCACCGGCGACGTCGTCGCCGACATTGCCGCCGGAACGAGGGAGGACGCGACACGCGCGATCGAAGCCGCCGACGAGGCATTTGGCGCGTGGTCGCAGTCGGCGCCGGCCGAACGTCAGCGCATCTTCCTCAAGGCCGCGGACATCCTCGAAGCGCGCGCCGAGGACATCGGCTCGTGGCTCACACGGGAGACCGGCTGCACCTTCGGGTTCGCGATGTTCCAGCTCAACTTCGTCCAGGGCCTGTTTCGCCAGGCCGCGGCGCTCGGCTACCAGCCGATGGGCGAGATCATCCCGTCGGACACCGGTGCGTTCGCGATGGGGATTCGCCGTCCGGTCGGCGTCGTCGGCGCGATCGCGCCCTGGAACGCAGCGCTGATCCTCCCTGCGCGCTCGTTCGCATCGCCGATTGCCCTCGGGAACACCGTCGTCATGAAGCCGTCCGAGCACTCGCCGTACGTCGGCGGCCTGCTCTTCGGGGAGATCCTCAGCGAAGCCGGTCTTCCCGACGGAGTCCTCAACATCGTCCCGCACGCGCCGGGCGAAGCCGGCCCGATCGGCGACGAGCTGGCAGAGAACCCGCTCGTTCGGGTGATCAACTTCACCGGCTCGACCGAGACCGGCCGTCGGATCGCCGAGGTCGCGGGGCGCAACCTCAAGCGCGTCGTGCTCGAGCTCGGCGGGTCGAACCCGTTGATCGTGCTGGCCGACGCCGATCTCGACTACGCGGTGGACGCTTCGGCGTTCGGTGCCTTCCTCCACCAGGGCCAGATCTGCATGTCGGCGCGGCGGATCATCGTCGAGCAGCCGATCGCCGACGCGCTGACCGAGCGCCTCGCCGAGAAGACGAAGGGCCTCAAGGCCGGCGATCCCAAGGAGCAGGACACGATCATCGGGCCGCTGATCACCGGGGATGCGCTCGCGAGGGTGAAGAAGCGCGTGGACGACGTCGTCGCCGAGGGGGCGAAGGTGCTCGCCGGTGGGGACGCCGAGGGCAACGTCTACCGGGCGACGCTCCTCGCCGACGTTCCGGAGGGCTCCGAGTTCCGGCAGGTCGAGACGTTCGGTCCGGTCGCCATGGTCGACGTGGTCGGGAGCGCCGACGAGGCGGTCGAGCGCGCCAACGACACGAGCTACGGCCTCTCGGCCGGGATCATCACGTCCGATCCCGACCGGGGCCTGGCGCTGGCGCAACGGATCGAGTCGGGGATCGTGCACGTCAACGACCAGCCCGTCGGCGACGAGCCGCAGATGCCGTTCGGAGGCGTCAAGGGCAGCGGGTTCGGCCGCTTCGGGGGGACCGCATCGATCCACGAGTTCACGGAGCTCCACTGGGTGACGGTGAGCGGCGCCCACCCGTTCCCGTTCTAGGGCTGGGCATGGCGGAGATCGTTCCGCTCGCCGACGCCGTTCGAGACCTCGTCCGTGACGGCGACGTCGTTGCGCTCGAGGGCTTCACGCACCTGATCCCGCACGCGGCCGGCCACGAGCTGATCCGACAGGAGCTGCGCGACCTCACGCTCGTCCGCATGACCCCGGACGTCGTCTACGACCAGCTGATCGGGATGGGCTGCGCGCGCAAGTTGGTCTTCTCGTGGGGCGGCAACCCCGGCGTCGGCTCCCTGCACCGCCTCCGCGACGCCGTCGAGCACGACTGGCCGGTGCCGCTCGAGCTCGAGGAGCATTCCCATGCGGGGATGGCCGCCGCGTACTCGGCCGGCGCGGCGAGGATCCCGTTCGGCGTCGTTCGCGGCTACGACGGCACCGATCTCGCCGGGCGCACCCGCGTCGCTTCGATCACCTGCCCCTTCACCGGCGAGCAGCTGGCGGCGGTGCCGGCGATCCGGCCGGACGTCGGGGTCATCCACGCGCAACGGGCAGACGGAGCGGGCAACGTCCAGCTCTGGGGCATCAGCGGCGTCCAGAAGGAGGTCGTCCTCGCCTCGAGCCGATCGATCGTCACCGTCGAGGAGATCGTCGAGCGGCTCGATCCGCGCCCCAACGCCGTCTTCCTGCCGGGCTGGGCGATCTCCGCCGTCGCGGTCGCCCCGGGCGGCGCGCATCCGTCGTACGCGCACGGCTACTACGACCGCGACAACGCCTTCTACGTCCAGTGGGACGAGATCAGCCGCGACCGCGACCGCTTTCGCGACTGGATGCGCCGCCACGTTCTCGAAGCCGAGGCCTCGCCCGTATGACCCAGGTCGAGCAGCTGACGTACACGGCCGACGAGATGATGGCCGTCGCCGCCGCGCGCAGGCTTCGCAACGGCACGGTCTGCTTCGTCGGGATCGGGGCGCCGAGTCGCGCCGCCAATCTCGCCAGGGCCACGCACGCTCCGGACTGCGTCCTGATCTACGAGAGCGGCGCGATCGGGGCGAAGCCCATCCACCTGCCGCTCTCGATCGGCGACGGCGAGCTCGCCGAGACGGCCGATGCAGTCGTCTCGGTGCCTGAGATCTTCAGCTACTGGCTCCAGGGCGGCTGGATCGACGTCGGGTTCCTGGGCGCGGCCCAGATCGATCGGAACGGCAACCTGAACAGCACGGTCATCGGCGACTACGGACGCCCGAAGGTGCGCCTGCCCGGCGCAGGCGGAGCGCCCGAGATCGCCGCCTGGTGCCGGGAGACCTTCGTCATGCTTCGTCACACGCGGCGCGCCTTCGTCGAGCGGCTCGATTTCCTGACGACCCCCGGCCGGCCCCGAGATGCCGGCGGCGCCGGCGTGACCTGCGTCGTCACCGATCTCGGCGTGCTCGAGCCGGATGTCGAGACCGGCGAGCTCGTCCTCACGGAGCTCCACCCCGGCGCGAGCGTCGAGCAGGCGCGGGCTGCAACCGGATGGGATCTGCGCGTCGCGCCGGACGTGCGGCCCGGGTCTCCGCCCGGCGCCGACGAGCTCCGGGAGCTGCGCGCGCTGAAGCCGGCGAACGAGGACACTGTCGGCTCATGAGCCGCGCGGCGCCCACACTCAAGACCGTTCGCGACGGCGAGGGCCCGAACCCACCGTACCTTTATCCCGACTACCGGTCGACCGAGCTCCGCGCGCCGAAACGACCGCTGCTGCTGCTCCCGCACACGCTCTCGGAGTTGACCGGCCCGGCCTACGGCCACGAGTCCGTCGGCGAGCTCGACCACGATCTGACCCGTCAGCACGACGGCGAGCCGCTCGGCGAGCGGATCATCGTCGAAGGCCGTGTGACCGACTCGGCCGGGCATCCGGTTCGCTCCTCGCTGATCGAGATCTGGCAGGCGAACGCCGCCGGCCGGTACCGCCACGAGGTCGACCAGCATCCGGCGCCGATCGACCCGAACTTCACCGGAGCGGGGCGGTGCCTGACCGACGACGACGGGTACTACCGCTTCGTCACGGTCAAGCCCGGCGCGTACCCCTGGCGGAACCACCCGAACGCCTGGCGGCCGGCGCACATCCATCTCTCGCTCTTCGGCCGGGCCTTCACGAACCGGCTAGTGACGCAGATGTACTTCCCCGGCGACCCGCTCTTCGCGCTCGACCCGATCTTCCAGTCGGTGCGCGACCCGAGTGCCCGTGAGCGGCTCGTCTGCCGGTTCGCGCTGGAGAAGACCGTTCCGGAATGGGCGCTCGGCTATCGCTTCGACATCGTCCTCGGCGGCCCGGCCGAGACGCCGATGGAGAGCTGAGGATGAGCGCCGAGCCGACGCCGTCTCAAACCGTAGGCCCGTACTTCTCGCTCGGGCTCTTCGACCGTGCCGCCGACGCGCTGGTGCCGGGAGGGCTCCGGATCACAGGGCGGGTGCTCGACGGTGCGGGGGAGCCGGTCACCGACGCCACGGTCGAGATCTGGCAGGCCGACGAGGAGGGCCGGTACCGGCCGGACTTCGGCTGGGGCCGCTCGGGGTGCGACGAGGACGGCCGCTACTCCTTCGTCACAGCGAAGCCCGGCTCCGTGCAGGGCCAGGCGCCGCACCTGACGCTGCTGGTGTTCGCCCGCGGCCTGCTGAAGCCGGTGCTGACGCGCATGTACTTCCCGGACGAACAGGACGCGAATGCCGACGATCCGGTGCTTGGGGCGCTCGCCGACGGCTCGTCGATCGTCGCCCGCCCGACCGACGAGGGGCTCGAGTTCGACATCAGGCTCCAGGGCGAGGCCGAGACCGTCTTCTTCGCCGTCTAGTGACGTTCGATCGGATCCTTGTGCCGGCGCCGGTCCGGGCCGCGGTCTCGGACGAGGCGTGGCTCGACGCGATGCTCGAGGTCGAGCGCGCGCTGGCCGCGGCCGAGGCGCGCGCGGGTGTGATTCCCCCCGAGGCCGCGACGGCGATCGCCGGCGCCTGCCGGGCCGAGCGCCTCGACGCCGCTGCGATCTGGGCTGCCGGTAAAGGCCCCGGCAACCCCGTCGAGCCGCTCGTCCGCGCGCTGCGCGACGAGGTGGGCGGCGAGGCGGCCGACCACGTCCACCGCGGCGCGACGAGCCAGGACATCCTCGACACCGCGGCGATGCTGGTCTCGCGGCGCGCCCTCGACCTGATCGACGAGACGCTCCGCGCGGTCGCCGGCGAGTGTGCCCGGCTCGCCGGCGAGCACCGCTCGACGCCGATGGCCGGAAGGACGCTGCTCCAGCAGGCCGTGCCGACGACGTTCGGCCTGAAGGCAGCCGGCTGGCTCGGCGGCGTCCTCGAGGCGACGCGCGGGCTTCGGCGCGTCCGCGACGAGCGGCTGGCCGTCCAGCTCGGCGGCGCGGCCGGCACGCTCGCGGCGCTCGGAGACGCCGGTCCCGAGGTCGCACGGCTGCTCGCCGAGGAGCTGGGGCTCCGCGAGTCGGCTCCCTGGCACACGAACCGGGCCCGGATCGCGGAGGTCGGCGCTGCGCTCGGCGTGGCGGCGGGAGCTGCTGCGAAAGTCGGGCTGGACGTGGCGCTGATGAGCCAGACGGAGGTCGGCGAGGTGGCCGAGGCCGAGGGCGGCCGCTCGTCGGCGATGCCTCACAAGCGGAACTCGATCGGCAGCGTGCTCGCCGTCGCCTGCGCGCGGCTCACGAATGGACACGTGTCCGTCCTTTTCTCCGCGCTGCCGCAGGAGCACGAGCGCGCCGCCGGAGCCTGGCACGCGGAGTGGCCCGCGATCTCGGGTGCGCTTGCCTACACGGCCGGTGCGGCGGACGGAGCTCGCCGGGCGCTGGCGGGCCTTGTCGTGGATCCGGAGCGAATGGGCACCAACCTCGAGCCGGCGACCGACCCAGCCGCGGACGTCCAATCGGCCGAGCAGCTGGTCGACCGGGCCTTGAGCGCGTATCGGGACGAGCTTTCGTGAAGCCGGTCCTCGTCCTCCCGTCGTCGCTCGGCACGACCGCCGAGCTGTGGGACGCCACCGTCCCGTTCTGGGCCGACACGTTCCGCCTGCTTCCCTACGACCAGCTCGGCCGCAGCTCCATTGCCGAGCTCGGCGAGGACCTGCTCGCGCTGCTCGACGAGCAGGGGCTCGAGCGCGTCTCGATCTGCGGCCTCTCGCTCGGCGGCGCGACCGCGATGTGGGTGGCCGCGAACGCGCCAGAGCGGGTCGACCGGCTGGTGCTCGCCTGCACCTCCGCCCGGTTCGGCGAGCCCGAGCAGTGGCTGGAGCGCGCTGCGACGGTCCGACAGCACGGCCTGGAGCCGATCGCAGACGGGATCGTCGCGCGCTGGTTCACGGCGGCCGCGCCGCCGGAGCTCGTCGCGCGCTTCCGCCGCATGCTCGTCGCCACCCCCAGAAAGCCTTACGCGGCGTGCTGCGAGGCGCTCGCTGGCTGGGACTTCCGCGAGCACCTCTCCGAGATCAGGGCCCCGACTCTGGTGATCGCGGGCGAAGAGGATCAGGCGACTCCGCCCGACCAGATGGAGCTGGTCGCACGCGGCGTTCGGGGAGCGGGGCTCGTGGCCGTTCTCGGCGCTGCCCACCTCGCGAACGTCGAGCAGGCCGAGACGTTCTCGAGCTTCGTCGCCGAGCATGTCGCAACGGCGAAGGAGGTCGCATGACCGAGCGCTACGACGAGGGAATGCGGATCCGCCGCGAGATCCTCGGCGACGAGCACGTGGATGACGCCGTCGCCGGGACCACGGACGACACGGCCGCGTTCCAGGATCTGATCACGCGCTACGCCTGGGGCGAGATCTGGGCGCGACCGGGGCTCGACCGGCGAACGCGCAGTGCCATCACCCTGATGGCGCTCGTCGCTCTCAACCGCGAGCACGAGCTGGCGATGCACATTCGAGCGGCGCTCCGCAACGGGCTGAGCCGAGAAGAGATCGGCGAGGTCCTGCTTCAGAGCGCGATCTACTGCGGCGTCCCGGCGGCCAACGGCGCGTTCGCCGTGTTCCGGGAGGTCATGGCCGAGGAGGAAGGAGAGAGATGAGCCAGAGGGAGAAGCCGCCGTTTCGCGCGGATCATGTCGGCAGCCTGCTGCGGCCGCCCGAGCTGCTGAAGGCGCGGGACGACTACGCTGCCGGCCGAATCACCGCCGACGAGCTCCGCTCGATCGAGGACGACGCGATTCGCGACGTCGTCCGGATGCAGGAGGACGTCGGGCTCCAGTCCGCCACGGACGGCGAGTTCCGCCGCGCCTCGTGGCACATGGACTTCATCTACCAGCTCGACGGGATCGACCCGGCCGACGAGCAGATCAAGGTGGAGTTCCACAACGAGCAGGGAGACGTCGAGTTCACGACGGCTGCGCTCGAGGTCCACGACCGGGTCGGGCTCTCGAAGACGATCTTCGGCGACGCGTTCGAGACGCTGAAGTCGGTGACGACGACGGTGACGCCGAAGCTGACGATCCCGTCGCCGAGCATGGTCCACTACCGGGGCGGCCAGGCAGCGATCGACAAGGACGTCTATCCGGAGCTCGACGAGTTCTGGCGCGACCTCGTCGCCGCCTACCGCGAGGAGGTTCGGCGGCTCGCCGAGCTCGGGTGCACGTACCTCCAGTTCGACGACACGAGCCTCGCGTACATGAACGATCCGAAGCAGCGTGAGTACATCGCGAGCATCGGGGGCGACAAGGAACACCAGCACGAGGAGTACATCCGCCACATCAACGAGGCGCTCGCCGACCGGCCGGAGGGGCTGAGCGTGACGACGCACATGTGCCGCGGGAACTTTCGCTCGTCGTGGGCCGCCGAGGGGAGTTACGAGTTCGTCGCCGAGGCGCTCTTCAACCAGCTCGATGTCGACGGGTTCTTCCTCGAGTACGACGATGCGCGCTCGGGCGGCTTCGAGCCACTCCGCTTCGTGCCAAAGGGGAAGCAGGTCGTCCTTGGTCTCGTCACGACAAAGCGCGGCGACCTTGAGCAGGCGGACGAGCTGAAGCGGCGGGTCGACGAGGCTTCACGCTTCGTGCCGCTCGACCAGCTCTGCCTCTCGCCGCAGTGCGGGTTCTCGTCCACGGTCGAGGGCAACCTCGTCACGCACGACCAGCAGAAGGCGAAGCTCGCGCTGATCGTGGAGACCGCCGCGGAGATCTGGACCTGAGAATCGAAAGGACCCAGGTCGGGATCGTCGGCGCCGGTCCCGCCGGGCTCGTGCTCGCGCATCTGCTCCACCTGGAGGGCATCGACTCGGTCGTGCTCGAGGCGCGAAGCCGGGAGTACGTCGAGCACCGGGTCCGCGCCGGCGTCCTCGAGCAGGGAACGGTCGACCTGCTGCGCGAGATCGGCCTGGGCGAACGGCTCGACCGCGAGGGGCTCGTCCACGACGGGATCGAGCTCCAGTTCGCCGGCGAGCGGCACAGGATCGACTTCCCCTCGCTGACCGGCGGCCGGCGCATCACCGTCTACGGCCAGCAGGAGGTCGTGAAAGACCTGATCGCCGGGCGCCTCCAGACCGGCCGCCCGCTGCTGTTCGAAGCTGAAGCCGTCGCCCTGGACGAGCTCGAAGGCGACGCGCCCGCGATCAGGTTCCGCCACGACGGGGAGGAGCGAGAGCTCCGTTGCGACCTGATTGCCGGCTGCGACGGGTCGCACGGGGTCTCGCGGGAGAGTGTCCCGGCCGGCGTGCTGAGGCCGTTCGAGCGCGAGTATCCGTTCGCGTGGCTCGGCATCCTGGCCGCCGCGCCGCCGTCGAACGAGGAGCTGATCTACGCCTACAGCGAGCGCGGCTTCGCGCTCCACAGCATGCGCTCGCCGACCGTCACGCGCCTCTACCTCCAGGTCGAGCCGGACGAGGACCTCGACGAGTGGCCGGATGACCGGGCCTGGAACGAGCTCGAACGGCGGCTCGGAATGGAGGGCTGGACGCTGAACACGGGCGAGGTGCTCGAGAAGGGCATCACGGGGATGCGCAGCTTCGTCGTCGAGCCGATGCAGCACGGCCGAGTCTTCCTCGCCGGTGACGCGGCGCACATCGTTCCGCCGACCGGGGCGAAGGGCATGAACCTGGCCGTTGCGGACGTTCGCGTTCTCGCGGACGCAATCGGCGCCTGGTACCGCAGCGGCGACGAGTCGGGGCTCGACCGGTACTCGGACGTGGCGCTTCGCCGCGTGTGGCGCGCGGAGCACTTCTCGTGGTGGATGACGTCGATGCTCCACCGTCTGGGCGGCGGTGACCCGTTCGACGCCAAGCTCCAGCTCGCCCAGCTTCGCTACGTCTGCTCCTCGGACAAGGCGGCGGCCTCGCTCGCCGAGAACTACGTCGGCCTCGAAACCGTTTAGCGGCCCGACCCTGCTCGCGGCGGGGATCGTCCTCGCCGGGCTCAACCTGCGGATCGCCGTTGCGAGCGTCCCGCCGGTGATCGACGAGATCGCCGACGACCTCGATCTCTCGTCCGCTGCGGCGGGCCTCCTGACGAGCGCCCCGATCCTCTGCTTCGGCCTCCTCGCACCGGTTGCGCCGTTGCTCGCGCGGAGGCTCGGCGCAGAGCGGGTCCTCCTGTTCGCGCTGGTCCCGCTCGCGGCCGGCACGCTGGTGCGCGGCCAGTCGTCGGCCGTCGCCCTCTTTGCGGGGACGCTGCTCGCCGGCGCCGCGGTCGCCGTCGCGAACGTCGTCGTGCCGAGCATCGTCAAGGGCCGGTTCGCGCGGAGCGCTGGTGGCCTGACGGGGCTGTACGTCGCAGCTCTCGGCCTCGGCGCCGCGCTCGCCGCGGGCCTCACGGTCCCGATCGAGCGTGCGCTGGGAACGGGATGGGAGGCCGGACTGGCCGTATGGGCGCTCCCCGCCGCCGCGGCCGCCGCGTTGCTCGGCGTTGCGGTGGCACAGGATCGGCCGCCGGTCGTTGCGCGCGACGACGCACGCGCCGGTCGGACGCTCTTGGGCGACGCCCTCGCCTGGCAGGTGACGCTCTTCTTCGGCCTCCAGTCGATCGTCTTCTACATCGGGCTGACCTGGCTGCCGTCGATCCTGCGAGACGAAGGATTCGGCGCCGGCGAATCGGGTGCCCTGCTCGCGCTCTTTGCACTGGGAGGCATCCCCGCGTCGCTCGTCGTGCCGATCCTCGCGACGAGGATGCGGGACCAGCGCGCGCTCGCTGCCGGTATCGCCTTGCTCGAGGCCGCCGCGATCGCCGGCTTGCTGGCCGCGCCCGGCGCGGCCGTCCTCTGGGTGACGCTGTTCGCCCTCGGCCAGGGCGGGTCGTTCAGCCTCGCGCTGACGATGGTCGTCCTGCGCTCGCCGGACTCGGCGCGCGCGGCCGAGCTCTCGGGGATGGCGCAGGCGTTCGGGTACTGCTTCGCCGCGATCGGCCCCTTGACGGCGGGCGC
>Ga0081455_10006494_pt1 | contig 12528 bp, 8 predicted proteins | sample TabmetS3T2R1_FD_70207 | JGI IMG/M metagenome (GOLD analysis project Ga0081455, IMG submission 70207) | Tabebuia heterophylla rhizosphere microbial communities from the University of Puerto Rico - S3T2R1 | ecosystem: Host-associated > Plants > Roots > Rhizosphere ... | reverse complement strand
TGGCTCGATAATTACTTGTAGCGGCGGTCTGTGATCGCCGATTGTTTTATTTCGGCGCGGTGGAGCGCCGCTGCAGTTTTGGCGTTCGATGAAAATTCTTCTCCTGCAACTCAAGCGAATCGGCGATCTGATCCTGACGACTCCCGCGATCGCCGCTTTGCGCGAACGCTTTCCGGAAGCGCACGTCACAATGGTTGTTTCCAGCGAATGCGCCGATCTGCTGCCAGCCATTTCAGGTGTCGATCGCATTTTGATGGCGCGACGCAATTTGACTGATCTTGCCGCCTTTCTCGCCGTCGCAGGCAAGAAATTTGATTATTGTGTCGATTTCACGCGAAACGATCGGTCTGCTTTTCTGGCACTTTTGTCCAAAGCCCGGAAACGGATCGTGTCATACCGGGTGCGCGATCAATCGAGAAGCCGTGCCCTTCTCTACACTGATTTTGTCAACATCCGTATGCGCGACCTGCACACAATCGATTACAATCTGTCTTTGCTCGAACCGCTGGGCATCAGGGATGCTTCCTCCTCGCTGCGATTGCAGTTGCCGCAATCGGCGCACCAAGAGGCCGCTGCACTCCGAGCCAAATGGAACCTGCACAAGCCTTTCATTGTGTTGCATCCCGGTTCGGCGCGGCGCGAAAAGCTTTGGGAAGCAGGTCGATGGAGGCAGGTCATCAAAGAGTTTGGGCGGGACAATAAGATGGATCTCATTCTGACGAGTGGAACATCGAAGCACGAGCAGGCGCACATTGCGCCGATCAAAAACGAGACCAAAATCATCGACCTTTCCGGGAAAACAAATTTGCTTACCCTGGCAGCGTTAATTAGCGACGCACGACTGCTCGTTACGGTCGATTCTGCCCCGATGCATCTCGCTGCCGCGACTCGTACCCCGCAGGTAATTTTGTTTGGTCCAACCAACCCCTTTCACTGGCGACCGAGGGAGAGCCCGGCCCTCATTCTGCAAGGCAAAATTCCTGAGCCGGCCACTGAGTTTCCCCCGGTCCAGCCGCGCCTTCCCATGAGTCAAATCTCGACGGAAGCAGTGATTCGTGCTATGAATTTGCTGTTGTCGCGTCGTGCGGCGGCCCGAACTTCATGAGCGGCATAAAGGCGGCTAAGAAAAAGCAGTCATTTTCCGAGATGTTACGCACTGGCTCCAGTGCGTACCGGCGGCTTTATGGTTACGTGAAGCCGTACAAGGCGCGTTTTACCCTGGGTCTGGCGTTGGGTCTTGCGTTCGGCGGCGTCAATTCGCTTTTCCCGTTGGCGATTGCCCGCGTCACCAGCGCCATTTTCCATGGCGCCGCTCCCAATCCGATGGCCGTGCGCTCTAACCTTCACGTGCTCGATACAGGTCCGAAAATCAATTCGATCGTGCTGATCTGTCTTGCCATCCCGGCGATCATGACGGTGCGCAGTCTCTGCTCCTTCGGCAGCACCTACTGCATGCAATGGGTGAGTAACAAGGTGGTTTCCGACATCCGAGTCCAGCTTTTTAGCAAGATGGTCCGCCAATCCATGGACTTCTTTAACAAGGCGCGCTCGGGATTTTTGATGTCGCGCATCACGAACGATACGCGCGTGATGCAGATGGCTTTGACAACTGTGAGCAGCGACGTTTTCAAGCAACCGATCACGATTGTTGGCGCAATCATTGTGCTCCTGATGATGGACTGGAAGTTTACGCTGGTCACCCTGGTCCTCTTCCCGGCCTGTCTGTTGCCGCTGCGGGTTTATGGCCGGCGCGCTCGAAAGGCCGTTCAAAACGAAGCAGCCGGCATGGGCGAAATGGTCGTGACCATGCAGGAAACGTTTTCCGGTATTCGAGTCGTCAAATCCTTCGCCCGGGAAGCCCAGCAGGAAAAAGAATTCAAACGCAGCAATCAACTGCAGTTTTCGCAAATGATGCGTATCATCCGGTCGCTCGAGGCTGTAGGTCCGCTGGTTGAAACCATGGCCGCCATTGGAGTGGGAATAGCATTGCTCTATGTTTACGCTGCGAACCTTAGCGTTGGCCGATTTTTTGGATTGATCTCGGGAATTTTCATCCTTTACGACCCGATCAAGACGCTTAGCAGGATCCATCTCGTGATGCAGCGCTCGATCGCCGCTACGACTGGAATTTTCGCGATTCTCGATTCTGAAGCGACTGTCCAGGACGCGCCAGACGCCATTGCACTAAAGTCGTCAGAGGGTCGAATTGATTTTGAAGATGTAACATTCCGCTATGCCAACACGGTCACAGATGCGGTCGGTAATCTGGCTTTGCGGATCGAGCCTGGGAAAACGTATGCCCTTGTCGGTGCCAGTGGCGCAGGTAAGAGCACGATTCTCTCGTTGATCCTGCGCTTGTACGATCCGACGTCTGGAGCTGTAAAAATCGATGGGCGCGATCTGCGCTCGATCACGCAGAAATCGTTGCGCGAACAAATCGGGCTGGTCACTCAGGAGACCTTCCTGTTTCACGATACGATCTTTAACAACATCCAGTTTGGCCGGCTGGATGCGACGCCGGAAGAAGTTTGCGAAGCAGCGCGAGCCGCGTATGCGCACGACTTTATTTTGGCGCAGCCGAAAGGTTACAAAACCGTGATTGGCGACAAAGGATGCCTTCTTTCCGGTGGCCAACAGCAGCGTCTTGCCATTGCCCGCGCCGTGCTTAAGAACGCCCCAATCCTCTTGCTGGATGAAGCCACTTCATCACTCGATTCCGAGTCGGAAAAACAGATTCAAAAGGCCTTGGCTGAGCTCTCAGCTGGCCGCACCGTAATCGCGATCGCGCATCGGCTTTCCACGGTCCTGTCCGCGGATCAAATTATCGTAATGGACAGCGGCCGTATTAAGGAGATCGGTACACACGCCGAGCTTCTTGAAAAATCCGGCTACTATCGGCGGTTGTACGATCATCAGTTCAATCGTATTCCAGAGGAACCAACCCCAGAGCCGGCTTTTGCTATTGAGGAGCTGGTTTAACTGAAAAGTTGAAGAGTTAAATGGTTACAAAGGTGTATCGTGGGAGCACCATAACACGCCATTGTCTTCCCCTTTTAACCATTGTGAGTTTTTAACCTTTTAACTTGGCCTTTACCCATGCCATTTAACATCGATCTGCATACGCATTCTTTCTTTTCCGGGGACGGTGTGTCCAGTCCGGAAGATATGATTGCGGCCGCACGCGCCAAAGGCTTGCACGGCATCGCGATTACCGATCATAACACCTGCGACGCCGTTAATTACCTGCTTCAAAAAGGTTTGATGCGGCTGGACGGATTGCCGGTGGACGATTTTCTGGTTCTACCCGGAGTAGAAGTAACCACCGCCGATGGCCATCTTCTCTGCATTGGAGCAGAGCTTCCCTACCTGAAGGGAAAACCGGCGCGCGAAGTCTGTGACATGATCCATCAGCGAGGCGGGCTGGCCATTCCTCCGCATCCATATGATTTGTTTCGAGCGGGTATACGTTTTTCCACACTTGAAACGCTACCGATTGATGCCATCGAGGTTTTCAACGCCGCGACCACACTACGCCGCTATAACAGGTACGCTTTCAAGTATGCGCAGATTCGTGCTTTGCCCATGACTGCTGCCAGTGACGCGCACCATGCCGCAGCAGTTGGAACGGCTTACACAATCGTCAATACTGACGATTTCTCCGTGAAAGGAATTCTCGCGCAGATTGTAAAGAGCAACGAATTGACTCAAAAATACCAGACTCCGCGCGACAGCATTCGCAAAACGTGGAACAACTGGTTGCGGCTGCGTCGGCGGAAAAAGATCCCTGAGTTAGCAGCCAAGGACAGACTCCACAACGGCGGATAACGACCTAGCGCTTCCCCTCTTCAACTCTTCAACTCTTCAACTGTTTAACCATGCCGGCTTACATCATCGTTGAAATCGACGTCGTCGATCCTGTTGGGTACGAAGAATACAAGAACCTCGCAGGTGCGACTGTGGAGAAGCACGGCGGCAAATACATCGTCCGCGGCGGTAAAACAGAAGTGCTGGAAGGCGACTGGAAACCGAAGCGCATCGTTGTCCTTGAATTCGAATCAGCCGATCGCGCCAGGGAATGGCTCAATTGCGACGAGTACCGTGAACCACGAAAGATGCGTCACCGCACGGCCCATACAAACATGATCCTGGTCGAAGGACATGCTACGCAGTAGCGGATATATCGCTGTAGCCACCGGTCTGTGGCCAGTTCGCTGGCACTCGTTTTCATACTGAAAGACGGCCCACAGGACATGGGTACAGCGCCTTTTCAGAAAAAATTAAGATTGCTTTTGTCCAGGTTCTTTAGCGAACCTGCACTTCCGTATGCGATTATTGATCGAAATTCTTGTTATCGCCGGGCTAATCTATTTGGGATGGGATACACCATTTAAAGAGTGGGGCAACCGTGCTACCGCCGTGCTACAAACGCGCCTGCACTCCGAACGAAAGGCGCCTTAACCGTAATCATAATCGCGCCTCCTGTGACTCCGAGTCTATGAAGAATTCGCTTCAGCTCTGCTGAAACCCGCCTAACTATCAACTATCAGCTATCGACTACTGGGCTACTCAATCACTTCTTCAAGCTGCGTCCCAAGCACGTCGACACTTCCATCGGGGTTAGGATCGCGACCGAGCGCAATGTGAAGCCAGTAGCGCTTTTCGCCTTCGACGACAAACTTGTTGGCTTGAGTAACATTGGTGGCGTCCGGGGCATAACGTCCAGTTTGCGCAATCACGTCAATAAACAGGTTCCAAGTCCGAGTTTGTCCCATCTCCGCCAGAGCACGCGCGACCGTGTTTTTGGTCTCGTCAGAGGCAGCAAGAGCGGGGACGGCGTCGAACGCCGCCTTGGAAAGTCGACCTGCAATCGCGCGTGTTAGGTCCGTTTGCTGCACAGGCCCGTACGTCGGAGTCCCGGCGAGCACTCTTTGTGTTTCAGCGACGATTGCAGTGGCTGCGGCCATGGCGTCGGCCGCTGAAACCACAGGCGTTGGAGACGGCCCTGGCGTAGGTCCTGGATCTTTTTCATAGGTACGCGCCAGAATTGCGGCAAGAACAGGTGCGTTCTTCGTGTAGAGATTGACGATACCCGCGCGCGGATACGCGCTACTGATTGGATTGTAGCAAAAGAAGTCCAACACGGGAGCATACCGAAATGGAGGATTCGTGCTGCTGTCCCAAAAGTTCAACACGGGCACACCTGCAGTCGAGGTATCGATTCCGTAGGCAAACTCCCCTACGTTGCTAAATGCATGGCTTAAGACCTTCGTACCGGCGACCGGAGTGGGGCACGGCGGCGCCGGCCGGTGCGGATTGTTGCCGTTATAGTTTGGATCGTACGCTACGTCACCGTTGAGGCTGTCGCTTGAGTAGTTTGGCTCCATGCCGTACGCGGTCGCGGTGTTCCCGTTGCCATGTCCCCACTTGATGACTGTGGTATGAGTGGCATCCGCTCTCTTATTCCAGTTATTTCCGACCGCTTCCGCATCGAGATCACACCCCGGGGGTTGACTTCCGTTGTTGGAGCCATTCGGAGGACAACTATCGCCGGAGTCGTACTGATCGATCAGGGACGCTCCTATCGCGAATGTCTTAGCGACGTTGTTTTCATCAGTCTCGCAAGAAGTTTGAAACAACGCAAAGTCGAGGATCTGAAAGAAATCGCTTTGCTGATTCGCACCCCTAAGACAATCAATACCTCTATGCGGATCGGGGTTCCCATTCTGGTCAGGAAGCACTCCGGCATTGCCGATGTATCTCCACTCACCTCTCGGGTGCTGCCCCCCTACTACGTTCGCTTTGACCCAAAACAAGCCAAAAAGGCTGTGGACCCCCTCTGAATCCCCGCAAAGATGATTCTTGTTCTTGCCAGTCCGCCATCCTTTTTTCCTGCCGTGCTCGATAAAACAGTCAGCTGGATTCGGCACCACCAACGCCAGATTATTCAGGTTAAAGCGGCCTTCACTTAGAGAGCCCGCCGGGTTCAGCCCCGGCCAGTCCGGCGCAGGCCGATTTCGTTCTCGGGAAAAAGTTCCCATGTACTGAAGCAGGTTCTGGCTGAACTGCCCGGGTGGGTTGTTGAGACTTCTTTGAAGCCGGAGTAGTTCCTGCCGGGTCATGAATGGCTGATCGGTTCGCGGAATGGCACCTGGTCCCGGAGTTGGGTAAGCGTAATTCGCGGCGGAAGTGAATGGATAAGTTGAAGCAAGCAGCTTGTCCGAAAGGCTCTCGATACTGAATGGCGGATCTCCAAAATATAACAGATAACTGCCATAAAAATCCTGTTTCGCGCAGTCTCTCTCTCCTGCGTAATTGAAATTACCGAAGCCGGCGCCCGTCCGCTGAGTCATGGCATAGTTCCGCCAGCCCACGATGTTATCAACTTGGCTCTGCGCAGGGGCGTATGGTCCTAGAGCAGTGAGATCGGCGAAAGCAACGATCCCTTTGCGTCCCACATTTACTAACCACGGCGTTGGCGTTGGTGTAGGAGTGTCACAGCTAGACCAGCCGGGATAACCCGCGAGGTTCATGTCAAGTAATCCGCCCTCATCGTAAACCGCCAAGGCGTATCTTCCGATCACCGCACTTGGAGAAGGTGAAGGAGTTGGCCCTTGAGCAGTTACAAGCACCCAGTCGGGCGCTGTGAAGGTCGGCGTTGGTGAAGGGTTAATCGTCAGGTCGCCCGGGTTTCCTCGGGGAATCAAGTAATGGCTGTTCCATCGGGTTGTGCTGATCGAACGCCCGTTCGCAGATGCAGCCATGGAACTTACACTCGATGTACGGTTAGTAGGATCCCCTGAGAAGCTGCGTCTGATCAAATTTGGAATGCCGGCGTCCCCGTATCGCCTCGGCTGAATGTTAGCGCTAGTTACGTTTGGATTGTCAGCTACTTCCTGCTTGAAGTCACCTACCACAATATCCAGCGCACTGCGGGCAAGCAGATCGGCAGAGGTATCGTTATAACTCGACTGGGCGAGTTGCCTGTCGGTGGTTGCGCGCGAAAAATAAGCCAGAGCCAAACCTGTCAAGAGCACAACCAGGGCAAGAACAATCATCAAAGCAGCACCTTTGGATGCAGGGTCACGATGAATGAATGTTTTCATGGCGTAATGAGGGTAGGCGGGGAAAGGTAAAGATAGCGTTCGTAAACGCGAATACCGGAAATCGCCGGGCGCGGCAAGCCAGCTGCATTCGCATCAAGGGCTGCACGCCATTGCGCCACCAGTTGGCCGGGGATCATCCCAGCAGCGAAATCGACCAACACGGCCGGCTGACCGTCCGCACCATTGAGTCTCGCAAGCTGCGTATCAGTAACGAGCACCCGGCTCTTGGGATCAACCACTGCGATGTCCACCACAACCGCAGCGACATCTTGCATCCCTTCCGGAGCAGTATGGCAGCACAGCAATGGTGGCGTTGGGGCCGGAGTTGGTGTTCCCGGCGTCGGGGTTACAGTTGGGGTTGGGACTGGTGTGGGGCATGCAGAAATCCGTGTGTCCCACGGGATGTCACTTAGGATCGAAGGAGAAGGTGACGGCGCAGGCGAGGGTATGGCGCCCGCGGGAACCTGGCCCTGTACTAGATAGTAATATTCAAAGCGAAAGATCTGCGGTCCGATCACTTCGGAATCTGTCCAATCGGTCGCGCCAATGGTTCCTTGCCAGGCCGGAGTCGGTAACGGAGTCGGGACCGGATCTGGCAGTTCTGCAATTGGTAGCGGCGATACAAGCGGTATTGGCATGAAAACTACGGGCGTATCGCTCGTTGAAACAGCATTCCACACTAACCCTTTGGCCATTCGCTCCAGCTTGTTCTGAGAGTTTACGCGGTATGCTACGAGAGAAACTGGGCTTTGCGAACCGCTGGATGGATAGTAGCCTGGAACAGTGCTGTAGAACCCGATCCGATCATTTCCGGGCTGCAGTAGGGTGCGTACTCCCGTCGGCGGCGGTGTGGCTGAAGACTTAACATAGTAATCGACATCAGAACGTTTCACCATCTGCGCGAAGTCAACGGCCATGCGGTCAAGGAGCTGACGAGCTTGAGAGTCCACGTCCATTTGTTTGTGACTCAGATTCGTAATGGTTGCAGCGCTGTTAAGGAGCCGTGTAGCTAACAAAACCAGCAACACAAGCACGCCTACAGAGACCAGGAGCTCGGCGAGAGTGAAGGCAGCACTGTAGCCACGGCTCCGAGAGCCGTTCCGACAAGACTTTTGCTGAAAAAGACGGCCCATGGGGCCGTGGCTATAGACTGTCGCCCGCGAACGTTGAAGATTTGCAACCCCGAAAGCTTTCGGCGCGGTCTCAAAGGGCGTGCGATTTGCGGGCTTGAACATGACGGCCTTAGCTCCTAATTATAAAAAAAAGTGGCGACCGTTTCCACCGAGCCACTGGGCTTTATCGTGGAGCTGAGGGGATCGACTGCAGCAGGCCAGATCAGTTTCAGATAGGCATAGGTCGCAAGGTACGGAGGCTGTGCAGCGATCGGATAGATTCTTACATAAAGTCGGTAGCGATAATTCGCTCCCGGGCACGTTGCGTTTCCCTGTAGGGTCGTAGACCCGCCTTGCCCATCAAAGCACACCGTCGTTGTGGCGCCTTTATTCCTTCTAATTCCGTATTGCGTAGAGTTGGTGCTGGATCCTTTCGGGCTGGCGCGGATGTCGCTCACGACGCTCGACAGAATGTTAGCGGCAGCGGTCTGAGAAGTCGCGTTTCGGTTCGTCTGCACTCCGACCGGCACCAAAGCGAAAACTGCGATCAAACAAAAGGCAGCGATTCCCAACGCGAGCGTAACTTCGACCAGCGAAAATGCGAGTTTACTCCGCTTCATCGCCGATAAATTTTTACATCGCCGCCAAAACCGGTGATTTGAACAGCTGCGACGTTCCCTTTATAACTAATCAGTGAACCAGCCCCCGTGCCGACTGGGATCGTAGTGCCATGTGTCTGAAGCAGACCGATCTCGACGATCTTGCGCACGTCGTATGTGCTGTTGATTCTACATTCTCCACGCGGGTTAAACCGCAGCGTCCTTCGAAAGGCATATTGCCGCGCGGGCGCGGGATTGCCCACTGGGTACTGGAAAGGAAATTTCGTTAAGCCATTGTTTAAAGTGTCATAAGGCGCAGTGTTCGGTGGTAGAGCGTTTAGCTCTCCAAATCGCGACGCGTTATAGCCAACAACAGGATCGAGCTGTGGGGAAGGACGAGTATCAAAGCTCTCGCCTCTGCAGTTGGCGCAAACGTCGAACAATGGAAGGTGCATGTTATCGATCTTCACCAGCTTGCCTACTTGAGTTAGCTGAGTTGGATCGATCCAGTTTTCCGTTCCGGTCGCACCTGAACTTGGATCCGCTCCAAGGTTACTGCCATCCTTTGATGCAACGATCGATATCACAAGCCTTCCCGCCCCTGAATTAGGCGGATTTGAAATATCCTCCTCAAAGAAGCCAATCCACGTATAGGTGTTGTTCGCTTTTGCGTACGTACGCGCAGTGTCGAGCACGCCTTTAATTGTGTAAGCTGCACCGTTGAGGTCTCCGGCGCTCTTGAGGCTGGTAAATGCGGGCACGATCAGGACCATCAAAATCGCGATGATGCCGACGACTATTAAGAGTTCGAGCAAAGTGAAGGCTGCTCGAATGGCGCGGAGATTCGAAGCCGTAAATCGGGCGGGACCGCGGCTGAGACAGCCGCCGCTACAGCGCCGCCAACTAGCTTGCTGGGGAAACATCTGAGTGAAGGAGGAGCGCGCATTATAGCAGAGCGTCCGAGTGTGACAAGCAATGAATGCCTAGGCACATTTTTGGATTTGTTTGATCGTGGGATGACTTCTGTAATGCATGGTCGACGGGCTGCAGGCGACTGAAGCAGCAGCTTAAAGGAGATCGAATTATTCTTGACATCCGATCGGTTTGTCCTAAAAGACGCACCCGATTAACGAGCGCACGCGCATCTAAGGTGTTCAGGGCAGGGCCTCCGCTTCGCAAATCAAATTAACACTCTCAACCTCAAAGGAACCTCCAAAATGAAGCGGTTTAGTAGAAGTATAACAACGAAATTAGCCATGCGCGTAGCCATTGCGGCGATTGCAGGCACGGCTAGCGCGACATGTTGTCTGCTCGCGATTAGCAATGCCGACCCTATCAGGAACCCAGCACCGAACACGCTCACAGCAACTCCGTTTGCGGATATCGCCTCGGCAGGTCCGCTTAACCATATTTGGCTGGGCAACGAGCTGAGCTGCCAAGTCCAGCATGTCGCTGACGGGACGGTCCATGAGTTCTACCCAGATGACACAATTCCCGGCGATTGCGGCACGTTTATTGCCATGGAAGGAGTCCTCTATGCGCCCGATTTTTTCGCGCACGGATCGACCTCTACGGACAGCATCGGCGAGCGGACGGTCTTCACACCGATCAGCCAAACTCCTGTTACTGGCTTAGGTACGGCTGTTGATCCATACAAAGTGGTTACCGTCGTAGCCGTTGCCGCGACGGGGCTCGTGATCGAGCAGACCGACTCATACATTGTTGGAGATGAGCACTACACCACGGAAATTAGGATCACCAATGGCGCTCTCACTGCGGCCAGCGGTGTCCTCTATCGCGCCGGGGATGCATTCCTGGCGGGGTCGGATTCCGGTTTCGGTTTTACCGAAGGCTTTAGCGACGCCCGCCAGGCGGTGGGTTGCTCCGTCAATGAGAATAACACGCCACTTGGGAAGATTGAAGAGTTTATCCCATTGACAGGCGGCAACAATTATTTCCAGAACTTCTACGATGATGTCTGGAGTACTATCGGTTCCAAAGCGCCATTTCCGGACACCTGCAGCTGCACAGACTTCCTGGACAATGGGGCCGGGATTAGTTGGAATTTCTCCATCCCCGCTGGCGGCTCTGCCACATACTCGCACGTGATGACAATTTCTCCTCAGGGGTTCGAAGGACTCGTCACCTCCAAGACGGCTGACAGTTCGACATCGGACACCGGCACGCAAAACGGCTACACGATTACGATCCGGAACCCAAATGCGAACGCAGTTACAGTGAGCTCGTTCACTGACACACTCCCGACCGGGTTCGTCTATGTGCCGGCCTCGACCACCGGCATTACGACTAACGATCCGGTGATTGTTGCTCAAATGCTGACCTGGAGCGGATCGTTTGTCGTCCCAGCACGCGACTCCATCTCACTCCATTTCGCAGTCACCGTTGCCGATACACCAGGAGATTACTTTAATGAGGCCAGCGGAAGCGCTGAGGGAGGTTTTACCGTCATCGCCACCGGTCCGACCGCTCAGATTACGGTTACCGCAGGCACGCCTACGCCGACTCCAACAGCAAGCCCGACGGCGACACAAACTCCTTCTTCTACACCAACCCCTTCTCCAACAGCTACAGCCACAGCCACAGTAACGCCTACACCAACGGCAACAGCTACTTTCACGCCGACGCCGACAGCTACAGCCACCTTGACGCCCACGCCCACTGCTACAGCAACTGCAACCGCCACTGCGACACCTACGGCAACGGCGACGGCCACAGCAACCGCTACTCCAACAGCTACAGCTACCGCTACCGCCATACCAACAGTTCCTCCGACTGCAACGCCAACAGCAACAGCAACAGCAACCGCAACTGCAACTGCTAGCGCTACCGCCACCGCCACTGCAACACCTACGGCTACGGCCACGTCAACGCCAACACCAACTCCAACCGCAACTCCCAGCATCGAAATCGTTTTCGCTAGTAATCGGGACTCCGAAAACAACCATCATTACCACGATGACGATTGTGGAGATTACTTTGGGAATTTTGAGATCTACGGAATGAGAGCTAATGGCTCCGGCGTTGTAAGACTGACACAAGATAATGCTCTTGATCTGGGTCCAAAAATCTCTCCCGACAAAACCAAGATCGTCTTCATGAGCAATCGCAGTGGCAACTTCGAGATTTATTCCATGAACGCTAATGGAACTGGAGTGACTCGGCTCACCAATAACTCCGCATTTGATGGCTTTCCGTCATGGTCACCTGATAGCTCAAAAATCGTTTTCACGAGTAAGCGCAACGGCAACGCAGAGATTTATGTGGTGAACGCGAACGGGACGAACGTAACGCGTCTCACCAGCGACCCCGGTATCGATATAAACCCAGTCTGGTCGCCCAACGGGACCAAGATCGCCTTTGCCACCAGTCGCTGCGGTAACTTTGAGGTTTACTCCATGAACGCCAATGGAAGTGGAGTGACCCGGCTCACCAACAATTCGGCATTTGATGGCTTGCCATCGTGGTCACCGGACACCACAAAGATCGCTTTCACGAGCACGCGCGCCAATAACGCGGAAATTTATGTCATGAACGCGAACGGCTCGGGAGTAACGAGAATCACCAATAACTATTCAGCCATCGATGGTGAGCCGGCATGGGGAGCCAATGGGAAGATTGTCTTCAGCACGAGCCGCGACGGAAACTTCGAGATCTACTCAATGAACCCGGACGGCAGCGCCGTGACACGGTTGA
>Ga0081455_10006493_pt1 | contig 12532 bp, 12 predicted proteins | sample TabmetS3T2R1_FD_70207 | JGI IMG/M metagenome (GOLD analysis project Ga0081455, IMG submission 70207) | Tabebuia heterophylla rhizosphere microbial communities from the University of Puerto Rico - S3T2R1 | ecosystem: Host-associated > Plants > Roots > Rhizosphere ... | reverse complement strand
CCCAGCTCCCACGAACCGGTGCTCTCCTGGCCTTGGAAGGCGATCGGTGGATGCTGACACTGGCCGGCATACTCGGCGACCGCCCGCCCACCGACCCGAATGGCTTCCTCGACTTTGCGCAGTCGCTTCGTTTTCCCGATATCTACGAGGCGATCCAGGACGCCGAGCCACTGGATGACCCGGTCGGCTTCCGCTTTCCAGCAAGCACCCGACACCACTACGAACAGCTGCGCCGCTTTCCTGCCGGCTTTCTTGTGGTCGGGGATGCGGCGTGCAGCTTCAATCCCATCTACGGCCAAGGAATGAGCGTGGCCGCATTGGAGGCGCTCATGCTGCGCCGCCATCTCGCGCAGGGCACCGAGCCGCAGCCCGCCCGCTGGTTCCGCGATCTTGCCCGTCTGGTCGACGTGGCGTGGAACATGTCGGCCGGCGGCGACCTGGTCTTTCCGGGCGTCGAAGGACATCGAACATTCAAGACCCGGCTGCTGAGTGCCTACCTGGGCAGGCTCCACGCCGCCGCTGCCCACGATGCCCGCCTCGCAACCGCCTTCATCCGAGTCTCCGGACTGGTCGCACCGCCCCAGTCGCTGCTGCATCCCAGCGTCGTGCTACGCGTGCTGCGAGAAGGCGGGCGTAAGACAGTCGTCGCCTCTCTCGACCCCTCTGTCACGCCGAGCGGCTAAACACCCAACTCCGCATCATTTGCTGGCACTTTGCGTCAGCTGCAGCTAGCGCGGAGTGCGGGTATCTAGCGCGAAGTCCCGACCAGAGCCCAGATCCTGGCGACTCGGCCCTTGTTTCACCACCTGGATGAAGACCGCGGACAGGAACCCGAACAGAATGGCTGTCGCGATCACCAGTCGGACGCTGAGCGTGTTGAGATCGGGCCAGCCTGCAGCGACGACTGCTGAAACAGGCGCCGCCAACGCCCCTGTCATCCAGCCTCGACGCCCGAGCGCCCCGTACCGCCGGGCGAACACGCCGCAGGCGGCGATCGCCCCACCGAAGCTCAGCAGGAACCCGAGCTCGTGCAGCGCACCATGCCAGCTCATCGATGGCGCGCCGGCCGATGCACCGGGCGGGAAGCCAGCGCCCGCGTCGGCGATGAAGAGCCCGGCGATGATCAGCCCGAAACCCGTGATGCCAATGAGCAATGGACCCCAGGTACTGCCGCGGCCGGATCCCAGTGCTGTCCGCAAGCCGGCGGCGCCGATCAGGTACAGGATCCCGCTCACCACGAAGTTGGCGATCTGGATCCATCCCGGCGAACCGAGGCTCAGCAAGCTGATTGGGTGCCGAGCAAGATCAAACCCGCTTCGCGTGAACGCCTGAGCCAGGCTGGCTGTGAGGAACAGCGGACCCGCGATGATGCCGCAGGTAAGTCGACTGCGCTTCATGATCAAGACCTTTCGACCGGCGCCCCGCGGCGCCTCTTATTGAGACGTCGTCACGGAGAGTCGGTATCGGACATGATCAGCGGGGATTGGCTTCGTTGAGTTTGGCGGCTTGGCTGTTGAGGTAGCGCTGCTGTGCCAAGTTGGTCGCCCTGCGGGCTGCGGCGCGGTACGTGTCGCGAGCAGCGTCCTTCTCACCCGTCATCTCCAGCAGGTGGGCCCGGACCGCGTAAAGCCGGATGTCCTCGGTGAGCTGCTTGTCATCCAGCGAGTCCAGTTTCTGGAGCCCAACCGTCGGACCGTCGGTCATCGCGACTGCGACAACATGATTCAGCGCCACCATCGGGTTGTCTGACATCTGCAGCAGCAACTCATAAAGCGCCTTGATCTGCGGCCAGTCGGTTTCCTCGGTGGTGGGCGCCTCGTCGTGGAGTGCCGCGATCGCTGCCTGGAGCTGATACGGACCGGCCGTCCCGCGCGGCAACGCATGGGTGATCAACGCGACGCCCTCGGATATGTAGTGGGTGTTCCAGAGGGAGCGATCTTGCTCGGCCAGCGGAACCAGCTCACCGTTGATTGTGGTCCGCGCAGCGCGCCGAGCATCGGTGAGCAGCATCAGCGCCAGCAGTCCGGCAACTTCCCCGTCGTCGGGCAGCACCTGGTAAACCATGCGGGTGAGCCTGATCGCTTCCGCGGACAACTCGGCGCGATGCAGGCTAGGCCCGGTCGTGGCGGTGTAACCCTCAGTGAAGATCAGATACAGCACGTGCAGGACTGCGGCCAGCCGCTCCGCGCGTTCGGCCGGAGCGGGCAATCGAAAGGGGATCCCACTTTCCCTGATCTGCTGCTTGGCACGAGTAATACGCCGGGTCATCGTTGCCTCCGAAACGAGGAACGCACGCGCGACCTCAGCGGTGGTGAGGCCGCCGACCGCCCGCAGGGTAAGCGCGATCTGGGACGGCGCCGACAGCGCGGGATGGCAGCACATGAACAGCAAGATCAATGTGTCATCGGAATCGGCCGCACTGTCGACGATGTCGGCCGGCTGGCGGGGAAGCTCCCAACGAGCCACCGTATCTTCGCGGCGTCGGCGGGCGTGCTCGCTGCGCAGCAAATCGGTCAGCCGACGGGCTGCGACGGTGATCAACCAGCCCCTCGGGTTGTCCGGGATGCCGTCGTTCGGCCACTGGTTCGCGGCCGCCAGCATTGCCTCTTGTACGGCGTCCTCAGCGGTGTCGAAATTGCCGTAGCGGCGTACCACGGCGCCGAGAACCTGCGGCGCCAGTTGACGCAGCAGGCTCTCGACATCATTGCGTCCTTCAACAGACTCAGGACTCATTTGGCGGCTCAGGATGCATCTTGATCAGTCGGTGATATCGGCCGCCGATTCCATGATCGGCCTGACGTCGGCGTACGCATTGGCCAGGACATGCTCCGGTGCGGGGCAGGCGGACAGACGACCGGCGATGTCAGTCGCTCGGTCGAAGCTGTCGCACTCCACGATCCAGTAACCGGCGAGCACTTCTTGGGTCTCGGCGTACGGCCCGTCGGTTACGAATGGCGTGCCATTCTGCGCACCGAGGCGTCTGGTGTGCACAGGTGCTGCCAGCCCGCGGGTCTCGACAAGCTCGCCGGCGTCGGCGAGTTCGGTGTTGAACGCCGCCATGAAGGCAGTCATCGCCGCGAAATCCTCCGGCGACCACGCCGGCTGATCGCCAGTCTGGCCGGCCATACCGTCGTAGTCCTGCTGCGACGCGTAGGTCAAGATCATGTACTTCATGCCCATCTCCTTTCGGCGGCACCTGTCTTGGCGCCTCTCACGGTCAAGTCGAAGCTGGACGTCCATTCCGGACATGCACCAGCCGACGCAGGATCAGGCTTGCTCAACCGGCGTGGTATCCCGTGAGCTGATCTTGCTTCGCAGCGTCATGACAGCTTCCCGAACCTGCTCGAGACTCGGGGGGCGGTCCATTGCCCGCTCCGCATCAGCAAGGGCCATCACAGCTGCCCGATCTATCACTGCCAGGCGGGGTGATCCGGGCGGAAGCACCTCGACAACCGTCGAGTACAGGCGGATCAGCGCCAGCATCACAATGAGATCGCTCGAGCCGTAGCGCCCGAAGGTACCTCCGACGAAGGAGATGTAGTCGTCGAAGGTGTGTCCCGGCACGATGACGTGTCCCCTCCCTCCTGGACCGTTTAGGACCGTGGCACCCAGGGGTCTTATGGCAAGGTCGCAGTAGATCGCGGTGAGGTGATCTATAGCCTGAACGGCGGTGTAGGGATCGTTGACTGCCGGAGAAAGAGCCTTGCAAGCAACGTCGGCCTGCTGCCGGATGCCGAACCCAACATCTTGTTCAATGGTGCGTTCGAAGCCAACCCGGATGTCGGCATCGACGGCAGCCTCGATGGCGTCGGCATTCGGCCGCGGGTCGTCCGGTGTGGCGGCCCACACCCAGCCGATGCCGGTGTCTGCAACCACGTGGTGGCCGACCCGGTGCCGGAGGCGGACCGTGAGGTCGGTATCGCTGACTATCGGAAGCAGCAGCTTCGGGTAGACGGTCTGGATATAGCCGGTCTTCCGGCCGACGAGTGGCACCGCCCACTCGGGCGCCTCTGGAGCGACCTCCTGGATCGTTGCGATGTCCTCGTGGGCGATGGCACGTCGAGTGTTGCGCTCGACTCTGCGATTGATGGCGTCGATCTGGATCGAGTGCGCGAGGTGGTCGGCAAAGTAGACCACCATGCCGAGGCTGAGGAAGAGCAGAACGATAGCTCCGCTGACGGCCAGCCGGGGATAGACCTCGGTCCTGGTGCCAGCCTCCAGGCCGACAGTGAACAAGCCCGCCGCGCTGTAGACGAAGGTCGCCAGGAAGGCGCTGAGGACGATTTGAGTGGCGCGATCTCGGAGGAAGTTGCGCAAGATCCGCGGAGAAAACTGGGTCGACGACAGCTGCAGCGCGACAACCGTCAAGCCAAGAACAAGCGCGATAACTGTCACGACGGTGCTGCTGACCGAGATGAGTAGTGCTCGGGCATCGTCAGCAGTGCCTTGGAAGGCCAGCCGACTGAGGGGCGAGCCTGGGCGTACGTCAATTTGGGAGATGCCGTACCCAGCAGCAAGCGCGAGCAACGCCGCCAGAGTGGGCAGCACCCACAGCGCTCCGCCGACGTACTCCCCTAGGGCACGCAAACGCACCGATCGTCTTATGTGGCGAACGAAACTTGGGGTATCGGAAGTCGCGTCCATGCTGCGAGTCAGATTATCGCCGGTGCGGGCCTACATACAGCTGGAGTTTCGAGGTCCTGGCGCCGGCTATCGCTGCGAGGTTCCCGTCTGCGGATGCCAAAATCGGGTTGTGTCCGAAGGCGCCGTCAGACCACCCGCGAGCATCGCTGCTGGAGCCAATCGTGTGGATCATGATCAACTACGCAAAGAAGGCTGGACGATGGCCCTCTATGTGGCCATCTGCCTGATCGCTGCGCTTACCGCCCTGGAGAATGTCACGGCTATTCCCGGGCACATCCTCGGGCTGGTGTGGGGCACGACGGTCGGGCTGGCACTCGCGCATGTGTTCGCGTTTCGCGTTGCCGGTCGACTCGTGCATGATGGTGCGCTCCCCTGGGCCGATCGCGTTGCTTCTGTAGTTCAGCTGGGCGCCGCTGCGGGGGTCGCAGTCGTCGTCAGCATCCCGACTCTGCTGGCCTCGACCGAGAGCGAACTCGACTGGGCCCGTTATACCTGCGCCGTAATTATCGGAGCGGTCGGCTATCTGGTCGCCCGCGGTGCCGAGCACGGTCGACTACGCGCCGCGCTCTTCGGCTTGGGAGTCCTGGCAATTGCCATCGTCATTGCCGTGCTCAAGCACAGGCTGGCTGGTCACTAGGGCAACAGCTGTTGCAGCGCAGATGAGAGGATTGCCGACATGGCCGTCCCGAACCCCCTAGTACGGGCGGGTAGGGGGTTGAACAACGGCCTGTATCGCATCTCTGGTGGCCGATTGATGGGCAAGGCACGCGAGATGCCGGTGCTCTTGATCACCGTCACCGGCCGCGAACCGGCGACATGCAATCAACAGGTAGGGGACCACAGTGGAATTTCGCTATGTCGGCAACTCGGGTTTCAAGATCTCGGAGATCACCTACGGGAACTGGCTGACACATGGCTCGCAGCTGGAAAACGATCAAGCCAAGGCTTGCGTACGGGCTGCACTCGACGCCGGCATCACCACGTTCGACACCGCCGACGTGTATGCGAACACTCAGGCCGAGAGAGTGCTCGGCGAGGCACTGAAGGGTGAACGACGCGAGTCGCTGGAGATCCTGACCAAGGTGTTCGCACCCACCGGGCCGAAGGGGCACAACGACGTCGGGCTGTCTCGTAAGCACATCATGGAGTCGATCAACGGATCGCTGGCCCGTTTGCAGACTGACTATGTCGACATCTATCAGTGCCACCGCTACGACTACGAGACTCCGCTCGATGAAACCATGCGGGCATTCGCCGACCTGGTACGGATGGGCAAAGTGCTCTATGTAGGCGTCAGTGAGTGGACCGCCCAGCAGATCCAAGACGGCCACGACCTGGCCGAAGATCTCGGCATCCACTTGATCTCCAACCAGCCGCAGTATTCGATGCTGTGGCGAGTGATCGAGAGCGATGTCGTACCGGTGAGCATCTCACTCGGCATGTCACAGATCGTTTTCTCGCCGATCGCGCAGGGTGCACTTACGGGGAAGTACCGTCCCGGCGAGCAACCGCCGGCTGGCTCGCGAGCCACCGATGAGAAGGGCGGCGCTGACATGATCCAGAGGTGGATGAGGGATGAGGTCCTCGACCGAGTGCAGCAGCTAGTGCCGCTGGCAGCGGAGGCGGGGCTTTCCATGGCGCAGCTGGCTGTGGCCTGGGTGCTGCAGAACGACAACGTGGCCAGCGCGATCATCGGAGCATCGCGACCTGAGCAGGTTCAGGACAATGCCGCCGCATCCGGACTCAAGCTAGATGACGATCTTCTGACCAAGATCGACGACGTACTCGATCCAGTGGTGGAACGCGATCCCGCCCGGACATTGAAAAGCTCGCCTCAGACCCGCGAAGCCTAAGTCCTCCACCGTCGGGGACTCCCCCGAGCACCAGACTGAGATTTGTGCAGCGATCCGCTGTAGCAAGGAGAGCACCATGATCATCCGCGTCTTCCGACCGACGATCCACCCGGGCAAGGAAGCTGAGTTCGAGTCTTTTCTGCGCGACACGGCCATACCGCTCGTATCGCAGCAGACAGGGCTGATCGCCCAGCATGTCGGCAAGCCGCGCGATTCGTCTTCGACTGAATTCCTTTACGTCAGCGTTTGGCAGGACGTGGAGTCGATTCAGGCATTCGCCGGTGAGCGCTGGCAGGAGGCAGTGATCACTCCAGAAGAGGAGCACCTCCTCAAGGACACGTGGATCGGGCATTACGAGGTCATTGAGACTGGCTGAGAAGCTCACGCACCGCCCAGCCGTGCGGCAAGCATTTCGCGCCATTTGACGCCACTTCGCATCAGTTCCCGGCGCTTCGCATCAAATTCAACTAGCGCGATGTGTGGGTAAATGACGCGAAGTACTGTGCGGACGACGTGAGCCGGAAGAATCTGTCCCTGATCAGGTCTTTTCTAAATCGAGCTTCTCCGTGACCCATTTCCGCAGCACGGCAGCAGGAGCCGCGCCCACCTGGGTGTCGATCACCTTGCCACCCTCGAGGAGGATCAGGGTCGGGATCGCCAGCACCTCGAACCGCTGGCTGAGCTCCGGCGCCTCGTCGGCGTTGATCTTGACCAGCTTCAGCTTCCCGGCGAACTCACCCGCAAGTTGCTCCAGCACGGGGCTCACCATCCGGCAGGGACCGCACCAGGGTGCCCACATGTCGACCAGCACCGGAATTGTCGAGGCTTCCACGACGTCAGCGAAGTCCGCATCGGAGCCATTCACCACCCAGCGCAGGGGCGTGTGACACTTCCCGCAGCGTGGCACACCATGTGCCACGGCCGGAACGCGATTCTTGGTCTGACAGTTCGAACACACCACAACCCTTGTCGTGTCACCGCCGCCAGCGTTCATGCCGCTTCCCTCTCTTCCGGTGGACCGCTCCGAGGTATCACGACGAGCTCCCCATCGACAAGATCAACAAAGACCTCGCCGCCGTCGGGAAGATCACCACGGAGCAGTGCACGCCCGACCCTGGTCTCAACCTCGCGGGCAATGAAACGCCGCAACGGGCGGGCGCCGTAGGCAGGGTCAAAACCTTGCTCGGCAATGAACCGCAGCGCAGGTTCGGTGACCACGAGTGTGATGCGCCGCTCTGCCAGTCGGGCCCGCAGGTCGTTGAGCAGCAGGTCCACGATCAACTCGATCTCGCCCAGCGTGAGCGGCTTGAAGAGCACAATCTCATCGACTCGATTCAGGAACTCCGGCGGGAAGTGGTTGCGCAGTGCACCCAGCACGAGGCGCCGGGCCTCCTCTTTGATCTCTCCTTCCCTGGTCACCCCTTGCATCAAGAACTCCGATCCGATGTTCGAGGTCATGATCACCACGGTATTGCGGAAGTCGACGGTACGCCCGTGAGAGTCGGTGAGCCGGCCGTCGTCGAGGACCTGAAGCAGAGTGTTGAACACATCGACATGGGCCTTTTCGACCTCGTCGAGCAAGATCACCGAGTAGGGCTTGCGCCGTACCGCCTCAGTAAGCTGACCACCCTCCTCGTAGCCGATGTACCCCGGAGGTGCGCCGACCAGTCGGCTCACCGTGTGCCGTTCCTGGTACTCGCTCATGTCGATGCGGACCATGTTCTCCTCGGTGTCGAACAGCGCAGCCGCGAGAGCCTTGGCCAGCTCGGTCTTCCCGACGCCTGTTGGACCGAGGAATACGAAAGACCCGATCGGCCGGCGCGGATCCTTGATGCCAGACCGGGCGCGGATGATCGCATCGGACACCAGCTCCACCGCCTCATCCTGGCCGACTACGCGTCGGTGGAGCACTTGGTCGAGATTGAGCAACTTGGCGCGCTCACTCTCCTGCAGTCGAGTGACTGGGATGCCGGTCCAGCGCGAAACGATGGCAGCAATCTCGTCGGCCGTGACGACCTCACGCAGCAGCCGATGATCTCCCTGCTTGCTTGCGAGCCTTGCCTCGGCCGCTTCGAGCTTGCGCTGCAGCTCAGGCAGCCTGCCATGGCGGAGGGACGCGGCCCGGTTCAGGTCGTAATCACGCTCGGCCTGTTCGCTCTCCTGCCTGACCTGCTCCAGCTCTTCTCGCAGGGACTGGACGTCACGAAGTGCGGTACGCTCTGCTTCCCACCTGGCACGCATGGCGTCGGCTTCGGCTCGAAGGTCGATCAACTCGCGACGCAGTTCCTCCAGCCTGGCTTTGCTTGCCGCGTCTTCCTCGTTGGACAGCGCGGCCTCCTCGATCTCCATGCGGGTCACGCGTCGGGTCAGCTCGTCGAGTTCAGCGGGCATCGAGTCGATCTCGGTACGCAGCATCGCGCAAGCCTCGTCCACCAGATCAATGGCCTTGTCAGGAAGGTAACGGTCGGAGATGTAGCGGTGGCTCAGCGTCACTGCGGCGACCAGCGCACTGTCGAGGATCTTGACGCCATGGAAGACCTCGAGGCGTTCCCGTAGCCCGCGCAAGATCGAGACGGCGTCCTCAACGCTCGGTTCATCGACCAGGACCGGTTGAAACCGTCGCTCCAGTGCCGCGTCCTTCTCGATGTGGGTGCGATATTCATCGAGCGTGGTCGCGCCGATCATGTGCAGCTCGCCGCGCGCCAGCATCGGCTTGAGCATGTTGCCCGCGTCCATGGCACCTTCAGCGGCACCAGCGCCGACGACAGTGTGCAGCTCGTCGACGAAGAGCAGGATCCGGCCCGCGGCGCTACTTACCTCGTTGAGTACGGCTTTGAGCCGCTCCTCGAACTCCCCGCGGTACTTCGCTCCCGCAACCAGCGCACCCATGTCCAATGCAAAGATCGTCTTGTCGCGCAGTCCTTCGGGAACGTCGCCGTTGTTGATCCGCTGCGCCAGCCCTTCGACAATCGCGGTCTTCCCGACGCCCGGCTCACCGATCAGCACCGGGTTGTTCTTGGTCTTGCGGGACAGGATTTGGATGGTTCGACGGATCTCGGAGTCGCGGCCGATCACTGGTTCCAGCCGCCCCGTCGCTGCCTCGGCGACCAGATCGCGCCCGTACTTGCTGAGCGCCTCGTACGTGCCCTCCGGCGTTGCGGAGGTTACCCGCTGATGCCCCCTGACCTCGGTCAACGCGGACAGGAAACCGTTGCGGGTCAGGCCTTGCTGCTGAAGCAGCCGTCCCGATGCCGACGATGACCCCTCATCGATCAAGGCCATCACCAGGTGCTCCACGGAGACGTACTCATCCTTCAGCCGGCGCGCCTCACGCGTGGCGGCCTCGATCAATCGGGAGAGCCGTTGCGTGACGAACACCTGTCCGGGGGCCGCACCCGGACCGGAAACGTGGGGGCGACGCCGTAGCTCAGCCTCCACGTTCTCGCGCAACTGGTCAGGATCGGCTCCGGCGCGGGCCAGCAGTGGTCCAATCAACCCATCGCTTTGGTCGAGCAAACCAAGAAGTAGGTGCTCCCCGTCCACCTCTGTGTGACCGAAACGGAGCGCCTTGGTCTGGGCGTCGTGCAGAGCTTCCTGCGACTTCTGGGTCAAGCGGTTCAGGTCCATCGATCTCCTCCTCTTGCACCGGGATGCCGTTGCGACCTTTCGAGCTGCGTGATCCGGTCGAGCAGGTCGATGATCAAGCCGAGCGAGGCGTAGTTGAGGTTCAGTTCTCTATGCAGCCGTTGAATTCTGGCCATGGCGGACACCTGGGACGGCTCGAACCAGAGCTCGCCGTGAGCATCTCGAGTCATCTCGAGCAGTCCCAGAGCGATGAACCGGCGTACCAGATCCGGATGTACGCCGGTGATGCTTGCGTAACTCGCCAGGCTCAATCGAAACGGGCGGGCGAGCGGATATCGCGGCTCTGTGGTCATCGCTGGTCCCTCGGTTGGAATGTGGAACGCTCTCGAAGCTCCTCGAAGAGCCGCCGCTCGTCCGGTGAGAGTGTGGAAGGCACTCTGATGTAGGCCTCGGCGTAGAAGTCACCTGGCTCACCTCGGCGATTCGGCAATCCCCGGCCCTTCAGACGCAGTCGCCGCCCGCTTGACGTACCCGCCGGAACGTTGATGGTCGCCGGGCCTCCCGGAGTGTCGATGCGAACCGTCGCTCCGAGCGCGGCCTCCCAGGGTGACAGTGGCAGCTGCGCGGTCAGGTCGCGACCCGACACCCGGTATCGCGGATGTGGCGCGATCCTGCTGATCAAATACAGGTCGCCCGGCTGCCCTCCGTTAGCACCGCGTCCGCCCTGCCCACGCAGCCGGATCCGCTGCCCATCCAGGACACCGGCAGGGATGTTGATGTCGAGAGTGCGTGCGCCGTCTGGCCCACTGATGGTGAGACTGCGCTGCGCTCCGCCGTAGGCCTCCTCGACAGTGATCTCTGCCTCGACCTCCTGATCGGAACCGGGTATCGGGCCCCAATCGGTCCTGCCACGGCCGCCGAATATGCCGCCAAGAAGGTCGTCAAGATCGATGTCCTCTCCGACATCGGTGTATCGGACGCCACCTGGAGACCAGCGCGGTCCGCCGCCCGGCCCTGGACCCGCGGGGCCCGCACCTGCATAGGCACGAGCCTGCCGCCAGGCTTCGGGGTCCACGTCGGGGGGTACCCGGCGGAAGTCTTCACCGAATGCGTCGTACCGCTTACGAAGATCAGGATCAGAGAGCACGTCGTACGCCTCGGAGATCTCCTTGAAGCGGGCCTCGGCTGAGGGGTCTTTGTTGACGTCAGGGTGATGGGTCCGAGCGAGCTTGCGGTAGGAGCGCTGAATCTCCGACTGGTCCGCATTCCGGGGAACGCCGAGGACCTCATAGAAGTCCCGTGCCATCAATCGCTCCTGGTTGCCACCACCACGGCCGCAGGTCGCAGGATCTCCTCGTCCGATCCATATCCGGGACGCACTACCTGAGCCACCGTGCCTGGGACGAGCTCCTCGTTGGCGACGGTGCCAACCGCCTCGTGGAGGGCCGGATCGAAGGCTTTGCCGGTGTCGTCACGCCGCGGAAAGCCAAGGTTGGCCAACACCGAGAGGGCCTGCTGATGCACCGCGCGTACCCCGTCGATGATGTGTTCCGGATCAGACGACGCATGCTCCAGCGCCCGCTCCAAGTTGTCGAGCACCGGCAACCAACCGGCGGCAGTCCTCACCCTCTCCTGCTGGCGTGCCCGCACCAAATCCTTGGCGCATCGCTTTCTGAAGTTGTCCAGCTCAGCAGCAGTACGCCGCCAGCTGTCTTCAAGCTCGGCGATGCGTGCTCGGGCCTCCTCGAGAGGGTCACGCCCGGAGGATTGCTGTTCGCGGCTCGCAGGCGCCGGTGTCGGCTGATCGCCGCTGTGTTGTTCGTGGGTCTGCTGCTCCGACATGATCAGCGTGTGGTGAACTCGGCGTCGATCACATCGTCGGAGTCGTCGCCTGATCCCCCGCTCGAGGTTTCCGGCGAACCAGCTGTGGTTCCAGCTGAGGCGCCGGCCCGGGCAGAAGCAGCCAATGATTGAAGTAGCTGGTGCAACTCACCTGTGAGGGCGCGCAGCCGATCGATGTCCGCCTGTTCGTCCAGTGCCGTACGCGCATCATTGACCAGCAGCTCGGCCCGGGCGCGCTCGTGCTCGGAAATCCTTCCGACGTTCTCATCCAGCGTCCGCCGGACCTGATAGGCCACGGTGTCCAGCTCGTTGCGGGCGTCCACCTGGGCACGAAGTGCTGCGTCCTCACTGCGGTGCGCCTCGGCATCGGCGACCATCCGCTCAATTTCGGATTGATTCAGGTTCGACGTTTCGCTGATGGTGATCTGCTGCTCGGCGCCGGTGTCCTTGTCGCGCGCCGATACGTGCAGAATGCCGTTGGCGTCGATGTCGAAAGTGACCTCGATCTGAGGGACACCGCGCGTTGCGGGCCGGATGTTCTCCAGACGGAATCGGCCCAGCACCCGGTTGTCGCTGGCACGCTCCCTTTCCCCTTGCAGGACCACGAC
>Ga0081455_10006492_pt1 | contig 12533 bp, 15 predicted proteins | sample TabmetS3T2R1_FD_70207 | JGI IMG/M metagenome (GOLD analysis project Ga0081455, IMG submission 70207) | Tabebuia heterophylla rhizosphere microbial communities from the University of Puerto Rico - S3T2R1 | ecosystem: Host-associated > Plants > Roots > Rhizosphere ... | reverse complement strand
GATGTGAACGCCTCGTGAAGATCGTGGGCGCGGCAGGTTTTGAACCTGCGACCTCTCGCGTGTGAGGCGAGCGCTCTCCCGCTGAGCTACGCGCCCGGGCAGGCAAGGGTAGCACCCGGGGACCGGCCGGCCGGAGCCGAAAAGGAGACGGCGGCGCGTGCCCGCGTCGCGCCGCCGTCCATCGCCGAGCCCGTAGCTCGGACGATCCAACAGCGAACTATGCACCTGCCACTCGCTTCGACGCAAGCCCCAACATGGCGCAACCTCTGTAGGCCGCCTGGGCGCGTCTCGCGCTCGTGATCGGCCCTCCCACGGTCGTTCGGCGGAGGCCGCTCACGCCTGTCCGCGAGCGATCCGCCCTCAGGCGAAGGGCCGTCCCGGGGGCTCGGGGCGAGGGTCGGCGACGGTGCCCTCGTCGATCCCGCCGGGGACGAACGCATCGCCGTGGACCGTCAGCCCGTAGATCACGAGGAGGTCGACGGCGATCACGACGATCGACCAGACGGGGAGCGCGCCAAGGGTGAAGAACGAGACGACCGCCGAGAGCGACGCGAGCACGATGCCGAGGATCCGTCCGCCCGATGCACGCCCGACGATCATGTACGCCGCCCCGATCTGCAGCAGCCCGATGACGACCCAGACCCAGCCGGTCACCTGCAGGTTCGAGTAGAGCAAGCTGCTCTCGTGGAAGTACTCCTTCTTGATGATGGCGCCGAGCCCCTGGATCGCGTGGAAGAACCCGGCCATCGTGAACAGCACCGCCGTGAAGCTGACGATGCCCGGCAGCTTCTGCCTTCTGGTCATGCTCATGGAGGACTCCCCTTCCCGCCGGACACCCGGTTCTACCACGGTGCCGCAGTCGCGGATCATCGCGATTGACATGTGACTCTTTGGTCACCTATTCTTTGATCCGTGACCGACGACGACCGCGTGTTCAAGGCCCTGGCGGACCCGACGCGGCGCTTCCTGCTCGACCGGCTCTTCGAGCGTGACGGCCGGACGCTCACCGAGCTCGAGTCCGGGCCGGAGATGACGCGGTTCGGGGTCATGAAGCACCTGCGGGTGCTAGAGGAGGCCAGCCTGGTCGTCACGCGTCGCTCGGGCCGGGAGAAGCTGCATTTCCTCAACCCGGTCCCGATCCGCCTGATCCACGACCGGTGGATCGACAAGTATCGGGAGCGCCAGGTGTCGGCGCTCGCGGAGCTCAAGAACGAGTTGGAGGAGGAGATGGCATGACGACGGACACAGAGACGCTCGTGACCACCCAGGTCTACCGCGTCTACATCAAGGCGACACCCGAGGCGATCTGGGACGCGATCACCGACCCGGCGTGGAACCGACGGTTCGGGTACCCCGGGACCATGGAGTACGACCTGCGGCCGGGCGGGTCCTTCCGTGCGATCGCTCCGCCCGAGATGCAGGCGATGACGATGCCGGAGAAGCTCGCCGACGGCGAGGTCGTAGAGGCCGATCCCCCGCGACGGCTCGTCCAGACCTGGCGCTTCCTGTTCGATCCCGACCTCGTGGCGGAGGGGTTCAGGCGACTGACGTGGGAGATCGAGGAGGACGACGGAGGGATCTCGAGCCTGACCGTGACCCACGATCTCGAGAACGCCCCCAAGACCGCTGCCCAAGTGGCCAGCGTGGCCCACATCTACCAGGGCGGCGGAGGCTGGGCGCTGGTCTTGAGCGACCTCAAGTCGCTGCTCGAGACCGGGTCGCCCATGGGCAGCGATCAGGGATGAGTTCGGTCGCGGCGGGGGGTCTACACGACGGACCCTCCGCCGCCCAAGCCTCGAGGTGATGAACGTGCACGTGTCGACGGCCGCCCCGGCCGAACGCGTCCTACGGGACCTTGGGATGCCGCCCGAGGAGATCCGCGCCGTCCTGGACACCGACGACCCTCGGCAGGTCCGCCGCCGCCTGGAGCTGCATGGCGAACGCCTGGTGGAGGAGCTGATCGACCGGCGCCGAACCCTGGCCGAGCTGGCGGTCCACCTTGCCGATGCCGCCCTGGAGCGCTCCGGCGGTCCGATCGCGGCCGGCGGCGGCTCAGCCGGCTGAGGCCGGAGGCAGCTCGACCGACCCGTCCTCGGTGACCGTCCAGAAGGGGTTGTGGGCCACCTCCCACGGGTGGCCCTCGGGATCCACGAACACCCCCGAGTAGCCGCCCCAGAAGGTCTTGCCGGGCTCGCGGCCGATCCGGGCGCCGGCGAGCCGGGCCTGATCGATCGCGGCGTCAACCTCACCGGGCGATCGGACGTTGAGGGCGAGCGTGACGCCGCCCCATCCCCCGCCGTCGATGACGGCGCTGTCCTCGGCGTTGCGGGCCCGATCCCACAGCGCGAGCACCACCCCGCCCGCCTGGAAGAAGGCGACGTCGTCATCGGGCGCGCTCGCGGAGGACCAGCCGAGGGCCTCGTAGAAGGTCCGGGCTCGACGCAGGTCACCCACCCCGAGCGTGACGACGCTCACCCGCTGATCCATCGCGTCCTCCTCTCGCCGTCAACCGTCGGCGCCGCGGATACGCTCGAGCGCCGCGTCCAGCGTGTCCTCGAACGGCACGACGCCCTCTGCGCCTGCGATCGTGAGCACGTCTCGTACCCGCGACCCAAGGGGCGCGACCACGGCGAACCGCTGCTCTCGCCACCGCAGGCGCTCCCCGATCTCGCCCAGCATGCGGATCCCCGAGCTGTCGAGGTAGTTCACGACCGAGAGATCGACGACCATGCCTTCGGCCGTGTTCGGCACGGCGTCGAGCATCGACTGCTGCAGGTCGGCGGCGTTCGACAGATCGACCTCACCGGCCAGACGCGCCACAATGACCCTGCCCTGCTCCTCGAACGCGAGGTTCGCCAGCTGGCTCACGGCGCGACCGCCGAGCGGAGGGGTCGTCGCATGCGGACGACGGTCCCCTCCGGACTCTGCTCGATCTCCACCGAGGCCATGCACGCCTGCATCAGGTCGATCCCGCGGCCGCCAACGCCGCGCGGCGGACGCCAGCGCCCCCGGTCCCGAACAACGACCTCGACCTGGCCGTCGGCCAGCTCGGCCTCGATCTCGACCCACGCGCTCGAGGGGCCGTACGCGTGACGGATGCTGTTCGACACGGCCTCGGAGGCGGCCACGACCACGTCGTCGCGCACGTCGTCCGGGGCATCGGCCGTCTCCAGCCAGCGACGTAGCCGCCGTCGAACCTGCTGCAGGGCCTCCGGCTCGGCCGGGACACGCAGCCGGAGCTCTCCGGCCTCGACCGGGAGCAGCCGAAGCGCCAGCAGCGCGATGTCGTCCGACGCGTCCCCGCGGACCATCGCCGACAGGACGCCATCGCAGATCCGGGTCATCTCGGCGCGCGCGTTGGCCTCCGCGGCCCGGAGCAGCCGGTCGATGCCCTCGTCGATCGGTAGGTCCGGGCGGTCGATCAGGCCGTCCGTGTACAGCAGCAGCGTGGTCTCGGGCTCCAATACCGCCGTGGACTCGGGGTAGGATCCACGGCCGCCGAGCCCGAGTGGCGGCGCCGATGCGACGGGCAGGAGACGCGCACCCGCTGACGAGATCGCGATCGGGCGGGGGTGCCCCGCCCCAGCCATGGTGGCGACACGCGACGCGACGTCCAGCATCACGAGCATGAGCGTGGCCATCTCGTCCTCGGCCACGTCGTGCAGGAGCGCGTCCGTGCGATCGGCGATCACGCCGGGCGGATGTCCCTCCAACGCGTAGGCGCGGACGGCGAGCCGGAGCTGCCCCATCAGGCTCGCGGCCTCCAGGCCGTGCCCGGCGACGTCCCCGATCACGAGGGCGACGCGCCCGCCGGCGAGCGGGATCACGTCGAACCAGTCGCCGCCGGCGGCCAGTCCGGTCTCGGCGGGGACGTACCGCGCGGCGACCTCGACGCCCTCCACCTCGGGGAAGGAGGCCGGGAGCAGGGCCTGCTGCAGCGTGTCGGCGATCCGGTGCTCGCGTTCGAACGCCCGTTGCTCGGTGACGTCCTGGACGATGCCGACCACCCGCACCGGTGTCCCTTCCGGGCCGTGCGAGAGTTTGGATCGGGAGTGCAGGGTCCGGACCTCGCCATCGGGAAGGACGATCCGGTACTCGCGGTCGGGGATGTCGCCGCGGCGGCCGGCGAGCAGCGCCTGCACGTCCTGGCGGATCCTCGCGCGGTCGTCCTTGTGCACGAACGTCATCGCGCGTTCGAACGTGACCTCGAAGGCGTCCGGCTCGACCCCGTGGATCCGGAACATCTCCTCGGACCAGCCGACCTCGCCACTCGCGACGTCCCACTCCCATGAACCGATCCTGGCGATCGCGTGTGCCTCTGCCAGCTGGCGCTCGCTGCGGCGGAGCCGGGACTCGGCCTCGCGACGCTCGGTGATCTGACCGGCCAGGCGCCGGTTGGCGTCGGAGAGCTGCTGGGTACGCCGTTCGACGCGGACCTCGAGGTCGGCCGCCCCGCGTTCGAGCGCCTCGCGGGACCGGGCCCGCTCGGCAACAAGCGCGGCCAGGAAGAACGCGGTGAACGCGACCGTCGCATTGAAGCCCTGCAGGGTGATCATCTTGTCCAGCAGGGTCGAGTCCTCGAACGGCCCTCGGTCCTGCACGGCCGCCCAGGTCGCGGCACTCGAGACCAGCAGCGCCGCGGGCGCCGCGGCCCAGAGCTGGAACCGCCACGCGGCCCACCCGACGACCGGAAGCACGAGGAACAGGATGGAGACGGTGGCCGTCACCGCAAGCAGCGAGAGAACGACCAGGACGCACAGCACGCCGAAGAGCTCGAGGAGCTCGAACCGTTTCGGCGAGCGGTAGAGCCCGTGCGCCTGGTTCCAGATGACCAGCAGGAGCGGCGCGACCACAAGGACTCCCATCGAGTCGCCCGCCCACCACACCGCCCAGGTCTGCCAGTAGTCGGCCCCCGAGATCTGGTCGGTCACGAGCAACGTGGTCGCGCCGATCGTGGCGCTCACGGACATCGTGAGGGGAGCGACCACGAGCAGTGAGACCACGTCCCGAACGCGATCGAGCTCGGTCCGGAACCCGATGAGGCGCAGGACCTGCACCGCGACGATCGGGGCGATGGTGTTCCCAGCCGCCGTCGCGGCGGCCGCGAGCGGCGAGGAGGTGATCGGGAGGTTCACGATGAAGGCGGCCACCGCGATCCCCGGCCACAGCCGGGTCCCGAACAGCAGGAAAGCCACCACCGCGATCCCGGTCGGCGGCCACAGCGGCGTGACGTTTTGGTCCACGAGCGCCAACCGCAGGCTGAGGAACCCGGCCAGGCCGTAGACGGCGCCGAGCGCCGCCATGCCGAGAACGTCCCTGCGCTCGAGGTCGTACCGGCGCAGCAGTCCTCTCAACCGTCTCCTCCCATGCCTTCGGCAAGGTCAACCATGCCTCAGACCGGCCAAGCCTGCCAGGGCTCCGATCGCTCGCCCACTCTGACGCGGTTAGGCTGGCGCCCCGAGCGAACGCCGAGACGGCCGTCTGCGTATGAATGGGCAAGGGGGTGGTCCGCGTGGCGCGTTCGAGGATGCTGGTTTCGACGGGGCGGCGCCTGCGGGCCGCGACGGCGGCGACGCTCCTGCTGATCGGCGCGTGCACGTCGTCCTCGGCCGCGGACTCGGATTCGTCTCCCTCCCAGGCCGCCGCGGGGGGGCAGGCGACGCAGACGCCGTCGCCCGAACTGACGGGCGGGCCATCGGGCGGAAAGGTGTTCAACTCGAGCCACGCGGCGCACCCGTACGAGTTCAACAACATCAACAGGTTCGAGGTCCCGCCCGAGGACATGCCCTACCCGTACACGACCCCGATCCCGCCGGACGAGAAGACCCCGATCGACGGCACGTACATGCGAATCCTCACGCTCGAGGACACGGACGGGCTCCTTCCGTTCCGGTGCCTGCGGTGCCCCCCGTACTTCCCGAACGCGGGCGTGAGCACGCTCGCGATGTCGAGAGGCAACTACTGGGTGAACCACCAGCTCTCGGGGTTCCGGGGGCTGGGGATGTACACGGTGGAGCGGAACCGGGTCACGTTCTTCAACGACCCCTGGTGCCCGCAGGAGCACGGCACCTATCGATGGGCCGTCGAGGACGACGAGCTGCTGCTCGAGCCGATCACCAGCACCTGTCCGTACGAGAAGGCCAGGACCGACGACTTCACGACCGGCCAATGGATCCAGATCCGGCCGTGCATCTACCGCATCGAGCTCCTGTGGCCGGGCCCGGTAGCCTGCTAGCCGAGCGCTACTGGTAGCGGCGGGGCGGCTCGTCCGGGAACATCTCCCCGGTACAGTCCTGCGGGAGCGGCCGGATCTCGCCGGAACGGGGCCGCTGGTCGAAGTCGAACGCGTCGAACAGTGGCGTCGCGCGCATGTCGCGCTGGGCGAGCCGGGGCAGGGACCAGTTGTCCTGCATGAACCGGACCGGCGAGGAGAACTCGGCCAGCTCGTGGCTCACGTGGCCCTGCTTGGCGTAAGGCGAAAGCACCAGCATCGGTGCGCGGATGCCGAACCCGAGCGCGTCGACCTGCGGCGGCGGGACGTGGTCGTAGAAGCCCCCGTAGTCGTCCCAGGTCAGGAACACCGCCGTCTCCCTCCAGGACGGGCTCCGCATCAGCGCGTTCAGGACTTCGGTGGTCCAGTACTCGCCCCAACAGAAGTTGTACTCGGGGTGCTCGGACACCTCGAAGCGCGGCGTGACCCATGTCACCGGCGGCAGTCGGTCCTCGCCGATGTCGCGCACCAGGTTGTCGACCGGGAAGATGTGCTGCCTCCACCGCTCCTCGTCGTGGCGCACATGCGCGATCGCCGAGTATGCGTTCCATAGGTAGCCGTTCTGGTACGGCGTGGCCGAGTAGTAGGCCCACGGGATCCGCTTGCGGTCCAGCAGGTCGCCCGCGGTCTCGATATCGAAGCACGGGAACACCTGGCTGATCGTGCCTCGCTCGTCCTTGACGGCGACCTCCGCGTTGCTGAGCGAGTCGCACCCCCACGCCTTGAACAGGCCGGTCGAGCGATGGCGCCGCTCCAGCTCGCGATTGTCCTGCGCGGGGTTCTCGAACGCGCCCCCCGACTGCCCGGCGATCGCGAACAGGTGGTTGGGAAACGAGGGCCCATGGGCGGACGTGAAGAAGCTGTCCAGGAGCACGTACTGGTCGACCCAGTGGAGGTAGTTGCCCAGGTCCTCGGGCCGGAACTGGGTGTAGGCGTCGCGATCGGAGGCCTCGTCGCGATTGAAGCCGTCCATCTTGCCCTCGTTCCACGCCTCGATCGCGCAGTCGTAGCAGTGCTCGATGTCCTGCGCGATCGCGCCGCGGGTCGCGGGCGTGAGCCGGCGTTCGACGCCGCGGTCCATGCCGACGCTCACGCCGTCGACGCCGGGCAGAGTGCCGAACATGTGATCGAAGGTTCGGTTCTCCTTGATGATGTAGACGACGCGCTTGACGGGCGTCTGCGTGTCGAACATGGTGGCGTCAACCGGGTCGGGCGCCGAGCCCATCGGGGCCGGGGGCAGCCACGTTACGTCCGCCCGGAAGGGGCGGGTGCACGCCGCCAGCACCGCGCCGCCCGCCGCCAGCAGCGAACGGCGCATGAACGAGCGCCGGCTCTCGCGTCGCTGCATCAGGGGTACCGGATCGTGGGTGGCTCGGGTTCGAGTCCGGCGGGCCAACCGGCGTAATCGTCGGGCCAGTCGTAGAACTTGTTGGTCGCGGCCACCTTCGGGCGCGGCTCGGGCGGCCGGGGCTTGCGATCGAAGTCGAAGACGTGCTCGAAATTGTGGGACCCGCGGATCCGCGACGAGTTATAGGGCAGGCCCCAGTTGTCCGAGATGAACCGAAGCGGCGAGGAGAAGTCCGATCGCGCGTCGTCGAGATACCCGCGCTTGGCGTACGGCGAGATCACCATCATCGGCACGCGGAACCCGAGGTCGACCTCGTCGATCTTCGGGGGCCGGACGTGGTCGTATAGACCGCCCCACTCGTCCCAGGTGACGAAGATCGCGACATCGTCCCACAGCGGCCCGCGCATCACGGCGTTCACGATGTCGGTCACCCAGTTGTGGGCATGCTTCGTGCTGAACGGCGGATGGTCCGAGAGTTGGAAGCGCGGCGTGACCCACGTGACCGGCGGCAGCCTCCCGGCCTCGATGTCGCGGAGCAAATCGTCCACGGGCCAGATGTGCTCGTCCCACAGCTCCTGGTTGGTGTACACATCCTCGATCGCCGAGTACGCCTGCCAGATGTAACCCGCCTGGTACGGGTCGGCCGAGTAGAAGGCCCAGTCGATGTCGCGTTCAGACAGCTGCTCGCCGACGGTCTCGAACTTGAAGCACGTCGAGTGACGTTGCTCGTTGCCGTCCTCGTCCTCGACCACGACGTACACGTTCTCGCCGAATGCGTCGCAACCCCAGCTCTTGAATACCCGCCCGTCGTTCAGGTGCTTGGTCAGGATGTTTTCGGGATTGTCCCGCGCCCCGCCGGCCTGGCCGGCGATGAAGAAGAGGTGGTTCGGGAACGACGGGCCGGCGACCGAGGCGAACGTGTGATCGTTCAGTACGAAGTCCTCGGCCCACCCGTAGTAGTTCGGGATGTCGTCTCGATGGAACTGCGAGTAGGCGTAGTAGATCCCGTATAGGCCGATGGCGAACCCGTCCATCGCGCCGTCGTGGTAGCACAGGTCCCAGGCGGCGCGGTCGTGCGGGAGGTCCCCGGGGAGCCATTCGGGACAGCGGATCAAAGGCACCTCGTTGCCGTAGCGGATGCCCGTCGTGGTGCCGCGAGCCCCCCGGAAGCGCCCGAACAGGTTGTCGAAGCTCCGGTTCTCGAGCATCAGGTAGATCACGTGCTTGATCGGCCAGCGCGTCTCGAGCTCGGCCGCCGGTGTCGCGCTGAACGTCGGCCTCGGCATGGGCGTCGTCGACATCTTCTCGCCGAAGCAGGAGGACAGGAACACCCCGGCCGCCGCCGCCGCCGAGCGGGTCATGAAGCCTCGTCGGGTCAGCCGTTTCGGGAACATCAGCGAGCGCGCCGAACGCGGTCCCACGGGCCCGAACCAGGCCCCTGCCGCGCTCGCTTACGCCTTCACGTCACCTCGGTGAACTCGCGTGTCCGAGGCCGGCTGTCTGGCCTCCGGAATCGGCCTCAGGATACAGGGCAGCCCCACGAAACCGACTCATGCCAACGTGTCGACGATCAGCCACCCGAACCCGGCCGCCCAGGTTGCCACGGCCAGCGGCGCGGTCAACCGGACGCTGCGAGGTCGCGCGGCCACCAGCACGCCGAGGAGCAGGCCGGCCACGACGATCGCCCTCTTCGGCAGCAGCCAGCTGGACGCCTCGGAGACGGTGGGCGGGTGCTGGCACAGGACCAGGACGTCATCGAACTCGCCCCGTGCGCACGTGTACGCAGGGATTCTCGCGGCGATGAAGACGGCGCCCAGCGCGAGAAGGACGCCCAGCGCCCACACGTAGCGGGAGCTCCCGTCGGCGTCCACCGGTCGCCGCCGAGTTCGAAGGAGGATGCCGATCGCCCACCCCACGGAGGCGGCCGACGTCAGGGACAGGATGATCGCGCCGGCGGAGCGCTCGGTGCAGGGACCCGAGACCTCGTTGCAGACCCGCCAGATGTCGTCCCACGACACGGCGATCATCGCCACGGCCGACCCGATCAGCGTGGCGGCGAGCACCCGCGCCGCTATGAGCCCCTCCACGCTGATCTCGGGGAGCACGACGCCGGCGCCGTCATACGAACGTCCCACGGACAGAGCATGCGCCGTGGATGCCCGAGACGCGACGCGGCGGGATAGGTCGTTCGACCGAGCAGGAACCGACCCAAAGAGCCGATGTTGCTGTCAACCGCGTGGCCTACGGTGGGTGCGCCATGACGAAGCCCCATCTCTCCCTGGTTCGCTGGATCGACCTGGATGCGAGCCTTGCAACCCCCTGCTCCTGGTGCCGGCATTCCGAGTTCATCCACGGCGACAGCGGCCCGTGCCTGTACACGGAATGCAAGTGCCCGCGGTTCTTCCCGATGGCCGACGGCACCCAGATCCACGCCAACTGAATCGTCTAGGACCTTGGACCGAGGGCGGCCGTGCCTTTGGGCCGATGTACCCGATCCCCCAAGTGACTTACGGTCGCATCATGACGTCCGGTCTCGAGCCCATCGTCCCCTCCGATGAACCCGGCCCCGCCAAGGTGTTCTGTGCGACGTGCGGGCACTCGGAGTTCGTCCACGCAAACGATGACGATCGGCCGTGTCTCCGCTCCCTATGCGCGTGTACCGGCTTCGTCGTCGGTGCCTCGCCTGACACCTCGGCTCAGGTCTTCCCCACCTAGAGCCGCGGCGCGTCTTCGAAGGCTGCGGGGCCCAGAGGCGCCGTCCCGATCCTCCATGACCATCCCTCACAGGCCGGGGACCCCGTGGGCCGAACGCCGTACGAAGTCTGGGGGCCGCCTTTCGACAGGTCGCTCCCCCCAACTCGGCCGACTGCGCAGACGAGGCGCACCTGTCAGGATCCCGGCGTGGCCGTCATCGAGACGATCGAGAGTCCGGGAGCGTACCCATACGTCGTGGCGTGGGGGCGGTTGACCGAGGAGGACGAGGAACGCCTTCTCGCCCGGGTCGCGGATGCGCGTGTCCGAGACATCACGGTCGACCTGTGCGAGGTCGAAGAGGTGACCGACGAGGGATGCGCCGCGATCAGGAACGTGGCCGATCACATTGGCCTCGGCCAGACCCTGGTGGTCTTGTACCTGCCCGACCGGGAGGCGACGAGATCGCTCGAGCGGACGGGAATCGCGGACGACGGACGCATCGTCCTCGTGGCGTCGTCGAGGTCCCGTCGCAGCCCCGGCTCCGTGAACGTCTTGACGCGCTAGGCCCCGTTCCCCGCGCACCGAGCCGCTCCACCCCACGCTCCCAGACTTCGAGCGGGCCGAGCCCTCGCATCGCTTGCCTCTCGCCGCCTGCTCAGGAACGATCTGCGTTCCTGCAAGAAGGAGGGAGTCATGGTCAGGCGCCCCAAGGTTGCGGTCATCGTTGCGGTCACCCTTCTGTCCTTGGTGATCGTTGTACTCACGTTCGGTACTGCCTCGTCCCAGGTCCAAACGACATTGTCGCTGCACCTCCTGCACAGCGACCCTGATGCGGTGATCGACGGGGGCAAGGCCGGCCCGAGTATCGGAGACCTGGCGTTCATCAAGGGACTTCTCAACGACGACAACGGGCATCAAGTCGGGGCGATCATCGCCCAGGCATCGAGATTCTCGACCGCCGGCAGCGAATCGCATGTCGGAGGGACCATCACGCTCAAAGGGAGGGGAACGCTGATCTTTTCGGGAAAGCTCAACCTGAGTGGGAGGACGGAGCATCAAGGGACGATCGCAATCATTGGTGGTACCGCCGACTTCGAGGGAGCCCAGGGTGCGGCAACCTCGACCGTCGATTCCAAGACAGGAAGCGTTCACATCCAGGTAGCCCTCATCTAGACCCCGTCCGTTCGCCGATGAGGCTCCGGCATGAGACCGCCGGACCGAATCAGCCGAAGAGGATCACGGTCAGCACCATCGTCACCGTCGACAGCACGGTGCTCGCGATCAGCGCGGACGCGGACTCCGACTGATAGGTGTTGTACCGAACGGCAAACATCGGGCCGATCACGGAGGCCGGCATCGCCGTCAGGATCACCGCCTCGCTCCGGGCCACCCCCGTGATCCCCAACACTGCGGCGATGCCCAGCATCGCTGCGGGCTGCGCGACGTTCTTGATCACCGTCAGCGTGATCGGTTCCGCACCGAGCTTCACGCGGAACCGGGCGATGATCAAACCCGACGCGAACAACGCGACGGCGGACGTCGCCTGGCCGATCAGCTCGAGGCTGGCATCGAACGGCGAAGGCGGTTCGAACCCCACCACGACGACGGCCAGCGCCAGGAAGGCCGACCATACGAACGATCGCGAGATCGTCCGCACCAAGACGCCCCCAAGCAGGGCTCCGAACCCTTGCGTCTCATCCGCCGGCCGCGTCGCCCATTCCAGGATGACCGTGATCAGCGGCATGGTCACGACGGTGATCGTGATCGCGTAGAGCGAAATCGCGATCGAGCTGCTCGCGCGCGTGAACAGGTCGTCGAGGATCGGCGTCCCCATGAACGCGGCGGTCGGCACCGCGATCAGCAGCGCGATGATCGCGCTGGCGGCGAGGTCGCGCTTCAGGATCACCCGGCCGATGACCAGGCCGAGTCCCACGAAGAGGAGCTGCACGCCGAGGAGTCCTCCGGCGAGCGCGGCGTCGCCGGCCAGCACGGACCGAGGGGTCGAGACGACGCCGACGAAGACCAGGGCCGGCAGGGCGAAGCCCAGCACGAACTCGTTGAACCCGTCGACCTGGTCGGCGTCGAAGATCTTGCGAGCTCCGGCGAAGTAGCCGAGGCCCATCACGGCGAAGACGGGGATCAGGACGGCGATGATCTCGGTGACGCTCATGCGGCACGCTACCCCGGCCTGGGCTGTCCGTGTCGGGCGTAGGGTCCCGT
>Ga0081455_10006491_pt1 | contig 12536 bp, 12 predicted proteins | sample TabmetS3T2R1_FD_70207 | JGI IMG/M metagenome (GOLD analysis project Ga0081455, IMG submission 70207) | Tabebuia heterophylla rhizosphere microbial communities from the University of Puerto Rico - S3T2R1 | ecosystem: Host-associated > Plants > Roots > Rhizosphere ... | reverse complement strand
GGTCGCAGATGGGATGGAGGAACGTGTTTGATGATCTAGAAGGCCAAGTCGCGGTGATCACAGGTGGAGCTCGAGGACTCGGACTCAGCATGGCCCAGGCCCTTGCGAAGTGGGGCGTCAAGATCGGTTTGCTCGACGTGCTCCCAGAGGTCAAGAACAGCGCGGAAACGGTTCAGCGCGAGTTGGGCGTGGAGAGCGTGGGTGTGGCGGCAGACGTCACCGACGACGGCAGCGTCGAAGAGGCGTTCGGAAATGTCAGTCGCACGCTCGGCTCGCCACGCATTCTGATCAATGCGGCCGGCATCACTGTCTGGGAAGACAGCATCGATGTCTCTCAGGAGTCCTGGCAGCGGGTCATCAACATCAATTTGACGGGCACGTTCCTGTGCTGTCAGGCGCTCGCGCGAGCCTGTACCACAGCTGGAAAGGAAGGCGTGATCGTCAACGTCTCATCGATGTCGGCACACGTTGTGAACCTTCCCCAGCATCAAGCGTCGTATCACGCATCCAAGGCCGGCGTGGAGATGCTGACCAAGGCGCTGGCCGTGGAATGGGCGCCTATCGGGATCCGAGTAAACGCCATCGCACCCGGTTACATGCTGTCGGAGATGACGCGACAGTTCACCACCGCCAATCCGGACCTCGCCGAGCGGTGGAAGAACATGATTCCGGCTGGACGAATGGGCGAACCCGCTGATCTTGAAGCACTGGTGGTGTTCTTGTGCTCAGCCAAGTCGTCCTATCTGATGGGCCAGAGCATTGTCATCGACGGTGCCTATACGGCTGTATGACGGTTGATGAACAGCTATGTGACTGTCGACTTGGGCGCCACGAGCGGCCGAGTTGTGGTGGGGCGACTCGAGCGCGGTCGCCTCGATGTGGCCGAGGTGCATCGATTCCGTAACGAGCCAGAAGGATCCGGCCGGGAACAGCGTTGGGACGCTGAGCAGCTGTTCGCACAGACGGTAATTGGCCTCCGACGTGCTGCCGCCCAGTTCGACGGCGCCGCCGGCAGTATGGGTGTGACAGCGTGGGGCGTGGATGTCGGGCTTCTTGACAACAACAACAAGCTGTTGGCTCCAATTCAGCACTACCGCGCTGCGGACCCGGAGTCTTCACGACACCTGCTTCAAGGTCTCGGAGCCGAGGAGCTCTTTACGCGTACCGGCGTGATTCCGCAACACATCAACACTGTGTTCCGCATCCGCGAGATTCTGGATTCCGCCGGTACTGCCGCGACATCGGCGGGCGTCAAGGCACTGCTTGTGCCCGATCTGTGGTGTGCGTTCCTGACAGGTGTCCGGACTACTGAGCGGTCGATTGCCAGCACTACAGGTCTTGTCTCCCTCCGCACTGGCAGGTGGGACCCGGGCTTGCTGGATGCTGTTGGAGTCGACGCATCGGTCTTTCCGCCAGTCGTGGATAACGGCACCGTGATCGCCAGTCTCCGCGAGGAGATTGCGGCAAGGATCGATGCTCGCGATCAATGGCCATTCGTGCTCGTAGCCTCGCATGACACCGCTTCGGCGGTGGCAGCGATTTCTCCCCGCACCGGCACTGCCTTCGTGTCGTCGGGCACATGGTCGCTTGTGGGCGTCGAGCTGGATGCGCCCATCGTTTCAACCGACGCGCTGGCTGCCGGCTTCACCAACGAGGCGGGCTTAGCTGCTACGACGCTCTTCATGCGTAATCTCACGGGACTGTGGCTCCTGGAGCAGGCCCAGCGCCAATGGCACGGCACGGGCATGAGTCTCACGATCCGGAGCCTGGTGCAGGATGCGGCGACTGTTGGTCCCCTAGAAGCAGCCTTCGATGTCAGCATTCCGGAGCTCGTGTCCAGCGAAGACGTCCTAGGCACCGTGCGGGCGCAGTGCAGGTCCGCGGGTGTGGTGGCTCCGGAGACACCTGCCGAAGTCACGCGCTGCATCTTGCAGGGCCTTGCACTTACCTACCGGCGCACAATCGATCTCTGCGAGCAGCTGACGGACAAGCCCGTGGACGAAATCCACATGATTGGAGGCGGGTCGCTGAACCCCCTACTGCGCCAGCTCACCGCTGACGCCTGCGGGCGGCCCCTGCGCTTCGGACCCGTTGAGGCGACGTCGCTTGGCAGCCTGGCCGCTCAAGCTGTTGCGTTAGGGGATCTGTCCGATGAAGCCGACTTCGAGGCGGTATTGCAGCGGAGCTCCGACGCGGGATTGCTGAAGCCCTCCGACGATGAATCCGTACGACGCTTCTGGCACCACCTCGACAGCATCGTCCCCACTCCTGGGAGCAAGGCATGACGTCGGCACACAATCTGAATGATCTAGTTGATCTGTCCCGCACACTCGGTGAGCCCTGGCGCCGATTTGCGATCTTGGCAGAAGGCAACACCTCCCAGCGCGTTGCCGAAGATCAACTCGCGGTCAAGGCCACCGGACGGTCGCTCCGCCACGCCTCGGCGGAGCACTTCGTCGTAGCCAGCCTGAGACGGCTGTCTGACATCGTCGATGATCCGAAAGCCGGCGACGCAGACGTGGCGCGTTACTTCGACGAGATAGAGACTGAGCAAGGCATGCGCCCCTCGGTGGAGGCACTGCTGCACGTTGTCTGTGTCGTGGACGCCGGTGCTGCGACCGTGGCTCATACTCACCCGGAGTCTGTGAACGCCCTGCTGTGCTCCGATCGCGCGGATGTTCTCGCCGGGCCGCCGATCTTTCCGGACCAGGTGGTGGTGATCGGGCGTCGTGCATTGCTCATTCCCTATTCGGATCCCGGGGTAGAGCTGGCGCGAGGAGTACGTGCCCGGCTGGCAGAACACGCACGTCGATGGGGCATGCCGCGAGTGATCTACCTCGGAAACCACGGCATGGTTGCTCTCGGTTCCAGTGCAGGGCAGGTGCTGCAGCTGACGGAGATGGCCGACAAGGTCAGTCGCGTTCTGGCGGCGACGCTCAGCTTCGGCAACGTTGTTCCGATGACGGATGAGAGTGCGGAACGTATCGACACTCGCGACGATGAGCAGGTACGCCGGGCCGCCCTGGCAGGCGCCAGATTGCGGGCGCCGACTGAAAATGACGTCCGAAGCCTGCGGTCCTAGATCTCCTGATTGATTGGGAGCATGACGAGGTCACGGACATTGATGTGACGCGGCAGGGTCAGCATGTACACGATGGCATCAGCCACATCCTCAGACGTCAGTCCGGTTCCGGCAGCGACACCGTCTGCGACCGCAGCACCATCGGTGACCTGCCAAAGATCATTCAGAACGACGCCGGGCGCAACTGCGCCGATACGAACGCCTGTTCCGATCAGTTGCCGACGAAGTCCGTGAGTCAACGCTTGCACGGCGTGCTTGGACGCTGAGTACACCGGCTCCCAGTGGATCGACTGATGTCCAGAGACGGAGCTGGTGACGACGATGTCGCCGGTCCCGGCGGCGATCATGAACCTCAACGCCGCGTGGATCGTGCGCAGGACCCCACCGACATTGGTGTCAATGACACGCAGTAGCTGCGTCACGTCATGTGCCACGAAGTCGCCGCCTGCGTAGATGCCGGCGTTGGCGATCAAGATGTCGATGCGTCCATGCAGCTCCATCGTCTTATCGACGAGGTGATCAACTTCGCTCGTCGAAGTGACATCGGCGGGAATAGCTGTGACCGCACCGCCCAAGTCGCGCGCCGCCTGATCAAGTCTTTCGGTAGACCGCGCTGCCAGGACGAGGAGAGCGCCTGCATCGGCGAGTGCCCGTGTGGTTGCAAGTCCGATTCCTGAAGAGGCGCCGGTAACGACCGCCACTTTTCCGGACAGTGATCTATCCATCTTGGGTCCCTGTTAGGGTCCGACTCGCTTTTGGTCTTGCTGGTGGTGGGGGCCAGTGTGTGATCGCCGACCCCCACCTGTCCAGGTCAGCAGCTGGACTTGTAGATCGCGGCAGCTCCCTCGCCGTCGACATTGTCCCTGGTGATGATCTCGAAGCCGGTTTGGACTTTGGGCGTGGCTTGGCCGCCGTCCAGAGCGGTCACGGCAGCGTCGATGCCGTACTGACCGATCAATGCCGGCTGCTGCGCTACCAGGGCCTGAACAGTGCCCTCCTTCAGCGCCTTGACCTGGTTTGGGCCGGCGTCGAAGCTAACGATCTTGACCTGCTCCTGCTTTCCAGCCTGGCGTACACCGGTGGCGGTGCCTTCTGCGGAGAACAGGTTGGCGGCGAAGACGCCGACGAGGTCAGGATCCTTCTGTAGCGCGGCGCCGATCAGGTTGGCTGCGATGGCAGGTTCATTCTTGGAGTACTGGACGCCGAGGTATTCGAACTTCGGGTCTTCCTTGACGGCGTCTTCAAAGCCTTTCGCCCGTAGATCAGTGGTGGAAATGCCGGGATTCACCGACATCACCATCACCTTGCCCCCGTCCGGGTTGAGTTGCTTGATGGCCTCGAAGGCTGCCCGGCCGCCGCCCTCGTTGTCCGACGCAATCGCCGAAACGGCAATCGACGGATCTTCCAGGGTCGTGTCGACGAGGACGATCTTGGTACCTGATTCAGCTGCCGCGTTGAGGGGCGCTTGCATCGCCGTCACGTCCGTGGGTGCGATCAGGATAGCGTCCGGTTTGGCGGCGACCACCGAGTCGAGAATCGGCTTCTGCAGCGTCGGGTCGAACTTCTGCGCCCCCTGGGTTTTGACCGAGACGCCAAGTTTGGCCGCCTCGGCTTGCATGCCGCATTGCATCGTGATGTAGAACTCGTCGCCGGCCACTCCCTGGATGAACTGCAAGTTGTAGTTCTTACTTGCCTTTGCCGGTGCCGCCATGGACGATGCGACGGCGGTGGGTGCGGCGGTTGCGCCGCCTGCTGGCTGTGCTTGCTGTGCTGGTTCGGCCGGTTTGGAACTCGTACATGCTGCTAGGGGCAGTGCCACGAGGAGCAGCCCGGCCGCGGTGAGGGCGGTGGTGCGGTTCACTGGTATTCCTTTCACTTGTTGATGCTTAGCTGTTGCGACGGAACAGGGCGAGGATTGGGTTGACGTGTCCCGCGCCGCGTAAGGCGGCGGCACGACGGGACTGATCCACCCAGACGGCCGCGATCAGTACGGTGCCGACGGCAACGCCTTGCCAGAAGGGCTCCACGCCAATGATCACGAATCCGGCCTGAAGAACAGCGGGGATGAACAAGCCGACGACAGTGCCGAAGATGGAGCCCTCGCCACCGAAAATCGATGTGCCGCCGATGACAACTGCTGCGATGACGTTGAGATTCGTCAGTGATTGTCCGGCGATCGTGGTTGTGCCGAACTGGGCCAGGGCGAGAACGGCGCCGAGTCCGGCGAGCATTCCCATCAGCGCGTAAACCATGATCAGATGGCGGGAGACATGGACGCCGACCCGGCGGGCGGCTTCCTCGTTGGATCCCACGGCGTAGGTGTAGCGACCGAACTTGGTCTTATGCAGGATGATTCCGCCGATGATCACTACGACGAGTGCGACGAACGGTAGCGATGGAATGCCAAGGATCTTGATGTAGGTGTTGAAGTCGGTCATTGCCTCCGGTACTGACCGTATGTCGATGCCACCAGTGATCACCTGGGCGAGGCCCAGTGCGATCGAGAGCGTTCCCAGGGTGACGATCAAGGGCGGGATCTTCGCATTGGCCACCAAGACCCCGTTCAGCAGTCCCCAGAGGACTCCCGTCACCAGTGCGGCCAGGATGCCGATGGCAGCAGTCCCCCAGCCGTCACCACCGATTCTCTCCATCACCAGTGCAGCGACAACTGAGGAGAAGACGAGCACCGATCCGATCGACAAGTCGATACCTGAGGTGATGATGACAAAGGTCATACCAACCCCGAGAACGGCCCAGACGGCAATGTTCTGGGAGATGAGTGAGAAGTTGCTGGCGGAAAAGAACCTCTCGCCTGCGGTGATGCTGAAGAACGCGACGATCACCACAAGGACGCCGAGGATCCACACCGATTGCAGGCTCGTTATCCGCTTGATCAGCGACGGCTGAGGTTCTTCTGTATCGACGATCGCTTCCTCTGGGGGAGTGACGACGCTCATGCGGGTTCCTCCTTGCTGAAGTCCAGGGCGCCGGTCATGGCGCCAACCAGCTGTTCGACTGTGGTGCCTTCCGAGGGCAGTGTCGCCACTCGAGTGCCCAGTCGCATGACTTGAATACGGTCAGCGACCTCGAGCACCTCGGGCATCGAATGGGAGATCAAAACCACCGCAATGCCCTTGTCGCGCACGCGCTTGATGGTCTCGAGAACGTTCTTGGTCTGCACCACACCAAGGGCAGCGGTGGGCTCATCGAGGAACACCAGCCTGCTGGCCCAACTAATCGCGCGGACTATAGCGATCTGCTGACGTTGCCCACCCGACATCGAACCTACCGGCGCCGTCAGTGACCGGACCGTGCCTCCGAGCTCCTCGAAGCCCGCCTTCGCTCTTGCTCGCATGGCCTTCTCGTCCATGAACCCCAGCGGGCCAAGGATTCCCTTCCGCGGAATCTCGCGGCCCAGAAACATGTTCTGGACGGGGTTGAGGTGTGGGGCCAGCGCCAAGTCCTGGTAGACGACTTCCATGCCCATTTGGGTCGCCTGCTCGGGGCTGGTAATCGTCACTGGCTTACCGTCGAAAAACAGCTCTCCTGAATCCAGTTCGAGGTTTCCCGTCAAGGCCTTAACCATGGTTGACTTTCCCGCACCGTTGTCGCCGATAAGCGCAACAACCTCGCCCGGGTCGACGTCGAAGGCGGCGTTGTTCAGAGCACGCACGTGACCGAAGCTGCGACTCAATCCGCGAGCTTCCAGGATGGGTGTACTTGTCCTTGTCACTGCCTTCTTCGTAGACGTACTAGGTGTCGTCATGTTGTGAGACCACCTCCATAGCTGCAAGCAATGACGGGTGAATGGAGAGTCCAGTGCATCCCGTCAGCCCAGTGGGACTGACGCGGTGCAATCGCCCAAATCTTATTGTCATGTCTCCTCCCTTCAGGCACGATCGGTCATTTTGTTGGTAGCTGATGCTAGAGCAGCCGGGCGTTCTATGTCACCGGTGACAGAACAACTGTTACGAATTTGTCACCGGTGACATAGCCTGCCATCAGGAGCGTTGTGGCCGAACTTGACGATAGTTCGGCAGATCGTTTCGCGGTCCACGAAAACGATGGGTGTGTGCGCCTGTCAGCGCTTCAACGATGAGTAGTCGGTCCTGTTCATACCGAAGGTCACGCCCGTCCGTCGACGACATCGGCCAGCTCACGCAGTCGCGGAAGTGCCCGATTGGTCAGGTAATCTTGCCGGACCTCGTGGGAAATCGACAGACTGTCCTTCCAGAGCGACCGCCCGGCCATCGCGCCGCTGGCACCGTTAGCCATCGCAATCGCGACCTGCTTGATGAACGTCTCGTGGTCGACGCCGGCCGACAGGACTGCCCACGGCACGCCCGCGGCTGCCTCAGTCACGGCCGTGCAGCCTCTAGCGGAGCCGGGGTACTGCAATTTCAATACCTTCGCCCCGCAGTTCACGGCGAGTTTCGCGCTGTCAGCAACCAAACCCGGGAACGCTGCGGCGTACTCCGCCTCGGTCTCGTTTTCCAGCTGGTAGGTGAGCAGCTCGACGATCAGCAGCACGCCCTCGGCCTCACAGGCATTGACCAGGTCGCGGATCCCCTCGGCGACGATAGAGTCCGGGCCCTGCTTGTCGGGACGCGTGTACCACAGCATCTTTGCCACGTCGCCACCCAGATCACGGACGGTGCGTGGGGTAACGCCGTCGACGAAGCGCGTGTATCGGAGACCATCGATGGTCTCGAATCCAGAGGCGTCCATCCCGACGACGAGTGCGGTGTCACGGGAGAGCACGCCGTCGTCGATGATTGCCGGCAAGGCGACCTCGGGATCGAGCAGGATGGCCGGTGCGTTGTTGGCGAGGTAGGAGACTAGGTCGGTCTTGGCCGCCGCGAGCTCGGCTGTGGTGATCGAACCAGCTCCGTCCGGGGCGTCCTTCATGGCGGCCTTCATGCCGTTGCGTTGGTCGGCGGCGACGATGAGCATGCGTCCGGCCGGCGTGCAGATCGCGGCCATCCCGCGACGTTCGAGCGTCTTGAGCTGATTCATCGGGCGTTTCCAATCTTGGTCGACGTGGGTGTTGCGGGTTCAGAGTGCATGCGAGGACGTGCTCAGCATTCGGGCCGCGAATCGAGCGGCGCCGAATGCGGTCTCCTGTTCACGGGTGGACGCGGTCAGCCCGGGAAGAACACGCGACCGGGCGCGCTGCACGGAAGCCATTCCCGCCCAGCCCCCGGTCAGGGTGCTGGTCCGGGCTGGTGGAAGCTCACGCTCCATGGCGTTGATCAAGATCTCGATCTCGTCATTGCTGTGCCGCAGCAGTGCGCCGAAGATCTCGGCAGGGCTGACGTCGTCGGTCCGCAAGGTAAGCCTGAGCACGCCGTCGTCGTTCCGGGCACCCGATACTTCGATGCCGCCGGCGGCGAGCAGGCCCTCGTATGGCAGTTGCATGGTCGCCGCGTCGAGACGTTCGCGGCCGGCAACGTCGTTGATGCCCGCGGCCTGCAGGGCTCGCCTCAGCAGGAGCCCGGTCTTGAGGCCCGCGACTAGAGCGTGTTTGCCCGGCACGATGTGTCGCACGTCGTTGATCAAGTACGAAGCGAGGTGTGCCCGGGCCTCAAAACCGAGGGGGGCGTCGATGACCCGGAGCAGAACCTCGGCCGTCCCGATCGACACGTGGTAGTGGTCGGGGGGCATGTGGCCGTCCGCCTCGGCCGCCACGAGATGATCATGCCCGGCGACCGTGATCAGGGCCCCGGCCACATTGGACGGCGCGTCTCGCCCGGCACGCCCGAAGAGCGTGCCGGCGTCGACCACCGGCGGCAGGAACTCGGGACCGACCCCGAGCACGTCGAGCATGGCTTGCCACGGCTGGCCGCTGTCCTGATCGATCAGCCCGGTGCGCGAGACGAGGGATTGCTCGAGCAGCGTGTCGCCGCCCAGTGACATCGCAACGAACTCCGGCAGGTTCAGCCAGCGCAGGCCCGGCAGCCGCAGACCGTGATCGCGAAGGTACGCAAGCTTCGCGACCGTGACCTGGGCGCCGAGCGGCAACCCAGTGCGGCCGGCGAACTCGGCCCTGATGTTCCACGGGAATGCGGCCGCCTGCTCGGCGCCCCGCGCATCGAACCAGGCAAATGCCGGGGCGACAGCCTGGCCGCCGGGGTCGATCAGCATGCCCGACTCGCCCATTCCAGAGATCCCGATCGCACCGATGGGCGCGTCGGTCAGCGCAGCCGCCCGGTGCGCGGCCGCGCTGATCAGGTGGCCGACGCTGACGAGCAGAGCAGCGGCATCCAACTCAGTGGCGCCGCGCGGTCCGAGGCGCCAAGGGGTCTTCACCTGCTCGGTGATCACCTCCTGGCCGTCCTCGTCTGTGATGAGGATCTTCATGCCGGTGCTGCCCAGGTCTAGCCCGGCGACCAGTACCGGCCCGATCATGACCGCACCGGCTCTCGCCCCAGCCGGCGACCCAGCGGCCGTTCGGGAGATCCGAGCCCGAGCTGGAATGGGTGTCGGACCTGAAGCATCACAGCTCTCCCTCCTCGTCGCGACCTCAAAGTCGAATCCCAGGCGGTCAATTGAGGCATATGTCACCGGTGTCTCTTACGGGTATGTCACCGGTGTCGCAATTGCTCTATGATGTGGGGTGTGGCGCCGCAATGTCAATTCCCCGAGCCATTCGCGATCGCGGTCTCTGGCGTCGCTGGAAGCGGAAAATCCACTCTGGGTCGAGCGATCGCCAGGGCGTTGCGGGCGCCCTTGATCGATCTCGACTCGGTCACCAATCCCCTGCTGGAGGAGCTTCCGGCCGCGGCGTTGGGTGGCCACTGGCTGTCCTCGCCGTACGGACCGGCGATCCGTGAAGGCCGGTACGCGGCGTTGCGGGCCACCGCACGCGACGCGCTGACCGCTGCCGGGCGCGTCGTCCTGGTCGCACCGTTCACCGCGGAGCTGACCGGAGGCCCCGGGTGGGAGGCGCTGTGCCAGGCCGTCGCGCCGGCCGAACCAAGGATGATCCAGCTCGTCGGCGACCCTGAGCTGCTCGCGGCCCGTCGGGCGCGCCGCGGCGAGCCCCGGGACCGCCATCGGTCTCCCGACCCAGATGGACCGCCGCCGGCAGCGGTCCCCGTGATCACGATCGACGCCGAGCTCACCACCGATCAGCAGCTCGCCGGGCTCTGGCCGCGTCTAGGCTGCACCGTGCCGCTCGACCTGTCCAACCAACCCACTGTTGGGGTCGCGCCTCGAACGTGAGAGCGGGCGATCAGGGGCGCCGGATGCTTTCAGCGGGCCCGATTCGCCTGGAGAACGTTGGACCTGGTCAGGCGCGATGTGATCGCGCACGACTCACGCTCAATCAGCGTGACAGGCAGGACCGTGCGTCGCCGGAAACGGCCTTTGGGACGGTCCAGCCGATCGAGTACGCGTTGCGCGGCGAGGGTGCCAAGCCGACTGGGGTCCTGATCGATTACGGTCAGGGCGGGGCTGAGCATGTCGGCGAGCGGGAAATCTCCGTAGCTGGTGATCGCGAGATCACTGGAGCGGACCAGCGGCACCAGGTTTATCGCCGAGCGGGCGTCGGCGCAGAATAGGGCGCTCGGCGAGTCACGCTCGAGCTCGGCGAGCGCGGTGGCAGCGCCGGCCCGGTTTCCCGCGCCAAGGGCAACGAGCTCGTCCGAGGGATCCAGTGCGGCATCCGCGAGAGCTGCTCGGTAGCCGGCAAGCCGGGCGGCTGCGGTGGGGACGGAGATATCGTCACCGATGAAACCGATGCGCCGATGGCCGTGCTCGATGAGGTGGGTCGTGGCCAGGTGAGCGCCGGCCAGATCGTCTTCGATGAACGAGTCGGCGGACAGCCGTATCGGTTGGCGGTCAACGAAGACGATCGGCATCCGACTCGCCCAAGCCGCGAGATAGCTGTGGTCACTGACCACCGGCGCAATGATGAGTCCGCTGAGCGCCTGACTGAGCAGTGCCTGGACCACGTCGATCTCGCGCGCCGGGTCGTCACCGATGCTCGTGATCACTACCGACATTCCCTGGGCGCCGGCGAGGGTCTCCGCGGCCCTGGCGATCAAGGCGAAGAACGGATCGACGATGTCGGGGACGGCGACACCAATCACGGGGGCTCGGCCGGTACGGAACGTGGTGGCGATGGAGTTCGGCACGTAGTTCAGCTCGCGCAGGGCCGACTCGACCCGCTCCTTGGTCTCCGGCGCGACGTACGGATGGTTGTTGAACACGCGCGACACCGTCTTCGCGCTGACCCTGGCCAGCGCGGCGACCTCACGCATCGTTGCCACGGTTCTCGATCCTTCGTCCATTGGCGACTATAGCCACGCCTGGGCGGCGACGATGATCGACCGCGCCGGGCCGCAGCCCTCCGCCTTAGCGAGCCGGCGAGGCCGTGACGAGGATCCGGAATGATCACCAGGACTCGGAGCCGGAGGTACGATCTGCGCCAGCCTCCTGGCTACCGACGGCCTCGTCGACCGCGGATCTGGCAGACTCCGTCGCTTGTGCGACTGACTCCTTGATCCCCTCGGCTCCTTCGCTTGAGTAACCGACCTCCTCGTTCGCCAGGGTCGGGGTGTCGTCGTCACCATCGAAGCGATCCTTGACGTTCTCGATCACTTCCTCGGTCTTGTCCTTGGCGACTCCGAATCCCTCCTGCGCCTTATCCCCGAACTGCTCGGCCTTGTCCTTCAGCTCATCGAGAAAACCCATGCGGTGATCCTTGCATCTTGACGCTTCGGCTGGTGGGACGTGCCTCGCCGGGCACACTACCGATAGTTCGTGAACTGTACGGCGAAGTCCAGATCGGCAGCCTTGACCAGGGCTTGCACCCTCTGAAGATCATCGCGGCTCTTGCTGCTGACACGGAGCTCGTCGCCCTGAATCTGAGCCTTCACGTTCTTCGGGCCCTCGTCGCGAATCAGTTTGGAGACCTTCTTCGCGTTCTCCTGGGTGATGCCTTCTGTCATGTTGGCCGTGATCTTGTAGAGCTTGCCAGATGATCTTGGTTGGCCGGCGTCGAGGGCTTTCAGGCTGACCCCACGCCTGACGAGCTTGGACTGGAAGACGTCGAGCACAGCCTTCACTCGTTCCTCGGAGTTGGCTTCCATCTCGATCGCCTGACCCGACCAGCCGATGCTGGCGTCGGTGTTCTTGAAGTCGAACCGCTGCCGGACCTCCTTGGCAGCTTGATTCAAGGCGTTGTCCACCTCTTGGCGGTCGACCTTGCTGACGATGTCAAACGAGTTCTCTGCTGCCACGTGTGTTGCTCCATTCCGACGACGTTTGACCGGGTTCATTGTGCCGAACCAGCCGGCTCGGCAGTTGGTTGGCTCCCAGTGGTGAGAGTTGGGTATTGTTTCTCCCCGCCGCAGGATGGAAATCTGAGCGGCACGGCAGGTTGCCCGAGCGGCCAAAGGGAGCGGTCTGTAAAATCGTCGGCTGAAGCCTACGTTGGTTCGAATCCAAC
>Ga0081455_10006490_pt1 | contig 12537 bp, 6 predicted proteins | sample TabmetS3T2R1_FD_70207 | JGI IMG/M metagenome (GOLD analysis project Ga0081455, IMG submission 70207) | Tabebuia heterophylla rhizosphere microbial communities from the University of Puerto Rico - S3T2R1 | ecosystem: Host-associated > Plants > Roots > Rhizosphere ... | reverse complement strand
CTCTATCGGAGACGAAACAGGAGAGCCGCGAGCGGCTCGTCGGTCTGCTCTGGAGCCGTTCGGACGAGGAGAAGGCGCGCGCCTCGCTGCGCCAGGTGGTTCGCGAGCTCCGGTCGATGCTCGAAGAGGCCGGCTATGACGGCTTTGTCGCAGAGCGGCTGATGGTCGGCCTCGACGTCGGACGCATCGAAGTCGATATCGAAAGCGTGCTTCAACTTGCCGAAGGCGGACGTGTTCACCCGCTGCTGCTCGACACGCCGCAGCTCGACGAGCGGCTGCTTGAAGGATTGGACGATCTCGATCCGTCGTTCCGGGTCTGGGTCCTTGCCAAGCGTCAGACCATTCATGAACGGCTGATGCGAAGCCTCGACGAAGGCCTGATGTCCGCCAGCGTGCCGGCCGACTCCAAGAAGAAGATCGCGGCCGCGATCGTCAATCTCGATCCGACGCATGAATATGCCTGCCGCTATCTGATGCGGGCGCATGCGGAAGAGGGCGACACCGCCGGAGCGCTGCGCATCTACAAGGCGTTGTGGGATCTTCTGGATCGCGACTACGCCATGGAGCCGTCGTCGGCGACTGAAGAGCTCGTCGCCAACATCAAGCTCGGTATTCTGGAACGCGCGCCGGCCGACCGGGGCGCCTCGGCGGCGAACGATGAATTCGCCATCAGGATGGTCAGGGGCACCGGCCTGCAGCCGGTGGCCCCGATCACGCCGGCGCCGAATCCGCCGGCCAAGACACGCCTGGTGCTGCGGCCCTTTGCGATGCACGGCGTCGATGAGGATCACAGCCATCTGGTGCAGGGATTCTCCCAGCATCTGGCCGCCTGTCTCGTGCGCTTTCGCGAATGGAGCGTCGTCGACCGTCCGCCGGCCGCTGTCGTGCTCCCCGACTCGGGTACGGCGCCGCAATACTGCATCGAAACCACCGCCTATCAGGCGGGCGCCGAAATCAACATCGTGATGGTGCTGCGCGACGATACCACCGGAATCTATATCTGGAGCGAAAGCTTCCGCCTCGGTCTCGGCAACTGGTTTGAAACCCAACAGCGCATCATCCGCCGGATCGCGACGTCATTGAACGTGCAGTTGTCGACCGAGCGGCTGATGCGGCTCGCCGGCGAACCCGACGTTTCACTGGATCTGCATGACCGCTGGCTGCGCGGACAGAATCTCATGTCGAAATTCGACCCCGAGAGCTGGCGGCGGGCGGTTGCGATCTTCCGTGATGCGATCCGCGAAAATCCGGGCTTCTCGCCCTGCTACAGCAGCCTGGTGCAGATGAACAACATCGAGCATTTCGTGCATCCGGGCCTGTTCCGCGATCTCGACAAGGCGCGGGCGACACTCGAGCTTGCAAAGACCGCCGTTCAACTCGATCCCGTCGATTCAAGGGCGCATCTGTGTTGCGGCTGGTCCTATATGATGGCACTGCGGGAAGCCGAAGCCGCGCCGCATATGCAGCTTGCGTGCGAGCTCAATGACAACGATCCGTGGACGTTGCTGTCGAGCGCGCACTTTGACGCGTTCTGCGGTTCGATCGAGCAGGCGCGGCAGCGGGCCGAGCAGTCGCTCGCGCTGTCGCCGGCCCCCTCGTATCTCGAATGGAGCTACCACTGCATCATCCGCTTCCTGACCGGCGACTATGCGGGCGCGCTCGAGGCTTTTGAGCGCACGCATGGCGTCGTGCCAATCCTGCCCGCGTGGCGGGCAGCGGCGCTGTTCTATCTGGGAGAGCGGGAAATGGCGCGGGAGCAAGCTCAGCGCTTCGCGAACGGGCTGCGTTCTTTCTGGGTCGGCGAATTGGCGCCCACGGACGAGGCCGTGACGCGCTGGGTTCTGCTGGCGCACCCGATCAGTGTGGGCGAGCGATGGAATGCCCTCCGCCACGGCTTGCGCGGCGCAGGGCTTCCAGTCGACGGCATCGTTCAGCTATCCGCTTAAGGCCGCTGGCTCAAGCACAAAGGCTGAGCGTGTAGTCGCCGATGCGTTCGGCGTGCACCTTGAACTTGTCTTCCTCCGGGATCACGGGGTCGATGCCGTTGAACAGGCGCTTGTAGAACGGCGGAAGCGGATAGGTCGATCCGGGCTGGTTGAGCAGCGCCTCGGAATCCTCGATCATCACCTTCGGCGGCAACTTCACGGTGATCGTGTCCTGCTCCTGGGCCACGAACTTGATGTGCTTGAAGCGATCCGGCACGGTAGCGAAGACTTGGGCCTTGGCGAGCTGTTCCTTGAACTCCTCCACGGTCTCCGGCAGCGGATAGGTGTTGTCGTCGTCGAGATAGTTCGTTCCGGTTGCCCAGGTCTTTACCAGCTTGCCCCAACGCTCGTGATTGCTCACTTGTAGCCTTTCGATCCGCATGGTTTTACTCCTCCGGGGTTGTGTGAGGCGGAAACATTCCGCTCACAAAAAGGCGGGCACGGCTTGCTGCAGCTCGGCAATTTCGGTGGTGAACTCCACCAGCTGCGCCATGTTCGAGATTTCTGGAATGTCCTGAAGTACGTTCGCCAGGTAGAATTCGCGGGAGATGGAATCCAGCTGCCTGGCAAGCGAGCCGTCATCGGACGGACGAGGATTTTCGGCGAGCGCTCCGAAGATAACTTCCGCTACGATGATCGAACCGAGTGGTCCGAGATGAAGCCCACCCGCCTGCTGCATTGCTTCGAACAAGATGAAGAACGGCAGCGGCGGGTCGTTCGCGAGGGTGTCGAGGTCCTCGGCGGTCAAGCCGCCATACGCCGGCGCGGTCGCCAGCCATTTGCGAAGTTCGGTGACACGGTAGTCGCGGTCCGCCAGCAGGCGCGACATCGCAGTCAGCTGCGGCCTGCGCTCGCCGATCGCTGCAATCAGGGCGTCAACCGACCACATGCCAGCCAGTCCGGCGCCGAGCAGATCGCGATAGAGCAGGCCGACCCGTTCCGTTTCGTCGAACGCAGGAAAGAACTGGTCGTTGCCCAGGCCGTAGCTGAGATACGGGCCGATACGGCGGCTGAAGTTCGGCGTCGATCCGTTGATGTCGAAAAAGCGCGACCATTGCACCATCCACGTCTCGTCGAGCGGCATGTTTGCCGGATCGTTGATCGAACTCTTTTCGAGCGTGTTGTTGAGGTCGTGAAGCGACAGGTCGTTGATCTGGTATTCATGCCGTACCATGGCATGACCGAAGCGAAACGCGCCGTGCGAAAACTCAAAGGGGACTTCCCAGTCGCTGGTCGGAGAACCTTCGGTGAAACTGGGGCGATCGATGAAGTCGGGGGTCGGTCCGCGATAGGCGGCGTAGATCGCCGGATGGAGCACCCGCTGCATCAGGTCGTTGCGGATGACGTTGTGATAGATGGCCGTCAGTGCGCCGCGGGCGCACAGGAAGCGCTTGTAGGCAGCGCCGAACCTGGCGTTTGGCACCGCGTGGCCTTCCTGGCGGCGAATGATGTCGACGAGCCCGTTATGCAGCAGCGCAAACAGCGCAGTGAGCTGTGACATGACGGCATGGTCGTCGTTGCGCGGATCGGCGACCAGGGCTTCGGTGAGGGCCGGACGAACGCCGGCGATGCTGCGGTCGATTCCCGTCACGTTCTCGGCCTGGGTACGGGCGATGTCGCGGAACGGGCAGCCGCTTGCAGGCTCGTTCTCCTTCCAGCGCATGCGCCCAAGCCGCAGCTTGGTGCGGCGGTCGTCATTCGGCGCGTCAAGCGCATAGATGTGCGGGGATCCGACCGGGCCGCTGCCATACAGCGTCTCCAGCCGAAGCGGTGTGCGGCGGGCGTTGCTCGTGCCGCGGCCGAGCCCTCCCGCCACCGAGAGCGGGATCGCCGAGTGCACCAGGTCATGCGCGATGAACTGCAGCAGATAAGTGTAGCCGGAAGGGATGAACGGATTTTCCCAGTATTCCGCCGATTGGACATGGTGCGGCGGCCACTTGATGGCGGCATCCATCCGCAGCGACAGGCGATGCATCAGTCCGCGCAGCTTGGCAGGATCCGACGACGAAGCGAGCGGATCGATGCCGAAGGCGCGGAAGCGTTGCGAGGGAGATGGTGTACCGAGGAAGTGACGAAATCCGGGGCTGGCTGCAGCAGAAATGGGGCAGCGCGCAGCGCGCTCGGAAGCCCGAAAAGACGACGCGTCGGCGACCTCTTGCACAGCCATCAAAACCTGCTCTCGAGCTTGGCCAGGCGGCGAGATTGGGAAGAAAGTCGTGAAATTATCGTGAGTTAAATCGTTAGAACCTGTGAACATCTGTGGACATCTTGGGCCTTTCGCAAGCGCTTCTCACGCCTGTTTCACGATGGCGGACGCAGCGGTATGATTTGCATGTCGTAACGTCACCAGCAGAGGAGCGCACGTGAAGCTTATCGAGACGGCATCCTTGGCGCGCTATCTCGGCGCCATGCTCGCGGTGATCATTATCGTCTCGGGCACTGCGCGAGCCGAGCCGGCGTTCTCCTTTGACGCCACGCCGGGCAAGCTGCCGAAGACGGTCGTCCCGACCAACTACGCGATCGAGCTGCGGCCCGATGCCGAGAAGCTGGAGCTTGGCGGCGTCGAGGTGATCGACATCGAGGTCCGCGAGCCGACCGCGCGCCTGACGCTCAACGCGGTGAGCACGACGTTTGCGTCCGTAACTGCCGATGATGGCGCCGAGCGCGCCGACATCGCGCTCGATGCCGCCGCCGAGACGGCGACATTCACCTTCGCCCGTCCGCTGGCAGCGGGCGCGCATCGGCTGCGCATCGCGTTTACCTCGCGGATCAACAAGTTCGACCGCGGCTTCTTTTTCGTCGATTACCCGACCGACAACGGCACCAGGCGGCTATTGACGAGCAAGCTCGAGCCTGCGGATGCGCGGCGGATATTTCCCTGTTGGGACGAGCCGGCCTTCAAGGCGAGTTTTGCGCTGACAGTCGTCGTGCCGCGTCATCTCCTCGCCGTGGCCAACATGCCCGTGACGCGGGAGGAAATGCTCGAGCCGAACCTGAAGCGCGTTGCTTTCGCCGCCACGCCGAAAATGTCGACCTATCTGTTCGTCCTGACGGTGGGCGAACTGGAGCGGATCACCGCCGAAGCCGAAGGCGTGACGATCGGCGTCGTCGCCACCATGGGCAAGGCGGCGAAGGGCCAGTTCGCGCTCGACAGCGCGGTGAAGCTGCTCGCCTGGTTCAACGACTATTTCGGCGTCAAATATCCGCTGCCCAAGCTCGACCTGATCGCGGTGCCTGGCGGCTTTGGCGGCGCGATGGAGAACTGGGGCGGCATCACCTTCTTCGAGAGCCGGCTTTTGTTCGATCCCGCGACCAATCCGGACAGCGCGCGGCGCGGTATCTTTTCCATCATCGCCCATGAGATGGCGCATCAATGGTTCGGCGATCTCGTCACCATGGCGTGGTGGGACAATCTCTGGCTCAACGAGGGTTTTGCGACCTGGATGGCGACGAAGGCGGCCGAGCAATTTCATCCGCAGTGGCAGAGCTGGCTCAACGGCTATGGCCAGAAGCAGTTCGCCATGACGCTCGACGCAAGGCGCACCACGCATCCGATCCAGCAGGCGGTCGCCGACGAAAGCGAGGCCATGGTCGCGTTCGACGCCATCACCTACAACAAGGGACAGGCGCTGATCCGGATGCTGGAGAACTATCTCGGCGAAGCCGCATTCCGGGACGGCATCCGCGCCTATATGGCGGCGCACGCCTACAGTAGCACCACCACGGCCGATCTCTGGCGGGCGCTGGAGCGCTCGGGCCACAAGCCGGTGACTGAAATCGCCGCATCCTTTACTGAGCAGGATGGCGTGCCGCTCATTCTTGCCGAAACCGCTTGCCAGGGCGATGCGCAGCGTCTGACGCTGCGGCAGGATCGCTTTGCGATCGCGCCCGCACGGACGGGTCCGGCCTTGCCGCCGCGCAACTGGCAGGTGCCGGTTGCGATCGGACCGGTCGGCGCGACGCCGTCGGCCGACGTCGTATTGCTTCGTGGCTCGGCGGAAGTGGCGGCTGGGTCCTGCGGCGAGGCGGTCAAGGCCAATCTTGGCGATATCGGCTACTACCGCGTCGAGTACGGACCGGCGAGCGGCGCGGCCCTGGCAAAGGCGCTGCCGCGGATGTCGGCCACCGACCGCGTCAATTTCCTCGCCGATAGCTGGGCGATGGTGCAGGCCGCCCGCGCCGAGCCGCCATCCTATCTCGCACTGGTCGAACAGATCGGCACGGATGATCGCCGGCCGGTATGGGATCAGGTCATCGGGGTGCTCGCCTCGCTCAACCGCCTGTCGCGCGAGCGTACCGAGCGCCCGGCGCTGCAGCGCTATGCCCGTGCAAAATTGCGCCCGGTGCTCGACCGGCTCGGCTGGGATGGCAGCGGCTCCGGCGATGATGACGATACGCTGCTACGCAGCAGCCTGATCTGGACGCTCGGCGAACTCGGCGACGAGGACGTCATTGCGGAGGCAAAGCGGCGATTCGCCCGCTTCCTTGGCGATCCGCAATCCCTGCCCAACGCGCTGCGCGATGCCGTCGCTCATGTCGTCGGTGTGACGGCGGACCCTGCCACTTACGACGCGTTGCTGGCGCTCGCGCGCAAGAGCACGGTGACCAATGAGCGCACGCGCTATTTTCTCGCCGCCGCCAGCGCACGCGACCCGGCGCTGGCGCGCGCCACGCTGGCGTTGACGCTTGCCGATGAAGTGCCGGGCACCATCGTCACCGGCCTGATCAACTCGGTCGCGTCTTCGGGCGAGCAGCCGGATCTGGCCTGGGATTTCCTGCAGAAGAATTATGACGCGCTGTTCGCAAAGCAGGGGCCGCAATTCCGTGACCAGTTCGTTGCGAACTTCATGACCAACTTCAGCGACGAGGGCCACGCCGCCCAACTCGCCGCCTTCGCGCCGGTTCAGGCGACCTCCGGCGGACGCGTGATGGCAGGCCGCGCCCAGGAGACGATCGCGATCGCGGCCGATCTCAAGGCGCGCGCACTGCCGGCGATCGAGGCCTGGATCAGGAGCCGCAGATGAGACCTCCAGCAAGATTTCCAGTCGTCTGCGCCCGAACCATTTGCAGGTTTTCTAGTTCTTTGGCTCCGAAGCGATGTCGTCCATGACCAACTGGTTGAGAGCACAGATCAGTGGATAGGAGACGTAGCCGCCGTGAAAGGCCAGCGTCGTGTCGTATGCCCGGATATTCCACATCGGATCGCTCATGGTGACGATCGATTGCGTGCCGCTCTTCAACAGATATTGCCGGAACTGAATCTCGAGGTGACCGTCGGCGGCGTTCGATCGCGGACGCGTGGGGGTGACGTTTGGCGCGTCCTGGTCCGGCGTGACTTCGTATGTCTTCGGGCGGACATGGGAATAGCCGCTGTCCCATCCGATGTAGGTACCCATGCGGGGACCATGGCGTACCTTCCATAGCCAGTGATCGACCATGGCGCATTCCGAGAAATAGGCCGAGCCGGCGTTCGTGTAACGCGTCGGGTGCCCAATGTTGTTGTTGACGACCAACTCGCCGGTCGTTCCATAAGGCTGCGGCGATTGCCAGGCGCCGCTCGTGTAGGTGCTATAAGGCGGGCGCATGGGGTTCAGGTGCCCGATGGTCAACGTCTCGTCCGATGCAGAGTTGGTGAACGGCACGTTCCTGACCACGGCCGCGGCATACCGCAGCGAGCGCACCACAATGGTTTGGCACATGTCGGCCAGGTATTTCCACGTTCCACAGACGCTCCTGTCGGGAAAGATCGTCCCTTGTCCCCGCTTGCTGCTTGGAAACCAGATCGCGAGACGATCAAGGGTCTCCGACAAAGGCTGGAAGTTGCCCTTGAAGAAAGGAAAGGCGTCGTGGGTCGCGGCGTCGTACTGCGCCAGGGATTTTCTTTCCTCCATTTCGGGGTCACGGCCCTGCAACTTCTTCAGTTCAAGTTGCGTCAAGGCGGCCGCAGGCCATGAGAACGCCGACGTAATCGATATGAAGACTGGCGGCTGGTTGGGCGGGAAGAGCCCCGGTTCGTCCTTGGCCTTGTCGAAGACATAGTCAGGAAAACGGACCCGCAGGCGCATCTCGCGCTGGAGTGAGGTCCACTTCCAGGCTTCCGCCGCGGGGTTGAGCATGATGACCAGATTCCCCAGCGGCGACTGCAGAATCTCCCCCGGCTTGTGCCATCTGATTTGCTCGATCATGGCGGAGTTCAGCCCGGTCGCAAGAATGTTGCCGCCCAGGCTGTGCCCAATAACGATCATGCGATCGGCTTTCGATGCCTCGGTGTTGCGCTGCTTCAGCAGACGGTCGACGTGCCGCAGCGACGCAACGACCGATGGGGCAATTCTTTCGCTGATCGGCTTGCGGTCGAACAGCGTCAAAGCCGCGGGAATGTCGCCGACGGCAAGCTTGAAGAGACCGGAAAACTTTCGCCCCAGAAAGCTTAAATTGCGGTCCGCGAAGGCCTCGATCGCGCGCTCGTCGACCCGGGCGCCGCGCCAGCCGACATAGACGGCGGTGACTGTATAGTCGCAGTCCTTGCCCGTCGTCTTGCAGCGGTAATCCAGCGCGCTGGCTGCATGGGCGGCATAGACCCTGGCATTGGCGACGTTGTCGTCTCCGATTCGGGCGTCGTGCCGCCAGCCGTGAATGAATACGAGGACGTAATTGTTCTTCTGCCTCTTGAGGTGATCCTCCAGAACCTCGAGCTGCGAACGCGCAAGCACCGAGCCATCGAGGCCCTTTTCAGCCAGACGGCCCGACTCCTGGAATTCCAGGAACGACAGGTAGTAGCTGATCGGCCCGATCGGCCGGTCGCTCCTGTACCAGGTATCGTTCGGGAGCGACGGGACGACGTGGTACTGAAGCATGCATTCCAAGCCGGCCTGGCCTTTGCCGGACAGTTGTGCCTTATCCTCGCTGTTGGCGAAGTTCGCCAGTGCCGTCGGGTTGTTCTGTTGCCAGGCGCAGGCATTGGGAGGGCTGGCCGCATCTGGCGAGACATAGCGGTAAGCAATGTCGCGGGGAGAAACCCACAAAACCTCAACGAGAAAAATCGCGAAAGCGATCGTGAGGACAATGCTGACGAATACGAGGAAAGATCTCAGGAGCAAGCGTGGAAGACCGATCACCAACCTGAGCAGGACGAGGACTATCAGCCATGCCTTGCGAAGAACAATGCGCAACAAATTCATGACCAGCCCTGCAAAAGATCAAAAATCGGACGCTTCAGTATGAGAATGGATCACAACATCGAAAAATTCCGGAGGGAAAGGCCAGCAGCCGTGTCGGTAACTCGGCGTCAGTTTAGGCCGCATTCCCGCAACTAGTAAATAGCGGCATGCTCTACGTCAGCGGGAAGTTGCCGGGATGGGCAAATTTCGGGTACTGCGTGGAGGGTTGCAAATGATCTCATAACCGTCTTGCATGGCGGCATCCTGCAACCACCAAGCATGATTTGGCATGGCTGATTTCCACGGCGTCTTTCCCTATCTGGTCTCGCCGATCGATGCGTCGGGGCAAATCCGTGCCGACGTTCTCGGCCGGCTCTGCGACGATCTGATCAAGGCGGGCGTGCACGGGCTGACGCCGCTGGGGGCGACCGGCGAGTTTGCATATCTGAGCCAGGCGCAGCGGGCAGACGTGGTGCGGACCACGATCGAGGCGGCTGACGGCCGTGTGCCGGTGATTGCGGGCGTGGCCTCGACGTCGACGGCGGATGCCGTGGCGCAGGCGAGAGATTATCAAGCGCGCGGCGCCGACGGGATTCTCGCGATCATGGAAGCTTACTTTCCGGTTGCCGACGCGCAGGTCGAATCCTACTTCCGCGCCATCGCCGACGCCGTCGACATTCCCGTTGTCATGTACACCAATCCGCAATTCCAGCGGTCCGACCTGACGCTCGATGTGATCGCGCGCCTTTCGACCCATCCGCGCATCGGCTACATCAAGGACGCCTCGACCAACACCGGCCGGCTGCTGTCGATCATGAACCGCTGCGGCGAGGACATCAAAGTCTTCTCGGCATCGGCCCATATCCCGGCGGCGGTGATGCTGATCGGCGGGCTCGGCTGGATGGCAGGTCCCGCCTGCATCATCCCGCGGCAGAGCGTTGAACTCTATAACCTCTGCAAGGCCAAGCGCTGGGACGAGGCGATGGCGCTGCAGCGCAGGCTGTGGCGCATCAACGAAGCGTTTGCGCGTTTCAATCTGGCCGCCTGCATCAAGGCCGGGCTCGACATCCAGGGCTATGCGGTCGGCGACCCCGTGCCGCCGCAGGCGCCGCTGACAGCCGAGCAGCGCAAGGTCGTCGAAGCGGCGCTGCGCGATCTTTCATAGCCCCGCTTGCGGGGATGCCGTAGGGTGGGCAAAGCGAAGCGTGCCCACCATAGCCGTTCTGGAATGTCGCTCGAGATGGTGGGCACGCTTCGCTTTGCCCACCCTACGATTCCGGCGTAACTCAAGGCCTGGCAGCAGCCTCGGGTGCGCCAACAAGTCTCTGGGAGGCCAGAAACTTTCGAGCAATCAGCGCGTTTGGTGACGCGGATAGAAATGGGCTGAAAGGTCCGCCTTCCGCTTTCGTCCTCGTTCAGATGAGTATCCGATGAGCCGTCGCTTTGCGCTTTCCCTCGCCGCCATCGCAGCCGTGCTGCTGGCGCTGACGCTCGCCAATATCCGCTACAGCCCGTGGACCAATATTTCGGCCCGCACCGTGGATCAGCGCGGGCCGTTGTCGGAGGCCGAGCGCGCCAATATCGAACTGTTCGAGCGGGTGTCGCCGTCGGTCGTGCAGGTCGCCGCGCGGTCCGGCGCCGCCAATCCGCTGGCCGAGGATGAAGGCGGCGAAGCCGGCGCGGGAGCGGCCTCGGGCACGGGCTTTGTCTGGGACAATGACGGCCACGTGGTCACCAACAATCACGTCGTTCAGAATAGCAGCGAAGTCGCGGTTCGCTTCGCCTCCGGCGAAGTGGCCCGGGCCGAGATCATCGGCGTCGCGCCCAACTACGACCTCGCGGTGCTCAGGATCAGGGGCGCCCGCAAGCTGCCGCCGCCGGTGGCGCTCGGCAGTTCGAGCGAGCTCAAGGTCGGCCAATCGGCCTTTGCGATCGGCAATCCCTTCGGCCTCGATCAGTCGCTGACCAGCGGCATCATCAGCGCGCTCAAGCGCCGGCTGCCGACCTCGAGCGGCCGCGAGATATCAAACGTGATCCAGACCGATACCGCGATCAATCCCGGCAATTCGGGCGGGCCGCTGCTGGATTCGGCAGGGCGGTTGATCGGCGTCAACACGGCGATCCTCTCGCCATCGGGCACCAGCGCCGGCATCGGCTTTGCGATCCCCGTCGACATCGTCAATCGCGTGGTGCCCGATCTGATCAAGAATGGCCGCGTGCCGACGCCCGGGATCGGCATTGTCGCTGCCAGCGAGGCCGTAGCGACCAGGCTAGGCATCGAGGGGGTGATCGTTGTGCGCACCGCGCCCGGCAGCCCGGCCGAACGCGCCGGCATCCGCGGCGTCGATTTCAATTCGGGGGCGCTCGGCGACGTCATCGTCCAGGCCGACGGCAAGCCGGTGCACCGGCTTTCCGACCTGACCGACCAGATCGAGCAGATCGGCGCCGGCAAGAGCATCCGCATCGGCCTGAAACGCGGCTCGCAGACCCGCGATATCACCATCGATATCGTCGACGTCGGCCGCAGCTGACGCACTTTTTGACATCAGGATCATACCCGCCGGTAGCCCGCCATGCGGGCTCGCTGGCGCATTTATTGCAGGCATTTATTGCAATGAATTGAATGCGTTGCCTCCCGCGGAAAAACCGCTAAAACCCCGCCCAATTCCTACCAAGAAGCTCGAAGGAAAAACTGATGAACATTCTTCCCGGCAATATGCGTTTCGGTGCGGGCCAGCCGGTCAAGCGTTTGGAAGACCAGCGACTGCTCACCGGGAAGGGACAGTTCATCGACGACAAGCCGGAGGAGGGCGCGCTGTGGCTCTATCTGCTGCGCTCGCCCCATGCCCATGCGAAGATCGTCTCGATCGATACGACGACGGCGGCCGGAATGGACGGCGTCCAGGCGGTCTATACCGGCGCTGACCTGATCAAGGACGATATCGGTACGCTCCCGACGCTCGCCATCTTCAAGCGGCCGGACGGCTCGGCGATGACCGTGCCGCCGCGGCGGCTGCTGGCGCATGAGGTGGTGCGATATGCCGGCGAGGCCGTGGCCGCCGTGGTCGCGACCTCGCGCGTGCAGGCGCAGACGGCGGCCGAAGCCATCGCGGTCGATTACGAGGTGCTGCCTTCGGTCGTCGATCCGCTGGAGGCGGTCAAGCCCGGTGCCCCGGTGGTATGGCCGGAGGCGCCCGACAACGTCGTCGCCGCCATGAGCTATGGCGATGCCGCCAAGGTCGAGGAAGCCTTCGCATCTGCCGCGCATAAGGTTTCGCTCGACCTGCTCAGCCAGCGGCTGGTGCCGTCGGCGATGGAGCCGCGCTCGACGATTGCCGAGATCGAGAAGAAGACCGGCCGCCTGATCCTGCATGTGCAGTCGCAGACCCCCGGCT
>Ga0081455_10006489_pt1 | contig 12539 bp, 9 predicted proteins | sample TabmetS3T2R1_FD_70207 | JGI IMG/M metagenome (GOLD analysis project Ga0081455, IMG submission 70207) | Tabebuia heterophylla rhizosphere microbial communities from the University of Puerto Rico - S3T2R1 | ecosystem: Host-associated > Plants > Roots > Rhizosphere ... | reverse complement strand
TTCGTCACCTGGTCGCCCGCGATCGGGATGACCGCCGTATGGCGGATGGCGCCCTGCGAGAACACCGCGAGGTCCGTGGTGCCGCCGCCGATGTCGATGATGCACACGCCGAGATCGCGCTCGTCGTACGTGAGGCACGAGAAGCTCGACGCGAGCTGCTCGAGCACGATGTCGTCGACCTCGAGGCCGCAGCGCTGGATGCACTTCTCGATGTTCTGCGCGGCGCTCTCCGCGCCCGTGACGATGTGCACCTTCGCCTCGAGGCGCACGCCCGACATGCCGATCGGATCGCGGATGCCTTCCTGTCCGTCGATGATGAATTCCTGCGGCAACACGTGGAGGATCTTCTGGTCGGCCGGGATCGCGACGGCTTTGGCCGCGTCGACGACGTGCTGCACGTCGGCGTCGCTCACCTCGCGGTCGCGGATCGCGACGACGCCGTGGGAGTTCAAGCTGCGCACGTGCGAGCCCGCAATGCCCGCGAACACCGAGCGGATCTCGCAACCCGCCATGAGCTCCGCCTCTTCGATCGCGCGCTGGATCGATTGCACGGTCGACTCGATGTTGACGACGACGCCTTTCTTGAGACCGCGGGACGGCTGCACGCCGATGCCGATCACCTCGATCGAATTGTCGGGAGCGACTTCGCCGACCAGCGCGGCCACTTTCGACGTGCCGACGTCGAGGCCGATGATGAGATTCTTGTCTGTCTTTTTAGCCACGGTTAACCGTCTGAGTTGTCGTCGTCGGGCGCGCCGTTCGCGACGCGCTGTCCGCCGGCGCGCCAGCCGATCGCGAACCCGTTCGTGTAGCGCATGTCGACGTAGTTGATGTCGTTCGCGTGGGCCGCGATCTGCCCGACGCCGGCCTCGACGAAGCGCGTGAAGCGCTCGTCGACCTGGCGGCGTCCGAGCCGCACCGTGATGCCGTTGTCGAGATCGAATTCCCACGACCCGCGTTGATCGAGCCGCACCGCCGTGAGGCGCATCCCCGCCTCGGTGAGTGCGCCCTGCGCGGCGAGGTAGCGGCGCGCGACTTCGGCCTGTGAACCCGCCGGGCCGGAAAGCCGGGGCAATTCCGGCGGGATGTGCCGCGCCTCGGAAATGAAGAGCTCGCCGCGCGTGTTGAGGAGCCCGTTCGCGCCCCAGCGCGCCGCGGGCACCTGCTCGACGACACGGATCGCGAGCGCGCGCGGCCACTGGCGCTCGACGGTCGCGGTGTCGACCCACGGCAATTGTTCGACCGCGCGCTGCACGGCATTCAGATCCACGCTGACGAGCCCCATGTCGCGCACGCGCGCCTTCACGGCCTGCTCCACTTCGACCGGAGACACGCGCTGGAAACGTCCAGTCACCGACACCTGCGCGATGTTCTGGTCGAGCGCGCCGACCGTGAGCGAGCCCGCAATCGCGAGCACCGCGACCACGGCGATGCCGAGCACGAGCTTCGCGAGCGCCGGTCCCGACACCTTGAACCGGCTCTCGGTGTCTTTCCGCCGGTTCACCTTCTTGTTTTGGGGCTTCCCCCACATCAGGCGCGGATCTCCATCAGAGTTTCACGGGCGTGCGGCTGAAGCTCGTCTCGAGCACCTGCCACACGAGCTGTTCGAAATTGATGTCGAGCGCGCGCGCCGCCATCGGCACGAGGCTGTGATCGGTCATGCCCGGGATCGTGTTGATCTCGAGCAGATAGGGGCGGCCGGTCTTGTCCAGCATGAAGTCGGCGCGGCCCCAGCCTTCGGCGCCGACCGCGGCGAACGTGGCCTGCGCGAGGGTCGCGAGATGCTTCTCGGCCTCGTTCGAGAGACCCGACGGGCAGTGGTACTTCGTGTCGGTGCGAAAATACTTCGCCTGGTAGTCGTAGAACGTCGCGGGCGTCTCGATGCGGATCGACGGCAGCGCGCGGCCCTGCAGCATCGACACCGTGTATTCGCCGCCCGTGATCCAGGGCTCCGCGAACACCGCGGGCTCGAGCAGCGCCGCGGCCTGGTAAGCCGCGAGCATCTGGTCGGCGCGCTCGACCTTCGTCATGCCGACCGAGCTGCCCTGCGTCGCGGGCTTCACGATGAGCGGCAGTCCGAGACGCTCGATGCAGGTCTCGAGGTCCGCGGGCGAGCGCAGCACCATGTAGTCGGTGGTCGGAATGCCGACGGCCGCGGCCAGGCGCTTCGTGCGCAGCTTGTCCATGCCGATCGCGGAACCCATCACGCCGCTGCCCGTGTACGGCAGGCCGAGGAATTCCAGCGCGCCCTGCAACGTGCCGTCCTCGCCACCCGGGCCGTGCAGCGCGATGAATACGCGATCGAAGTTGCGCGCGACGAGCTCGGCGAGCGGCTTGTCCTTGGGATCGAACGGGTGCGCGTCGACGCCGCGCTTCACGAGCGCCGCGAGACAGGCCGTCCCCGACTTGATCGAGATCTCGTGCTCGCTCGACGTGCCGCCGAACAGGACGGCGACGCGGCCGAACTCCTTCGCGTCCGTGACGTGGCGCAGGACCTTGGGATCGTGGCGTAGTCGCATCAGCGCGCCTCCCCGGCCGTGTGGAATTCGGGCGTGAGCTTCACGCCGAACTTCTCCGCCACCGTCGACTGGATGTGTGCGACGAGCGTCTCGACGTCGACGGCCCGCGCCGCGCCCACGTTCACGAGAAAGTTCGCGTGCTTCGTCGAAACCATGATGTCTCCGATGCGGTGGCCCTTGAGGCCCGCCGCCTCGATGAGGCGCGCTGCGTGATCGCCGCGCGGGTTGGTGAACGTCGAGCCGCAGCTCCAGTCGCCGATGGGCTGGGTTTCCTTGCGGCGCGCGATCAGCTGGCGCATGCCTTCCTCGGTGAGCCCGGGCTTGCGCTCGAACGCCAGCACTGCGCCGAGGAAGTACTCGCCGGGCACGGGCGCGACCAGGCGCCTGTAAGAATAGGAGTACTCGCGCGCCTCGCGGCGGCGCTCGCGCCCGCGTGCATCGCAGACGTCGACCGCGACGACGCGCGGCCACGTCTCGCCGCCGAACGCGCCCGCGTTCATGACGAGCGCGCCGCCGATCGTGCCGGGAATACCCGCGAGGAATTCCGCGGGACCGAGCTCGAGCGAGATGCAGCGTCGCGCGATGCGCGCGCACGGCACGCCCGCGTCGGCGTACAAAGTGGTGTCGTCCACGGTCTCGAGGCGGTCGAGTCCGAGCGTGTCGATGACCACGCCGCGGATGCCGCCGTCGCGCACGAGGAGGTTCGAGCCGAGCCCGAGCCAGAAGAGCGGCATCCCCCGCGGCAGCACCTCGAGGAACGCGAGCAGGTCCGCGCGATCGGCGGGCGTGAAGAACAGGTCCGCGGGACCGCCGATGTGCCACGACGTGTGCCGCGACAGGGGCTCCGCGGTCTTCACGCGTGGTGCGAAACGGGCCGGCACGGCGAACGTGCTCATGGCCGGCGCCTCGGGCGGTAGTTTGAACGCGGCTGCCGGCACGTCACGCCTGCCTCCGGGCCGCGGTCGACCCGAGTTTCGCCGGCAGGCCGTGCGACACCGCGCTGATGCTGCCGGCGCCGCAGGTCACGAGCACGTCGCCCGGCTTGAGCACGTCACGCAGCGCGGCGTCGAGCGTCTCCACGCGTTCGACGAACACGGGCTCGACCTTGCCGCGCGTGCGGATCGCACGGCAGATCGCGCGTCCGTCGGCGGCCGGAATCGGCGCCTCGCCCGCGGCATAGACCTCGGTGACGAGCAGCACGTCGCTCGTCGACAGCACGGTTGCGAAGTCGTCGAGCAGGTCGCGCGTGCGGGTGTAGCGATGCGGCTGGAATGCGAGCACGACGCGCCGACCGGCGTATCCCTGGCGGATCGCATCGAGCGTCGCCGCGATCTCGGTGGGATGGTGCCCGTAGTCGTCGACGATCGTGACCGGCTCGCCGCTGCCGAGATTCACGTCCCCCACGTGCGTGAGCCGCCGATCGATTCCCTGGAAATTCGCGAGCGCGCGCTGGATGGCTTCCTGCGGAATGCCGATCTCGAGCGCGACCGCGATAGACGCGAGCGAGTTGAGCACGTTGTGCATGCCCGGCAGGTTCACCGTGACCGGGAAATGCAGGCCGTCGGCGCGGCGCACGACGTCGAAATGCGTGCGCAGTCCTTCGCGGCGCAGGTTCTCCGCGCGCAGGTCCGCGCCCTCCGTGAATCCGTAGCCCACGACGGGACGGTTCACCTTCGGCAGGATGCCGCGGATGTGCGCGTCGTCCACGCACAGCACGGCGAGGCCGTAGAACGGCAGGTTGTGCAGGAATTCGACGAAGCTCTGCTTGAGGCGCTCGAAGTCGCCGTCGTGCGTGCCGAGGTGATCGTTGTCGATGTTCGTGACGATCGCGATCATCGGGTTGAGGTGCAGGAACGACGCATCGCTCTCGTCGGCTTCGGCGACGAGATACTTGCCGGCGCCGAGCCGCGCGTTTGTGCCGGCGCTCTTGAGCAGGCCGCCGATCACGAACGTCGGGTCCTCGCCGCCCTCGGCGAGGATCGACGAGGCGAGACTCGTCGTCGTCGTCTTGCCATGCGTGCCCGCGACCGCGATCGCGTAACGGAAGCGCATGAGCTCGCCGAGCATCTCCGCGCGCGGCACCACGGGAATGCGGCGCTCGAGCGCGCGCGCGACTTCGGGATTCTCCTGCGAAACCGCGCTCGAGATGACGACGACGTCGGCCGTGCCGACGTTCTCGGCGCGATGGCCGATGAGCACGCGTGCGCCGAGACGCACGAGACGCTCGGTGACGGCGTTCGCCTTGAGGTCGCTGCCCTGCACTTCGTAACCGAGATTGAGCAGCACCTCGGCGATGCCGCTCATGCCGCTGCCGCCGATGCCGACGAAGTGGATGCGATGGATGCGGCGCATGCGATCGCTCATGCCGCGCGCTCCAGGGGCTGCAGGTCGAGCTCCTGCAGGCAGATCTCCGCGAGCTCTTCCGCGGCGCGCGGCTTCGCGGCCTGGCGCGCGCGCTCGGCCATCGCGAGCAACCGGCCGCGACCGGCGCACAGCTCGCGCAGCTCGGTCGCGAGACGCTCGGGCGTGAGATCGCGGTCCGCGATGAGCACGGCCGCGCCTTCGCGCACGAGGAACTGCGCGTTGAAGGTCTGGTGGTCGTCGACCGCGGCGGGAAACGGCACGAGCACGGCGCCCACGCCGACTGCCGCGAGCTCCGACACGGTGAGTGCCCCCGCGCGGCAGATCACGAGGTCCGCATCCGCGTAGGCCTGCGCCATGTCGTCGATGAAGGGCGTCACGTCACCGCGCACGCCGGCGTCCGCGTAGGCCTGGCGCGCGGCATCGATGCCGCGCTCGCCCGCCTGGTGGCGCACGTGCAGCTCGAGCCCCGACCGGCCCACGAGTGCAATGGCGAATGGCACGACGGTGTTGAGCCGCGTCGCGCCCAAACTACCGCCGACGACGAGCACGCGCAGCGCCCCCGCGCGGCGCGCGAAGCGCTCGCCCGGCGCAGGCTGCGCCACGATGTCGGCGCGCACGGGATTTCCGACCACGTGTGCGTCGATGCCCGCGGGAAAGGCCTGTGGAAACGCGGCGAGCACGCGCCGCGCGATCTTCGCGAGCACGCGGTTGGAGTAACCCGCGATCGCATTCTGTTCGTGGATCACGAGCGGCCGGCGCGTGAGCCAGGCCGCGATACCGCCGGGACCGGTCACGAAGCCGCCGAAACCGACGACGAGCCGCGGCTTGCGCCGCCGCATGACACCGAGTGCCTGCCAGACCGAGCGCAGCAGCTTGAACGGCGCGGCGAGCAGCGTGAGGAGGCCCTTCCCGCGCAAGCCGCTCATCGACAACCACTCGATGTCGATGTGCTCGGCCGGGACCACGCGTGCCTCGAGACCGCGGCGAGTGCCGAGCCAGATCACGTCATGCGAGCGCGCACGCAGCAGTCGCTCGAGCGCGAGCGCGGGAAACACGTGGCCGCCCGTGCCGCCGGCCATGATGAGGATCGTCGCGCGCGTGCCGGGCTGGCTCATGCTTCGGCCTCGACCATCCTGCCGCCGCGCGCCTCGTCGGCACGGCTGCCGTCCGCACGGCGCGTCGACGCCATGCCACGTCCGCTCTGCATCGCCTCGTGATAGACGCGCAGCAGCAGGCCGACCCACGCGAGCGTGACGATCATGCTCGAACGGCCGTAGCTCATGAGCGGCAGCGTGAGGCCCTTCGTCGGCAGCACGCCCATGTTCACGCCGATGTTGATGAGCGCCTGGCAACCGAGCCACAGCCCGAAGCCGAGCGCGAGATACGACTGGAACTTGAGTCCCGCGCGCGACGCGAGCTGCGCGATCCAGAACGAGCGCCACACGAGCGCGATGAACAGCGCGAGCGTCGCCGCGACGCCCACGAGCCCGAGCTCCTCGGCGAGCACCGCGAACAGGAAGTCGGTGTGGGCCTCGGGCAGATAGAACAGCTTCTGCACGCTCTCGCCAAGCCCGACACCGAACCACTCGCCGCGCCCGATCGCGATCAGCGATTGCGTGAGCTGGAAGCCGCTGTTGAACGGATCGGCCCACGGATCGAGGAACGACGTCACGCGCGCCATGCGATACGGCACGAGCAGCACGAGCAGCGCCATCGCGCCGGCGCCCGCGGCCGCGGCCAGAACCACGTAGCGCAGCCGCGCGCCCGCGATGAACAGCACGCCGAATCCCGTGATGAAGAGTACCGACGCGGCGCCGAAATCCGGCTCCGCGAGCAGCAGCAGCGCAACGAACACGAGCAGGCCCATCGGCTTGATGAGGCCGAACGCGCTCTTGCGCAGCTCGTCCTCGCGGCGCACGGCGTAACTCGCGACGAAGATCAGCACGAGCACACGTGCGAGCTCGGACGCCTGGAAGTTGAAGCCGACGAGGCGGATCCAGCGACGGCTGCCGTTCACGACGTGGCCGAGGCCCGGCACGAGCACGACGAACAGCAGGCCGACGGCGACGCACAGCAGCGGCAGCGCCATCTTTTCGAGGTATTCGGTGCGGATGCAGAACACGAACGCCGCGAGCAGGAATCCCGTGACGCACAGCACGAGCTGGCGTTCCAGGTAGGCGAACGGATCGCCCGACTCCTTGCTCGCGATCGAGATCGACGCCGACGTCACCATGACGAGACCGAGCAGCACGATGGCCGCGACGAGCGACAGCGCGACCGAGTCGATGTGCAGCGAGCGGCGTGTGCTCATGCGAGCTCCTTGACGGCGGCGGCGAACACCGCGCCGCGATGCGCGTAGTCGCGGAACATGTCCAGGCTCGAGCACGCGGGCGAGAGCAGCACGGTGTCGCCGGCCTGCGCGAAGCGCGCGGCGGCGCGCACCGCCTCTTCCATCGAAGTGACTCGCGCGCAATGGCAGATGCCCGCGAGTGCGGTCTCGATGAGACCCGCATCGCGGCCGAGCAGCACCGCGGTGCGAACCTTGCCGCGGAACGCATTCGCGAGCGGCGTGAAATCCTGGCCCTTGCCGTCGCCGCCCGCGATCACGACGAGCGGGCCCGAGAGTCCGCCGACCGCGGCGATCGTCGCGCCGACGTTCGTCCCCTTCGAATCGTTGATGTAGCGGACGCCATTCGCGTCGGCGACCCACTGCGCGCGATGCGGCAGGCCCGGAAATTCGCGCAGCTCCTCGAGCATCGGCGGCAACGGCAGCCGCAGCGCATCGCCGAGTGCGAGCGTCGCGAGCGCATTCGCCACGTTGTGGCGGCCCGAGATCTTGAGCGCCGCCACCGGCAGTAGCGCGGCGCCGCGGCGCGCGAGCCACGGTGCGCCATCCGCCGGCGGCGTCACGAGCGTGAACTCGGCCGCCGCGTTCTCGAGCGCGAACGTGACGACGCGCTGGCCGGGCCGCGGCATCTTCACGACCTCCGCGTCGTCGGCGTTGACGACCGCAGTCTCGCAGCCGGCGTAGATGCGCCCCTTCGACGCGGCGTAGTGATCGAGCGTCGCGTAGCGATCCATGTGGTCGGCGGAGACGTTGAGCACCACGCCCGCCTTGAGCTTGAGCGAATGCGTCGTGTCGAGCTGGAACGAGGACAGCTCGAGCACGTAGAGATCGGTGGGACCGCGATCGAGCAGGTCGAGCGCGGGCTGGCCGAGATTGCCGCCGACGCGCACGCGCACGCCCGCGCGCTCCGCCATGCGGCCCAACAACGTCGTCACCGTGCTCTTGCCGTTGGTGCCCGTGATGCCGACGACCGGCGCATCCGCGGCGCGCGCGAACAGCTCGATGTCGCCGATGATGTCGAGCCCGCGCGACCTTGCCTGCATGAAGAACGGATCGTCGAGCGGCACCCCGGGAGAGGTGACGACAATATCGGCGCGCTCGAGCAACTGCGGATCGAATCCTCCCGTGCGCGTGACGACCGCGGACCCGAGCGCCTTCACGCCCTCGAGCTCGGGCGGTGCGGCGCGCGAATCGGTCATCGCGATGCGATAGCCGCAACGCTGCAGGTGGCGCGCGACGGACAACCCCGTGCGTCCCATGCCGACGATGACCGCATTGCGGGCGGCATTTCCGGCGGCATTGCGCGCGTCTGGCGTGGCGACGTTCATCGGATCTTGAGTGTCGCGAGGCCCGCGAGCACGAGGATGAAGGTGATGATCCAGAACCGCACGATCACCTTCGGCTCGGCCCAGCCCTTGAGCTCGAAGTGATGATGGATCGGCGCCATGCGGAACAACCGCTTGCCCGTCGTCTTGAACGAGGCTACCTGCAGGATCACCGACGCGGTCTCGACGACGAAGATGCCGCCCATGATGAGCACCACGAGCTCCTGGCGGACGATGACGGCGATGGTGCCGAGCGCGGCACCGAGCGCGAGCGCCCCGATGTCGCCCATGAACACCTGCGCGGGATACGTGTTGAACCAGAGGAATCCGAGTCCCGCACCGACGAGCGCGGCGCAGAAGATCATGACCTCGCCCGCGCCGGGCACGGCGGGGATCTGCAGGTACTTCACGAACTCCGCGTTGCCGCTCGCGTACGCGAACACGCCGAGCGCGCCGCCGACCATGACGGACGGCATGATGGCGAGGCCGTCGAGGCCGTCGGTGAGGTTCACGGCATTGCTCATGCCGACGATCATGAAATACGTGAGCACGACGAACGAGGCGATGCCCATCGGCACGGCGAAGTTCTTGAAGAACGGTAGATAGAGCGTCGTCTCGGCCGGCGTCTTCGCCGTGTAGAACAGCGTGAACGCGGCCGCGAGCCCGAACAGCGACTGCCAGGAATACTTGTAGCGCGCGATGAGGCCCTTGGGATTCTTCTTCGCGAGCTTGAGGTAGTCGTCCCAGAAGCCGATGAGGCCGAACGTGAACGTGACGCCGAGCACCACCCACACGAGGCGATTCGAGAGGTCGGCCCACGCGAGCGTGCTCACGAAGATCGCGATGAGGATGAGCATGCCGCCCATCGTCGGTGTGCCGGCCTTCGAGAAATGCGTCTTCGGACCGTCGTCGCGCACGACCTGGCCGACGCGACCGAACCTGAGCTTCTCGATCATCCACGGACCCATGAGCAGCGCGAGCCCGAGGCCCGTGACCACGGCAAAGATGGCGCGCACGGTCAGGTACGAGAAGACGTTGAATCCCGAGTAGTGCGGCGTGAGTTGTTTGGCGAGCCAGTACAGCATGGTTGTCAGTGCAGCGAAGATGACTTGCCGGTGAGCGCCTCGACGACGCGCTCGAGCTTCGCCGAGCGCGATCCCTTGACGAGCACGCAGACCTCGCGCGTGAGCTCGGCATTCACCGCGCGCGACAGCGACTCGACGTCCCCGAACCACTCCGCGCCCGGACCGAACGCGTCGACGGCGAGCTTCGAATTCGCCCCGGTCGCGAACAGGCGATCGATGCGATGGTTGCGCGCGAAGCTACCGATCTCGCGATGGCTGTCGGCGGCGAAGTCGCCGAGCTCGCCCATGTCTCCCATGACGAACCAGCGGCGCGCGTCGACGCTCTCGAGCACCTCGATCCCGGCCTTCATCGAGCTCGGGTTCGCGTTGTAAGAGTCGTCCACGATCCAGGCGCCACTCGGCGCGGTTTTGAACTGCAATCGGCCCGGAACCGGGCGCATTGTGGCGAGGCCCGCGCGCACGTCATCGAGCGACGCACCGGCCGCGCTGGCGGCGGCCGCGGCACACAGCGCATTCACCACGTTGTGGCGACCGGCCAGGTGCAGCTCGACCGGCAGCGTGCCGGCCGGCGAATCGAGCACGAAGCGCGTGACGAAGCCCGCATCGATCGCCGTGTGCACGTCGGTCGCGCGGAAGTCCGCGCCTTTCGCGAGCCCGAACGTCGAGATCCGCGCGCGCGTCATGCCGCGCCACAGGTCCGCGAACTCGTCATCGGCGTTGATGACCGCCGTGGCGCCTGCATCGAGTCCCGCGACCATCTCGCCTTCGGCGCGCGCAACGCCTTCGAGGCTGCCGAAACCTTCGAGGTGCTCGGCGCCGGCGTTCGTGATGAGCCCGACCGTGGGCCGCGCGATCTTCACGAGATCGGCGACCTCGCCCGCGCGGTTCGCGCCGATCTCGATCACCGCGTAGCGATGCGCGGCATCGAGGCGGAACAGCGTGAGCGGCACGCCGATGTGGTTGTTCAGGTTGCCGCGCGTCGCGAGCGTGACCCCCGAGCGCTCGAGGATCGCCGCGATCATTTCCTTGACGGTCGTCTTCCCGTTGCTGCCGGCGACGCCGACGACGGGAATGCCGAACTTCGTGCGCCAGGCGGCGGCCGCCGCGGTCAGCGCCGCCTGGGTGTCGCGCACGACGATCTGCGGCAGCGGCCGATCGACGCGCGTGTCGACGACCGCGCCTGCAGCACCCGCGGTCTCGGCCGCGGCGACGAAATCGTTCGCATTGAACCGGGGACCGCGCAACGCGACGAACAGCTCGCCGGGTTTGATCGTGCGCGTATCCGTCGATACGCCGGCGTACGCGCGATCGGCACCGACGAGCTCGCCGCCGCAGACACGCGCGAACCCGCCGAGGTCGCGGTTCATGCGCCACCCCGGCGCGCCAGCAACGCGGCCGACACGGTCTTCTGGTCGCTGAACGGGCGACGCTCGTTGCCCACGATCTGGTAATCCTCGTGGCCCTTGCCCGCGATGACCACCACGTCGTCCGCCGCCGCGTCGAGCAGCGAGTCGCGAATCGCGCGCGCGCGGTCGTGCTCGATGCGGAAAGGCTTGCCGGCCGGAATGCCGGAGACGATGCCCTTGACGATCGCCGCCGGATCCTCGGTGCGCGGGTTGTCGTCCGTGATGACGACGTCGTCCGCGAGCTCCGCCGCGATGCCGCCCATGAGCGGCCGTTTGCCCGCATCGCGATCGCCGCCGCAGCCGAACACGACGCGCAGGCGCGCATGCGTGTGCTTGCGCGCCGCGGTCAGCGCCTTGTGGAGCGCGTCGGGCGTGTGCGCGTAATCGACGACCGCGAGCGGCGCGGTGCCACCGCCGAAGGTTTCCATGCGGCCCGGGGCGGCATGCACCGCTCCCAGTACGCGGATCACGGTCTCGACGCCGATTTCCCAGTCGAGCAGCACGGCGATCACGGTCAGCAGGTTGTCGACGTTGAAGTCGCCGATCAGCGGGCAGCGCACGGCGCCCGTGCCCCAGCTCGAGTCGAATTCGAGCTCGATGCCGCACGTCGACAACGCAACGTGCATGGCGCGCACGAAGGCATCGACGCTGCGCACGTGCGAGTGATGCGAGCGCGAGGTCACGACGAGCCGGCCCTGCCCGCGCGGATCCATCGCGAGCGTGCGGCCGAACGCGTCGTCGACGTTGATGATGCGCGACACGAGATCGGCGCGCGTGAACAGCCGCGCCTTCGCGGCGCCGTACGCGTCCATCGTGCCGTGATAGTCGAGATGATCGCGCGTGAGATTCGTGAACGCCGCCGTGCGGAACCGCACGGCACCGACACGCGCCTGGTCGAGCGCATGCGACGACACCTCCATCGCGACGCTGCCCGCGCCGGCAGCGCGCAGGCGCGCGAGCGAGCGCTGCACGGTGATGGCATCGCCGGTCGTGAGGGAGCTCGCGACGAGCGCGCCGGGGCGGCCCGTGCCGATGGTGCCCATGTACGCCGCGGGACGGCCCGCGAGCTCGAGTGCCTGTGCAAGTAGATAGGCGCACGTGGTCTTGCCGTTCGTGCCCGTGATGCCCGCGACCGCGAGCCCCGACGACGGCGCCCCGAAGAAGCGGTCGGCGATCTCGCTCGCGTGCTCGCGCAGGTTGGGCACCGGCGCGACGACGATCTCGGAGCGCAGCAGCGCGGGCGGCAGATCGGGGACCTCGGCGACCGGCGCGGGCTCCCAGAGCACGGCGCGCGCGCCGTTCGCGACGGCCTGCGGCGCGAACTTGAGACCGTGCTCGCGCGAGCCGCGCACCGCGAGAAACGCGCAGCCGGGCTGCGCGGAACGTCCATCCTGCGTGAGATCGCTGACCGCGACGTCGCGCGGCAGCTCGGCGAATCCGTCGAGCAGGCGCGCGAGGCTCTGCGAGCCGCTCATCGCGTGGCCACCTGCCGC
>Ga0081455_10004960_pt2 | contig 12539 bp, 7 predicted proteins | sample TabmetS3T2R1_FD_70207 | JGI IMG/M metagenome (GOLD analysis project Ga0081455, IMG submission 70207) | Tabebuia heterophylla rhizosphere microbial communities from the University of Puerto Rico - S3T2R1 | ecosystem: Host-associated > Plants > Roots > Rhizosphere ... | reverse complement strand
GTCAGGCAATTCTATGGTTGACCCGGCCCCCGCCTGGATGCGTGCCAGCCGCGTCGCAGTTTCCGGCAGCATTCGTTCCATGAAGAAACGCGCCGTGACCAGCTTGGCGTTCAGGCGAGCCGCCGAACCGTTTGCCTTTGGCAACTTGGCGAGTGCGGCTTCGGCGATCCTGCACCACATATAGCCAAGCGCGACCAGCCCGAAGAGATGCATGTAGTCGTACGATCCGGCACCAGCATTGTCCGGCTTGGCGATAGCGTTCTGCATGAACCACATCGACGCTTCCTGCAGATGCGCAAGCGATTGGCCAAGAGGCTTCAAATAGACATTCATGTCGTCGCTGCCGGCACGCTCTTTCAGATAGCTCTGAACTTCCTTGAAAAAAGCCATTATGGCACGGCCGCCGTCCTTGCCCAGCTTGCGGCCAACGAGATCGAGCGCCTGTATGCCATTGGCTCCCTCGTAAATCTGGGCGATCCGGGCATCACGCACGAACTGCTCCATTCCGTGCTCGGCGATATACCCGTGCCCTCCAAAAATTTGTTGCGCCAACACTGCATTGGCGAAACCACCGTCAGTGAGCACACCTTTGATCACCGGGGTCAGGAGGCCCATGTGATCGTCGGCGCTCGTGCGCTCCTTTTCGTCGTCGGACCGGTGGGCGACATCGCTTTTCAGCGCGGTCCACATGACCAGCGCGCGTCCTGCTTCGTTGAAGGCGCGCATGCTCATTAGCGCGCGCCGCACATCCGGATGCACGATAATCGGGTCAGCCGCTTTGTCGGGATATTTGGCCCCGGAGATAGACCGTCCCTGCAATCGCTCTTTCGCATAAGCAGCCGCATTCTGGTAAGCCACTTCCGAAAGCGCGAGGCCTTGCACGCCGACGCCGAGCCGCGCCTCGTTCATCATCGTAAACATGGCGCTGAGGCCGCGGTTTTCCTCGCCGACCAGCCAACCGACGGCGCCGTCGTAATTCATGACGCAGGTCGAGTTGCCGTGGATTCCCATTTTCTCTTCGATCGAGCCGCAACTGACGGCATTGCGTCCTCCCAGAGAACCGTCGTCCTTTACGAGAACCTTGGGCACCACGAAAAGGGAGATGCCCTTGGTTCCCATCGGGGCGCCTTCGACCCGCGCGAGCACCAGGTGAATGATGTTTCCGGACAGATCGTGCTCGCCTGCCGAGATGAATATCTTGGTCCCGCTGATTTTGTAGCTGCCGTCCGTCTGCTTCACCGCCTTTGATCGCAGCAGCCCCAGGTCAGTGCCGCAGTGTGGCTCCGTCAAATTCATCGTGCCGGACCAGACGCCTTCGACCATCTTCGGCAGATATTTCTGTTTTATCTCGTCGGAGGCATGAGCCAACAGCGCTGCAATGGCGCCTTGTGTAAGGCCCGAGTACATCGCGAAAGCCATATTGGCGGAGCAAAAGAATTCGTTGACGAGCTCGGTCAGTGTCGCCGGCAAGCCCTGCCCCCCGAATTCCGGAGGCACGGATATCCCGATCCAGCCGCCTTCAACGATCTGCCTGTAAGCTTCCTTGAAGCCTTTTGGCGTCGTCACGCTGCCGTCGGCCCCGCGCTTGCAGCCTTCCTCATCGCCAACGCGATTGAGTGGCGTCAGCACTTCCTCGCTGAATTTCGCTGCTTCGCGCAGCACCGCTTCCACCACGTCGGGCGAGGCGTCGGAGAAGCCCGGAAGATTGCCGTAGTGATCGAGATGGAAGACGTCGTTGAGCAGGAACAGCGCATCATCGACTGGCGCCTTATAGATCGGCATGGTCTGTCTCCGCGGCAGGGCGCCGCAAGGTATTACTGGATGAGGAAGCTCGCGTCTCCCCTACGCGACCGCCTAACACGATCGCATGTGTCCAGGCCACGGCGGTACGTCAATATGACTTAGCGGGTTTACACCTATGTTAAAGGATGGGGGAACGCCGGAAATAGCAATAGGTATCAAGACTTTCCCGAGGCCGCGGCCTTGGTCACCGAAGAAAAATCAGAGGCAACAAACATCTCCGTATAGATTTGGCGCAATTCGGCCAGCGCTCCATCGATGTCACGCCGCTGACGCTTCAGCATATTGATCTGCTCAACGCACTTGCGCCGGTCGATTGGCAGAGTCTTGTCACAACCGCGTGCGCGCGCGGCCAGCATTTCGCCGATTTCTGTCAGCGTGAAACCCAACCGCTTGCCTTGCAAGATCAGCGCCAGGCGCTCGCGATCGTCATGGCTGAAGAGTCGCGCGGCACCGTTCCGCCGCGGCGTCAGCAAGCCTTTGCTCTGGTAAAAGCGTAAAGCCCTCAGCGTCACGCCTGCGTCGCGGGCGAGTTCTCCAATGGTAAGGCTGCCGTCTTCGCGCGCGCCCGTCGGTACCTCGGCAACGTCACCCGCGCGATCCATACCAGCGTGAGCATGCGCGCGGTATTGGTTGGCCATGTCCCCGTTCCCCGGTACCGAATCGTGTGAATCCTAGTCATGCAACCTGGGAGCGCGGTAGCATTCGGGTGTTCCGCCCAGAAAATATTACAGTCAAAGCACAGTGGCGGTGACCCGCATGGCTGACCTGCCGCCGGATTAGCGGGCCTCACTCTGAGCAACGTTAACCACTTGTTTACCGTGACGGGCAAAAAGTTGGGGCGTGGACGAAGGACCGAGCCCCGTATCCACACGGCGTTCCCGCGCCGGATTCCACGAGAGTCGAGCCCGGCTCTTGGCGTCTCCACCTCGGATGTGGGTGTGGGCATGAAATTTGACTTTTCGTGGAGCGTCAAAGGCGTTCGGCCGGACGCGCGCAAGATGGCGGAAGAAGCTGCGCGGCGGGCCGGCTTGTCGCTGAGCGACTGGCTCAATGCAATCATCCTGCAACAAGCTGCAACACAAGGCATAAAGGCACCTCCCACCCGGTATGACGTGGAAGAAACCGATAATCCGCCTGATTTGCACCCGCGGAGCGATGATCCACCCCGTCGGATCGAACAGGTAACGCAGGGCGGCTTCGCGGCTTACGCTCCCAGGCGGGATCGCGATGAAGCCGACCGGTTGGCCGAGCTTTCTGCGCGACTTGAACAACGCTTCGATGAGCTCGCCGACATTGCGGGGCGGCGATATTCGCACAAGCACGAACCGGCGCCCCACCGAACTCAGGACCTCACCAACCTTGAGACCAAGCTGCGCAAAATTACAGACCAGATCGAAGCGCTGCGGCGCCCCGGCGTAGAAGAAGAGATCGCGGCCCTCCGTTCGGAAATTCATGAAATTGGCCGCGCCCTTGACCAGGCAATGCCGCGGCGAGCCATTGAAGCCATTGAAAAGCAGATTCAAGATTTGGCCGACCGTATCGTGGAAGGACAGGACGCCGATACCAATGGCCGTGCCCTCGAGGGCATCGAGTACGGGCTTGCCGAAGTGCGCGATGCGCTGTCCGGACTGACGTCGTTGCAAAATCATGCCGAATATGCGGAGGCAATCGACGTTCTGGCGCAGAAAATCGATCTCATCGCTGCGCAGCAGGATCCTGCGACCATGCATCAGCTCGAGACACTGATGGAAACATTGCACGACATGGCGGTGCAGGTCGCTTCCAATGATACCATCAACGGCCTTTCCGCGCAGGTGCGGGCCCTGACCGATAAGATTGAGCATCTTGCGGTAGCGGGAAGCGCAGGCGATGCCTTCAACCGGCTCGAACTTCGCATCGATGCGCTCAGCCGCTCGGTTTCCGAAAATCTCCCCGATGGCGCCCCACTCGCGCGCGTGGAGGACTTGCTGGAGTCCTTGTGCGAGAAAATCGACGATTTAGGGCAGGCCCGGGTAGAGCGGATCGCCTTGGACCATCTCGAGAATCTCATCGCCAAACTCGTAGATCGACTCGATGCCACCGAATCCCGCTTGGGACACCTGGATGCAATCGAACGCGGATTGACAGACCTGCTGGTGCATATCGAAGGCATACGAACGAGCAAACAGACGGCAACGGTTCGAGCTGACCAAGACGGAAATCTTTCACAGCAGGACATCGTGCGTACCCAGACTGCACTTGAGGCATTGATCGCCTCACTTGACCGCGTTTCCGATCGCGTTGCCACTATTGAAAAAGACCTGCGCAAGGATCCGGCGAAAGAAGCAATCGGCGAGACCGGAATTCTCGAGCTAACCCAGATCGCTGCCATCGCCACGAAAGGCAATATTGAAACATCGCCGCAGGTTCCGCCGGCTATAGAACTGCCAACACCTCTCGCATCGAGCGCCCTCGATCACGACCGGGGTGCGCCTGTCTCTTTTGCGCGGACGGAATCCTTCAGCAAGAGCGCGCATCCCGTGCAGCCGCCGGCGGCGGGCGCCGATTTGCGAGCTGATGAGCCACTGGAGCCGGGCCTTGGGCGTCGACGAATTTCACCTCGTCCGGGGAGTCGCATTGCCGCTTCGGAAGCGGCACTCGGGATTGCTCGACCCGGTGCCGTCGCTTCAGGCTCAAAGTCGAGCTTTATTATGGCTGCCCGCCGCGCTGCGCAGGCCGCGAGCCAGGACCCAAAAAACCGCCCTCGTCCGGAACTCCACAAAGTCGGTGGCGAAAAAATTACGTTGCAAGGGGAAATTGCGAGGCGCGGCAAGGGAATGCTGCTGGCCGCGAGCATCGTCGCCATTGTCATTGGCTCGATCCAGCTCACAAGCAACATTTTCGATTTCCGAATGTTCGAGTCGCAGGACGCCAAGCTAGCCAACACTTTTGCAACGGACGTCAACAGCGATAGCGCAGTTCAAAACGCGGAAAATGAGACGACTGCCAGCATTGCCGTCGAAAAGACCGATACGTCGAAATTGCCGGAAGGCGACGGCACGGGAGCACCCACGCCAAAGAACGAAGCGACCGCAACAATTGCACGCAACGCGACCGAGACCCGGCCGAACCGTCAATCGGCGCCTGCGGCCCAACCGTCGGCCACTGACGGGCTGCCGCCCGCGATCGGCGCAGCACGGCTGCGCAACGCGGCATCTGCCGGTGACCCCGCGGCCGCTTATGAAATTGCCATGCGTTATCTGGAGGGGCGCGGTGTGCCCGCCAATCTGGAAGACGCCGCCCGGTGGTTTGAGCGCGCCGCAAGCAAGGGACTCGTACCGGCACAATTCCGCTATGCCAGCATGCTCGAAAAGGGTCAGGGCGTAAAAAAGGACCTCCCTGCGGCCCAAAAACTCTACGCGGTCGCCGCCGGTAAGGGTCATGCAAAGGCAATGCATAACCTTGCAGTGATTTATGCCGATGGCATCGAAGGAAAGCCGGATTATGCCAGCGCTGCGTTATGGTTTCGCAAGGCCGCAGAGCACGGCATAGCCGACAGCCAGTACAATTTCGCCATATTGGCGGCGCGCGGTCTCGGCACCGAGAAAAACTTGCCCGAAGCGTATAAGTGGTTCGCGCTGGCAGCCGCCCAAGGCGATCGCGACGCGGGCCGCAAACGCGATGATGTTGCCGCTCACATGGACCCCCAGGCCCTCGCGGCTGCCCAGGAAGCCGTCAATGGCTTCGCGGTTCAGACGCAGCCGGCGACCGCAACGGTTGTACCGGAGCCCCCCGGGGGTTGGGATCGGACGAGTTCTCCATCGCAGGACAGGCCGCGCGCGGCAGGGCCGCTGTCGATAAGCTCTTTCAACCCGGGAAAACTGTAAACCGCCGCTGTCCGCCGTACCACAACCTGATCACAGGCGGTCTCATCGAGTAAGATAAAGTGAAGCTGAGCCGGTTGGTCACGACCATCTCGTGTCAAACGGAATGCTGACGTTTCCGGCTATCTTGGTGTTAATTATTCAAAGAACAAGCTCGCCACGGCACATTGTCGCTCGGGCGCAACTCAATGTTGGACTGACCGCTTGCAAATCTACCTGCCCATCGCCGATTTGCCGGTAAATGTCTTCCTGGTTTTGGGGATGGGACTTGCGGTCGGTTACATCTCCGGCATGTTCGGCATCGGCGGCGGTTTCCTGATGACGCCGCTGCTTATTTTCATCGGAATAACACCGGCGGTCGCTGTGGCAACCGTGTCCAGCCACATTGCGGCGTCGTCATTCACGGGTGCAATCAGCTACTGGCGCAAGCGGGCCCTCGACATCGCGTTGGCACTGATGCTGCTCAGTGCCGGCATTGTGGGAACGGCCATTGGCGTCTGGCTGTTCACCGAACTGCGCGCCCTCGATCAGCTCGACCTGATGATCGGCCTCTCCTACGTCACGTTGCTGACGGTCGTGGGAGCGACGATGATCTACGAAAGCTGGCGCGCCATCATGCGGACGCGTCATGGCATGCCGGCAACGCTGCGCCGGCCGGGTAGCCACACATGGTTTCACGGCTTGCCGTTCAAGCTGCGCTTCAAGCGGTCAAAAATATATGTGTCGGCAATCCCGGTGTGGGCGATCGGATTGGTGATCGGATTTCTTGGAGCGATCATGGGCATCGGCGGCGGCTTTTTGCTGGTGCCGATGCTGATCTATTTGCTCCGCGTGCCAACGGCGACTGTCATTGGCACGTCGATGGTGCTCACGCTGGTCACGATGGCCTCGGCGACCGTGATGCATGCCGCCACAAATCATCTGGTGGATGCCGTGCTGGCATTGATCCTTATGGTTGGAGGCGTCATCGGCGCGCAATTTGGTGCGCGTACAGGGCAGAAGATGCGCGGTGAGCGACTGCGGTTGTTGCTCGGACTTCTGGTTTTCGCCGTGGGTTGCCGATTTGCCTACGAGCTGGTGGTGAAGCCGGACGATCTTTATTCGCTTCGCTACGTGAGGAGCGAATGATGCGGCGGTTTGCACAAATTCTCCCACTTGCGCTTCTTGTTTTCGGCGCGGAGCCGGCCGCCGCCGAGCGGCTCGTGGTTTCTTTGTCAAATCATCGCGTCGCCGTTACATCCAATTTCGTAGGCGAGGAGCTTGTGCTGTTCGGCACCATCGAGCCTGAACCGCCAGCGCGTGCGCTGCGGCCGCCGTACGATCTCGTCGTAACGGTTACCGGACCGCGCCAAACCATCCGGACAAGACGCAAGCAACGCATCCTGGGCATTTGGGTAAATGCCGATTCGCGCGAATTCGTGCGGGTTCCAGCCTATCTTGCGGTCCTCAGCAGCCGTCCCGTCAACGATATTGCCAACCCGGACACGCTAAGACGTCTGCAGATCGGGCTCGACAATTTCCTCTTGCCGCAGCGGATCGGCAGCGACTTTGCCGATACGGTGCGCGATGATCCGTTCCGCCGGGCTTTCGTTCGACTGCAAACCCAGCAGGGCCTGTACCGCGAATCAGCCACCGCTGTGACCTTTCTCACTCCGACAGTGTTCCGCGCAGCCGTGCCCATGCCGGCGGCGGTACCGACCGGGAGTTATGGAATTGAGGTTGAGCTTTTCACGAATGGCGCGCTGGTCGCGCGTACCAATTCGGCGCTGGACGTGATCAAGACCGGCTTCGAGCAATACGTTGCCGATGCGGCGCGCGACTATGGTCTCCTGTACGGAACGGCAACTGCTTTAATGGCGCTTCTGATCGGCTGGTTCGCGAGCATTGTTTTTGCGCGCGACTAGTCCGGCAGGCAGCGATTTGCGGTAAAGGAATAGACGCGCGCGTCTCCGAGCAGATATGCCGTAAAAGCCAGCGTACCGAAAAGGTCGGCAAATGCTGCGTCGCGTATGTTCAGGCCGCCTGTAAATGCTCCGAAGGCGGGCATCACCAGGCGAGTTCGGTCTGCGGCAAAGCAACGGCGGCTCACCGCCCGGCCCCGGTGCGCGATCCGCGCTACCGGATGCAGATGGCCGCTGATTTCGCCGGCAGCGCCATTCGGTTCGTGACGGAACGTCAGCACGCCAATTGTCAGCGTTTCCTGGAAGATGCCGCCAATGCCATCGGCCGGTTCCGGATCGTGATTGCCCGTAATCCATATCCAGTCGCGACCGCGTTGGAGGGCCTGCAGCGTGGCGCGATCGTTCTCAGACAACCGGCCCGGCCCGCCGACGTCGTGAAAGCTGTCGCCGAGCGCGACAATACAGCGGGGGGCATAGTCTGCAGCCAAATGCGATACCCGGGCCAGCGTGGTCGCGGTATCGTAAGGCGGAAGGAGCTGCCCGCGTGCGGCAAAGCTCGAGCCCTTTTCAAGGTGCAGGTCGGCGACAACCAGCAGGCCGTGTTCGTGCCAGTAAAGCGCGCCTCGCGGATCGGCGAGCAGCGGGACGCCGGCAAGAACAATGAGATTGCCCTCGCCTTCCGCCTGATTTCGCGCCGCGTGGCTCAACTCATGGCTTCCTTGATCAGCTGGTCCGCAGCCTCGGCCAATAGAGTGTCTGAGCATTCGCCATAGACCGTTTCGCGCCCGATCTCGAGCAACACGGGAACCGAGAGCGGAGAAACATGGTCCAGCGCTTTATGAACGATTCGCCCCCTGACGCGCGAGAGCATTTCGCCCAGGCGCTGGATATCCAGCAAGCCGGTCGCAGCATCGGCGCGCGCCGCCCGCAACAGGACATGGTCGGGCTGATGCTTGCGCAGAACGTCGTAGACAAGGTCGGTGGAGATGGTGAGCTGACGGCGCGACTTTTCTTCTCCGGGAAACCTTTTCTCGATCAAACCGGCGATAATGGCGCAATTGCGAAACGTGCGCTTCATGAGCGCCGTTTCCGCGAGCCAGGCTTCCAGGTCGTCCCCGAGCATGTCCTCATCGAACAGCTGGGCCAGCGAAAGATCACCACGCGCGATGCGCAAGGCGACATCGCCAAGCCCCCACACCGCGAGCGCGTATTCGTTGGCGACGAAACCAAGCGGCCTCAGCCGCGCGCGTTCGAGGCGACGGGTCAGCAGCATGCCGAGCGTCTGGTGCGCCAGTCGTCCTTCGAATGGGTAGCAAACCAGATAGTATTTGGCGGCGCGCGGAAAGGTCTCGACCAATAGATCGCCGGCCTTGGGCAACACCGAGCGCCATTGCTGGATTTCCAGCCACTCGCGCACCTGCTCCGGCAGTGCACGCCATGCGTCCGGCTTTGCCAGGAGCGCTCTAACGCGGGCGGCGAGATAAGTCGAGAGCGGAAACTTGCCGCCCTCATAGGCAGGCACTTTGGGGTCGGTAGCGTCCGAGCGCGAGACATAGACCTCGTCTTCGACCAGCGCCTCGTATCTGAGAATTTCGCCGGCAAACACGAACGTGTCGCCGACCTTCAGCGTTTCGATGAAGTATTCCTCAACCTCGCCGAGGAGGCGCCCTCCGCGTGGAACAACTTTGCCGCTGCGCCTGGAACGCACCAGCCGCACCTTGATCATATCGGCCTCGACAATGGTGCCGACGTTCATTCGGTAGCGCTGGGCGACGCGGGGATGCGTAATGCGCCAACGGCCATCCTTGCCCTGCCTGATCTTGGCAAAACGCTCGTAGGCCTTCAGGGCATAGCCGCCGGTGGCGACGAAATCGACAACTGCGTCGAAGTCGGCGCGAGTCAGCAAACTATAGGGCGCTGCGGCGCGCACTTCGGCATACAATTCATCTGCCAGGAAAGGCTCGCCGCAAGCGCGACCCAGAACGTGCTGCGCCAACACATCGAGCGCTCCGGTGCGCAGCGGCGGTGTATCCTGCGCATTCTCTGCCACCGCGTCGATTGCAACGCGGCACTCCAGCACCTCGAAGCGATTTGCCGGCACCAGTACAGCTTCGGACGGTTCGTCCAGCCGGTGATTGGAGCGTCCAATTCGCTGAAGCAGGCGCGAGCAGCCCTTCGGCGCTCCGACATTTATCACGAGATCGACATCGCCCCAGTCGACGCCAAGATCGAGGGACGACGTGCACACGACCGCGCGCAGCTTTCCGGCGGCCATCGCGTCTTCGACGCGACGTCGCTGCGCCACATCGAGCGACCCATGATGCAGGGCGATTGCGAGATTGTCGTCGTTCGCTCTCCATAATTCCTGGAAAAGAAACTCTGCCTGGCTGCGGGTGTTTACGAAAACCAGCGTCGTCTTGTGGGTCTTGATATGGGCGTAAATCTCCCCAAGCGCATGGCGTGCTGAATGTCCTGCCCAGGGCAGATGCTCCCGGGTGTCAAGCATCGCGACAATCGGCTGGGCGCCGGCTTCCGCAACGACCAGATCGGCACGCGACTCTCCTTGCAACGGTTGCCGCACAAGGAAGCGGCACAGTTCATCGGGCTCGGCGACGGTCGCCGATAGTCCAATCGTTGTGAGGCCGGGTGCGAGCGCAAACAGACGAGCCAACCCGAGCGAAAGCAAGTCACCGCGCTTCGAGGTAACGAGCGAATGTAGTTCGTCAAGAACCACGCGCTTGAGCGTGCCGAACATAAAAGGCGCATCTGCACTGGCCAGCAACAGCGCCAGCTGCTCGGGCGTGGTCAGCAAGATGTCCGGAGGATCGCGGCGCTGTCGTTGCCGTTTGGATACAGGCGTGTCGCCGGTCCTTGTCTCAAGCCGAACCGGCAACCCCATCTCCCGCACTGGGATTTCGAGATTGCGCGCGATATCGACTGCAAGTGCCTTCAGCGGGGAGACATAAAGCGTATGCAGGCCCTGCGAGCGCACAACCGTGCGGCCAGCCGATTTCAAATTTCTCGAGCGAAGGCCGCGCTCGTTCAGTTCGACCAGCGTCGGCAGAAAGCCAGCCAGCGTTTTGCCACCTCCGGTCGGCGCAATCAGCAATGTGGATCGTCCCGCCCTGACCCGGGACAGGAGCTCGAGCTGATGCGCGCGCGGCTGCCAGCCACGAGCAGCAAACCAGCGCTCGAAGATGTCGGGCAATCGCACTCTGGTGTCGAAAAGATCGCGCGCCGGTTCCATGATCAGCTACCGGCCACCACGATCAGTCCGGGCACCGGAGAACCTTTTTCGGTGCGAGTAGAAGCACAATCAATGCTGATTAGTTTCAAGCCGGCGGCGGCCAACGACGCCTCGACGTGCGCCTTGCCGTGAGCATAGCGCAGCGTCTCACGCAACGTGATGCCATCCCCCTCTTGTGTCTCGACACTGAAAGCAACATGGCCTCCCGGCGCCGACACCTGTGCGACGGCCGCAAGCAGCGGTTCGAGATCATCGAAGTACATGAATACGTCGGCAGCGATCACAAGGTGATAGCGTGCGCCTGTCTCGGTCTCCTTGGCGAGGAAGGCCAGAATCTCGCTTTCGACAAGGCGGTCGAAGAGTCCTTTTGCACGCGCTTGCGCCAACATGCCGAGTGAAAGATCGACACCCACCATCCAATCGCTGAATGGCCGGAACGGCAAAGCGGCCAGGCCCGTGCCGCAACCGAGATCAAGCACGGAGCCGAACCTCATTCGTGCGTCGGCATGCGCTGTTTCAATGGCGCGGAAGAGAAGTTCCGGCGCACGATAATTCAAGCCACTGGTCAGGGCATGATCGAATTCCGGCGCATAGCCGTCGAATAACGCTCGAAGGTATCCCTCCGTCCTCGCGCGCCCGGAACCACCACCGAGGCGCACAAGTCGAAGCGCGGCGCCCTGGCGGTCGCCCGGGTCGGCGATCAAGGCCTGCTCGAAAGCCGCGATCGCACCCGAGCGATCACCAAGCTTTTCCCGCAGTTCGCCAAGCACGAACCAGGCTGGCGCATAAGCAGGCACAAGCTCGATGGCCTGCATCATGAGGTCGGCGGCTCCGGTAAGGTCGCCTTTCGATTGCCGGTCGCGCGCCCATTCGAAGCGGCGATCGGCAACGACATCACCGGATGAGAGGAAAATCGGATCCATTCGGTAATCCTGTCATGGCCGGGCTTGTCCCGACCATCCCGATATATGAGGCACGACATTACCCTCCTCGGCGAGAGCGCATGAGCAGCCGCAAGTCATTAAACCCGACTTGCGGTGCAAAGCCCGGCGATGACAATGCAACTCAAGTTACTATCTAAGCACGATGCGTCCCGAAGATATTCTGGTTCCGACGCCATCGGGCGTGTGCTGCAGGCCCGGCGGCTTCCATATCGATCCGACGCGCCCGGTCGAAAAGGCCCTGATCACCCATGGCCATTCCGACCACGCGCGCGCCGGTCATGGCGCGGTGCTGGCCACGCAGGAAACTCTCGACCTCATGCGCATCCGCTACGGCGACAATTTCGCCGGCATCACGCAGGCGATCAGCTATGGCGAGACCCTCAAGCTGGATGGCGCGCGGGTCAGCTTTCATCCGGCGGGTCATGTGCTCGGCTCTGCGCAGATCCGGGTGGAATGTAATGGGCTGCGTGTCGTCGCTTCTGGCGATTACAAGGGCGTCCCTGACCCGACCTGCACGCCGTTCGAACCGCTGAGATGCGATGTCTTTATCACCGAGGCGACCTTCGGTCTGCCAGTTTTTCGTCACCATGATGCGGCCGGCGAGATCGCCAAGCTCCTGCAATCGGTCAGGCTTTTCCCTGAGCGCGCACATTTGGTGGGAGCCTACACGCTTGGCAAGGCGCAACGTGTTATGGCGATGCTTCGAGCGGCCGGTTACGACAAGCCGATCTTCATCCACGGCGCGATTGAATCGACCACCCGCTACTATCACGATCGCGGG
>Ga0081455_10006488_pt1 | contig 12542 bp, 10 predicted proteins | sample TabmetS3T2R1_FD_70207 | JGI IMG/M metagenome (GOLD analysis project Ga0081455, IMG submission 70207) | Tabebuia heterophylla rhizosphere microbial communities from the University of Puerto Rico - S3T2R1 | ecosystem: Host-associated > Plants > Roots > Rhizosphere ... | reverse complement strand
TTACTAGAAAAATAGTTTAATATAAATTATACTTTAATATAATATTTTTTAAGAAATATTATTGGTTTTTATGTAAGATACCGAAATATTTAATGATTTGGAAATTCATAAAATGAATTTATTTTTCAATTGAAAAATAAATATAACGATATAGTTCAAAAGCTAAATTAATACTGCAAAATGTAAAAAGAAAATAAAAAGAAAATAGAAACGTGGATAATATTTTTTTTTATTTTTTATTTAAAAAATTTGGACTTATCATAAAAAGAAACAATTTTTTTTTAAAGTTAATATATACAAAAAAAGTCAATGAACTTATCACTAATTTTATTTTTAATAGGAATATTAGGATTTGTTTTAAACAGAAAAAATATTATTTTAATGCTTATTTCGATTGAAATAATGTTATTAGCTATAACTTTTTTAATATTAGTAAGTTCACTTAGCTTTGATGATATATTAGGCCAAACTTATGCTATTTATGTTATAGCAATAGCTGGAGCGGAATCAGCTATAGGTTTAGGTATTCTAGTTGCATTTTACAGATTAAGAGGAAGTATTGCAATAGAATTTAAATAATGTATTTAGCTATAGTTATCTTACCTTTATTAGGGTCAATAGTTTCCGGGTTTTTTGGTAGAAAACTTGGTGTTAGTGGAGCACAATTAATAACATGTAGTTCTGTAATAATAACTACAATTTTCGCAATACTAGCTTTCCTTGAAGTAGGTTTAAATAATATACCTGTATCAATTCAATTGTTTAGATGAATTGATTCAGAATCTCTTAATGTTTATTGAGGTTTTAATTTTGATTCTTTAACAGTATCTATGTTAATACCTGTATTAATAGTTTCTTCTTTAGTACATGTATATTCAATAGGTTATATGAGTCATGATCCACATAATCAAAGATTTTTCAGTTACTTAAGTTTATTCACTTTTATGATGATAATATTAGTAACAGCAAATAACTTTCTACTTATGTTTGTTGGTTGAGAGGGTGTTGGAGTATGTTCTTATTTATTAGTAAGTTTCTGATTTACTAGAATAGCTGCAAATCAGAGTTCTATATCAGCTTTTTTAACAAATAGAGTAGGTGATTGTTTTTTAACTATAGGTATGTTTGCTATATTATGATCTTTTGGTAATGTAGATTATACAACAGTATTTTCATTGGCTCCTTATGTAAGTGAAAATATTGTTACAATTATTGGAATTTGTTTATTAATTGGTGCTATGGCTAAAAGTTCTCAAATAGGTCTTCATGTCTGATTACCTATGGCAATGGAAGGTCCTACTCCTGTTTCTGCATTAATACATGCCGCAACTATGGTAACAGCGGGTGTATATTTATTAATGCGTGCATCTCCTTTAATAGAGTATAGTTCAACAGTATTAATTTTATGTTTATGAATAGGAGCTATTACTACTGTATTTAGTTCACTTATTGGTTTATTCCAACAAGATATTAAAAAAGTTATAGCCTATTCTACTATGAGTCAATTAGGTATGATGGTAATAGCAGTAGGTTTATCATCATATAACATAGCTTTATTTCATTTAGTTAATCATGCATTTTATAAAGGACTATTATTTTTAGGAGCAGGTTCAGTTATACACGCTGTAGCTGACAACCAAGACTTTAGAAAATATGGAGGGTTAAGACCTTTTTTACCTTTAACTTACTCAGTTATGTTGATAGCTTCTCTTAGTTTAGTAGCTTTCCCTTTTATGACTGGATTTTATTCTAAAGATTTTATACTTGAATCCGCATATGGACAATTTTATTTTTCTAGTACAGTTGTTTATTTCATTGCTACAATAGGAGCGATGTTTACTACATTATACTCTGTTAAAGTTTTATATTTAACTTTTTTAACTAATCCTAATGGACCTTTAATTAATTATAAACAAGCTCATGAAAGTGATATTTTCATGAGTTTACCCTTAATTATTTTAGCTATTTTTTCTATTTTTTTTGGTTATATCACTAAAGATATTTTCATAGGATTAGGTTCTGGTTTTTTTGTTGACAATAGTTTATTTATTCATCCTTCACATGAAATCATGTTAGATACTGAATTTGCCGTACCTTCTTTATATAAATTATTACCCTTAATATTTACTGTTTCCTTAAGTATAATCTCTCTAGTTTTATCAGAATTCTTACCTAGACTATTGATGCATTTTAAATTATCTAGATTTGGATATAATATTTATAGTTTTTTTAATCAACGTCTGTTAATCGAACTTTTTTATAATAAGTATATTACGGATATTGTATTAAAATTAGGAGGTCAAACTACTAAGGTTATTGACAAAGGTTCTATAGAATTATTAGGACCTTATGGATTAGAAATAGGATTACTTAATTTAAGTAAATCTATTTCTAGCTTAGATACAGGAGTTGTTACATCTTATGCTCTTTATATATTAATTGGTTTAATTTTTTATATATTATTACCTTTCTTATCTGTAACGGATAATAATTTTATTATTATTATTTTATTTGCTTTATTAAGTATTAAAAAATAATTTGTACAACAACATTATACTATATATAGCAGTAGTACGATTATATTAAAATTATTATTGTTTTTTTAAGTATAAAAAGATGTAGTGCATATATTAGGTTTTGTATCAAGAAGAAAAAAAAAATAATGCGTATATAAGGTCATTGTGTTATACACATTATAACTCTATAAACTATACTACAGTTTATACCTATAGACTATAGAGATTAAATTATGGGCAGGCTCTTGATTTTTTTTTTGTTTGAAATGAATAGTTTAGGAATATTTAATAAAAATTTACTAGAACTTAATAGACAAGATAATGCTATAAATAAATTAAGTTTTAGAAGTTTTTCTACATCTAATGTTGTAATGGGTGAGGCTAAATATATTGAAAAAGTAGGAGAATGTACTCATAAATGAAATCTTTGTTATCATCAACCACATGAATACTGTGATTTTAATGAAGTTAGTAAACGTCATTTTGTTTCAGGTTGACTGGAAAACCCTGAGTTGAAAGCTAGTGCCACAACATTACCTTCAAAACAGGATAATTCAATGTTAATTTATGAATGTAGTAAATGTCCTGCTAAAAGTTGTTTAAATTGTGTAGATAATCCTTTTGTATCTCATCCTAGTCCCCTAGATCAGTTTATGATAAGAGATTTATTAAGTATAGACGCTCCTATATTAGCTGATATACATTTAGCTATTACCAATATAGGACTATATTTAATAATAGCGGCTGGTATAGCCTTAACTTTAAGTATATTAGCTTCTAATTTTTATAAATTATCATCAAACAATTGATCTATAAGCCAGGAAACTATATATGATACTGTTAAAAGTATAGTTATTAATCAAATAAATCCGAAAAGCGGTCAAATATACTTTCCATTTATTTACGCATTGTTTGTTTTTATACTAATTAATAATTTAATTGGTATGGTTCCCTATAGTTTTGCGCCTACTTCACACTTTATACTTACATTTGCACTTAGTTTTACAGTTGTATTTGGATCAACTATTTTAGGATTTATAAAACATGGTTTAAAATTTTTTTCTTTATTTGTGCCTTCTGGTTGTCCTTTAGGATTATTACCATTGTTAGTGTTAATAGAATTTATCTCATATTTAGCTAGAAATATTTCACTAGGTTTAAGATTAGCGGCAAATATTATGAGTGGGCATATGCTTTTAAGTATTTTAAGTGGGTTTACTTATAATATTATGACTTCTGGTTTATTGTATTTTATAATAGGATTATTACCTTTAGCTTTTATTATAGCTTTTTCTGGTTTAGAACTAGGTATTGCTTTCATACAAGCACAAGTTTTCGTTGTTTTAACTTGTTCTTATATTAAAGATGGTCTAGATTTACATTAGTACTTAAAATACTAAAATATATATATATATATTTTAATATAAAGAATATAATTATTCCTTTATTAATTTTTGTAATCTTTACAAAGTATAAATGTGTTTTTTATAATATTTATATTATATTATGTAGTATGTGTATTCATACAAAAAATGGTTTATCTAGAACCTATTATCTAGTATATGGTTATTATTATTATTATATAGTATATGATTAAATTTGAAAAAAAATATTATTTTAAATTATTAAAACCAAAATATAACATTATAAAAAATACAGGCTATCCTTTTAAATTAAAAGTAATAGATTTATTAAATAAAGGTGAAATAATTTATTTTATTTCTATTCCTTTAGCTGCTAGAAAATTAGGGTTAATACAAGGTAGTGTTTATAATTACCTAAAAGGAAATTTAGAAAAACCTTTTAAAGGAAGATATATTATCAAACTGATTACTGATTAATCCTAATTTTTTCTGGGCTATAACTAGTATAGTTTTTATAAAGTACAAGTTTTGTGATTTTAATTATATTTAAACTATTAAAGAAGAATTGAAAAGATACAAGTATTGCAAAGTATATAATAACAATACTTTATAATTTTTAATACTTATGAAGTATTAAAAATTATTAGTAAACTAGTTATTTTTTTTTTATTTTCATAAAATAAATTATATTAAGTATAATTTATATTCTTTTAACAAGACAAATGTTAGAAAAAATCTTGTAGGGTTCGAATCCCTATGGTCTTAAATGTTAATTTCTTCATTAAATTTATTATTATTATCAAATGCCGTCACTACGAGACGTGATAAATCTATATTATATTCAAGATCGGCTTTAATAATTATATTGAGTTCAAGCATACTAGCATACAGTAATTTTTATATTTCTTTTTTAGAAAAGGGTATAGGTCTGTATGGTGGTTTATTTCATGTCACAAGTAATACACATACATTTCATTTGTTTATTTTTATATTATCTGCTCTTATTTTAAGTTTAACTTCGTTTTATCCTAGAAAAGTATGAGTAAAAGATTTTTCTTCTCTCTATAAAATTTTAGTATGTAAATTTACATATTATAAAACAAAAATAATCAATAAAATGGGGGAACAATTTAAAATAATAGAATATCCTTTAATTATTTTATTTATTGTTTCCGGAGCTTTTTTTTTAATTTGTACAAGTGATTTAGTCTCCATATTCTTATCTATAGAATTACAAAGTTATGGTTTATATTTACTATCTTCTATGTATAGAAATTCAGAATTAGCAACTTCAGGAGGTTTAACTTACTTTTTATTAGGTGGTTTATCTTCTTGTTTTATTTTATTAGCAACAAGTTTACTATATGCTAATTCAGGTACTACTAATTTAGATAGTTTATATATAATATCAAGTATATCTGAAATAACTCAAATAACTCAAGATAACGTTAATATTTTATATTGATACAAACCTTATTATATACATCTTTCATTGCTTATAATGTCTGTAGGTTTTTTATTTAAAATTTCAGCTGCTCCATTTCATTTTTGAAGTCCTGATGTATATGATGCTATACCTACTATAGTAACTACATTTGTAGCTATAATTGCAAAAGTATCTATCTTTATTTTTTTCTTAGAATTAGTATATTTCACTAGTAAATCACTATTTGCACTAAATTTTAGTTGAACTACTAGTTTATTACTTAGTTCTTTATTATCTTTAATAATAGGATCTGTATTAGGTTTAACACAATTTAGAATAAAAAGACTGTATGCTTATAGTACAATTTCACATCTAGGTTTCATATTATTAGCTTTAAGTGTTAATACTATTGAATCAATTCAATCCTTTTTCTTTTATTTAATGCAATATTCTGTATCTAATTTAAATGCATTTATTATTTTAATAAGTATAGGTTTTTCTTTATATTGCTATTCAAATGATAATAAAGAATTAAAAAATTTACAAGATAAAAATAATTCACCTATACAACTTATTAGTCAAATAAAAGGTTATTTCTATATAAATCCTATTTTAGCTTTAAGTTTATCTGTTACTCTTTTTTCTTTTGTGGGTGTACCACCATTACTAGGATTCTTTGCTAAACAGATGGTATTGAGTGCTGCGCTTGATAATGGATTTATTTTCATGGTTTTAATAGGTATATTAACTAGTGTAATTAGTGCTGTTTATTATTTAGCTGTAATAAAACAAATTTTCTTTGATAAATCTGAGTATAAAATCAGTTCAGACTGAGAAAATTTAAAATTAAGTGGAAATATTATTAATAATAATACCTCAAAAAAAGTGTATTTTAATGTTAATAATATAGTATTATCTAGCTCTTTAACCATGATTGTTTCTGTCCTTACTTTAATAATATTATTATTTATATTTACCCCTAATGAATGATTAAGATTAACTAACATATTATCTCTTATTACCTTTAATATTTAAATGACTAGTACTACTTTTTTTTTTATTTTTATTCCTATTTTAGCTTTTATTTTATTAGCTATTAATTTAATCTTGGCTCCTCATAATCCTTATCAAGAGAAAGATAGTGCATTTGAATGTGGTTTTCATTCATTCTTAGGACAAAATAGAACTCAGTTTAGTATTTCTTTTTTTATATTTGCTCTACTTTTTCTTTTATTTGATTTAGAAATTCTTTTAGTTTATCCTTATATTGTAAGTGCTTATACTAATGATATATATGGATTAATAATAATGCTTATATTCTTTATATTATTGACTCTAGGATTTGCTTTCGAATTAGGAAAAAATGCATTGAAAATAGATAGTAGACAGATGGTGAATATACCTAAACCTGAATCTCTTCCATTTATGAATCTGTCATTAAAAAGTACTTTTTAATGATTTAAATGAGATATCTAATTATTAGTTTCTATATAGTAAGTTAATTAACTGAATTCGAATTTAATGTGCCAAATAATGTGTTTTAGATTTATATAAAATATAAATATTAAATGACTAATTTAAAAAGAAGTAATTTTCAGGCTCATCCTTTTCATTTAGTATCTCCTTCTCCCTGGCCTTTATACACTAGCATTAGTTTATTTACACTTACTACTTCTGCTGTGTTATCTTTTCATGGATTTTCTAATGCAAAAATTTTTTTAACTTTAGCTCTATTATTATTAGTTTTATCAATGTCTTTCTGATTTCGTGATATAATATCAGAGGGTACATATTTAGGTAATCATACCTTGGCAGTACAAAGAGGTTTAAATATAGGTGTAGCTTTATTTATAGTATCTGAAGCTTTATTTTTTGTAGCTATATTCTGAACTTTTTTCCATAGTGCTTTAGCTCCTACTGTAGAATTAGGAGCTATGTGACCTCCTATGGGAATTGAAGCAATAAACCCTTTTGAATTACCTTTATTTAATACAGTGATATTATTATCTTCAGGTGTAACTGTAACTTATGCTCATCATTCATTAATACAAGGTAATAGAAAAGGAGCTTTAAATGGTTTAGTTTTTACTATTATTTTAGCTATATTATTTACTGCTTTACAAGGTATAGAATATTCAGTTTCTTCTTTCACTATTTCAGATGGAGCTTTTGGATCATGTTTTTACTTTGGAACTGGTTTCCATGGGTTACATGTTATGATAGGAACAGCATTTTTAGCTGTAGGTTTATGACGTTTACTAGCATATCATTTAACTGAAAACCATCATTTAGGTTTAGAAGCAGGAATATTATATTGACATTTTGTTGATGTTGTATGATTATTTTTATTTATATCTATTTATTATTGAGGTTCTTAATATAATATATTGTATATAGTAAAAGTATCGAAAAAATTTTCTTAATAAAAATACTAATTTGTCATTTGAGTTTTAAATAGTAGAATTAAAAATTCTATGTGATAATTCAAATGACGATGAAGAAAATAATAAAGGATAGACTATTTTTCTGAAATTAATTTGAATTACAGATGCAAATCTTACATACCCTATATTAAATTAAAAAAAACAAAAATAATATGTACTCTGCATTAAATCTAATGGAGTCGCTTTCCTAAGGAATAAATGATTCGAACACTTAACCTGCCGTGTGTAAAACGGATGCTCTACCAATTGAGCTAATTCCTCTTTTTTTTTTCAAGATAAACAAATTTGTTTAAATTTAAAATTACAATTAAATACTAATTGTTAGTAAAAATCACAGAAAATTATCTTTATCGTATAATATTCTTGTTTTATATTATTATTAAGCATTTTGTTTAATGACTAGGCATATTGTACCAACCATGGCTAACAATAGTATTATAGATGTAATTATTAATCATATAGAATAACTACTATACATAATATTACCAATAGTTGTAATGTGTGAAGTTTCTGCTAAAAACCCATCTCATGATTTGGATGTTGCAAATGCAATTACACCATTATCTTCAAAAAAATTAATATATTTTTTTAAAATATCACTATAATTATTATTATAAAAAATGTCTTTTATAGTATTATTATAATGACTTTCATTAGTATTAAAAGCTGCTATGTCATAAGGTAATATTTGATATACAGTGTGATTAAAACAAATACCAACTATTATTGCTAAAGGTATACTGTTACTTGTATCGCTTAGTAACTCAGATATTCTAATATTTATTAGCATTAGAATAAATAAAAATAAAATAGAGACTGCTCCTATATAAACTAATAAATAAGATACACCAATAAAACCTAGACCTAACAATATTAAATAAAGAGATATACTTAAAAATAAACCAATTAAAAATAAAACAGATATAATCGGATTTTTTGATATAATAACAGATATTCCACATAAAATAGCAATTAAAGAAATGAAGTTTAAAAGTCCCACTTTGTATCCACTAGTAAAAAATTCAGTTATCATCTGTAAATTATACATTAAAAAAAAAATTCTTTTATTTCTCAAAAAATAACACTTTCGTTATTAATATATATTATTATATTGTTTATAATAATATTAAAAATGAAAGATCACCATTATTAATAATAGTCAGAAATCCTAATAACACATATTTAAATGTTAAAAATTTTGAACTATATGAGATAATATGTTAGTAATACATATTAGTTTTTCTCAACTCGATTTTATTTATATTAATTAAAAATTATAGATATTATATCCAAATATAGATAATTAAAAATGCATTAATAGTTTGCTAATAATTTTATTATAAAGTAAAACTTTTAATAAAAAAAAAAAAGAAAAAACTAATTAGTAATGCATAAAAAACTATTAAAATAATTACATTATTTTAATACGGTATAAAGATTAGATCAAAAATAATCATAATAGAAAAAAAATTATAGTAAAAAGATATTGCTAGGTATTATATCAAAACTGTATAAAATACAAGGAACTAATACAATAAAAGCAATTACTATAGGTAATAATATAGTTCAACAAAATGACATTAATTGATCAAAACGTATTCTAGGAAAAGAAGCTCTAACTCATATAAAAACGAAAATTAAAATACAAGATTTAATCCCTAAAACTATACCACTCAACATTCCTTCTATTAAAGGGTCAGATAAAAATAATTCATTGTTAGTACCATTATCTGTAAAAGATAGCCATGCATCAAAATCAATATATTGAATTAAACTTATTAAAGGTATAAAATTAAATATATATCCCCCAAGAAATAAAATACTAGTTAATATACAAATAAGTACTATACTTGCATATTCAGCTAAAAAAAAGAACACAAATATAACTGCAGCATGTTCTGTCATAAAACCACTAACCAATTCTGATTCAGCCTCAGCCAAGTCAAAAGGAGCTCTGTTAGTTTCTGCTACTGAACCTATAAAAAAAATTATGAATATGGGAAATAAAGGTATTATAAATCAAATAGCTCTTTGAGCTTCTATATTTACAGATAAATTTAAACTACCTGTTAATAATACAACTAATAAAATGGCAGAGCTTAAAATTAACTCATAACTAATTAATTGAGCTGTACTTCTAAGTGATCCTAAAAAAGCATATTTAGAATTAGCTGATCATCCCGCTAATAAAATACCATAAGTAGATAGTGAAGATACAGCTAACATATATAATATACCTAAATTGAAATCAGATACTGCTAAACCAGGACCATATGGTATAACATTAAAACCTAATAATGAGAAAATTAATGTTATTATAGGACCTAAAAAGAATAAAGCTAAATTAGCTTGTGTTGGAGATATGTATTCTTTTATCAGAAGTTTTAGGGCGTCTGCAAATGCCTGAAGTAAACCATAATATCCTACTATATTAGGCCCTAATCTTCTTTGCATACTAGCCATTGTTTTTCTTTCAGCTACAGTTACAAAAGCTACACTTAATAAAACAGGAACAGTAACTATTAATACTTCAAGTATAGAAATTATTGTTGGTATATATAACATTTTATATAAATAATATCAAATTTTATTAAAAAAAAATTTTTTTTTAATTTTGATTTATTGATAAATCAAACTAATCTAATTTTTTTTAGAAAAGAATAAAATCAACAAATATAATTGTCAAAAACTTTTTCTAAAAATCTTTAGTATTTCATATACTAAATACTAAAAATATATATGTACTACGAACTTAAGTTTTTTTAATAATGATTAGATTAACGATAATTGTATCTTAACTCTTTATTATTTTAATTAAGATTAACATATTATCTATTATTATTAAATAATTTGATTATGGCACTAGATAAGAATGAAATTGTACAAATTCATCTAGATTTATAAAAATTTAGATATTGGTAGTTAAATTATTTATAGTAATTATCTCCAATAATTGATAAAAAATCATTAGGATACAAATAAGCCAGTTTCTGTTTATGCATTATTGATCTAAACAAAGGCTTAATAGAGGATGTGTAAGCTCGCAATTTCATTATGCAATAACTAAATTTTTTAATTGTATAATGATTTATATTTTCTGTTAAATACCAAAGCTTTTGCCTTTCTTTATTACGTAATAAAGATCTATATAAAAAGCACCGGACTTTTCTGTGTTAATATTTAACATTATGCAATTCATATCACTAATAATAATTGTTATATTATAAAAACAGATAGAAAAAAAAAATAATAGTAATCTACTATTTTTTTTTAATACTTCGTAAGTATTAAACTTAAGAAGTAATTAATCAATTTTAACTCTATGTAAAAGTTAGTCTATAAACAATTTTATATTAAATTTATTTAGCTTTTGCATTATTAGACATAGCTAACTCTATAAGAGTATTTTCAAATAAACTAACTAATGGCATTATTATTAAATAATGTGAAAAATACAAGATTGTAGAAATCTGTCCAAATTCTATAAAAGGATATTCAACATGTTTAGCTCCTAATACCATTAATATTAAGAAATTGGCAACGAATATATAGAAAGCTATTTTACTTAAGGGTCTAAATTGTATACCTCTACTTCTACTTAAATCAGTTATTGGCATGATTAATAAAATTAAAATAGCAGAAAACATAGCAATAACACCTAACAATTTATTAGGTATAGATCTTAAGATAGCATAAAAGGGTAAAAGATATCATTCAGGAACTATGGCAGGTGGAGTTTGCATAGGATTAGCCATTACATAATTTTCACTATCACCTAAAGCATTAGGCATAAAGAAAACAAATACAGATAACACTATTATAAATAAAAAGATTGTTATTAAATCTTTGAACATATAGTATGGGGCAAAAGGTAATCTATCATAATTACCTGATACACCTAAAGGGTTACTTGAACCTCCAGTTTCATCTTTTGCTATTAAATGCATTACGGCTAAAGCTGCTAAAATAAAAGGTAATAAATAATGTAAAGAGAAAAATCTATTTAATGTAGCATTATTTACTGAGAAACCTCCTCAAAGGAATTCAACTATATCATGTCCAACTCAAGGAATTGCACTCATAAGGTTAGTAATAACTGTTGCACCTCATAGTGACATTTGACCATAGGGTAAAACGTATCCTAAAAAAGCTGTAGCCATCATTAATACGAAGATTATAGTTCCTATAGTTCAAACTAATGTTCTTGGAGCTCTATATGATCCATAATAAATACCTCTTCCTATATGTAAATATACTAGAAAGAAAAAGGCTGAAGCAGTATTTGAATGTAAATAACGAATTAATCATCCATTATTTACGTCTCTCATAATATGCTCAACTGAATTAAATGCTTCTGATACACTAGGGTTGTAGTGCATAGCTAAAGTTACACCAGTTGCTATTTGTATAACCAAGCAAAAGGCTAATAAAGATCCAAAATTTCATAAATAACTAATATTAGAAGGTGTTGGTGCATCTATTACATATGAATTCATGATTTTTAATAAAGGATGACTTTTTAAAATTCTCATTTTTTTTAATCAATAAAAATTGTTCATTTATTTTAAATTCTTAAATTTACATTTATCAAAATAATAATTAATATGCTTTTCATTTAATATCTAATGAAATAAAACCTAATCATAATTTAATATTCACGGTTATAAGCCATAGGATAATAATTTAATTAAGACATATAATATATACATGTCTTTTAAAAAATAAAATAAATAATATATATATTTAAAAAACTATTTAAAAGAGATCTGTTTTTTTTTTCTCTTACTTGGTA
>Ga0081455_10006487_pt1 | contig 12543 bp, 10 predicted proteins | sample TabmetS3T2R1_FD_70207 | JGI IMG/M metagenome (GOLD analysis project Ga0081455, IMG submission 70207) | Tabebuia heterophylla rhizosphere microbial communities from the University of Puerto Rico - S3T2R1 | ecosystem: Host-associated > Plants > Roots > Rhizosphere ... | reverse complement strand
ATGGCGAACGGGGTCGAATGGTCACTGTTCGACGGTGAGGTCGGCTACAACTCGACCGTGCTGATCCAGGGCCCCGGCCAGCAGGGCCTGTCGCAGACCGTGATTTGCAAGCAGGCCGGCGCCTCTCTGATCATCGTCACCGGCACCTCCAAGGACGGCGCCCGCATGGAAGTCGCCAAGAAGCTCGGCGCCGATTACGTCATCGACGTGCAGAAGGAAGACCCGCTCGCCCGCATCATGGAGATCACCGGCGGCAAGGGCGTCGACGTCGCGCTCGACTGCACCGCCGGCGCCGGCACCATCCCGATCCTGCTCGGCATCGAGGCGCTCAAGCGCAAGGGCGGCATCATCGTGGCGCAAGGCGAGCTTGCAGCGTTTCCGAACTTCCCGCTCGAGAAGTTCACGGTGAAGTTCATCACCATGAAGAGCGCGCGCGGCCACAGCTACAAGGCCTGCGAGCTCGCGCTCGAGCAGCTCGCCTCCAAGCGCTTCCCGCTCGAGCTCGTGACCACGCACCGCTTCGGCCTCAAGGACGTCGACCTCGCGATCCGCTCGGTCGGCGGCAAGGGCGTGCCGGACGTGATCCATGCGTCGCTGATGCCGTGGTTGTAAACGTTCGAGATCGTAGGGTGGGCAAACGCGCTGGCACTGCGCGCGCCATTGCAGGAAGCCTATCGTGCGCCGTGCCCACCGTCGACGGCGCCACGCGTCTCGACTCAGCTGGTGGGCACGGCGCACGATAGTTCTTGGCACGCGGAAAGGCAGTGCCCAGCGCCTTTGCCCACCCTGCAGCTCTGAGTGTTACTGCAACGTCTCAGCAAACCGCCGCCGGATGCGCGCACTCTCGGCCTCAATATAATCGTAATCCACCGCGTGCAGCTTGATGGAGGAAAGCGGCGGATAGCCGGGCGGGCCGGCGATGTCGGTGCGCGCCGAATAGAGATGCTCCTGCGGGAACAGCTCCTGCACGGTCTTGCTCAGCATGAAGCTTGCAAACGCCTTGGCTGCGTTCGGATTGGGCGAGCCCTTCACCACCGAGCTCGGCGAGGGAATGATGAAAGTGCCATCGTCCTGATAGAGCGTCGTCAGCGGCATGCCTTCCTTCTTGGCCTCGCCCACATAGGCGGCGTCGGCGCCGACTGCGATCACGCGCTCGCCGCGCTTGACCATGTCGGAGACTTGCTGATTGCTTTGCACCAGCATGATGTCGTTCGCCCGCAGCTTCTCGAAGAACTGCCAGCCATGCTCCTTGGCGAGCGTGCCCACGATGGTGACGAGGAGCGAGGAGAACGACGGATCGGCCATCACCAGCTTGCCTTTGTATTTGGGCTGGGTGAGATCGGTCCACGCCTTCGGCCGATCGGCGGCGGAAAGCTTGTCGTCGCGCGCATACATCGCCATCACGTTGAGCCGCTGCGCAACGTGATAGCCCTCGGGGTCTTTCACCGCGGCCGGCACCTTGTCGAAGTCGGCGGCCTTGAACGGCACGAACATCCCCTTCTTGGTCATCATGCGAGCGGCGGCGGGCTCGGAATGCGTGAGCACGTCGACGAAGACCTTGCCGCCGTCGGCCTCCTGCTGGAAGCGGCGCAGGATGGCGGAGCCGCCGGAACGGAACAGCTCGACCTTGATGCCGGTCTCCTTCTCGAACATGTTGGCGACCTTTTGCGCCGTCTCGATCGGCACCGAGCAATACCAGACGACCTTGCCCTCGCGCTTGGCCGCCGCCATGTCGACCGCCTGCGCGTTGGCGGAACCGATCGCCAGAAGCAGGGTCGCGCCTGCAAAAAGGGCGCGGCGGCTGAGCGTTCCCATGGTCATTCTCCGTTTCTCAAGAGCCAATGAATTCCGGGCAATCTAGCCGGCCATCCCCGCGTCCGGCAACGTGGCATTGGGGCGCGCCGCTTGCATTGCGGTTTCGGCGAATGCGCCCTTGCCCTGCGGCCTAATTGGTTCCAAGAGAAGCCCCGTCACACAGTTAACCGAGGTGTCAGTGATGCAGTATCGGCAATTGGGGCAGGGTTTGCGCGTATCGGCCATCGGGCTCGGCTGCTCCGGCATGAGCGCCGACTATGGCGTTCCCGATGACGTTGAATCGATTGCGACTATCCATCGCTGCATCGACCTCGGCATCAGCATGCTCGACACGTCCGACGCCTATGCGGCTGGCGTCAACGAAGAGCTTGTCGGGCGGGCGATCAAGGGCAAGCGCGATAAGTTTCTCATTGCCAGCAAGTTCGGCAATATCCGCGGACCGGGCGGCCAGCGCGGCGGCGTCAACGGCAAGCCCGACTATGTGCCGGTCGCCTGCGAGGCGAGCCTCAAACGGCTCGGTGTCGACACCATCGATCTCTATTACATTCACCGCATCGATCCGAACGTGCCGATCGAGGACACCGTCGGCGCCATGGCGCGGCTGGTCGACCAGGGCAAGGTGCGCTATCTCGGCCTCTGCGAGGCCGGCGCCAACACCATCCGTCGCGCCCACAAGACTCACCCGATCAGCGCGATCGAGACCGAATATTCGCTGTGGACGCGCGACATCGAAGCCGAGATCCTGCCGACCCTGAAGGAGCTCGGCATCGGCCTCGTTCCCTATTCGCCGCTCGGGCGCGGCTTTCTCAGCGGCGCCTTTGCCAAGCGCGACGACCTCATCGCGAGCGACCGGCGTCACGCCCACCCGCGTTTCCAGGAAGGCAACTTCGAGAAGAACCTCACGTTGCTCGGACCGCTCAAGGCGGCAGCGGAGAAGCGTGGCGTCACCATGGCGCAGATCGCACTCGCCTGGCTGTTGACGCGCGGCGACAACATCATGCCGATCCCGGGCACCAAGCGCCGCAAGTATCTCGAGGAGAACGCGGCTGCTGTCGACATCACATTGAGCGACGCCGAGGTGAAAACGCTCGAGCAGGCGTTCCCACCGCAGGCCGCCGCCGGGCTGCGCTATCCCGAGTTCCAGCTCAAGATGATGGGGATTTGAGGCAGCCGTTGATCCGTCATCCTGAGGCGACCGGCAAAGCCGGGCCTCGAAGGATCGACGGCCACGTCTGGGCCGCACCCTTCGAGGCTCGCTACACTCGCGCCTCAGGGTGACGGTTCACGATCATTGCCATCAGCCAGCTACTGAAATATCTCCGCGAACCTCGCCTTGAGCTGGCGCGTGTTGGCTTCGATGTAGTCGTAGTCGATCGGATAGATCGCGATCTGATCGAGCCGCGGCAGCCCCTCCGGCGGCGGAACGTCTGTGCGGGCCGATGGGCGGCCGTCTTCGGAAAGCTTACTCTGCACCTCCACCGACATGTTGAACTGCGCGAAGAGCTTGGCGGCGTTGGGATGAGGTGAGCCCTTGATCACCGCGCTCGGCGACGGCACCACGATCGTGCCGTCCGGCGAAGCGATCGTCTGCATGTTGGGCAGTGGCTTGCCATCGTTGTAGACTCGCGGATCGGCCGATTCGGCGGCGATCACGCGCTCGCCCCGCTTGAGCATGTCGTACACTTGTTCATGACCCTGCACGATCAGCGTGTCGTTCTTGCGCAGGCCCTCGTAAAACTGCCAGCCGAACTTTCGCGACAGTGTGGCGACCACCATGAGCTGGATCGCCGTGAACGAAGGATCCGCCATGACGAGCTGTCCCTTGTACTTCGGCAATGTCAGGTCGGTCCATTGCTTCGGCATGTCGGCGGCGGTCACCTTGTCGGTACGCCCCACCATGCCGACCAGCGTGAGCCGCTGCGCAACGTAGTGGCCGTTGGGGTCCTTGGCGCTGGGAATCACCTTATCAAAGCCTGCGAGCTTGAACGGCACGAACAGGCCGCGGCGGGTCATCGCATTGGCGGCCGACATGTCCGACATCGTGATCACATCGACGTTGATGCGGCCACCATCGGCCTCCTGCATAAACCGGCGGATCACGTTCTGCCCGCCGGTGCGCAGCATCTCGACCTTGATGCCGGTCCGCTTCTCGAACTCGTTGGCAATGTATTGGCCGGCGGCCACCGGCGTCGATGTGTACCAGGTCACCCTGCCTTCGCGCTTGGCCGCCGCCTCGTCGACCGGATCGGGCTTGAACTCCTGTGCAGACGCGATGCTCACCCAGAGGCAAGCAACCAGTGCAGCCCATATGCGCGTCATGGTGTCCTCCCCAGGCGAAACGGTTGCTCAACCATAGCGGATGTTGACACGGCCGAATAGGACTAGGACCTTAGGTCGCGCGGTCCGACACGGACAGCACCGAGGAAGCGCCAGTGATGCCAGCAATAACAGCAATTAAGCATACCATCGTCGCGGGATTTGCCGCGATCGCGATCAGCGGGGTGCCCACCGCAAACGCCGATGAGCTGACGATCCTCAGCGCGGCCGCGGTAAGGCCAGCGCTGATCGAGGTGCCGTCGCTTTACGCCAAGGCGAGCGGCCATCGCGTGACGGTGAGCTTCGGCAACGCCACTGCGATTCAGAGCAAGGTAGCGGCCGGCGACCTGGTCGATGTCGTGATCCTGCCGCCGGCGCAGCTCGATCCCCTTGCGCGCCAGGGCTTGCTCGGAGAGGGACGCCCATTGGGCGTAGTACGCCTCGGCATCGCGGCGCGCGCGGGCGGCACCCAACCCGCCGCGGCCTCGCCCGATGAGTTCAAGCGTGCGCTGCTCGCTGCACCCTCGTTCGGCATGCCCGACCCGGCCGACGGCTCCACGTCTTCGACCTATCTGGTGAAGCTGATGAATGAGCTCGGCATCGCAGAGGCGATGCGGCCCAAGATCAAGCTCTTTCCCGACGGCACCAAGGCGCTCGAAGCGGTCGCGAGAGCCGAGATCGCGCTCACGGTCGCACCGATCACCTCGATCCATGTCGTGGCCGGAGTGCAGCTCGTCGGTCCATTGCCGGAAGCACTCCAGCTCAAGACAGTCTACGCGGCGGCGCTGACCGCGAAGTCCGCTGGCGCCGAGGCGGCCAAAGGGCTTATGACGATGCTGTTCTCGCCCGAGGTCGCGACCCTGTTGAAACAGAAGGGTATTGATCAGCCCTGAGCTCGCGCTTACGAGCGGAATGAGACGCTCATGCCGACGCTGCGGCCGGTATAGTGCACGCACTCACTCGTAGGGTGGGCAAAGGCGACGGCACGGCGCTTCCGCTCGTCGAAGTCTTTCGTACGCCGTGCCCACCATGATGGGTTTCGATGTGTGATGGTGGGCACGGCGCACGATAGGCCATGCAAATGGAAAGACGTTGCTATCGCCTTTGCCCACCCTACAAGGCTCAAGCCTTTGTCTGCGCCTCATCAATGAGCTGCCACACTCGCGCTGGCGTCAGTGGCAGCTCGCGCGGCTCGACGCCGAGCGACCTGAGCGCAGAGGCGACCGCATTCGCCACCGCGCCACCGATCGGGATGATACCGCCCTCGCCCGCGCCCTTGGCGCCGAGCGGATTGTTCGGCGACGGGTGCAGCTCAAGCGAGATCGTGGTGACATTGGGATAGTCGGTCGCGACTGGAATGAGATAGTCGGCAAGCGATCCGACCAGCGGTTGTCCGCTCCCATCGTAGCGGATCTCCTCGCTGAACACGCTGCCGAGCCCCTGCACGGTCGCACCGATCACCTGCCCGTGCAGGGTGAGCGGGTTGATCACGCGGCCGACGTCGTCGACGGTGACGAGATCGAGCACCTCCACCATTCCGGTCGCCGGGTCGACCGCCACATGCGCGATGGTGGTGCCATAGCTGTAGGTCGCTTTCGAATTGCGGAACTCGCCGTCGGCGGCAAGGCCCGCGAGCTCACTAAGCGCAAGCTTGCGGCCATCACTGGTCGTGGCCACACCTTCGACCACACCCACGTCGGCGATTGCGGCACCAAATTTCTCCGCCGCGGCGGCACGGAATTTCGCAACCAGCGCGTCGGCCGCGAGCACGATCGCGGAGCCGCCCATCACGGTCGAGCGCGAGCCGAAGGCGCCCACGCCGTCACGCAGATAGGTGGTCGAGCCGTGATAGACCTTGACCCGCTCGAGCGGCAGCTCCAGCGCATCGGCGGCGATCTGCGCCATGATGGTCTCGATCCCCTGCCCCACCGCCGACGATCCGACATACACGGCGACCGTGCCGTCGGGCTCGACCACCATGCGGGCATTTTCCTTCGGGCCGGAGCCGCCGCCTTCGATGAAGCAGGCGATGCCGAGCCCGTGATAGCGGCCATCGATCGGCTTCCCCGCAAGGCTCGCCTTCTCGGCCCAGCGTGCCTCGGTCACGCAGCGCTCGAACGTGCTCAAATAATCGCCGCTGTCGCAGGCGGTCTCGCCGAAACCATCATTGGGCTCGACGCTCGCCAGCCGATAGGGCATCTCGGCGAGCGCAATGAGATTGCGCCTTCGGATGTCGAGCCGGTCGAGGCCGAGGTCGGACGCCGCCATGTCGAGAAGCCGATCCATAAAGAAGCAGCCCTCGAAGCGGCCGGGCCCGCGATAGGTGCCCGACGGCGTCTTGTTGGTCGTCATCGCACGCGCCGTGATGCTGAGATTACGCACGCGATAAGGCCCGGTGGTGAACTGCGCGACGTTGCGCACCGGCGTCATGCCGTTCGGGCGCACATAGGCCCCGATGTCACACGAGATGTCGCCGCGCAGCCCGAGTATCGTGCCGTCACGGTCGAGCGCGATCTCGAGCTCGCACTCGGTCTCGCGCGAATGCGCAATGGTCATGAAATGCTCGCGCCGGTCCTCGACCCATTTGACCGGATGGCCGAACTTGCGCGCCGCAAACGCGACCAGGAAATCCTCCGGATAGAACTCGCCGCGCGCCCCGAAGCCACCGCCGACGTCGTATTCGACATAGTCGACCGCCTCTTCCGGCAGTCCCATTATCACCGCCATGGCGCGCCGGTTGAAGAATGGGAGTTTGGCAGCGCCGGATACGATGAGCCTGGCGCCGTCCCATTCGGCGAGGAGGCCGCGCGTCTCCATCGGCATCGCGGTCATCCGCTGCACCTGGAACTGCTCGCGCCGGGTATAGGGCGCATCGCGAAAGGCCTGCGCGACATCGCCGCTCACGGCCGCGAACACGCTCGCGCAATTGCCAGGGGTGCCGGCGATCAAGAGCGCATCGCCCTTGGCGGAGGCGCGGTGGTCGACGATCGGCGGCAACGGCTCGATGTCGAGCGTGACCGCCTGCACGGCGTCCTCGGCAAGCTCTGCATTGTCCGCAAGCACCATCGCGACCGGCTCGCCGACATAGCGCACCACTTGCGCCGCGATCACCGGCTGCGCGTAAGGCGCAATGGTCGGGTTGGGACGGCGGAACGGGATCAGCGGGATCGGCGTCCCGATGTCGCGCGCTGTCACCACCGCCCGCACGCCCGCTATGGCCAGCGCCGCGCTCGCGTCGATTGCGCGGATGTCCCCATGAGCAACCGGGCTGCGCACCATCGCGGCGTGCCATTGGCCCGGGCGCGAGAGATCGGCGACGAACTGCCCCCGGCCCTGCACAAAGCGCAGGTCCTCGACCCGCTCGACCGGACTGCCGATGAGAGTATTGACCCGCCGCATGCCTGCTCTCGCCTGAAGCCCAATGATGCTAAACTAAATCATTTAAGCTTGCGGTGTCACAAGAACATCGAGGGAGGAAGGATCATGTCCAAGGGCGGAGACCATTCAACAAGCCAGACTTCCACAGCAGGCGGGCTATCGCGCCGCGAGGTTCTCGGCTCGACCGCAGTCGGCATCGGCGCTTTCGCTGCCACAGGTTTACGTGAAGCCGCGGCAGCGCCGGCTGGCGATGCGGGGGTCGGCAATCTCCTTGAGAGAGCAAGTGCTGATCGCAATCGGCGAATACTGCTGCGGGGAGGCACAATCATCAGCATGGATCCGGCGGTGGGCAACTTCGCTCGCGGCGACATCTTGATCGAAGGCGACAAGATCGCAGGCGTTGGGCCCAATCTGAGCGCCGGTGGAGGCGCAATAGAAGTCGATGTCGGGGACATGATCATCATTCCCGGATTCTGTGACCCTCACATCCATTCATGGATGGGGCAACTCGCCCGAATCATTCCCAACCAAAATGACGACAGGTCCGACACCAGGCGCAGCTATTTCAGGGTGATTCACGACACCTTCGCTCACGCCTATCGGCCTGAGGACATGTATATCGGCACACTGATCACGATGTTGGCTGCGATGAATGGCGGGATCACCACGGTGTGTGACAACTCCCATAACTCCCGCTCATCGGCGCACTCCGATGCCGCCATCCAGGCGCTCTTCGATTCGGGTATCCGTGGAGTTCACGCCTCTGGCCCGCCGTCTTCCGGGCGATGGGACGAGCAATGGCCGCAAGACGTGTATCGGATCAAAGAGAAATATTTCTCGTCTGAGGATCAGCTGGTCACTCTGCGCCTTCTTCCCAGGGGCAGCTTTCCCCCTGATCACCCAGCAGTGCTCAAGGTACGGCGCGATCTCGACCTGTGGTTCAGCTTCGATGGCGCCGCGAGCCTTCCGATTGAGAATCTCTATGCTTCTGGAACCCTCAACGGCAAGGAATCCTTCAACCACGGGCGAGGATACTCCAAGGCACAGCGGCAGGCGATCGTCGAGCGCGGTGCCAAGGTCAACATCTGTCCGCGCGTCGACTCCCAATTCTACACCTTCACCAAGCCCGGTATTCCCGCTACCCAAGAATGGCTCGACTCTGGTGCGCGGCCGGGGATCAGCGGTGACGATCCAGCCACGTTCGGCATCGACATGTTTGCGGAAATGCATGTCCTCTACGCCTTCCAGCGTGGCATGGCGAACTTCAACGATCTTCCGTTATCAAAGCGAATCACCGTGCGGGATGTTCTCGAGTTCGCGACCCTTCGAGGTGCGGAGTGTTGCGCTCTTGATCGCAAGGTCGGCACGTTGACGCCCGGCAAGCAGGCAGACATTGTCATGATCAACACGAACGATGTCAGCCTCTATCCCAAACAAAACGCCATATTGACCGTGGTGGGAGGTGCGACGATTGGTCATGTCGATACGGTCTTCATCGCCGGGAAGCTCCGGAAGTGGCGCGGGGCGCTCAAGGGCGTCGATCTGAACAGAATCCGCCATAGCGTTGAGGCGTCGCGAGACTTCCTCTTCGCGCAGACGGGTTGGCCGCTACCCACGATTGATTTTACGGACTAAGGCGTTGCGCGGATCGGTGGCTTGCCAGGGCGCCGAATACGACTAAGCTTGCTTCGGACAAGAAGACCAATCGGAGGTTGCCGAATGAAGGGCGTCATTGCCGTCTTGCTGGTGGCGGGAACGCCCGCGTTCGCGTCAGCAGCCGAGGTCGAGCTCAACGAGCAGCAGAAGCTCGGCTGGCGACTTTTCGAGACTTCCTGCGGCATCTGCCACACCCGCCCCACCCTGATCGCCGGCCTCTACGGCCCAGAGATCAACAAGGAGAGCGCCGGCGGCCGCGAGGAGACGATCCGCGAGATCGTCACCAACGGGACGCCGCGCATGCCGGCGTTCAAGTACACCTACAACCCCGACCAGATCGCCGCCATCGCGGCCTTTGTGAAGACCTTGCCGGTCGGCAACCAGGCCCTCACGGTGCCGCCCGCCACGCGTCAGTGAATGAATTGCGCAAAGAACGACCTCGGAGAAACGCCATGAAGACCGCACGACATTTCGCGAGCGCCAGCGTGATCGCCATTGCAGCCGTGACGGGCGGCGCAACCTTCGGCCCGACCGCGGCCTTCGCGGATGCGCTCCTGGCCGGCACCATCACATCGGCGGCGGGCGAGAAGATGGGTGGCGTGACGGTCTCGGCCAAGGCCGAGGGCGCAACCATCACCACCTCGGTCTACACCGATGAAGCCGGCGGCTACTACTTCCCGCCGCTGCCCGAGGGCAAGTATCGCGTGTGGGCGCAGGCGCTCACCTATCAGACGGCCAAGGGCAGCGTCGATCTGACCAAGACGACGCAGCAGAACTTCGTGCTCTCGCCGATGACCAATCCGGAGGATTGGATTCGCCAGCTGCCCGGCGACGAGTTTCTGAACGCGCTCCCTGGCGACACGCCCGAGGACTACCGCATGAAGACGCTGGTGCGGAAGAACTGCACCGGCTGCCATTCCGCGAGCTATCCGCTGCAGCACCGCTTCGACGAGGACGGCTGGTACAAGGTGCTCGACCTGATGAAGATGGTGAACGTGCTTGGCGTCTATCCGCGTCCGGACGGTAAGCCGACCGGCAACATCAACTTCCATCAGCGTGAGCTCGCCAAGTATCTCGCCCGCGCGCGCGGGCCGGGCGAGAGCTCGATGAAATTCAAGCTGCGGCCGCGGCCGTCAGGCGAAGCGGCACGCGTGGTCGTCAAGGAATACGACTTCCCGATGGAGGGCGGCCATCATCGCGCCAACGATGGCGCCGACTGGTCGCTCGGCACGCCCTCGCAGATGTTCCATGTCTCCGGCGTGCACGACGCGCAGATGGACTTCAAAGGCGACATCTGGATCACCTTCGGCCACACCAGCATCGACACCACGATTGCGAAGATCGACGGCAAGACCGGCGCGGTGAAGCACTTCAAGCTCGATGATCAGCGCAACATCGCGACCGGCACCCACGGCATCACCCGCGACGAGAACGGCGTGATGTGGTTCAACACCCGCTCCCATGTCCAGCGCGGTCACGGCGGTCTCGGCCGCGTCGACCCGAAGGACGAGAAGGTCAACGTCTATCTGCCGCCGCGCTCGACCACCGGAACCGCCGGCACCATCGACGCCGACCTCAACGGCAACATCTGGGTGACCTCGCCCGACGGCGCGCTGCGCTTCGACATCAAGGAGGAGAGGTTCACCGAGTTCAAGTCGGTCACCTACAAAGGCGGCCACGGCACTGCAACGGTCTACGGGCTCGCCGCCGACCGGCTTGGCAACGGCTGGTGGCTCCTGATGACCGAAGACCTTGTCGACCATGGCGACGCCAAGAGCGGCAAGACCACGGAGTTCCGCCTGCCGCCGGAGAAGGCCGCGCTCGACAGCATGTCGGCCGAGCAGCGCAAGTTCTACGAGACCTTCCAGCCGCCGGACTTCAACGCGCCGTATGCCTGGGCGCAGTCGCCGCGGCGGATGGGCGCCGACAAGAACGGTGACTTCGTCTACACCGGCAATTCCTTCGGCGGGACGCTCGCCAAGATCAACATCCACACCAAGGAGACGACGCTCGTTCCGCTGCCCAATCCGGAATCGGATCAGCCCTACCAGGTCGCGGTCGACAACAATCACAACGCCTGGACCAACCTCTGGAGCACCGACAAGGTCGCCAAATACGATCCGGCAGCAAACAAGTGGACCCTGTTCGACCTGCCGACCCGCGGCACCGAGTCGCGCTACATCTCGATCCTGGAGCGTCCGGGCCAGCCCATGCAGGTGGTCGTGCCCTATTCGCGCGGCCGCAAGGTCGGCGTGCTGACGCCGCGCAGCGAGGCCGAGATTGCGGCGCTGAAGGCGCAGGCGGCGCTGGCCACGGTCGAACGGCAGCGACGGCCATAGGAAGGTGGATGAAGTACGAGGACTACGCGGCCTCGACCCAGGCCGCCGCGGAGATGTTCGAGAAGGGCGAGCACGCCAAGGCCATGGACATGTTCGAAAGGCTGCTGATGAGCGACATCAGTCCGATCGACAAGGCGATGATGTGCCACAACGTGGCGCTGGCGCTGGACAAGCTCGGCCGCCTGCACGAGGCGCTGCACGCCTACGACCGCGCCATCGCGTTCGAGAGTCCTTTCAGTCGCTGCGACAGCATCGAGCGCAAGGCGGCCTTCCTCGCCGAAAAGGGGGATACTGGCGCCAGCATCGCGCTCTATGAAGAGATCCTGGGGCGGCCCTACACCACCGAAGGGGAAAAGTACCGGTGCCGCGCCAATATCGCGACCCTGCGCCAGAGGTTGGGTTGAGCCGACCAGGCAGCACCGATCCAGCACATGTCAGGCCGCAGCCGTGGTCATGTCGCCTCCAGCACCGCCGCATCGATATGTCCGGTCTGGACCAGGCGCAGCAGCGTAAGCCAGGCGGATGTCGGGCCGGGCGGCCGACGCGCTGCCCGGAGCAATACCTGGACCTGTTGCGACTCGCGGGCGATGGTCCGGGCGTCGCTGCGGGCCCAGCCGCAGCGCGCCACATGGTCGGCAAACCCGGCGTAGTCATCGGCATCGAGCAAACGCGTGGCCTCGGTTGGTGGCTCGGCCATGTTTCACCTCTACGGCTGCGCCACGGGCAGCCACAGCACCTCCTCGATGCGCGATGCACCGGTCGCCAGCATGACCAGCCGGTCGAACCCCAGCGCGATGCCGGCGCAGGCGGGCAGCCCGTGCTCCAGCGCCGCGAGGAAGTCTTCATCGATGGGATAGGCGGCGCCATAGAGCGCCTGCCGGGTTGCCCGGTCGGCCTCGAAGCGGCGGCGCTGGACGGCGGCATCGGTCAGCTCGCCGAAGGCGTTGGCCAGCTCGACGCCGCAGGCATAGAGCTCGAACCGTTCGGCCAGGCACGGGTCGCCCGGCTTGGGGCGCGACAGGGCCGCCATCGCGACGGG
>Ga0081455_10006486_pt1 | contig 12543 bp, 8 predicted proteins | sample TabmetS3T2R1_FD_70207 | JGI IMG/M metagenome (GOLD analysis project Ga0081455, IMG submission 70207) | Tabebuia heterophylla rhizosphere microbial communities from the University of Puerto Rico - S3T2R1 | ecosystem: Host-associated > Plants > Roots > Rhizosphere ... | reverse complement strand
GAGGGCGCCCGGGGATCGGAAGGGTTCGGGCGGGAAGCGCTTGGGGGTGCGGGTCACCACCGCCAGGCGGCCGAACCCGTCCTCGGCGTGGAGCGCGAGCGAGGCCAGGATCTTGCCGCCCAGGTGCGACGGGCCGACGCCGTTGCCGGTGAAGCCCAGGCCGTAGTGCACGTTGCCGCGCCCGATCGTGCCGAAGAACGGCATCGTGAACCCGCTCACGTTGATCGGGCCGCCCCACGCCGCCTCGATCGGGACGCCCTCGAACGCCGGGAACATCCGGTACAGGTCGCCCGCGACGCGGCGGGCGTACCGGGCCTCGTAGTCGTATCGGTGGTCGATGCGGCGCGCGAGGTCGGGCTGCAGGCCGCCGAGCCCCAGCGCGATGCGCCCGTCGGGAGTGGTCCGCCCGTAGTGGATCGAGGAGCGCAGGTCGCGGATCGCCTCGCCGCCCGTCCAGCCGAGCTCGTCGAGCCGTTCGGGCGCGGGCTCGGTCACCACCATGTAGGACCCGCGCAGCGTCAGGCGCGGCTTGAACGCCTTCCACCACGTCGCCCACGCGCCGAGCCCGATCACGGCCTCGTCCGCGTGGACCGTCCCCGACGGTGTCTCGGCCGAGACGCGCCGCCCCATCCCGAGCCGCGTCACGGTCGTGTGCTCGAAGATCCGGACGCCCTCCTCGATCAACCGCCGCCGCAGGCCGCGCGCGAGGCGCGCGGGCTGGACGGTCGCGGCGTCGGGGATGAACACGCCGCCGCCGAATCGGGGGGACGCGCACCGCTTCTGCACCTCGTCGGGGGACTGGACCTGGAACTCGTCCTCGACCCCCAGCGCCCCGGCCGCCTCGAGCTGTCTCTCCCAGCCGCCCTCGTGCTTCGGGTTGGTGGCGACGGCCAGGTCGCCGCCGTGGCGGAACCACGCGTCCACGCCGTTGGCCCGGCACCACGTGCCGATCTCGGTCGGCGAGCGCCCGCAGGTCATCAGGAGCTCCATCGCGTCGGGATCGTCGTAGACCTCGCGGAGGTCGCGGATCTTCTCCCACCAGCCGTCGCAGAACCCGCCGTTGCGACCGCTCGGCCCGCCGCCGCAGATGTCGGCCTCGAGCAGCGCGACGTCGAGCTCGGGCCGGCGCTCCTTCAGGAACCACGCGGTCCACATGCCCGTGTAGCCGCCGCCGAGGATCACGACGTCGGCCGACGTGTCGCCATGCAGGGGAGGCGTCTCGGGCGTCAGGAACTCGGGCCGCGCGAGCGCCTCCTCGAGCCACCACGAGCGTTCGGCGGGGCGTGGCGCGTCGATGTCCGGCATGGCTCGGTCCGATCGGGCTGCGGTATCGTGCGAGCCCATCCTTCCACGTCCCGCCGGAGGTCAACGACCATGGCCGAACGACCGCGTTCCCGAGACGTCACCGAGGGTCCCGAACGCGCGCCGGCGCGCGCGATGCTGCGGGCGGTCGGGTTCTCCGAGGAGGACTTCGGTAAGCCGCAGGTTGGGGTCGCGTCCTCGTGGAACGAGGTGACGCCCTGCAACTACCACCTGGGCAAGCTGGCGGCGCTCGCCAAGGAGGGCGTCCGGCAGGGCGGTTCGGTGCCGGTGGAGTTCACGACGATCGCGGTCTCCGACGGGATCGCGATGGGGCACGAGGGCATGAAGGCCTCCCTGATCTCGCGCGACGTGATCGCGGACTCGGTCGAGCTGGTCATGCACGCCGAGCGCCTGGACGCGCTGGTCGGGATCGCCGGCTGCGACAAGTCCGAGCCGGCGATGCTCATGGCGATGGCCCGGCTCAACCTGCCGTCGGTCTACCTGTACGGGGGATCGATCCTTGCCGGGACCTACGACGGCCGCGACATCACGATCCAGGACGTGTTCGAGGCCGTGGGGGCGCACGCGAAGGGCTCGATCTCCGACGAGGAGCTCCTGGGGATCGAGCGCGCCGCGTGTCCGACCACGGGCTCGTGCGCGGGCATGTACACCGCGAACACGATGGCCGCGGCGGCCGAGGCGCTCGGGATGTCGCTGCCGGGGGCCGCCTCGCCGCCGGCCGTGGACTACCGCCGTGAGGTGTTCGCGCGCGAGTCCGGCGTCGCGGTGACGAAGGCGCTCGAGTCGGGCGTTCGGCCCCGCGACGTCATGACGCGCGACGCGTTCCTCAACGCGATCGCGGTCGTGATGGCGCTCGCCGGCTCGACGAACGCGGTCCTGCACCTCCTGGCGATCGCGCACGAGGCCGGCGTCGACCTGGAGCTCGACGACTTCGACCGCATCAGCCGGGAGGTCCCGCACCTGGTGAGCGTTCGACCGGCCGGGAAGTTCGTGATGCAGGACCTCGATCGGGTGGGCGGCGTCCCCGTCGTGATGAGGCAGCTGCTGGACGCCGGGATGCTGAGCGGCGACGCGATCACGGTGACCGGCAGGACGATCGCCGAGAATCTGGCCGAGCTCTCGCCACGGGCCCCGGACGGCGAGGTCGTCCATCCGCTCTCGGAGCCGATCCATACGGAGGGCGGCACCGCGATCCTGTACGGGTCGCTCGCGCCGGAGGGCTGCGTGATGAAGATCGCCGGCGCGGCCACGCTCGAGTTCCGCGGGCGGGCGCGCCCCTTCGATTCGGAGCAGGACGCGTTCGACGCGGTCACCGGGGGGGCGATCGTCCCCGGCGACGTGATCGTGATCCGGTACGAGGGGCCGAGGGGCTCGCCCGGCATGCCCGAGATGCTCGCGGTGACCGCCGCGGTCGCGGGCGCGGGCCTCGGCGCGGAGGTGGGGCTCGTCACCGACGGACGCTTCAGCGGCGCGACCAAGGGCTACAGCGTCGGCCACGTATCGCCGGAGGCGTTCGTCGGCGGGCCGATCGCGCTCGTCCGCGAGGGCGACGAGATCGTGATCGACGCGGCCAACCGCCGGCTCGAACTCGTCGTGGACGAGGCCGAGCTCGAGCGCCGGCGCTCCGACTGGAACGCGCCGGCGCCCCGCTACGAGAGCGGGGCGCTGGCGAAGTACGCGCGACAGGTGGGCTCGGCCTCCAGGGGCGCCGTCACCTGGTGATCGCGGGCCCGGCCGTCAGGCCGCGGCCCTCAGCTGGTGGGACTCCTCCACGACCGTGGTGGCTCCCCTCGCGGTCGCCATCCGGTTGAGGGCGATCGCACCGAGCATCAGCGCGAAGTCACGCGCGGCGATGTCGTAGTAGCGCGGCGGGTCCAGGGTGAGCAGGTTCACGACGATCCCCGCCAGCCACGCGGCGACGAGGAGGCTCCCCCACTTCGGCGAGATCAGCACCACGAGCCCGGCGACGATCTCGATCGCGCCCACCACGTACATGAACTCCTGGGCGTTCCCCGGCATGAGGTCGTTCACCCAGGGGGCCAGGTACTTCGGCCAGTCGACCAGGAGGTTGAAGAACTTGTCGAGCCCCGACAGGATCGGCACGATCACGAACGTGATCCGCATGATCATGTAGCCCTGGAACGCGGGGTCTCGAAGCGTGCTGCGCGGGGCCGTCGTTGTCGCGGCCATGGGCATCACCTCTCGAGCGCCTGCTACCCGGCCCCTTCGAGCTTCAAACGCCCAGGTCACGGCCCTGCCCGCGGGTATCGAACCCGGACCGAGCGGGTACCGGCTCCCCGTGACGAGGACCGACCTGCCCCCGATCGCCGACTACGGCCTGATCGGGGACACGCGAACGGCCGCGCTGGTCTCCTCCGGCGGCTCGATCGACTGGATGTGCTTCCCGCGGTTCGACTCCCCCCCGGTGTTCGGCAGGCTGGTCGGGGGGGAACGGGCGGGGCGGTTCGCCGTCTCGTTGGACGAGGTGCGCCGGATGCACCGTCGGTACCTCGACGGGTCGGTCACCCTGGAGACGACCTGGGTCACCTCGGGCGGCGAGGCGCGGCTCCTGGACGGGATGGTCGCCGACACGAGCCGGGCCCTCCTGCCGCAGGCGCTGGTCGTGCGCGCACTGACCTGTACCGGCGGACAGGTCCGCGGGTCCTTGGACTTCGCGCCGGCGGCGGCATGGGGCGCGGAGCCGTATCGGGTCGATCGGCGGGACGGGCGCCTCGTCTGCCTCCACCGGCGGACCGCCCTCACGCTCTCGACGTCGGCCGGCCTCCCGGTGGAACCCGGGCGGCCGACCCCGTTCGAGCTCGGGGCCGGCGAGACCCTGATCGTCGCCCTGGGGCTCGACCACCGCGCGCCGGCGGTCCTCGTCGAGCCCGAGGCCGCCCTTCGCGCGCTCGGGGACACGGACGAGTGGTGGCGCGGCTGGGCCGGGCGACTCCGCTCGGTCGCGCCGGAGACCGACGCGGCCGTCCGCCGCAGCCTGCTCACCCTGCGCCTCCTCACGTACGCGCCCTCGGGGGCGCCGGTGGCCGCGCCCACGACGTCGCTCCCCGAGATCGGAGGCGGGCAGGCGAACTGGGACTACCGGTTCGCCTGGATCCGGGACGCGAGCATGCAGGTCGCGGCGTTCCTGAAGGCCGGCTCGTTCGACGAACCGCGGGCGTTCCTGTGGTGGATGCTCCACGCGAGCCGGCGCAGCAGCCCGGAGCTCCGCGTCCTGTACGACGTCATGGGCGGCGAGGACCTGCGCGAACGGGAGCACTGGGACCTCCCCGGCTATCGAGGCGCACGGCCCGTCAGGGTCGGCAACGCGGCGGCGGAGCAGTTCCAGCTCGACGTCTACGGCTGGATGATCGATGCGGGGTGGGGGCATCTCCGCGAGACCGGGGACCTGTACCGCGAGACCTGGAGGGAGCTGGCCGGGCACGCCGACGTGCTGGCCGAGCGTTGGCAGGACCCCGACAACGGGATCTGGGAGCTGCGGGGCGGCCGCCGTCACTTCGTCCATTCCAAGGCGATGGCGTGGATCGGCCTGGACCGGGCGTTGCGCATCGGCGAGGAGCTGGGCCTGCCCGATCATCGCCGCCGCCGATGGTTGGAATCCCGGGACGCCGTCGCGGACGCCGTTCGGCGGCTCGGGTTCGACGAGGACGTCGGCTCCTACACCCAGTCGTTCGGATCGCCCGATCTGGATGCGGCCGTGCTCGCCCTGCCGATCGCCGGCATCGAACCGCCGGACTCGCCCAGGCTCGCGAGCACGATCGACGCGATCGCGCGCCGGCTCGACGCGGGCTATCCGCTCCTGTATCGCTTCGGCCCGACGGCCGAGGGCGCGTTCCTTCCGTGCTCGTTCTGGTGGAGCCGCGCGCTGGTCGAGACCGGCAGGGTCGACGAGGGCCGCGACGTGTTCGAGGCGACGTGCGGGCTCGCCAACGATCTCGGCCTGTTCGCCGAGGAGATGGATCCGGGGACCCGCGAACAGACCGGGAACTTCCCGCAGGCCTTCACGCATGCCGCGCTCGTGGAGGCGGCCGCGGCGCTCGGCCGCGCCGAGGCCGTCAGGGAGTCAGGAACGTCCCGAGGATCACGCCGAACGTGACGTGCGCGAGCAGCGTCACGATCGGGGTCTCGCGACCGTAGTTCAGGGCCAGCAGGCCCGGCGGCTCGAGCACCGCATGCAGCTCCGGCCCCGAGCGGTCCGTCGCCATCCTCGGATGCACGCCGGAGGCCAGCGGGACGAGCACGACGAGGGCGGCCATCCCGTGCCACAGTCCGAAGAGTCCACCGATCCACCACTCGGCCCGACCCAGGAGCGAGAAGGCCGCCGCGTATCCCAGCGCGAAGATCTGTCCGTTCACGACGTGGACGAGGAACCCGACGAACCGTGCGCGGTCCGGCCGCTCGGTGAACATCGTCCCGAGCATCAGGGGGATGTCCATGCGCGAAAGCCCGGCGAGCTGAGCGCCGACCATGATCGCGGTGAGCGTGACGGTCGCCGCGATCCCGTACACGGCCCAGCCGCCCCAGTCCACGGCCCTACCGACCCCTCGCCGAGGCCCCGATGGCGAGGGCCGCAAGTGCGGCGGCCGCCGCCGCGGCCGGCCGATGCTTCGACAGCCAGGCCTGCGCCGAGCGCGCGTGGGCGCGGTCCGTGAAGGGACCGCGCGCGCCGGCATCGCGTTCCACCGGCGCGTACAGGTTGTCGGGCCGCGTCCGATCGCGCGACTCGCGCGTCTGCTGGGATCGATAGCCGGTCCGTGCCAGGTACCGGTCGAGCAGGCCGGGCGCGATCGCGTTCGAGACGATCGTTCCGACCGTCGACGGGCCGACCCACATCGACCGGCGCGGATGGTCGAGGACCCAGGCGATCGCGTCGGCCGCGACCTCCGGCTGGTAGATGGGCGGCACCGGCTGCGCCTCGCGGTCCAGCAGGGACCGCACCCAGCGGAACTGCGGCGTGTTCACCGCCGGCAGGTGCACCTCGCAGATCCGCACGTTGCTGCCGTCATGGCGGAGCTCGGTCCGCAGCGACGCGTCGAGACCTCGGATCGCGTGCTTGGCGGCGCAGTAGGCCGACTGCAGGGGGATGCCGCGGAAGGCCAGCGCCGAGCCGACCTGGACGATCACGCCGCGGTCGCGGGGGCGCATGCGATCGAGGGCCGCGCGGGTGCCGTGCACGTACCCGAGGTAGGTGACCTCGGTGACCCGCCGGACGTCCTCGAGGGGGATCTGCGCGAACGGCCCGAACACCGAGGTCATCGCGTTGTTCACCCACGCGTCGATCGGCCCGAGCTCGCGTTCGATCGCCTCCGCGGCGGCGTCGACGGCCGTGGCATCCGCGACGTCGGTCGAGACCGCGTACGCACGAGCTCCCGCCGTCTCCACGTCCGACGCGGCCGCGTCCAGCCCCTTCTGTCCCCGGGCCAGGAGTCCGACCGACCAGCCGCGTCGCGCGAGCGCCCGCGCGGTGGCCCGGCCGACGCCCGCGGACGCGCCGGTGATGACGGCAACGGACGGCCTCGTCGTGGATCCTGGAACGGGTGCCTCACGAAGGGGCATGACCAACCGATACCCCGACCCCCGTCACATGATTCACGGCCCTCGGCCGCGGTCAGACAGCGAACGACACCGAGTTCGATCTCGTCTTCAGGATCCTGACGGGCCGATCCTCCGCGAAGATCGGGGTCGATCGGGTGGAGCCGTCGGGCTTCGCCCGGTTGCGCGCATGACGGGATAGGAAGACACTCATGCTGTCCCGTTCGTCCGAACGGGCCGCTAGGTTTGCGCGACTCGGAGGGTGTGTGGAGGGACCGCTTCTCGCAGAGCGGCACCTGCTGAACTCGCACGCCTCGACACCCCACGGACCGGTGGCCGTTGGATAAGCGCGAGTTCGAGGCCGAAGGAGATCGGCTCGTTGCCTCGGCCAACGCGCAGGGGTTGCCTCTTCGGCTCCTCGGTGCGCTCGCGTTCGCCAAGAGGTGTCCGCGGCATGCCCATCTGCAAGAAACGCTCAACCGTATGTACACGGACATCGATTTCGCGGCGTACGGCAAGCATGTGAAGCGCGTCCGCGCGCTGCTTGCGGGCGAGGGATTCGTCGAGGACGGGTTCACCTACGTCGAGTCCGCGGGGTCGCGGATGGTCCTGAACCACCCGGGGACCGGCCTGCACCTGGACGTGTTCCTGGACAAGCTGGAGTTCTGCCACACGATCCCATGGAAGGGACGCCTGGAGGGGCACGAGGCGACGATCCCGCTGGCGGAGATGCTGATGCAGAAGATGCAGATCGTGCAGATCAACGAGAAGGACATCATCGACACGATCATGTTGTTGCTGGAGCATCCGCTCGGTGATGAGGACGGCGACGTGATCAACATCGGGCTGGTCGCCGGCGTGTGTGCCAAGGACTGGGGATGGTGGCGGACGCTCACGATGAACCTGCGCAAGGTGGAACAGATGGCGGCCTCGTACCAGGAACTGGGGGATGGCGAGAAGCGGCGCGTAGCGGAGCAGGTCGGTGCCGCCACGTCTCGGATCGACGCGGAACCCAAGTCTATGGGGTGGCGGATGCGGGCCAAGATCGGCGATCGGAAGAAGTGGTACCGCGACGTGGACGAACTGGCCGAACACGTCCAGGAGCTGTAACCGATGCCCTTCTGGAAGAAGGGGACGACGGGAGGCGAGCCGACACGCATCTTCTACGCGTGCGACATCCACGGCTCGGAACCGACCTATCGGAAGTTCCTGAACGCCGCGAAGTTCTACGAGGTCGACGCGCTCGTGTTCGGAGGCGACCTGATGGGGAAGCTGCTGATCCCCATCGTTCGCGACGCCGGGGGCGGCTATCGAGCGAGGCTCCAGGGCAAGGAGCACCGCATCCGCAGCGAGGAGGAGTTGAAACGATTCAAGCAAACGCTGCAGACCCTCGGCTTCTATTGGCAGGAGATGGATCCGGACGAGTACCGCTCGTACGAAGGGAACCAGGCTCGGATCGACGAGCTCTTCGATGTCCTGGCCAAGCAGCGGCTCGCCGAGTGGGTCGCGCTGGCCGAGGAGCGCCTGGCCGGGACGAGCGTCCGCGCGTACCTCTGCGGGGGGAACGACGACACCGACGTGGTGCTCAGCGCGCTCGAGGAGGTGCCCCAGGACCGGGTCGTGAGCGCGGAGAATCGCGCCGTGCCCCTGGACGACGAGCACGTCGTGGTGACCGTCGGCTACTCAACACCCACGCCATGGGAGACGCCCAGGGAGCGAACGGACCCCGAGATCGCCGAGGTGATCGAGAAGGTCATGGCCGAGGTGCCCGACCCCTCGAGGGCGATCTTCAACTTCCACTGCCCACCCCTTGACTCGAGCCTGGACACGTGCATGAAACTCGACGCGTCGGTCTGGCCGCCGACGCCGGTGTTGGTGAACAAGCAGCCCGTGTACTACGGCGCCGGATCCCAGGCGGTCACCGAAGCTCTCGAACGATTCCAACCGACCGTGGGGCTCCACGGCCATATCCACGAGTCTCGAGGGATGGCGCGGTTCGGCAGGACCCCCGCGTACAACCCGGGAAGCGAGTACGGAGAGGGGGTGCTGCGCGGCTTGATCGTTGCGATCAGGGACGGGGAAGTCCTCGGCCACCAGTTCACTTCCGGCTAGCCCGCGGCGGAGGAAGGAGGGGAGATGGCGGAAGCCGTAGCACCGCAGGTCTTCACGCGGCGAGCATCCGGCCTGGTACGCGTGATGTCGCCGTACTCGGCGTTCATCTACAACATCCTCACGATGGGGGTGATCTTCCCCTGGACCTACATCTGGGCGCCCACCGCGTTCCAGGGTTCCAGCCTCGTCCTCGGGATCGTCTTCGCGTTCGTCTTCGAGCTGCCGATCGCGCTTGCCTACGTGTGGCTGGCCACCGCCCTGCCGCGCTCGGGCGGCGACTACGTGTTCCAGAGCCGCGTCTTCGGCGGTGGCTTCGGGTTCACGGTCGTGTTCGCGTTCTTCGTGGTGTGGATCCTGCAGTGGGTGGCGCTGTCGGGATGGCTGCTCGCCTCGCTGGGCATCGCGCCCACGTTCCTCGGGCTCGGGGCCACCACGGACATCGGGTTCTTCACCGACATCGGCACCTGGGCGGCATCGGCGAACGGCATCATCATCATCAGCGTCGCGAACGCGCTGATCGCGCTGGTGCTCCTCGTGACGGGGTTCAGGAACTACGTCCGATTCCAGTACGTGATGTGGTACGCGATCCTCCTGTCGTTCGGCGTGGTCCTGCTCCTCTTCCTCACGACGAATCCGACCGAGGCGCAGGCGAGTCTGAACACCTTCGCCGGCAACGTCGACGGCGTGAGCAATTTCTACGGCACGGCCGTGGCCGGAGCCAAGGACCTGGGCGTGAGCTTCGCGCCGCCGTTCTGGCTTTGGGGGACGCTCCTGGTTGCGCCGATCGCCTGGACGAGCCTGCAGTGGGCCACGTACTCGGTCGAGCAGGGAGGAGAGATCAAGAACGCCCATGTCTTCCGCAACCAGGCGTTCATCATGGTCGGCTCTCTGGTGGCCACCGCCGGCTTGCTGATCCTGCTGGCGCTCGCGATGCAGAAGGGCATCGGTCAGGAGGGCATCCTCGTCGCCTCGTCCGGCTACTACCTGGGCAACGGGGCCGCGACGATCGGCGGCGGGTACATGTTCCCGAACCTCATCGCGATGGGACTCACGGCGAGTCCGATCATCGTCGCGATCATCGGGGTGGGGTTCATCCTGAATTCGTTCCAGATCGTCTGCAACTGCTACATCGGGACGACGCGCATCATGGTGGCGCAGGGCCTGGACGGCCTGCTGCCCGACTGGTTCGCCAGGGTCAACGCGAGATTCAAGACGCCCGTGAACGCGCACATCGCGTACTTCCTGGCCGCCCTGCCCGTGATCTGGGGATTCAACAAGGTTGCGTCCTGGACGAGATGGACCCTCGGGGTCACCTTCGCCAACGGGGCCGTGATGGTGATCTCGGCCTTAGCCGCAGCCTTGCTCCCGTATCGGGCGAAGAAGCTCTACGAAGCATCACCCGGAGCGAAGTACAGGCTCGGGGGCGGGATCCCGACGGTCACGGTGATCGGCCTGCTCGGGTTCCTGCTCGGCGGGTTCATGGTCGCCGCGTTCATCTTCGTCCCCGAGCTCGGACTCGCCTATTCAAGCGACGCGTTGCCGTGGGCGATCGTGCTCGGGACCGCAGCGTTCGGGCTCATCGTGTACTTCGTGATGAGGTCGGTCAGAGCGAGCAAGGGCGTGAAGGTCTCGTACGCCTTCGCGGAGATCCCACCGGAATAGCGCGTTCGATCGACGATCGTGGGGCGGGGCTCGACCCGCCCCACGATCCTGCGGAGGAGCCATGACCGACCGCGCCCGAGCCGTCGTGATCGGTGGAGGCGTCACGGGTTGCAGCATCGCTTACCACCTTGCACTGGCGGGCTGGAGCGACGTGCTGTTGCTCGACAAGGGTGAGCTGACGAGCGGGTCGACCGGGCACGCGGCCGGCCTGGTGACCTCGTTCAACCCTTCGCCCACGATGATGCGGTTCCGTCGATACTCGATCGAGCTGTATCGGGAGCTGGGCGTCTTCGACACCGTGGGCAGCCTGCGGTTCGCCTCCACCTCGGAACAGCTCAAGGAACTCCAGCGAGGTGTCTCACGGGCCCACGGCATCGGCCTGGACGCCCAGCTCATCTCTGCCGCAGAGGCGATGGCCCTCATGCCGGCGGCGAGCCCGAAGTCCCTGTTCGGGGCGGTATGGATGCCCGGTGACGGTTTCCTCGACCCTCACGGGGCCACGCATGCCCTGGCCGCGGCGGCTCGCGGGCTCGGGGCTCGGATCCGGACCGACTCGCGGGTCACGGGCATCGAGCTCGGTCGGTCCGGCGAGATCCAGGCGGTCATCACCGATGCCGACTCGATCGAGTGCGAGGTGGTGGTCAACGCGGCAGGGATGTGGGCGCCGCGCGTCGCAGCGATGGCCGGGGTGTCCATCCCGTCGACGCCGATCGATCACCAGCACGTCGCCCTGCGCGCGGTTACCGGCAACGAGCTGCCGCGCGACATGCCGTGTTTCCGCGATCCCGACAATCTGGTGTACGGCAAGTCCGAGCACGGCGGGATCCTCTTCGGCGGCTACGAGGGCGACCCGAACGCTCGATGGGTCGACGGTGTGCCATGGGAGCACGGGTCGCGCTCTCTGCCGCCCGACCAGGACCGGTTCGAGCCGCTGATGCGAGGCGCGATCAGGCGGTTCCCCTTCTTGGAGGGGGCCGAGGTCGTGGCACTCGTCTGTCACCCCGACGCGATGACGCCCGACGCCACGCCCCTGGTCGGGCCGATCCCGGGCGTCCACGGCTTCTACGTTGCCGCCGGGCTGTCCCTGAACGGCTTCGGTGGTGCGGGCGGCATCGGACGGGCGATCGCCGAGTCGATCACGGGCGGGGAGACGGAGCTCGATCTCACCTCGTATCGGCCCTGGCGCTTCGGACGCGTCCACCGCGACCCGCTCTTCGCGGCCGAGCAGGCGAAGGAGGCCTACCGGTACTACTACCTGCTCCGATACCCGCTGGATCAGGACGAGTGGGGCCGGCCGAAGCGCGTGTCGGCACTCCACTCGCGGCTGCAGGAGCTGGGGTGCGTCTTCGGCGTGAAGAACGGCTGGGAGCGACCCGATTACTTCCGACCCGGTCGGCCCTGGCGCAGGGCAGGCGCCGATCAGCGGACCTTTGGCTGGTCCCGGCCGCCGTGGTTCGATCGGCTCCGTGAGGAGCACGACGCGTTCCGGGAGCGGGTGGGGCTCATCGACCTGTCTTCGTTCGGCAAGATCGAGGTGGCCGGCGAGGGGGCCTTGGCCCTCCTGGAACGCGTCTGCGATAACCGGATCGACCGTCCCGTCGGCAGCATCGTCTACACCCAGTTCTTGGACGAGCGCGGCGGGATGGTCGCGGACGTCACGGTGACGAGGCTGTCCGACGATCGATTCCGCGTGACCACCGGCTCGGCCGCCGTGGACGCCGACCTGGGTTGGCTGCGCATGCATGAACGGCCCGAGGAGGGGCCCGTCGACCTGCGGGATGCGAGCGAGGATCTCGCGGTGCTCGGCCTGTGGGGCCCGCTCGCGCGTGACGTCCTGGCGAGTGCCACGGAGAGTGACGTCTCGAACGAGGGCTTCCCGTACCTGTCGGGGCGACG
>Ga0081455_10006485_pt1 | contig 12545 bp, 10 predicted proteins | sample TabmetS3T2R1_FD_70207 | JGI IMG/M metagenome (GOLD analysis project Ga0081455, IMG submission 70207) | Tabebuia heterophylla rhizosphere microbial communities from the University of Puerto Rico - S3T2R1 | ecosystem: Host-associated > Plants > Roots > Rhizosphere ... | reverse complement strand
CCGGCCTCCATCATCTGGCGCAGCTCCTTCTTGAGCTCGGAGATCTCGTCGCGTAGCCGGGCCGCGACCTCGAACTGCAGCTCGGCCGCGGCCGCGTGCATCTGCTCGGTCAGCTGGCGCACCAGGTCGGCCAGATCCTGCGACGGGAGACCGGCGAGATCCGCCGCATGCTGACCGGCCTTCGCCGCGCTGGCCTTGCCGAGGTTGGGCACCGGCGCCTTGCCTCGGCTCTGGGCCCGGCCGGATCCGATCAGCGCTTCGGTGTCGGCGTCCTCACGAGCGAGCATGTCGGTGATGTCGCCGATCCGCTTGCGCAGCGGCTGCGGGTCGACCCCCTGCTCGCGGTTGAACGCCTCCTGCTTGGCTCGCCGCCGGTTGGTCTCGTCGATCGCACTCTCCATCGAGGGCGTGACGTCGTCGGCGTACATGATCACCTGACCCGACACGTTGCGGGCGGCCCGTCCGATGGTCTGGATCAGCGACGTGCCGGAGCGCAGGAAGCCCTCCTTGTCGGCGTCGAGGATCGCGACCAGGCTCACCTCGGGCAGGTCGAGGCCCTCCCGCAGCAGGTTGATGCCCACGAGGACGTCGAACTCCCCGAGTCGGAGCTCGCGCAGCAACTCGACGCGGCGCAGCGTGTCGACCTCGCTGTGCAGATAGCGGGTCCGGATGCCGGCCTCGAGCAGATAGTCGGTGAGGTCCTCGGACATCTTCTTGGTCAGCGTGGTGACCAGGACCCGCTCGTCGCGTTCGGTCCGGGCCTTGATCTGGTGGATCAGGTCGTCGATCTGTCCCTTGGTGGGCTTGACCACGACCTCGGGGTCGACCAGGCCGGTCGGCCGGATGATCTGCTCCACGACGCCGTCGACCCGGCTCATCTCGTAGGGACCCGGCGTCGCCGACAGGTAGACCGTCTGGCCGATCCGGTCGGTGAACTCCTCCCATCGCAGCGGCCGGTTGTCCATCGCGCTGGGCAGCCGGAAGCCGTGCTCGACCAGGGTGCGCTTGCGGGACATGTCGCCCTCGAACATGCCGCCGATCTGCGGCACGGTCACGTGCGACTCGTCGATGACCAGCAGGAAGTCGTCGGCGAAGTAGTCGAGCAGACAGTGCGGCGGTTCCCCCGGGTGGCGGCCGTCGATGTGTCGCGAGTAGTTTTCGATGCCCGAGCAGGAGCCGACCTGCCGCATCATCTCGATGTCGTAGGTCGTGCGCATCCGCAGTCGCTGGGCCTCCAGGAGCTTGTTCTGCTTCTCCAGCTCGGCCAGCCGCTCCTCGAGCTCGGCCTCGATCCCGTGGATCGCTCGCTCCATCCGGTCGGCGCCACTCGCGTAGTGAGAGGCCGGCGATATGTAGGTCTCCTTGTCCTCGCGGACGACCTCACCCGTGATCGGATGCAGCGTCATCAGCCGCTCGATCTCGTCGCCGAAGAACTCGACTCGCACCGCGAGCTCCTCGTAGACCGGGAAGATCTCGAGCGTGTCGCCGCGGACCCGGAAGGTGCCGCGGGTGCCGGCCATGTCGTTGCGGTTGTAGTGGATCGCGACCAGCTGCCGCAGCAGCTCATCTCGCTCGATCACCTGGCCGGCCTCGAGATGGAGCATCTGGCGGATGTATTCGTCCGCCGAGCCCAGACCGTAGATCGCCGACACGGTCGCGACCACGATCACGTCGCGTCGACTCACCAGCGACCAGGTCGCCGAGTGCCGCAGTCGCTCGACCTCGTCGTTGATCGACGAGTCCTTCTCGATGTAGGTATCCGTCTGCGGGACGTACGCCTCCGGCTGGTAGTAGTCGTAGTAGGACACGAAGTATTCGACCGCATTGTCCGGGAAGAAGTTTCGGAGTTCGTTTGCGAACTGCGCCGCCAGCGTCTTGTTGGGCTGCATCACCAGGACCGGCCGCTGAACCCGCTCGGCCAGCCAGGCGACCGTCGCGGTCTTGCCGGTGCCCGTCGCGCCGAGCAGCACGCTGTCCTTGTCGCCGCTGTTGACCCGGGCCTCCAGCGCCTCGATCGCCTCGGGCTGGTCACCCGACGGCTCGAAGTCACTGACCATGCGGAACGGCGCCACGGTGCGGGTCAACTCAGAGGCCGGTCTCATGCTGTCGAGCGTACGGGCACGACCCGACAGTCACCGTCGTCGCGGGTATTCCGACGGAACCCGGCTAGCCTCGGGGACTCCACGACCTGCGGAAGAGACCGATGAAGAGCACGATCTGGACCCGATGGACGACGCTGGTGCCGTTGGCCGGTCTCCTTCTCCTGGCCCCGACCTGGGGGCGAGAGCTCGGCGTCGTGATCGAGCTGCTGCTCGCCGTACTGCTCGCGGGCTGCGTACTGGCGTCGGTGCAGCACGCCGAGGGCGTGGCGCTCCGGGTCGGCGAGCCGTTCGGGTCGCTGGTGCTCGCGGTCGCGGTGACCGTGATCGAGGTCGGTCTGATCGTCACCCTGATGGTGTCGGGTGGCTCGGAGACGGACACCCTGGCCCGGGACACGGTCTTCGCGGCGGCGATGATCACCTGCAACGGCATCGTCGGGGTGGCCCTGTTGCTCGGCGCCCTGAAGTTCGGCACGACGCACTTCAACGCCGAGGGCGCCGGCGCCGCACTCGCCACGGTGGCCACCCTGGCGACCACCTGTCTGGTGCTGCCGACGTTCACGACCAGCGCCGAGGGACCGGTCTTCTCCTCCTCCCAGCTGACCTTCGCCGCCATCGCCTCGTTGGTTCTCTACATGACCTTCGTGCTCACCCAGACCGTCCGGCATCGCGACTTCTTCCTGCCGGTCAGCCCGGAGGGCGAGATCCTCGACGAGGACGAGCACGCCACGCCGCCGTCGAACCGTACGGCCTTGAACAGCCTGGCCCTGCTCCTGGTGGCGCTGGTCGCCGTGGTCGGTCTGGCCAAGGTCGAGTCGCATCCGATCGAGTCACTGGTGGCGAGGGCGGGCCTGCCGCACGCGGTGGTCGGCGTCGTCATCGCCTTGATGGTGCTCCTGCCCGAGACCCTCGCGGCGGCGCGGGCCGCGGCGCGCGATCGGATCCAGACCAGCCTCAACCTTGCGTACGGCTCCGCCATGGCCAGCATCGGCCTGACCATTCCGGTGATCGCCGTGGCGTCGATCTGGATCGACACCCCACTCGTACTGGGTCTCGGCGAGACCCAGATCGTCCTGCTCGCGCTCACGGTGGTCGTGAGCGTCCTCACCGTCGTGCCGGGACGTGCGACGCGACTGCAGGCCAGCCTGCATCTGGTGATCCTCGCCGTCTACGTCTTCTTGGCGATGCAGCCCTGACCAGTGGGTTCGAGGCCGTGACCCCACCGGCCCCTAAGGTCGCGGGCTGGAACGGTATGCCCGACCGCCCGCCCGAGGAGCTGAGATGGTCAACCTGAGTGAGGGCCCACCCTTCCCGCATCAGCCCGGCGACGCCTCCGGTCCGGCCGAAGGCCTCGTGGGACTGGCCGGCCAGATCCAAGGCGTGGGCGGCGACCTGACGGCCGCCGCCACACCCGCAGTCTCCGCCGTCGACGGCCAGCTCGCTTCTCCGGTCACCACGGCGCCGGTGCCGCCGGGCCAGGACGTCCAGGCAGTCTCCGACTCCACCCTGTTCGCCGCCGGGGCGCTGTCGCTTTACGAATCGGCCCGCCAGTCGTACAACACGACGATCGACGGGCTCAACCAGGAATGGAGCGACTTCTCGGGCAGCGCCTATGTACCGGGTGGCGCCACGCCGGAGCAGGCCCAGGCCGTCCAAGACTCGATCGATGCGAAACGGGCCGACCTGCGGCGCCGGCAGCAGGCGGCCGAGCGCACCCTCGACGGCGAGGCCGCTGAGGTGGCCGGGCTGCTCCGCGCCGGACCGGCGGCGATGACCGACCCCACCATTGCGGACAAGATCCTCGGCGCCCTCCGGGGTCTGGTGATGCCGTCGACTGCGCTGGGTGTCTTCGGCGTGCCGGCGTTCCTGGCCAATCAGGGTCTGGGCCGCACCGGCAACCTGGCGGCCTGGATGGCCAACGTACGGCTCGGCCGGTTCGCGCCGCGTGGGCCTGACGGGCTCTACATCTCGCCCAGCACCCTGTCGACCTGGCAGCGCATGATCGCCTCGACCAAGAGCACCAACTGGCAGGCGCTGCCTTACCAGAGCGCGTCTCGGGCGGCCTGGCTGAGCGGCCTGAAGTGGACCGGTCGAGTGGCCAAGCCGCTGACGTTCGCGACCTCTGCCGCCGAGCAGGCGATCCGGGACTGGAACGACCCGACCCTGAGCACCGAGGCGAAGGTCGGCCGCTCGGCGTATCGCGGGGCGGTCCAGGGCGGCGCCGCTCTCGCCGGGGCGTGGGCCGGTGCGCAGGCCGGCGCCGCGATCGGATCGTTCGGCGGACCGGTGGGCACGGTGGTCGGTGGAGTGGTCGGCGGCCTCGTGGGCGGTGCGGTGGCATCCGGCGCCGCCGGCTGGGTGGTCGACCACACCGTCGATGCCGTGGGCGACGGAGTCGACTGGGCCGCCGAGCAGACGAGTGCAGCGTGGGACAACGCCACCGACATCGCCGGCGACGCGCTGGACACCGCCGGCGACGTGATCGACGACATCACGCCCTGGTGAGCCAACGCCGTCGCCACGTCATGGAACGTTGGGGCATAGTGTGATCTGTCATGGTCGTCGCGGCGGGGGCTACCTACGGGCCGACGATGCCCCATCTCACCGCCGTCGTGATCGGCGCGGCCCTGCTCCTCCTGTCGATCTGGGCCTGGCGCGGCCGCAGTCGCCGCTCTCGCTGGTGGGTTCGCTCGCCGTTCGGCGGCCAGGTGATGCTGGGTCTGGTCCCCGGCCTCGGCCTGATCATCCTCGGCGTCGCGCTCCTGACCCTGGTCGGACCATGGTTCACCGCGGTGATCGCGCTCCCTGTGCTGTTGGGCGCGGCGCTGGAGCTCGCCGTCATCTTCGCCCGGCTCCCCCACTGGTGGGGTCCGCGCTGGTATCGGAGGCTGTCGGCGGCCGAGCGGCGGGCCGACCAGACCAACGCCTTCGCCGCTGCCGTCGTCGGCCTCACCGAACGGCCCGGGGTGGTCAGCGCCAAGGACGCGGCCGGCCGCTACCGCGACGCCAGGCCGGTGGGATCGTGGCGGGGCGGCTGGGTCTACGACCCCGACACCGAGCAACGTACGCATGGCATGTCCCGCAAGGGCACCGTGGACGGTCGGCTGACCCTCTATCCGAGCGGACTGGTGTTCGCCGCGTCCCGGGCCGAGGACGCCCTGCGCCGCAAGGGCACCGTGGTCGCGATCGACGCCGACGACATCGTCGACGTACGGGTCGTTCCGGCCCGTGCCGGGGCAGACGGGCAGCAACGTACGGGCGTTCTCTATCGCTCTTGGTTCCCGCGGCTCGTCGTGGAGACCGCGGAGATCGCGCATGTCTTCGACGTGGCATGGGGACGGGCCGGCCAGGTGAAGGACCGATGTGGACGCTTCGTACCCGAGCCGAGGTGAGTGACGTGGACTTCGACGACTACCGGCATCCGGGCACCGGCTGCGTGGTTCCGCTGCCGCCCGGCTGGCAACGGCTCGAGGATCCGCCGCCCGGTATCGCGGTGATCGCCCGCGAGCCCGAGGCCCCGGCCGGGTTCCGGGCGAACCTCGTCGTCAACGTCGACGAGCTGCCGGACGGCCTCGGCCTCGACGGCTGGCAGGACGAGAGCGACCGGCTGCTCCGCGAGGAGCTGCCCAGCTACTACCTGCTCGATCGGGAGCAGATCCGGCTGGCCGGCCGCCCGGCCGTACGCCGGCTGGCACACCACGCCGGATCGGACACCGGCCCGGTGACGATGGAGCAATGGGCGATCGCGGTGGGGTCGACGGGATTCACCCTGACCGCGTCGGTCGCCACGCTGGCCTACGACAGCCTGGCCGACGTGTTCGCGGAGATCGCTCGGCAGTTCCGTCCCGGTCCGACGAGCGACGAGGAGGCGGCCAGATGACGATCGCGTTCGACACCCGCACCGGCCGGCTCCGGCTCGACCAGGAGACCTTCGACTGCCTGGTCGCCTGGGCCAGCGGGGCGACGGAGCCGGGCCCGAGACTGACCGAGCTTCGCGATGCGGGCGCGATCCGCAACGGCGCGCCCCACCCGGCCGTCTGGCCCGGCCTGCAGGCCGTGACCGAGCCGGTCTGCCGCCTCCACCTGGCCTCGATCGACGACGACGGGCAGTCGCGGTCCGGGGACGGCTGGATCGCCAGCAATGCGGCCGCGCTCCTGCTCGACGCACCGGACGACATGCGCGAGCTGGTCACGGTGCATCCGACGTTCCTGCCGATGGCGATCGCCCGAGTCGTACGTCTCGGGCCGCACCCTCGACCGGGGTCCGATCCGCTCCACCTGCCGCGCGTCGTCTACGACGGACTGTTCGCTCCTGACCAGGGGGTGCGTCGCCGCGCCGCCGAGCAGCTGTCTGCCGGAGACGCCGGCGATCCACCGCTGGGAGACGTCGTCGAGCAGCTGGTGACGGGACCGTGGCGGCTGTGGGCCGTGACGCTGACCTGGACGACGCCGCAGGGCGAGCCGGCGGCCCAGGCGATACAGGTCGTCGCCACCGACGCCGGACTGTGCCTGGTCGACACCGGCGGCCAGGACGCCACGATGTGGCCGACCACGGCCACCAGGGTGTGGCGGCGACTCACGCTGCTGCTCCCGGACGAGGTGCGTGCGCCATGAGGTTCCGACGCCGTCGCGACGACGCCACGAGCGAGCCGTCGCCCGAGCCGATCCCCGATCCCGGGCCGGTGCCGGCGGGCTGGGAGCAGCTCGAGTGGGAGCTCACCGAGCGGGCCGGACGGACGGCCAGCGATCCGACGGCCGCGGTCGTGCTCGTCGTTGAGGGCACCGCCCACTACGTCCAGTGGCTCGGCATGCCCGATGAGGCGCTCTATCTCGAGGCGTCGTCGACCTTCGCGGCATCGCAACAGGAGCGGCTGGTCGCGTTGGGGTGGCAGCCGCCGCGTCCGAAGGGCCCGGCCAACACCCCGAACTGGAATCAATACCGGGTCGCGCCGATCGACCCGGGCGAGGCCGCCCGGACGACGGTGCACACGCTGGCCGACGTCTACGGAGCGACCCCGGCCGGCATCCAGATCGACGTCGTGGCGTAGCGGTCAGTCGCCGGCGTGCCCGGCAAGATAGGCGCCGACCAGGCCACCGAGCGAGTCGAGGTGGTAGCCGCCTTCCTGGACGATCACACTCGGGACCTGGAAACCGCCGAGCAGCCGGCCGGCCTCGCGGTACCCCTGCTCCGTGACGAGCAGCGGGCTCTCCGGGTCGTCCGCGGCGGCGTCCACCCCGAGCGACACGACGAGAGCGTCGACGCCGTGGAACTCGATCCACTCGCGTAGCGCGGTCACTGCTTCGAGCCAGCCGGAGTCGCCCGTTCCCGGCGCGAGCGGGAGGTTGCGCGTACGGCCCGCGCCGTCGCCGGCGCCGTGCTCGTCGGCGAATCCGACGAAGTGCGGGAACCACCCGGCGCCCGGATGGACGTGGACCGAGCCGTAGAGCACGTCGGCGCGCTCGTAGAAGATCGCGGCCGTGCCGTTGCCGTGATGGGCGTCGAGATCCACGACCGCCACCCGCCGATGCCCGGCGGCCCGCAGCCCCTCGGCGGCGACGGCGGCGTTGTTGAGGTAGCAGGATCCGCCGTAGGCCGACCGGGTGACGTGATGCCCGGGCGGCCGGCACAGGGCGTACGCCGCGCGATCGGCACCGGACGCGACGAGATCGACGGCGGTCAGAGCGCAGTCGATCGCCGCGCGGGCGGCCTCGAACGTGCCGGGCCCAAGGACGGTCATCGTGTCGTAGGCGTACGTACCCGCGCGGGCGTGGATCGCGTGGGCCCGATGCGGTGGCAGCGGACCGAGCATCTGGGCGGTCGGGAAGACGTACGGCACCACCCGGTCCTGTCCCGGATCGTCGAGGAATCCGGCCTCGATCCACTGCGAGTAGACGGTGCGCAGGTGCTCGACCAGCGACGCGTCGTGCACGGTCAGCAGCAGACTGTCGTCGTGCGGGCGGGCCGAGTGCACCGGATGCCCGGACTCGACCAGGGCGTCCTTGATGAGCTCGACCCGCTCCGGCACCTCGGTGCCGGGCGTTCGGACGCCGATCCAGATCTCGGCGCCGGGCACATGCCGCAGGGTCTCTGGCGACCACACCACCGGAATGCTCGACATCTGGGCATCGTGCCACCGGTACGGCAGGATGCCCACATGCCACGCGCTACTGACTTGCGAATCAGGATCGGTCCACTTCCGGCCGGTCCCACGAACTCAGTACTCGACGTTCCCGGAGTCGGTCTCGGCCACGCGACGGTGTGGCGGGACGAGCCGGATCCACCCGAGGGCCGCGGTGTCGCCCGCACCGGCGTCACGGTCCTGGTCGTCGCTGAGGATGCGTTCGACAGAGCGGTTCCGGCCGGCGGCGCGGTGCTCAACGGCGCGGGCGAGCTCACCGGCTTCATCACCGCGTCCGAGTGGGGCTGTCTGGAGACGCCGATCTTCCTGACGTCGACGCTGCAGCTCGGCCGGGTCTACGACGCGGCCTGTGAGGGACTGCTCGAGCGGGAGCCGCGGGTCGCCGAGGACTTCGTGATCCCCATCGTCGGCGAGTGTGACGACTCGTACCTCAACGACGCCCGTCGGATGCAGATCGTACGGAAGGACGTCGACAACGCGTGGGACGAGGCGCTGGCGTCACGCGGCACGACCGAGCCGCCGGCCGAGGGCAGCGTCGGCGCCGGCACCGGGATGAGCTGTCTCGGCTTCAAGGGCGGCATCGGTACGGCCTCCCGCGTGACACCGGAGGGGCACACAGTCGCCGTGCTCCTGCAGACGAACTTCGGCGAGCGCGATCGCCTCACGGTGAACGGCGTGCCGGTGGGACGGCTGCTCGGATCGGACGAGGCGCCAGATCGGGCGCCGGCCGGATCGTGCATCGGCATCGTAGTGACCGACGCCGCCGTCGACGGGGCCGGCTGTGCCCGGTTGGCCCGCCGGATCGGACTCGGCCTCGCCCGCGCCGGGTCGGTGGGGTACAACGGCAGCGGCGAGATCTTCCTGGCGGCGGCGACCGGAGCGCGGATGAGCCGCGGCGGTGAGTGGGCCACCCCGCCGACGGTCTCGGGCCGAGGGCTCGATTCGATGTTCGAGGCGGTCGTCGACGCCGCCGAGGAGGCGGTGCTCAACTCGATGCTGTCGTCGCCCACCGTCGTGGGCCGCGGCGGCAACCGGATGGAAGGGCTCCCCGCCGACGAGGTGACGCGACTGCTCCGGGAGCACGGCCGATGAGCCCGCGCGAGATCCGCATCCCGATGGACGACGGCGTCGAGCTCGCGGCGACGCTCTATCTGCCGCCCGAGTCGATCGGGCCGCAGCCGTGCCTGCTGGAGGCGCTGCCGTACCGCAAGGACGACCTGACCAGCGGCTACTCCGACGAATACGTTCGGCTGCGTGACGAGTTCGGCTACGCGGTGTGCCGGCTCGACCTGCGCGGGACCGGCTCGTCCGGCGGCGACGCGACCGACGAGTACCCGGCCCGGGAGCAGACCGACCTGTGCACGGTGATCGCCTGGCTCGCCGAGCAGGACTGGTGTGACGGCGCGGTCGGCATGTGGGGCACGTCCTACTCCGGGTTCAACTCGCTGCAACTCGCCTGCGAGCGACCGCCCGCGCTCAAGGCGATCGTCGCGATCTACGCCACGGACGACCGCTGGACCGACGACGTCCACTGGCGTGGCGGCGCGCTCCGGGTCATCGACCAGGTCGACTACTGCCACTACATGACGCCGATGAACGCGCTTCCGCCGGTGCCTGCCGTCTGGGGTCCGGACTGGCGGGACGAGTGGCGCCGGCGGGTCGAGACGTTCGAACCGTGGCTGCTGACCTGGCTCGCCGAGCGTACGGACGGGCCGTACTGGCGGCACGGGTCAGTGGCGCCGGCGTACGACCGCATCGAGTGTCCGGTGATGATCGTCGCGGGCTGGGCCGACGGCTACCGCAACAACTCGTTCCGGACCATCGAGGAGTTCAAGCGCCACGGTGTGCCGCATCGGCTGCTGGCCGGCCCCTGGGCCCACGTGTCGCCGGAGACCGGATGGCCGGGGCCCCGGATCGACCTGGTGCCCGAGATGGTCGCGTGGTGGGACCGCTGGCTGCGGGGCCGTGCGGTCGACGTCGGCGACGGTCTCGAGTCCCCGGCCGTGACCGCCTTCGTCCGCGGCTCGACCCGGCCCGAGCCGGACCTCGACACCTACGACGGTCGCTGGATCCGCGAGGAGTGGCCGTGTCCGCGGGTGCAGTCGCGGGAGCTGCCGTTGGAGTCGCGCGAGCCGTACGTCGTGCGGGCCGACACCGGCACCGCCGCCTGGATCGACTGTGCGGGTCATCTCCCGTGGGGCCAGAGCAGCGACCAGCGTTTCGACGACGCCGCCTCCCTGACGTGGGAGTGGGACCCCGAGGAGTTGACGCTCCTGGGACAGCCCGAGCTGCGACTGCGGATCAGTGCCGATCGGCCGGCGGCGTACGTGTCGGCGAAGTTGTGCGATGTCTTCAGCGACGGTACGTCGGCGCTGGTGAGCCGCGGGTCCCTGAACCTCGCCTTCCGGGAGTCGGCGACGACGCCGACCGCTATGGAGCCCGGCCGGGTCTATGACGTGACCGTGCCGCTCGACGCCTGCGCGTACGCCTTCGCGCCGGGCCAGCGGATGCGCCTGTCGATCGCGGGCGCGGACTGGCCCAACACCGCCGCGCCGCCCGAGCCGGTGACGCTGACGATCCACGACGGCTCTCTGGTGCTGCCTCAGTGGTCCGGCGACTCGCCGTACCCCGAGCCTGAGCTGATCCCGGGCAGCGAGTCGACCGACGAGTCTGCCGGCGTGGTATGGCGGGTCGAACGGGACATCCTTCGGCGCGAGACCGCCTGCTCCGTCGACCACGGCTCGACCTACGACGTGCCGCATCACGGCGAGGCCACCGAGCACTACCGCGGCCGGGTCGCGGTCGACACCCGCAGCTTCGCGCAGCGCGCTGAGGGCAACGTGTGGTTTCGGATCGTGTGGCCCGAGGCGACCGTGGAGACCCGAGGGCGTCTCGACCTCCGCATCGGCGAGTCCGACTACGAGGTGCGGATCGACCTCGAGGCGGTGGAGCTCTCGGACTCCGACGGCGAGCGCATGATCGGCCGCCGACAGTGGCACCGTACGCTCCCCCGCTGATCAGTCAGAGCCCGAGGCGGATCCCCACTGTACGAGCTCGGCCCGGAGCGACTCGGGCCGGAGATCGAGCTGCTGGATCTCGCCGAGTGACACCCACATCGGGGTGTAGCTGTTCGCGGCCGAATCGACCCTCGCCTCCGGGCCGCTGGCCAGCCGCAACTTGGCCCGGCCGGCTGTGACCAGGTAGTAGTGCTCGGTGCTGCCGCAGTTGTCGAGCGTGGCCAGCAGGCGGATGACACGTCCGTCGAGGCCGGTTTCTTCGCGAAGCTCCCGCAGGCAGGCCTGGTCGGCGGTCTCACCCGGCTCGATGCCGCCGCCGGGCAGCGTGTAGTACGTCGTGTCGTTCCTGATCCGTCGCATGAGCACGACGGCACCATCGTCGATGACGACTGCGACGGCCCGGGTGCGCATGCAGGGATCCTGCCAGCCTCTGGAGGATCGTCGCTATTGGAGTCGGTCGCCGGGATCGGGTGGCGACATTCTGAAGTTGGGTATCCCGAGTTCGACGCGTTCAGTGCATCAGTCTGCCTTGAATGGATCCTGGATGGCTCACCGCGATCGTTGCCTTCGTCGTAGGTATTTACACGATCCGCAATGTGCACGTAGCAAGGCGCGCGTACATTTACCGATTCCGCTGGACTCCGAGGGCAACGCACTGACGCAAGGACGCCGACAGAGGTGTCCAGCCCGCGGCCACGGTTCCATAGCATCTGGGCACGGACGTCCAGCACCGTTGGTGGGATCAAGAAAAGGCTCGGCCGTACCACGAGACTCGAACAGCCTCAGGACGCGATCCGCCATCCTCGCAAGAACCAAACGACAGCTGCAGAACATGTACATGCGGCGGTCCGACCAGCGTCGCCAGCCGATACGGGACGGTTCGCCGATCCGCGCTCGTGGTTCCGTCGCTAGCCTGCGTGGGCTTGTCGGTGGTGGCGTCCGGTGTGTTCGACCGGCAGTGGGGTGTGGTGGAGTTCGACGACGGTGCGGTCGGGCCGGTGGTGTTGTCGCGGGGGCGGGCTTTTGCCGGTGTTGCCATGACCGAGGATGGGTGGCGGCCGCGACCGGTAGGCGTGGCCGGTGGGTGTGGTCCAGCAGACTGCGTCGCCGGCGTCGCCGTTGGTGGCGGTGGCGGTCCAGCCGGGGAGGTCGCGGAGGGTGTGGTCGGTTTTTCCGAGGCCTTGGGCGTTGGCGGCGATGGTGGGGCCGCCGTCGGCGTAGCGGTCGATGTGGTCGATCTGGTAGATCGGGGTGTTGGAGTACGGGCGGCGGCTGGTGCCGTCGCGGTA
>Ga0081455_10006484_pt1 | contig 12546 bp, 9 predicted proteins | sample TabmetS3T2R1_FD_70207 | JGI IMG/M metagenome (GOLD analysis project Ga0081455, IMG submission 70207) | Tabebuia heterophylla rhizosphere microbial communities from the University of Puerto Rico - S3T2R1 | ecosystem: Host-associated > Plants > Roots > Rhizosphere ... | reverse complement strand
CGGTCTCGCACTCTTCCCGGAAGGTCGTCTCGATGATGCCGGCGCGGCCGCCGCCGATCGCCGAGCCGTAGCTGATGGTGAGATCGTGCGCATTGCCGGAGACGTCGCGGTGCACTGCCATGAGAACAGGTACGCCGGCGCCGCGCTGGTACTCGGCACGCACGGTGTGACCCGGCCCCTTGGGCGCGATCATCATCACGTCGAGATCGGCGCGCGGCTCGATCAGGTTGAAGTGCACGTTGAGGCCGTGCGCGAACATCAGGGCCGCGCCCTTCTTCATGTTCGGATGCAGATGGTTATGGTAGATGTCGGCCTGCAGCTCGTCGGGCGTGAGCATCATCATGACGTCGGCCCATTTGGCGGCTTCCGCCACCTCCATGACCTTGAGCTTCTCGCCCTCGGCCTTGGCCACGCCCTGGGAGCCCTTGCGCAGCGCGACCGCCACGTCCTTGACGCCGGAATCGCGCAGGTTGAGGGCGTGGGCATGGCCTTGGCTGCCATAGCCGATGACGACGACCTTCTTGCCCTTGATCAGGTTCAGGTCGGCGTCGCGATCGTAATAAACGCGCATGGTGGTCCCCGGTTTTCGTTGTGTTGAAGGCTGCCCCGCAGAAACGGCAACTGGCAGCGAAAATCAAGCGGCATGGAGCCGCCTACATCCCCTCCGGCCCGCGCTGGATCGCCGCCACGCCGGTGCGCGAGACCTCGACCAGGCCGAGCGGCAGCATCAGCGCGATGAAGCTCTCGATCTTGTCGGAGGCACCGGTGATCTCGAATACGAAGCTCTCGGTGCCGGCGTCGATGACGCGGGCGCGGAACGCATCCGCAAGACGCAACGCCTCGACGCGATTGTCGCCCTTGCCGCGCACCTTGACCATGGCGAGCTCGCGCTGGATCGACGGCCCTCCGACCGTCATGTCGACCACGCGGTGCACGGGAACGAGGCGATCGAGCTGGTTCTTGATCTGCTCGAGCACCATCGGCGTGCCGCGGGTCACGACAGTGATGCGCGAGAGATGCTTCTCGTGCTCGGTCTCCGACACCGTGAGCGAGTCGATATTGTAGCCACGGCCAGAAAACAGCCCGATCACACGCGCGAGCACACCCGGCTCGTTGTCGACGATGACCGCAAGCGTGCGCGTTTCGATTTTTTCTTTCACCGGCGCGGCCGGGTAGTGAGTGGTGGTCGTCATGGTCCTTGCTCGGCGGCTCACTTGAGAAAGTCGCGGCGGCGCTGCGGCTGCACCTCGGCGCGCGCGTCCGCCATGAAGGCCCGCTTCTCCAGGAGAAGGCCCTTGCGCGCCATCTCGATGGCCGGGGCGTTCTGCGGCTCCAGCGCCTTGATCAGATCATAGATCCGCACCAGCTTGTTGAGGATGTCCCGCTCATGGTCGTGCGCAGCGGGCTTCTCCGGCGGAACGACGTCGAGCGTGAAGCTCGGGAAATAAAGCCGCCCCTTGTCGATCGCGCCTGAGAGCCGCGCCAGGAACTCGTCGCGCTTCGACCCGAACTGCAGCTGCTGGGACGGTCGGCTGGTGTCGCGCAGAAAGAATTCGATGCCGACCAGGATCTCGATCGTCTGATAGAGCCAGCCGATGACGTCGTTGTCACGCTGGATCCGCAGCGTCTCGAGGCTGATCCGGCGCTGCTGGATGAAGGTGACGATCGAGAACAAGAGCGCGACCAGCGCCACCAGCGCCGCAGCCAGGTCGAACTGCAGGGTTGCCGGCGACAGATGAGCGGCGAGCTTCGCGATGAGATCGCTCACACCATCACCTTGCCTTCCTTGGTCACCGCCTCGTCGATTTTTTCGGCAGCATCGCCGAGCAACATCTCGTTATGGGCGCGGCCGGACGGGATCATCGGGAAGCAGTTCTCGTTGGGATCGACCACGCAGTCGAAGATCACCGGCTTCTTCACATCGATCATCTGCTTGATCGCCGCGTCAAGCTCGTCCGGCTTCTCGCAGCGGATGCCGACCGCGTGATAGGCCTCGGCGAGCTTTACGAAATCCGGCAGCGCGTCCATGTAGCTCTCGGCATAGCGCCCGCCGTGCAGCAGCTCCTGCCACTGCCGCACCATGCCCATGTACTTGTTGTTGAGGATGAAGATCTTGATCGGCAGCCGATACTGCGCGGCGGTCGACATCTCCTGCATGGTCATGAGCACCGAGGCTTCACCCGCGATGTCGATCACGAGCGAATCCGGGTGCGCGAGCTGCACGCCGACCGAGGCGGGAAGGCCATAGCCCATGGTGCCGAGCCCGCCCGAGGTCATCCAGCGGTTCGGCTCCTCGAACTTGAAGAACTGCGCCGCCCACATCTGGTGCTGACCGACCTCGGTGGTGATGTAGACGTCACGCCCCCTGGTCAGCGCGTAGAGGCGCTCGATCGCGTATTGCGGCTTGATGATGTCCTTCGAATTGCGATAGGCGAGCGACTTGCGCGCGCGCCACGCCTCGATCTGCTTCCACCAACTGGCGATCGCCTTCTTGTCGGCGGCCATCGCGCCCGCGCGCCACAGCCGCAGCATGTCCTCGAGCACATGGGCGCAGTCGCCGATGATCGGCACATCGACCTTGACGTTCTTGTTGATCGAGGATGGATCGATATCGACGTGGATCTTGCGCGAGCCCGGCGAGAACGCGTCGAGCCGCCCGGTGATGCGATCGTCGAAGCGCGCGCCGATGCAGATCATCACGTCGCAATCGTGCATCGCCCAGTTCGCCTCCCAGGTGCCGTGCATGCCGAGCATGCCCAGCCACTGCGGATCGGACGCCTGATAGGCGCCAAGCCCCATCAGAGTCGAGGTGATCGGAAAGCCCGTGAGCTTGACGAGCTCGCGCAGCAGCTCGCTTGCCTTCGGACCGGCATTGATGATGCCGCCGCCGGTGTAGAACAACGGCCGCTTGGCGTGCGCCATCAGGCTGAGCGCGGCTTTGATCTTGTCGGGGTCGCCCTTGACCTTGGGCCGATAGCCCTTGTGCGCGATCTCCTTCGGGCGCGAATAGGTCCCGGTCGCGAACTGCACGTCCTTGGGAATGTCGACGACGACCGGGCCTGGCCGGCCGCTCTTGGCGATGTGGAACGCCTCGTGCAGCACGCCCGGCAGGTCGGCGATGCTCTTCACCAGGTAATTGTACTTGGTGCAGGGCCGCGTGATGCCGACCGTGTCGCACTCCTGGAAGGCGTCGTTGCCGATCAGATGGGTCGGCACCTGGCCGGTGATGCAGACGATCGGGATCGAGTCGCAGAGCGCGTCGGTCAAGCCCGTCACCGCGTTGGTCGCGCCCGGCCCCGACGTCACCAGCACGCAGCCGACCTTGCCGGTCGAGCGCGCATAGCCCTCGGCCGCATGCACCGCGCCCTGCTCGTGGCGCACGAGAACATGCTGAAGCCGGTTCGACTGCTGGAACAGCGCATCATAGATCGGCAACACCGCTCCGCCCGGATAGCCGAAGATGTGCTCCACGCCCTGGTCCACCAGCGCCTCGATCACCATTTCGGCGCCGGTCATCTCTTTGCTCATTGCTCCGCTCCGCTTGCTCATCGCCCCGTTCCTTCAGGAATCAAAAAGGGCCGCAAGGGCCCTCTACGCACCGCCTCCTCGTGGGTGGCCTTAGCCCCCCTCGGCGGTGCGTGTACCTACGATTACGAGAGCAATAAAATTTCGCATTTCGGCAGCCATTCGCCATTTCCTTGCGCGACCTTATAGGCACACCAGCCACACCGGTCAAGCCAAATCGCGTGCTAACGTGCCTAAAATAGCGTTACATCAACGCCAATTCACGTGAAATCCTCATGAACAACGTCGATTTGATCGTCGCAACCCTGAAGGCGGCTGGAATCCAGCGCGGCTTTGGCATTCCAAGCGGCAATGTGCTGCCGCTGATGGAGGCCATGCGCCGGGGCGGCGTCGATTTTGTGCTCACTGCGCATGAGGGCTCGGCCGGCTTTGCGGCTGACGTTACTGGCCGCCTCACCGGCGCGCCTGGGCTGTGCATCGCAACGCTGGGCCCCGGCGCCACCAATCTGGCTACCGGGGTTGGCTGCGCCTTCCTCGACCGCTCGCCGATGATTGCGCTCACCTGCGACCTCAACAGCGACCAGATCGGCCGGCGCATCCAGATGTGGATCGACCACCACACCCTGTTCAAGCCGATCACCAAGGCGACGCTGCGGCTCGAGCGCGGGCGGATCGGCGAGACCGTGGCGCAGGCTGTTGCGCTGGCGCTGAGCGAACCGATGGGGCCGGTGCATCTCGATCTGCCCGAGGATGTGGCGCTCGCTCCGACCAACGAAGCGGTGCCGCCGCCGGCGCCGCGCGCCAAGATTGCGCCCGCGCCCGATGGCGCCATCGCGCGCGTAGGCGAGCTCATAGCGGGCGCCAAGCGCCCGATCGCAGTGATCGGCTCATCGGCTATGCGCATGGCCGACGCGGCGTTGCTGCGGCAGGTGGTCGAGCGCCACAGCCTGCCCTTCGCCACCACCACCATGGCCAAAGGCCTGATCGACGAGGACCATCCGCTTGCGCTCGGCGTGATCGAGCGCGCCTGTCGCCAGCACCAGCGCCGGCTCCTGCGCTCCGCCGACCTGATCATCGGGCTCGGCTACGACACCGTCGAGGTCGAGTACGAGGCCTGGATCGGCGACGTGCCGCTGGTGCAGGTCGATATCGAGGCCGTGGACATCGCGACGTCTGTAAAGCTCGCGCGTCAGGCGACCGGTGATCTCGATCAGTCGCTCGCGAGGCTCACCGCCCTGCCCGCAAGCCGCAACACTTGGACCGAAGCGGCGCTCGCCGAGCATCGTCAGCAATTCCAGTCGGCGTTGCGGCCGCCCTCACCCTCGTTCACAGCCCATGCCGCCATCGACGCGGTGCGCCGCGCGCTGCCGCGCGAGGGCATCCTGTCGTTCGACGTGGGTGCCCACACCCATCAGATCGCCAGCCAATGGTCGGCGCATGCGCCGAAGAGCTTCCTCATCACCAACGGCTGGTCGTCGATGGGTTTCGGGTTGCCAGGCGCGATCGCGGCCAAGCTCGCGCGCCCTGATCTGGCGGTCGTGTGCCTGATCGGCGATGGCTGCTTCCAGATGACCTGCGGCGAGGTCGCGGTCGCCAAGCGACTTGGGCTCACGCTGCCGATCGTGGTGCTCGACGACAAGTGGCTCGCGCTCATCAAGGTCAAGCAGATCCGCCGCCAGTTCCCGCTCTACGGCACCGCGCTGCAGGAGGAAGACTATCGCGAGCCGCCCGCGCATTACTTTGGCGTGCCGGCGGTCGGCGTGCGCAGCGCGGACGCGCTCGAAGCCGCTGTGCGCAAGGCGCTTGCCGTCAACGGCCCGACCGTGATCGAGGCGGTGGTGGATTCGGAGCATTATGTGGACACAGTCTATGACTGAGCCTTTCTGACGGTTTCTTCCACGTCGTCCGGCGCGACCCACATCCAGTCCGGCAGCTGATGGCGGAACCAGGTGCCTTGGCGCTTGGTGTAACGTCGCGTGTCGCGCTTGCCGCCTTCGGCGGCTTCTTTGAGGGTGATCTCGCCGTTGAGATGACGAATGAGCCACGGCACGCCATGCGCCTTCATGGCGGGAAGTGTTGGATCGAGGTGACGCGCCGCGAGCGCGCGCACCTCATCGAGCGTCCCCGCAGCCAGCATCGCATCGAAACGCGCATCGATTCGGCGATAGAGCTCCTCGCGCTCGACCTTCAGAAAGATCTTGATGGCACGCATCGCGTCGACCGCGGGCTTCATACCGTCGCGATGCCAGTCGGTAAGCGAGCGTCCGGTCGCCAGCACCACCTCGAGCGCGCGCGTGATGCGCGAGCGATCGGCAGGCATCAGCCGCTCGGCGGTCGCGGGATCGCGCCGGCGCAGCTCCTCGTAGAGCGGCGCAATGCCTTCCTCCTTGAGCCGCGTGCGCACCCTCGCACGCACCTCGCCCGGAACCGGAGGCACCGCCGCGAGCCCCTGTGTCAGCGCCTTGAAGTAAAGCCCGGTGCCGCCCACCAGGATCGGGCGAAGCCCGCTGCGCTCCGCCTCCTTGAGCACCGCCGCCGCGTCGACACACCAGCGCCCAACAGAATAATTCTCCGCCGCGTCGACATGGCCGTAGAGCCGATGCGGCACGGTCGCCTCCTCGGCCGGCGTCGGCCGCGCCGTGATGATGCGCAGATCGCGATAGACCTGCATGGAATCGGCGTTGATGATGACGCCGCCATGCGCCTGCGCGAGCCTGAGCGCCAGCGCCGACTTGCCGCTCGTGGTCGGCCCGGCGAGAAGGATGGGCGTGTGCACGGCTTGAGGTAGACTGCGGCGCGGGCGGAAATCAACAGCGAGGTCGAACATTTTTCGCCCCTCGTAGCGACTTGCGGGCTGCGACCCATTATATTATATTTTGATATAATCAGGAGAACCTGTGAAATGACCTACGCGGCACGACTTCGCAAAGTTGGCGGCTCGGTGATGCTCGCGATTCCCAAACCCGTGCTCGATGCGCTCGCTCTCGGTCCGGATGCCCCAGTAGGGCTCTCGGTCAAAGCCGGACGGTTGGTGGTCGATCCGAAAGGGCGACGACGCTATACGCTCGATGAGCTGATCAGCCAATCCAAACGAGCCGGAAAGCGCTCACGCACCGATCGCAGTTGGGTCGTGGGCAAACCCATCGGCCGTGAGCTGATCTGATGGAGCGCGGCGATATCTATCTTGTCTCCCTCGATCCCACCTCCGGGCATGAGCAGCAAGGTAAGCGATCCGTCCTTGTGATATCACCCGGAAAATTCAACCGTCTCACTGGTGTGCCTATTGTGCTGCCGATCGCGACCGTCGGCAGTTTCGCCCGGACGGCCGGATTTGCGGTCTCCTTGATGGGAGCCGGCACGCAGACGACCGGCGTCGTCCGCTGCGATCAGCCGCGAGCGCTCGACTTGCGGGCCAGACGAGGCCGACGCCTGGAGCGGGTGCCCGACGCCATCGTCGATGAGGTGCTCAGCAGGGTCGCACCAATCTTTGAGTGAGACGACCGGCCACGCACGACCCGGTGTGGATCATTGCCATTGCCCCCGCCCCCGCTGCCGACTAGAACCACCGCTCCCAAAGCCCGTTGGAGCTCCCGTGACGCTGATCAAGCCCTTTCGCGCGCTGCGCCCGGCGACCGGCCGCGCCGCCGAGATCCTGGCCCCGCCCTATGACGTGCTCTCGAGCGCGGAGGCGCGCGAGCGCGCCGAAGGCAAGCCGCTAAGCTTCCTGCATGTCTCCAAGCCCGAGATCGACCTCGATCCGGCGATCGACCCCTATGACCGGGCGGTCTACGCCAAGGCGGGCGAGAACTTCGATCGCATGATCAAGACCGGCGCGCTCATGCGCGACCCCAAGCCCTGCTACTACGTCTACCGGCTCACCCGGCAGGGTCGCACCCAGACCGGCCTTGCGGCAATCGCCTCGCTTGCCGACTACGCCAAGAACCGCGTGCGCAAGCACGAGCACACCACGCCCGTAAAGGAGGACGACCGCGTCCGCCAGATCGAGGCGGTGAACGCCCAGACCGGCCCGGTGATGAACGGCTATCCGGCCTCGCCCGCAATCGACGCGCTGTTGGCGCAGGCCGCCGCCGATGCGCCCGCCGTCGACGTCACCGCCGACGACGGCGTGCGCCATCAAATGTGGGTCGTCGATGACGAGCCGGCGATCTCCGAGCTGACGCGCGCCTTCGACGCGCTGCCGGCGCTCTATATTGGCGACGGCCATCACCGCTCGGCGGCCGCCGCCCGCGTTGCCGCCGCGCGCGGGCCCGGCGGCTCGCACAGCTACTTTCTCACGGTGAACTTTCCGCACCATGAGATGACCATTCTCGACTACAATCGCGTGCTGCGCGATCTCAATGGTCGCACGCCCGAGGCGCTGGTCGCGGCGCTCAAGCAGGGGTTCACCGTGACTGCCTCGGACACGCCAGTCCACCCCGCCTCCGCTGGCGAATTCGGGATGTACCTCGCAGGCCGGTGGTATCGCCTCGTGCTGCGCCCCGAGCTCGTTCCGTCCAGCGACCCGATCGGACGGCTGCCGATCACGCTCCTCAGCCGCAACGTGATCGAGCCCCTGTTCAACGTCACCGATCCGCGCACCGACAAGCGCATCGATTTCATCGGCGGCGGGCGCGGGCTTGGCGAGCTCGAGCGCCGCGTTGGCTCGGGTGAGATGGCAGTCGCCTTCGCGCTCTACCCGACCCAGATGGCCGATCTGATGGCGGTCGCCGACGCCGGCGGCATCATGCCGCCGAAATCGACCTGGTTCGAGCCCAAGCTCGCCGACGGCATGGTCAACCACGTGCTCGATTGAGATGGTCCAGAAGCCCTGACTCAGGACGCGCCCGCGAGCCGCCGCAGCGAGCGCCAACTATCGGCTGCAAGGCGTGTCCAGTAATCGAGCGAGAGCGGCCCGCGCCGCAGGCAGGGATTGCGCGCGATGGAGTCGTTCCGGTCGGTGCCGCGCAGGATCGGGTCTTCGAGCTCGGCGTCGGTGAACTCCTGCGCGGCGCCGATGAGCTTCTCGGCACACACGCGCTCGCGCAGATCGTCACCGCGGATGCGCGCCGCCCAGGTGACGTCCCAGAGGCGGGCGATCTTGTCACGGGATGCCGTCAACACCTGCCGGCCATCCGGACTGAACGTGGCGGAATAGACATCACCGCCCATTCGCAGGACGGCAATCTCCTTGCCGCTCGCGGCGTCCCAGATGCGCGCCGTCCCATCAAGCGATGCCGTCACAACGCGACTGCCCTCGGGATCAAAGGCCGCGCCTTGCAATCCCCGCCTATCCGTCATGCGGATGATTTCCTGTCCGCTCTCGGCGTTCCAGATGCGAGCGGTGCCGTCCGACGACCCTGTCAAGATGCGTCGTCCCTCCTGGTCGAACTGCGCATTGTGGACCGCGGCGGTGTGACCCTCCAGGGTGGCGACCTGCTTGAAGGGCACTGGCTCCCAAACCGCGGCGATGGCGTTATCCATGGTCGTGACGACGCGGCGACCGTCGGGAGCGAATTCCGCGCTTCGCAGCCAGGCTGGATGAGTTACGGTGGCAAGGAGCGCGCCGCTTTCGGCATCCCAGATGCGCGCTGTTTTATCGAACGACGTCGTCACCACGCGCTTTCCCTCACGGTCGAATGCCGCGCTCTCAACCCGGTTGGTGTGTCCCTTGAGGATCAAAACCTCCTTGCCGCTTTCGCTATCCCAGATGCGCGCCGTGCCGTCCTGGGACGCAGTCACCACACGCTTGCCCGCCGGGTCGAACCGTGCGCTCAGGACCCACTGCGTGTGGCCATCGAGCCGCACGATCTCGCGGCCATTGCGGGCCTCCCAGATGCGCGCGCTGTTATCGAATGACGCCGTCACCACCCGCCGGCCATCCGGACTGAACGCCGCACGATAGAGTCCGTCGGTGTGCCCGGTGAACATGGTTCGCACCGGGTCGTTCTCGAGCTCCCAAATGCGCGCCGTGTTGTCGGAGGACGCACTGACGACCTGTTTGCCGTTGGGCGAGAATGCGATGGCGTTTATCGGGCCGGTATGCCCCTTGAAAAGGGCGACCGGCTTGCCGCTTCCGGCGTCCCAGACGACGACCGACTGGTCAAGAGATGCGGCAACGACGCGCGTGCCTTGGAGGTCGAATGTAGCCCCTCCTACAGCACGTAGCTCCGGCGGTGCGTTCAGGACCGCGATCTCCCGGCCGCTGTCAACATCCCAAATGCGGGCGGCCAAATCGGCCGACGCAGTCACCACCCTCTTGCCCTCAGGGTCGAACTGCGCCGTACGCCCTTCCAGCACAGCGAGCTCTCTGCCGCTCTCGCCGTCCCAGATGCGGACCGTGCTGTCGGAACCGGCAGTCAGCACCCGCTTGCTGTCGCGATCGAACGTTGCGCCAAGGACCCACCCCTCATGTCCTTTCAGGATCGCAATTTCCTTGCCATCGTCGGCGTCCCATACGCGGGCTGTGCCGTCCCATGACGAGGTCACCACGCGCAGGCCGGAGGCGCTGAAAACCGCGCCATTGACAGGCTCGGAATGGCCCGCCAGAGCGGCGAGCTCCTTGCCGCTTTCCGCATCCCAGATGCGGGCGGTGCCATCAAGGGACGTTGTCACGAGACGCTTGCCTTCGCGGTCGAATGCGACGGTGTTCACCTGCTCCTCATGACCTTTCAAAACAACAAGCTCGCGCACGCTGACGGCATCCCAGATCCGGGCCGTACCGTCCTCGACAGCGATCGCCACGCGCTTGCCGTCTGGTGCAAAGACAGCACTCCCAATCTTGCCGGCACCGGGTTGCAGCACTGCGATCTCGGCACCGCTTTGGGCGTCCCAGATGCGCACCGTGCCGTCATCGCACGCCGTCAGGATGCGCATGCCATCCGAGCTGTATGCTGCGACATCGACTCTCCCCGAGTGCCCTCTGAGCACGCGGTGCAGCCTCGTCGATTGTGCGCCGCCAGCGAGCTTGCCTTCGAGCTCGGTCGAGAACGGGGTGAGCCACGGCAGGCTGCCGCGCGCCGGATAAGCCTGCAGCGCGTAACGCATGGCGCGGTCGAAGTGCTCGTCGTTCATCGCCTGCGCGGCGAGACTGCTGAACACCGCGACTTCGCGCCGGGACACGTCGTAAGCCTGCCAGATGACGTAACCGAACACGGCCAGCACCAGCGCGGCGACGGCCCACAGGAGCCGCCCTGCCCGCTTCTGGTGCCGCGCTGTCGTCGCCTGGGCGATGCGCATTTCTTCGAGCTGTGCGCGCTCCTTACCGAGGCGAGCGCTTTCGGCATCCTCGCTCGCATGCAGGAAAGCACGCAGCGCCTCGGTGATCTCGGGCGCTCCCGCCTTGCGCCGTGCCGCCCAGGCCTTGGCGGCATCGAGATCGTCGCCGCGCAAGAGGAGCGACTCGGGCCTGCTGCGCGCCTGCCAGCGCATCGCCAGTTCGCCCAGGCGCGTGTGCTCGCGGATCCAGTCGAGATCGAGGCGCAACGCTTCGGCAAGCTCGGCGAGCGGGCGCGCCACGCCACGGCCACCGTCGAAGCGCACGAATTGCAGGCGGCTCAATTGCTGCGGAATGTCAGCGTCCGGCACCGGCTTGTGGATCACAGGAATGAGCCGCTTGGAGAGGTCCGCCGTTTGGACGACCTCCCAGACGCAAATCTCCGACTTCACCGACTCCGGCGAGACTACGAACACGACCGTGTCGGACTGCGCGATCAGCCCGCCGAGCCGCGCCTCCCAGTCCTCGCCAGCCGCGATGTCATGGCGGTCGAGGAATGGTGCGAAACCGGCAAGCTCGAGCCCCGCCACCAGCTCGTCGGCGAACTCGGCCGCATCGCGGCGCGAATAGGAGATGAAAACCTTGAGCTTTTCGGAAATTCCTGAATCGGACATGCAACGCCGCTGCGTTGGATCAAAGGTCAATGACGTAAGGTAAGCGCGCCGCGTCTGCAAGCGCTCATGCCGGCAGTCTTCCAAAACGTAAGTGCATCGTCCCGCGTTTATCCGCCATCACGCGCCCAGCTGACATCACGAACACGCCGCAGCAGCGCCGCTCTCACGCCCCAGGACAGCCGTATTCCGGGCGTTGCTACGCGCGCTCGCGATCAATTGAGATCGAGCAAAACAGGAGGTGAATAGGCACGGCGCTCCAGCGCCGACGATCGAGACACCAGCTCATTCCGTTCCCGACACGTCCGTATCTTCAGTCCATTGGACTTTTCCCACGGGGGGCGAAATAGATGGAGACCAGCCATGACGGCATCGATTGTTGGCCCTGACCCGCTTGTCCCTTTCCTCCGGGCCCACACCGCCGACAAGCACCCGATTCCGCTCGTTGCGACCCGCATCGATGTGACGATCCGCGGCGGGCTTGCACGCGTCACCACCGAGCGCACGTTCCGCAACGCCGAGGCGCAATCGATCGAAGCGACCATGACGTTTCCGGTGCCGGTCGACGCGACGCTCTGCGCGCTGTCGGCCCGCATCGATGGACGCACGCTGACCGCGATCGCGCAGGCACGCAAGGAGGCGCGCGAGACTTATGAGAGCGCCGTCGATCAAGGCAAGGCAGCGGTGCTGCACGAGGAGCTGCTCAAGGGCATCCACATGCTCAGCGTCGCCCACGTCCGCCCGGGCGCCACGATCGCGGTGATCGATACCTGGACGGCACCGCTCGCTTTCATGGGCGGTGCGGCGCAGCTGCGCATCCCGACCACGGTGGGCGACATCTACGGCCGCTCGCCGCTCGCGCCGTCGGACGACCTGGTCACCGGCGAACATGTGCACGAGGCGACGATCCGTGTCCTGTGCGAGGACGGCGTTGCGACCATCGCCCGCGCCGGCGCGGCAACCGAGGCCGGCCACACGATCAGCCTCGACGCCCCGATCGACATCATGGTGTCAGGCTTCACGTCGCGCGCGCTCAAAGGCATCGCCGCCGACGGCCGACGGGTCACGCTGCACATCGAGCCGGCGCCAGTCGCAGAGGCAAGCCTTGATATCGATCTCCTGTTCGATCGTTCCGGA
>Ga0081455_10006483_pt1 | contig 12547 bp, 14 predicted proteins | sample TabmetS3T2R1_FD_70207 | JGI IMG/M metagenome (GOLD analysis project Ga0081455, IMG submission 70207) | Tabebuia heterophylla rhizosphere microbial communities from the University of Puerto Rico - S3T2R1 | ecosystem: Host-associated > Plants > Roots > Rhizosphere ... | reverse complement strand
GCTCGCCTGGCTCGGCCGCGGCCCTCTCGCGGGCCTGAGCGTCGCGGTGACGCGCGCCCGCGCGCAGGCCAGCGGCCTGGCCACGCGGCTGCGGGCGCTCGGCGCCGGTGTCGTCGAGGCGCCGGCGATCCGGATCGAGCCGCTCGCGGTCGACCTGCCCGATCTGCGCGGTTACGACCTGCTCGTCCTCACCTCCCCCAACGGCGTCGAGGAGCTCTTCCGCCACGTGCGCGACGCCCGCGCGCTTGCCGGACCCGACATCGCGGTGATCGGCCCGGGCACCGCCGCCGCCCTGCGCGCGCACGGCATCGAGCCCGACATCGTGCCGGGACGCGCGGTCGGCGAAGGCCTGGCCGAGGCGCTCGCCGGTCGCTCGTACGCCCGCGCGCTGGTGGCGCGCGCGCAGGAGGCGCGCGAGGTGGTGCCCGACGCCCTGCGCGCCGCCGGCGCGGAGGTCGACGTCGTCGCGCTCTACCGGACGGTCGCCGAGCCGCTCGACAACGCGGCGCGCGCCGCGGCGCTCGGCGCCGACTGGGCCACGTTCACCAGCGCGTCGTCGGCGCGGTTCTTCCACGAGGCCGCGGGCACGCTCGACGGGCCGCGCCTCGCATCGATCGGCCCGGTGACCAGCGCCGCCCTGCGCGAGCTCGGCTACGAACCCGACATCGAGGCCGCCGACCACACGCCGGACGGGCTCGTCGCCGCGCTCACCGGCGCGGCCGGCCGCGGCTGACGCGCAGGCTCGACCGGCATCGTGACGCCGTCATCGTCGTCGTCCTCGGGCGGTTCGTCCTCGGCCGGGGAGCGGCGGCGCATCGGCCACCAGTTCGGGCGATCGTCGAGCACCGGGCGCTCGTCGAACCACGGCCGCGACTCGGCTCCGAGCCACATGGCCAGGAGGGCGAACACGCCGAACACCACCGTCGGCAGCCCCATGGCCAACAGCACCTCGAGCATGTCATTGAGACTACGCCTCTCCGACGGCGTGTCTATGGCCTTCGGGGATAGAGTGGCGGCGTCGAGATGGCGCCGGTCATCACCTTCCTGTCCGATTACGGGCGCGACGACGACTTCGTGGGTGTCTGCCACGGCGTCATGGCGCGCATCGCGCCCGAGGCCCGCGTGATCGACGTGACGCACGGGATCGACCGCCACGACGTCCGCTCCGGCGCGCTCGTCCTGCGCCGCGCGCTGCCCTACTTCCCACCCGGCGTCCACCTGGCCGTGGTGGACCCGGAGGTCGGGGGCGAGCGCCGGGCGATCGCGGTGCGCACGGTGGAGGACGACCGGCTGCTCGTCGGGCCGGACAACGGCCTGCTCGCGCTCGCGATCGAGCGCTTCGGGGGCGCCGTCGAGGCCGTCGATGTCGCGCGCTCGCCGCACCGGCTCGAGCCAACCTCGGCCACGTTCCACGGCCGCGACCTCTTCGCCCCGGTGGCCGCCCACCTCGCCGCCGGCGCGCCGCTGGCCGACGCGGGCGACCCGATCGACGCAGGCGAGCTCACCTCCCTGCACACGCCGAAGGCCCGCCGCGACGAGAACGGCGGCTTCGTCGCCCACGCCCTGGCCTTCGACCGCTTCGGCAACGTCATGCTCGACGTCGAGCACGCGGAGCTCGCCGGCTCGGGCCTGAAGCTCGGGCGCCGGGTCACGATCAACGACGAGCTCGCGCATTACGCGACGACGTTCGCCGACGTTCCGCCCGGCGAGCTGCTGCTCTACGAGGACGCCTACCGCACCCTCGCGCTCGCGGTCAATCGCGGCTCGGCGGCGCAGCACCTCGGGCTCGACCTCGACGCCGAGGTCCGCATCCGCCCGGCGTGAACGCGCTCGGTCATCCGCGCCTGCATCTGCGCGCCACGACCTCGACGAACGACCGCGCGCGCGAGCTCGCGCAGGCCGGCGCGCCGCACGGGACGCTCGTCACCGCCTCCGAGCAGTCGGCCGGCCGCGGGCGTCAGGGCCGTACCTGGTCGGCGCCCGCCGGACAGGCGCTGCTCATGTCGCTTGTGCTCGATCGACCGCCGCTCCTGTTGCCGCTTGCCGCCGGCGTGGCCATCGCGGAGGTGGCCGGCCCGAGCGCGCGCCTCAAGTGGCCGAACGACGTCCTGGTCGAGGACCGCAAGGTGGCGGGGATCCTCGCGGAGAGCCGTCCGCCGGCGGGCTGGGTGGTCCTCGGCATCGGCGTCAACGTCGCGGTGCGCGTCGACGACCTGCCACCGGAGCTGCACGGCACGGCCGGGACGCTTGGCCTGCGGCCGGTGGATGTCGAGCCGACCCTCGAGCGTGTGCTGGCCGAACTCGAACGCGTCCTCGCGCTCGAGGCGGCGGCGCTGCTCGACGCCTACCGCGCGCGCGACGCGCTGCGCGGGCGCGAGATCAGCTGGTCAGGCGGTCGCGGGCGCGCAGCCGGGATCGACGGCGCCGGCCACCTGGTGGTGGAACTCCCCGACGGCGGGCGCTCGGCGCTCGCCGCGGGCGAAGTCCATCTGACGGGCTAGGCCGCCTCTTCGGCGGGTGGCGCGTCCGGGGCGTCGTCCGGATCGGGCTTTGCGCGGGTGCGCCGGCGCGGCTTCGGGGCGGCCTTTGGCTGCTCCTCTTCGGCCTTCTCCGCCGCGACGGCTGGCTTGCGCCGCGTGGTCCGGCGCGGCCTGGGCGCGGGCTTGGTCTCGGGCTCGGCCGCCTCGTCCTGCGCGGCCGGGGTGTCGTCGGCCGGCTTCTCCTGCTCGGCGATCGCCGCCTTCGTGCGGCGCGTGCGGCGTGGCTTGGGCTTGGCCGGCTCATCGGCCGGCGGCTCGTCGGTCTCCAGCGCCTCGGACACCTTGTCATCGAGGACCTCGCGGGCGCCGTCCTCGAGCGGCGCCTGCCCGTCGGTCTCCGCTCCGTTCGCGGCGGCCAGCGCCTCGGTGAGGACGTGCTCGTCGGGCCCGGCGGTCTTCGACGCCGCCCCGTTGGCGCCGACCGCAACCGGCGTGTTCGTGGCGTCGGCGGCGGCCTTCTTGCGCCGGCGGCGCGAGCGGCGGCCCTTGCCCTTCGGGAAGTTGCGCAGCAGCTCGCGCGACAGCGCGCTCGGCTTGCGGGCCAGGCGGGTCCGCGCGCCGCGCAGGACCTCCTCGGCCTCGGGCGTGTGGGCGACCGCGGCGGCCAGCAGCGCCGCCTGCAGACGGCGGTCCTGCTTGCGCGCCGCGTGCACCAGGCGCCGCGCGTTGCGCGCATGCGCCCCACCCGACGAGTTGACGAGCAGGCCGAGCAGGCGCTTGGTCTCGGGCCAGCGCTGCACGGCGTACTCCTCGTGGACCTCGCGCGTGTACTCCGCGAGGCGCCAGATCCACGCGTTGGCCTGGTCGCGCCGGCCGATCCGCTTCTCGGCGAGGGCCTGGAACATCACCTTCGCGCCCTCGCGACGCTCGTCGCGCGACCAGGTGCCGATGACGTCGATCGAGAGGTCGAAGGCCTCGGCGTCCTTGGCGGCCGCGATCTCCTGCAGCGCGCGCACGCGCAGCTGCGGGTTGCGGTTGCGCTCGACGGCCGTGAGCAGGAAGCGGCGCTTGAGCTCGCCGGTGCGGTCGAAGTGGAGCATCGCCCGCGCACGGCGCCAGCCGCTGGGCGCGACGCGAGCGCCGGCGAGCGCGGCCCACATGTGCTGCTCGCCGTAGTCGAGGTACTCGACCGCGATGCGCCAGAGCTCGCGCTCGAAGACCTCGTGCCGCCGCTCTTCCTCGGCCGTGACCGGGATGACGCGGCGCTCGACCCGCACCCGGCGGCCGCGGCCGCGGCGCACGGGCCCGACGACGATCGCGCCGCCGCGGTAGACGTCGCGGTCGAGCAGCGAGTGCAGCGTGACGACCGGGTCGTCGTGCTTGGTGGCCGGGTGGACGAAGTCGACAACGACGCCGGCTTCCTTGCCGGGATGGCGGCGCGTGACGCGGCCGACCCGCTGCTGGTAGACGCGCTTGGAGGCGGTCGGCGCGAGGTGCATGCAGACCGTCGCGCGCGGCGAGTTCCAGCCCTCGGCCAGCAGCTGTGCGTTGACGAGCACGTCGATCTCGCCGCGCTCGTAGTTGGCGAGGATCTCGGCCAGCTCGCGCTTGGGCGTCTCGCCGGAGACCGCCTGCGCCTTCAGCCCGTGCTCGCGGAACGCCTCGGCCACGTTGTAGGCGTGGCGCACGCCGGCCGCATAGACAACGCCGGGAACGCCGTTGAAGCGGGTCTTGTAGAGGTCGGCGATCGCCATGTTGAACGGCAGCTGGTCCAACAGCTCGGCCAGCATCTCCTGGTCGAACTCGACGTCCACGTCGCCGCGGCGCAGCGGCACCTTGGCGATCGTGCGCACGCCGGGGCCGGGCGGGATGCGGATGCAGCGCAGCGGCGCGATGACGCCACGGCGCGCGGCCTGGGCGAGGTCGAAGCGCGAGGTCTGCGTCGGGAAGAGGTCGGTGACGTGGCGGGCGATGAGCGCGCCCGTCGCCGTCATGCCGATGAAGATCGGGCCCGTCCACGCGCGGATCGCGGCGGAGGTCTTCTCGCCCAGCGCGGTGTGGGCCTCGTCGCAGATGACGATCGTGTAGGCGTCCGAGATGCGGCCCGCGTTGCGCACGAACCACTGGTAGGTCTCGACCGTGACCGGGCCCTCGGCCAGCTCGGTGCCCGCGCCGTCGAGCAGCGCGCCCGACTCGCGGTGGCCGTACCCGCGGTCGTGCAGCTCGCCGAGGAACTGGTCGACGAGGTTGCGCCGGTGGGTGAGGATGAGGATGCCACCGGTGCGCGAGGCCTCGACGAAGCCCATCGCGGCAACGGTCTTGCCGGAGCCGGTGGCGTGCTCGAACCAGAAGCGCTTGTAGGCGTTGGGATCGTCGGCCGCGCCTTCGGCGACGTCCTCGTCGACGTCCGAGCCGTTGTCGTCCTCCCAGGACTCCTCCGGCTCGTCCTGGGGCTCGTCGTCTTCGGGCTCTTCCTCGTCCTCGTCCTCGACGTTGTCGTCGGGCGCGGCGGCATCCTCCTCGACCGCCAGGACCGGCTCGGCCGCCGGCGCCGAGGGGCCGTGCCCGTTCTGGGCGGCCGCCAGCAGCGCGGTCAGCGTGCCGGACAGCGCGTCGACCTGGTGGGGATTGAGCAGCGCGCCGTCGGCCAGGCGCGGCTCCTCCTCGCTCAGCAGGCGCTCGAGGCCGAGCAGCAGCGCGTAGCGGCGCCGCCACTTCGTCGACGGGACCTTCGCCCCCGACTCGATCTCGGTGAGCGCGTCGTCGAGTGCGCGGCGGCGTGCGGAGCCAGGACTGAGCGCGACGGCGATGTCTTCGCCCTCGTGAACAAAGCGCTCACGAGTGAACGCCTCGGCTCGCTCGATCGCGGCCTGATCGGGAATCACTGCGGCCTGGAGGGCCGCCGACATGGAATCAGCCAAAGGCCTGGCTATCGGTCTAGAAACGGAGAGTCGCGGCGTCTCCTACTTGCCTGGCGACTCGGAGCCCCCCGGAAACCGGGGACCCGGAGAGGGACCTCCCTTAGAGTCGTCGACCCTCCCCGTGCGTCCATTCAGGATATCGCACTCGGAGGTTGCTGCGCCCGTCGCCTCGCCGCTCTGACACCCTTCTCGTCTGATGTCTCGCCGCCCGCTCCTCTGGATCCTCGCTCTCATCGCAGGTGCCGGCCTGCTCGTCGTGGTGCTCGTCGTCGGGCTCAATCAGGCATCCGAGTCAAAGGCGCCCAATCAGCCCACCGAGAGCAAGATCAGCGCAAGCGAGCTCCACGCCAAGCTCGACGGCGCGCCCGCGCCGCTGGCGGCGGTCCACCAGCAGGCCAACGACCTCCTCCCCGGTGCCAAGAAGGCGCTCGATGCGCGGGTGCGCGAGCTGCGCGGCCACCCCGTCGTCGTCAACGTGTGGGCCGCATGGTGCGGGCCGTGCCGGGTGGAGCTCCCGGTCTTCCAGCGCGCGTCGCTGGACTGGGGCAAGCGCGTGGCCTTCCTCGGCGTCGACCTGCGCGACAACCGGGGCAGCGCGGAGAAGCTCCTGCACCAGATCCCGCTGACCTACCCGTCATACGAGGATCCCGACGGCAAGGTCTACAACGGCTACAAGCTGCTCGGCACGCCGAGCACGATCTACTACAACGCCGCCGGCAAGCAGACCTACGTGCACTCGGGGCCGTACGAGACGCCGCAGGACCTCGCCGCGCACATCAAGCGCTACGCACTGTCTTGATCGAGGTCCGGCCCGCGCGCGACGAGAGCGAGGTGGCCGCGGCACTCGCCCTGCGCGAGGAGGTCTTCTGCGGCGAGCAGGGCGTGAGCCTGGCCGACGAGCTCGACGGACTCGACGACGAGGCGCTGCACATCGTCGCGCTGGAGGACGGGGCGCTCGTCGGCACGTGCCGGCTCGTCACCGAGGGCGCGACGGTGAAGCTCGGGCGGATGGCGGTCGCCCGCCCGGCGCGCGGGCGCGGCCTGGCGGCCGCGCTGCTCGCCGAGGCCAACGCGCGCGCCCGCGACCTCGGCGCCGAGCGCATCGCGCTGGCCGCCCAGCTCGTCGCACAATCCATCTACGAGCGCGCCGGATACACGCCGTATGGCGACGTCTTCCTCGACGCCGGGATCGAGCACGTGATGATGGAGAAGGCGCTGCTGCCGGAGTAGGCTCGCACGCGATGCAGGTGCGGGTGCGCCTCGGTACCGGTTTAGCGCGGCTCGCGGCCGCGCCCATCGTCGGGCTCGAGCTCGACGACGGTGCCACCGTTGCCGACGCGGTCGCCCGCCTGGCCGCCGAGCAGCCCGCGCTGGCCGAGCCCCTGCACACCGCCCTGCCCATCGTCGCCGGCGCCCACGCGAACCGCGATCGCCCGCTGCACGCGGGCGACGAGCTCGCGCTCGTGACGCCGGTGTCCGGAGGCTGAACGACCCAAAAGGAGCCCGCAATGGCCGTCGAGGCGATCCCCACCACCGAGGCCCACCGCACCGTCTTCGTCGAGACGTTCACCGACGGCCTGCTCGGGCCCGACGTCGCCATGGCAGGGCCCGTGGCCGACGGCGGCCACATCGTCGTCAACACGACGCCGGGCTGCTGGGGGCCGATGATCACCCCGGCGATCCGCGGCGGCCATGAGGTCTCGACGCCGGTCGCGGTCGCGGGCGCCGAGGTCGGTGACGCCATCGCCATCCGCATCCGCGACATCGAGGTCACCTCGATGGCGACGAGCTCGGGCAACGACCTGCCGATGGAGGGCCGCTTCAACGGCGACCCGTACTGCGCGCCCGTCTGCCCCGGCTGCGGGACCGAGTGGCCGGAGACGCGCGTGGAGGGCATCGGGCCCGAGAGCGTGCGCTGCGCCAACTGCGGCGCCGACGCGACCCCGTTCACCTTCACCCACGGCTACACCATCGCCTTCGACGAGGCCCGTTCGCTCGGCGTCACGGTCGGCCGCGAGGAGGCCGAGCGCTTCGCGCACGACGCCGCCCGCTTCGCGGCGCTGCCCGACGGATCGGCCCAGAACCCGGTCCTCGGCTTCGCTCCGCACGACCTCGTCGCGCTCGCCACGCGGCTGCGCCCGTTCATGGGCCAGCTCGGGACGTCGCCGTCGGCGACGATTCCCGACTCGCACAATGCCGGCGACTTCGGCGCCTTCCTCATCGGCGCGCCGCACCGCTACGCGATGACCGCGGAGGAGGTCCAGCGCCACAAGACCGACGGCCACATGGACATCGACGCGGTGCGCGCGGGCTCGATCCTCGTCTGCCCGGTGAAGGTGGCGGGCGGCGGCGTCTACATGGGCGACATGCACGCGCTGCAGGGCGACGGTGAGATCGCGGGCCACACGTGCGACGTCTCCGGCACGGTCACGCTCGAGGTCGAGGTGATCAAGGGCCTGGGCATCGACGGCCCGGTGCTGTTCCCGGTGGCGCAGGACCTGCCGTTCCTCGCCCGCCCACTGAGCGCGGCCGAGCGGCAGCGCGCGGCCGAGCTCGCGCGAGCGCACGGGATCACCGAGCTCGAGGACGACGTGCCGATCTCGGTGATCGGCAGCGGCCCCGACCTCAACTCGGCCACCGACAACGGCCTCGCCCGCGCGGCCGAGCTGCTGGACATGACCGTGCCCGAGGTCCGCAACCGCGCGACGATCGCGGGCGCGATCGAGATCGGCCGCCACCCCGGGGTCGTGCAGGTGACGTTCCGCGCCCCCGCCGACCGGCTGGAGGCACGCGGGCTGCTCGGCTACGCGCGCGAGCAGTACCCGCAGCGCTGAGCCTCGTGCGCCTCGGGTATCTACCCTCCGGCTGATGCCCGAGGTCCGCATCGACCCGCTTACCGGCAACAAGACGATCGTCGCGTCCGACCGCGCGTCGCGTCCCGGAGGCGGCCTGTCCGCCACGCCCGCCGAGCCGATCGACGAGGAGAAGGACCCCTTCCTCGAGGGCCACGAGCACCAGACGCCGCCCGAGACGTACGCGGTGCGCGCCAACGGGACGCGGGCGGACGCGCCCGGCTGGGCGGTCCGGGTGGTCCCGAACCTCTATCCCGCGCTCGATCCCGAGAGCGCCGAGCCCGCCCCGTTCGCCAAGGCCGACCTGTTCAGCGCGTCGCCGGCGCGCGGCGCGCACGAGGTGGTCGTCAACGCACCGCAGCCGGTGACGTCGCTGGCGCACCTGCAGGTCGAGCAGGTGGGCGCCGCCGTCGACGTGTGGCGCCAGCGGATGCGGGTGCACACCGCCGACGGCGCCGCCTATGTGCACGTCATCGTCAACGAGCGCCGCGAGGCCGGGGCCTCGCTGCCGCACACCCACGCCCAGATCTACGCCCTGGACTTCGTGCCCGCGAGCGTCGCGCGCGAGCGCGAGCGGTTCGGCGCGTACGCCACCCGCACGATGGGCGGCAACCTGCTCCAGGACCTCGTCCAGGAGGAGGTCAAGCTCGGCGACCGGATCGTCGCGATCGACGACGAGGCGGTGCTCATGGCGCCGTACGGCGGTCGGCTGCCGTTCCAGCTCCTGCTCGCGCCGCGCGTGCCGCGCGCGCGCTTCGATGATGACGGAGCGAACGGCGCGTCACTGCTGCACGACGCGCTGTGCCGCCTCGGCCGGCGCCTGGGCAACGTGCCGCCGCTGAACCTCTGGGTCCGCACCGCGCCGCGTGACGCCGACCACTTCTGCTGGCGCATCGACATCGTTCCGCGCCTCACGCACATGGCCGGCCTGGAGCTCGGCGCGGGCGTGCACCTCAACATCGTCCCGCCCGAGCAGGCCGCGGCGGAGCTGCGCGAGGTGTGAGAGCGCTCGTCCAGCGCGTCTCGCGCGCCGCGGTGCGCGTCGACGGCGAGACCGTCGGCGCGATCGGGCCGGGCATGCTCGTCCTCCTCGGCGTGACCCACGACGATGACGACGCGATCTGCGATCGGCTCGCCGAGAAGGTGCGCGCGCTGCGCATCTTCCCCGACGCCGACGGGCGCATGAACGAGGCGCTCGGCGACCGCGAGGCGCTCGTGGTCAGCCAGTTCACCTTGTACGGCGACACGCGCAAGGGCAACCGGCCTTCGTACGTCGCGGCGGCCCGTCCCGAGCAGGCGGAGCCGCTCTACGAGCGCTTCGCCGACCGCCTCGGCGCACAGCGCGGCGCCTTCGGCGCGATGATGGAGGTCGAGCTTGTCAACGACGGTCCCGTGACGATTCTCGTCGAGCTTTCGTAGGCTGCGCGGCCCATGCCGCCCGAAGATCGATTCGTCCCCCGCTTCGCCGCCGAGCCGCCGCAGGACCTCCTGCCGTACGGCCGCTGGTCCACGACGCTGACCCAGGAGTTCCTCGGCGCCTGCCTTGCGATCGACAGCGAGGGCGAGGACCTCGGCGAGCCGGGCGACATCACCTGGTACCCGGACCGCACCTGGCACGGCCGCACGTTTGTCCCGGCGACCGCGAACACGTCCAATGGCTATGAGCTCTACGGCTACGTGAGCTACGCGCCCGGCGGCGACGGCGAGGAGCCGCAGGACTTCTTCGCGACCGCCGACTTCACCGCCGAGACCGCCGACGCGAATCCCGACTGGACGATCGACCTCTGCGACGAGGTCGTCGGCACCTGGCGCGGCGAGCAGGGCAAGGCGGCGGCCATGACGCTCGTGTGGGGGCGTCCGCTCGTCGACGGCGGCGCCGTCGCCACCGGCGAGCTCGCCGGCCTCGCCGTCGACCAATGCGTGCTCGTCGAGGGGCGCTTCACGCTGCTCGCCCCCGACGACTACCGCGGCGACACGCTCGACATCAAGCTCTTCGACCGCCGCGGCCAGGAGCTCGCGCACGAGTCGCTGTACGCCGAGGACGAGGACGAGGATGGAGATTGAGGAGGCGATCCGCTCCCGCCGCACGCACAAGGCGTACGGCGCCGAGCCCGTCGACCGCGACACGCTCGCCGAGCTTCTCGACCTCGCGCGCTGGGCGCCGAACCACCACCTGACCAACCCGTGGCGCTTCCGGGTGCTCGGGCCCGCAGCGCTCGCGCGGCTCAAGGAGGCCGCCGGGCCGGAGGCGGCCGGCAAGCTCGACCGCGCGCCGACGCTGGTCGCCGCCTCCGTCGTCCAGAGCGGCGACGCGGTGGCCGACGAGGAGGACCTCTGCGCGGCCGCCTGCGCCGCCTACATCGTCCTGCTCGCCGCCCACGGCCGCGGCCTCGCCGGCTACTGGCGCACGCCCGCCGTCCTGCGCACTCCCGAGGGCCGCGCGGCGCTCGGGCTCGGCGACGACGAGCACGCGATCGCCCTGCTGCACCTCGGCCCCGCGCGACAGGAGCAGCGCCCGCCGGAGCGCGCGCCGGCTGCCGAGGTCGTCAGCTGGCTGGACTGACGCGCTGCACGGTCGCGCCCGTGCGCCGCACGAGCTCGTCGGGCGCGATCGGGAACACCGCGGTCGGCGTCCCGGCAGCAGCCCAGACCGTCTCGTAGCCCAGCAGGTCCTCGTCGAGGACCGTGCGCAGCGGCCGCGGGTGCCCGTACGGCGGCACCCCGCCGATGGCGAAGCCCGTCTGGTCGCGCACGAACGCGGCGTCGGCCTTCACCGCGCCGAAGCGCTGCTCGTCGACGCGGTTGGCGCCCGAGGCGATCACGAGCAGCGGCTCGTCGCCCACGCGGAAGACGAGCGACTTGCAGATCGCGCCGACGTCGCAGCCGACGGCCGCGGCGGCGTCCGCCGCCGTGCGCGTCCCGGCGGGGAACTCGCGCGCGCCTTCGAAGCTCACGCCGCGGCGGTCGGGACCCGCTTGGCGATCTCCTCGTCGGTCAAGGGGAAGTGGCAGGCGGCGATGTTGCCGCCCTCCTTGACCTCGAGGATGGGCTCGTCGACGTTGCACTTGCCGTCGCGGGCCTTCGGGCAGCGGGTGTGGAACCGGCACGCGGCGGGCGGATTGGTCGGCGACGGCACGTCGCCGCCGAGGACCTGCCGATGCTTCTCGCGGGCCATCCGCGGATCGGGCACCGGGACGGCGGAGAGCAGGGCGCCCGTGTAGGGGTGGCGCGGGTGGTCGAAGAGCTGGTCGGCGTCGGCGAGCTCGACGATCTTGCCCAGGTACATCACCGCGATCCGGTCGCACACGTGGCGCACGACGGACAGGTCGTGGGCGATGAAGATGATCGTCAGGTTCAGCTCGTCCTGGAGCTCGGAGAGCAGGTTGATGATCTGCGCCTGGATCGAGACGTCGAGCGCCGAGACCGGCTCGTCGGCGACGACGAGCTTCGGCTTGAGCGCGATCGCGCGCGCGACGCCGATGCGCTGGCGCTGGCCGCCCGAGAACTCGTGCGGGAAGCGGTTGTAGTGCTCGGGGTTGAGCCCGACGAGGTCCATGAGCTCCTGCACGCGCCTCTTGCGCGCGCCCTCGTCCGTCTCGAGCCGGTGGATGACGAAGGGCTCGCCGATGATCGAGCCGACCGTCTTGCGCGGGTTCAGCGACGAGTAGGGGTCCTGGAAGATCATCTGCATGTCGCGCCGCAGCGGCTTGAGCTCGCTGCGCGACGAATGCGCGATGTCCTCGCCCTTGTAGACGATGGAGCCGTCGGTGGGCTCGAGCAGGCGCGTGATGAGCCGCGCGGTCGTGGACTTGCCGCAGCCCGACTCGCCCACGAGCCCGAGCGTCTCGCCCTCGAAGACGTCGAAGGAGATGCCGTCGACCGCGCGCACCGCGCCGATCTGGCGCTGGAGGACGATCCCCTGCTTGAGCGGGAAGTGCTTGGTGAGGTCGTTGATCTCGAAGAGCTTGACGCGCCCGTTCGTGCTCACGATGCGCTCTCCTCGGTCTCGGTGGCGGAGGCCGGCGCGGGCGCGGGCTCGGCCGCGGGCTCGGCGACCACGCCCTCGGCGACCTCGGTGCCGGCCGGGGCGAGCACCTCGCCGACCGCCTCCTTGTCGACCGCGGTGTCCGGCACGTCGACGGTCTCGAGCGTCTGCTCGGGCGCCTCGCCGGTTCGCAAGGCGGACCACAGAGCGCGGCGTGTCTGTCCCGGCAGCAGGCAGGCGACCTCGTGCCTGTGGCCGCCGCCGTTGCCGGCGTCGGCGGCCGGCGCCAGCTGCGGGTCGATCTTCGTG
>Ga0081455_10006482_pt1 | contig 12548 bp, 11 predicted proteins | sample TabmetS3T2R1_FD_70207 | JGI IMG/M metagenome (GOLD analysis project Ga0081455, IMG submission 70207) | Tabebuia heterophylla rhizosphere microbial communities from the University of Puerto Rico - S3T2R1 | ecosystem: Host-associated > Plants > Roots > Rhizosphere ... | reverse complement strand
AACGGTTTTCTTGGCGCAAGCGAACCTTATCAAAAGGCGATGCGTAAGATCGTCGCGTTCTACCCGAACGACCTGGAAGCGAAACTCTTTCTCGCCCTGGCTTTGATGTCCGGCTACGAGCGCGACGGCTCGCCGAAGCCGGGGACGGTCGAAGCGATCGCCCTGTTGCAGGTCGTGTTGGCGAAAGACCCGAAACACCTGGCTGGGCATCATTACATGATCCACGCCACGGAGTCCGGCAAGCGCGCAATTGACGGCGCGACTTCGGCGGACGTCTACGACTCGCTCGCCCCGAAAGTCGGACACGCGGTTCACATGCCGGGCCACACCTACGTCCACATCGACCGCTGGGGCGACGCGGCGGAGGCGTTTGAACGCTCTGCGGAAGTCGATCGCGCTTACATCCGCGACAATAAAGAGACCACGGACCACGCGGCCGGGCCATACGGACACAACGTTCATTTCCTCGCGACGGTCTACGGCTATCAGGGCCGTTACCGCGACGCCGTGCGCGCCAGCCAGGAACTGCTCGACGCGACGAAAGCTCCTGACGAACAGAAATCGCGCGCCGCGCTCGAAGGCCGTATCTCGATGCTGCGCGCCTTCGCGCGGTTCGAGAAATACGACGAAATCCTCGACGGCAAGTCGCTGCCCGATGAGGGCGCGTTCGAGGTCATCAAGGCCTGGCGCAATTACGCCCTGGGCTTGGCGAGGATCAACAAAGGCGATGTTCCCGCCGCGCGAGCGCAGATCAAGACTCTCGAACGCGACATCGCCCGGATGAAGGAGAAGTTCCACAAGGCCAAAGACCTGCCGCAGGCCGGGAGGCAACGCCAGCAATTGCGAGCCTTGGCCGTCACCCCGCTTGAACTGCAAGCTCGCGTCCTCGCCCGCGAAGGCAAAGCCGACGAAGCCATCGCCAAACTGCGCGAAGGCGTTGAGGAAGAGATCAAGCTTGGTTATTCGGAACCGCCGCTTTATCTAAATCCGATGGAAGAGGTAGCCGGAAAGGTCTGCCTTGAGTTGAATCGATGGAAGGAGGCCGAAGAGTTTTTCCGCGCCGCGCTCGAACGCGATCCCGGCAGCGGCCGCGCTTATTTCGGTCTGATGCAAGCGCAACATGCTCTCGGTAAAGACAACGAGTCGCGTATTTCTTACGCGAAATTCCTGAATGCCTGGTCGAAGGCTGACGCCGACTTGCCGGAGATGCGCCGCGCGAAAGAGTTGGCCGGAACTTACAGCGCGCCAGGGGGGAATTAAATCGGTTTGTGATTGTGGGTACGGAAAGCAGCGGGCGTCTGGTACGGTGCCGGGAGCGGTAGCGACCGGGCGCCGCCGAAAGGGCTTTCTTCGTAAGCGCTCGGTCGCTACCGCTCCCGGTACCTTACCGCTTGCCAACTCGTACGCGCCAAAATATTTTCAGATCTCACCACCCGGTCGAAAACAGCCTCAACGCCGCATTCATCCCACACCGTTGATATTGATTGTACGCCGTCGCGGCGCGCGTTCTGATTCCCTCTCCATCCTCATTCAACATCCATCCGTCAATCGCCGCTTTCAACACGTAGGCTTCGGGAGCCATCAATCCGGTCGTCCACAGCAGCGGACTCGCTCCGGTATTTCGCAACGGTTCGGCGAAATACCTTTTGCTCAGACAGGCGAGCATCATTGCGTCACGCCGGCGGTCATCGGCCCTTTGCGGGGGTGAATCGAGCGAGAAGTCCATCAGCCCGTCGTGGCCGACATAGGCGACCAGGTCCGCCCCGCCGCCCGCGTGAAGCTCGACGGAATTCGCCTTGATCGTCTCGACTGCGCGGCCGGCCGAGAACTCGAAGAAATCGGCGACGCATCGTTTGATTTCGCGCCCGCGGTATGCGTCGGCAATCAAGTAAACATCTTTGGTCTGATGTTTGAAGACGAGACGTTCCAAAATCTCGGCGCGCGGGTTCGGGCTTTCCGCGATCGACTTCCAATCGTTCGCTCGTTTGAAGAATGTCTTTACGCCGAACCTCGCGCCCCAATAGAGATTGTTCGCCGGGTCGTCGCCGTCGCCGATACGGGCGGGAACGGGAACGATGCCCTGATGCTCGTTGTCGCACAACGCAACTAAGACATGGATCAATTTGCCCGAGTTTCGTTTCGCCGGCTGGGGCGCGGCCGCAGTGTTTCGGCCGCTCGTTGGAGCTTGAGCGACTTCAGGGCGCAAAGGCCCCTGGCCCGCGTTTTGACAGGCCGTGAGCAGGGCAAAGAGGAACGCGTTGATCGCAACGAACGCTCGATTCATATTCATATCGGATCAGCATCGCGAGCGGCGGCCGGCGTGCTTCCTCAACCGGAGTCCGCTAGCTACAGCTCGCGGTACTGATTACTGTGGATTGAATCCCGTCGCGCGGCGGAAAGCCTCGACATACTTGCCGTCTTTCTTCGTCGCGCGGCCTTTCAGATACTCGACCAGCTTCTCAAAATCCTTCGGATCCCAATCAGGACGGTACTTGTTGATCGAAGGCTCGAACTGGCTGACGTGTTTGCTGACGGCTTTGATCTTCAGATCGACCACGTCGGTAATATCCACCCAATAGTTGGCCTCGCCGGCGGCATAGTAAAACATCATCAGCGGGACTTTATAAGGCTTCAGCCCGTCAAGGAGCAGATGCTCGGGATAATAGAGATGAAATTCCGCAGCGCGGATGGCGTCAGCCGTATTAAATGCGGCCATCCGATGGTCGCTCTTGTGCCATCGCTCGTGCCACTCGCCCGGATCGATGCTGAAGACCGCGTCGGGGCGGTATTTGCGAATCAGCTTCGCCGCCTGACCGCACAACGCCTTCGGCTCGGCGTATTCCAACTCGCCGTCGTCATAACCCATCCAGATGATGTTCTCCTTCAGGACGCCGATGACCTCCATCGCGGCTTCCTCTTCGGCCTTGCGGATGCGCGCCAGCCGCTCGCTGGTCATCTCCAGGTCGAAAGAGCCTTTGTTGTCGTTGGTATAAATGACGACGATTATTTTGTTACCGTTACGCGCCAGCATCGCCATCACGCCTCCGCAGCCGAATACGTCGTCGTCGGGATGCGGCGTGAAGACCATCACCGTTTTGCCGCGCCATTGTTCGACGCGGTCTTGGGTTTCAGTCGAGGCGGCGCCAGGCGCCGCGCCGGCAGCCGAAGTTTGAGCCTCGATCGCCGTCGTAATAACGCAGATAAGAATCAGCAGCGAAAATATTTGTCGCATCGTTTGCCTCACAGGGATAGATGGAGATTGGGAGCGGAGCTTACTTCTTGGAAATCCAGGTCGCAATAGGACGGCGGAGCGTTCGCCGCGTCATCGAAAATTCCTGGCGGTAACGGATTTTGTGGCGCGCCTCCCGGAGGGGCGAAATGTTTTCAGCCACGAATGAACACGAATATTATTTCCGGTCTGATAAATTGTTTGGCTGCCATTTCTCGCTTCCATTCGTGAATATTCGTGTTCATTCGTGGCTAAAATTCTTTTCAGGGCTGGGCAACGGCCACAAACCACAAAATCCGTTACCGCCAGGAAAATTCTATTCTTCAGCCCGGATCGAAATTGCGATGTCTTTTCGGCGAGGCTACAATTCGCCCACCCTTACGCAACCACAAGGAGATTTGAACTATGCGCCTTCTTCTCATCGCATTTCTGATAGTCCATCCACCTGTATTGCAGACTACGGAATTTCAGCGACCGTGGGACGACCCAAATACCGCGATCGTGATCGATCCATATCACGCCAATCCCATAGACTGGGACAAACTTAAAACAGAGCCGCGAGTCATAGCAATTATTCACAAGGCGACAACAGGCGCTTCCAAACTCGACCCTGCTTACTTTACGCGCAAGAAGGAGGCCAAGAGGCATGGATACCTCTGGGGCTCGTATCACTGTGGCGTTTCCGGCGATCCGGAGAAGCAGGCGGATTATTACCTGGACACGGTCAAGCCCGGGGACGATGAACTGATCGCGCTCGACCTCGAGGACGCCAATTCAAAGAAGTTGATGAACGCCGAAGAATCGCTGCGCTTCATCAAACGAGTCAAAGAGAGGACCGGACGCTATCCTGTTCTCTACACGAATCACAGGAGCGCCAAGCTACTGTCCGATAAATTCAAAGGGACCGAGTTCGCCGAGGCGCCGCTTTGGTATGCCCGCTTCAGGAGCGATGTGACAGACTTTCCCACCGGACTATGGCCGTCATATACGCTCTGGCAGTTTTCGAGCGAGATCCGCCCTCAAATGGCGCTGCCCGGCGTGAAGGCGGACATGGATATAAATGTCTACAACGGGACGATCGACGACCTAAAATCGAATTGGCCCTTGGCGCGTCCAACACGACTAAATGAAGCTTGTGTAAATTAAAGTTGAATGCGCTCAAGCGCATCTGATTTATGCGCACACTTCGACTAAATTGAAGATGACTTTTGGAGGAGCCGTCGCATGCCTGAACAAGAAGCCGTAACTCTCGAAGCGCTGAGCGATCTACGCACTCCGTGGCTCATTCACGTGGTGGCGACCCTGAGGATCGCCGATCATATAGCCGCCGGCATTGATCAGATCGATTCCCTTGCCGCCGCGGCGGGCTGTGACCGCTATGCCCTTCACCGAGCGCTCACGAGCCTTGCGGATAAGGGCGTGTTTGAGGAGACGGCCCCTGGCCGTTTCGCCCTGAACCAGGTGTCTCGCGGCTTACTCGACCCGCAAGGGCGTATCGGGCTTGACCTCAATGGCATCGGCGGTCGCATGGCTCACGCATGGGGAACGCTCCTCGATTTTGTCCGTACGGGCAAGCCCGCCTACAACAAAGTCTTCGGCCTGCCTTTCTGGGAAGACCTGGACGCCCATCCCGAGGTCGCGGCGAGTTTCGACGACCTCATCGGGCCTACAGGACATGGCAGGCCTAACCCGGAGTTCCAGATCACCGGCGGCTGGGACGCGGTGCGGAGCGTGATCGACGTCGGCGGCGGCACAGGAGCAATGCTTGCGGAGATTCTTATCATACGTCCGTGGGTCCACGGAACGCTGGTTGATCTCCCGCGTACCGTCGCGCTCTCCGCCGAGATATTCCGGGCCGCCGGCGTGACCGAGCGCGTCACGACTGTCGGTCAGAGCTTCTTCGACCCATTGCCGGCGGGCGCTGACATTTATCTGTTGAAAGGAATCCTGAACGACTGGCCCGACGCGGAGGCGATGGAGATCTTGAGCCGCTGCGCCGAGGCGGCGCGCCCTGATGGTCGCGTTGTGGTTCTCGGCGGCGTGACGCCTGATGAAGCGCGAAGTGGTCTGGTGATAGAGATGGTGCTGTTGGGAGGCAAATATCGCGCCGTGACCGAATTTCGGGATCTCGCGCGTGGGGCCGGGCTGGAAGTGTTGGCCTCCGGGCGACAACCGTCCGGACATTTCGTTACCGAGTGTCATCCGATCTGACGCTACAAGGAGCGCTATCTATGTTCACAAGCCGTCACTTATTATCACTCGCTCTACTTACCCTGTTGACGTCTTCGGGCATGACGCCAGACGTGACCTCTGCCAGTCTGGCGCCTACGTCGAGTTGGGAACAATCGTTGGATTGGCTGCCCGAAGATACGGAGACCGTCATCGTCGCCCAAGTCCCTTTCGAAATTCCCCAGCCAACGGCTGAACAACTCAAGCTTGACGAAGCAATCCGGTTCCTGCCTTTTGGCCCGGTATTGAGGTTGCGGGATGAGATGTTATACAAGGAGTTGGTTGGGCAAAAGGTTCTCTGCGCCATTGAAGGAAGCCGCCACTTCACCGCGCCGCGAAATTTAGGGATGATGCCGTACCAAGGGGCGCATATTCTGCAGTTCGATCACGCGGCGGACGGCGCGCTCCGGAAGGCCTTCCGCATTTGCCAGCGGAAAGCGGATAAGATTATTAAGTTGGCCGGCGAGCGAGTCGCCGTCTTTACTGAGAAACACGAGAGTGACAAGTGGTCCTTCTTCGTTTCTCAACCGCAGCCGGGCGTATTGATTTGCGCGACGAACCAGGCTTTTCTTGAGGAAACGTTGAAAAGAATCGGCCGGAAGCCCGATAGACGCGCGCTCCCGGCAGACCTGCCTGAATGGAAACAGGTTGACATCAATGCCGACGTCTGGGCGATCAGACATTATCGCAAGGAGTCCGCAGAGAATGACCCTTCCTCGCCCCTCAGACCTAAAGCTGCCGCGAACGTCCCTGACCCCGACGCCATAGGATTGGTCTTTTGGTATCGCCCCGAAATCGACAAACTCATCCGCGTACGCTATCTATCAGGCGCTGAGAACGCGTTCGAACTCATAACCGAGGGTTGGCGCCAACCGACTGATGGCATCACGCCTGACATCAAACAGATAGCGCCGGGTGTCGTGGAGATTGCTAATTCGGTCTCCGACGAAATAACAGCGCCCATGTTCCTGATGGTTTTCTTGGGAATCCTTGGACACGGCATCTATACCTAAGATTCCGGAGAAAAACCAAAGGAGAATCCTGGTGACCATTTACATAAATCGTGGAATTAGCCGCGCGAGCAAGTTCCTGCTACATGGCGCAGTAATCGCAATTCTGGCGCCCTTATCCGCAGGTCATTCGCCGCAGGCGAAATCCGGCGCTTTCTCTCCCAGATTGACCAGTCCACGCATCGCGCCCGTCCCCGAGCAGGAACGCGACGAAGCGCAGCGCCAGATGCTGGCTTCGCGGCCCGATTACAATATCTACAAGACGCTGGCGCATCATCCGGAGCTTTTCTTGCGATGGTCCGGCTTCGGCCGGTTCGTGATGAACGGGTCGAGTCTGCCGGCCCGTCATCGTGAGATGCTGATGCTGCGCATGGGCTGGTTGTGCCAGTCGGAATACGAGTGGGCCCAGCATGCCCGCATCGCGACGTCTGGCGCCGGCCTGACTGATCAGGAGGTTCATCGCATCGCCGAGGGGCCGAAAGCTGAGGGCTGGACCGATTTCGAGCGCGGCCTGCTGCGCATGGCGGACGAACTGCGCTACAACGCGATGGTCGACGACGCGACGTGGCGCGCGCTGCGGGCCGAATACAGCGACCAGCAGATGATGGAAGCGGTCTTCACGGCGGCGCAGTACCAGTTGGTTTCGATGGTGTTGAACAGTCTCGGCGTGCAGTTGGATCCGGGGTTGCGACATCGGCTGCCGCGTGATCTGCCCTTGCCGCCGCTGGCGCTACCGGCGACCGGCGCGCGTCTATCGACGCCCCGCATCCCGCCGCTCGGCTCCGAGCAATGGACGCCACAACAACGCGAGATGATCGCTCCACAAATCCGCGAGAATGGGAGCGCGCTAAACCTTTACGCCACCATGCTCCAGCACTCCGTTCTGTACGGCCCGTGCGCGTCATTCGGAACGTACCTGCGGAGTGAAACGAGTCTGCCGCCCAGGACGCGAGAACTGCTCATTATGCGCACGGCGTTTCTGATCGGCGCCGAATACGAATGGGCGCATCACGTCGAGCGAGCGCGCAAGGCGGGCTTGACGGACGGAGAGATCTCCCGAATAGCCGCAGGCCCGGACGCCGCCGGCTGGAGAGAGGAAAGCCGGGCAGTGTTGCGGGTCGCCGACGAATTGCGCCGCGAGGCGTTCATCAGCAATCGCACGTGGAGCTTTCTGGCAAAGCGGTACGACACGAAACAGCTCGTCGAGATCGTCTTCACAGTGGGTGGCTACACGATGACCGGCCTCGCCATCAACAGCTTCGGGATTCAGACGGATCCTGGGTATCCGGCCTTTCCCCGATCCAAACAATAGGGCGCGTCGTCTCATCGGGCTTCGGTAGGAGAGTGAAGCATCCGGGGCAGCGGCGCGTACCCAGGGGCGCTTTCATTGTTTCAGAGCGCCGCAACCAGACATGAAGGCTCCTTCGAGACTCTATCAGAAGTTACTCGGCGCATCGTGGCCTGACATGGATGTCGTACTGAGGCGGCTTCATGATTCAGGAGAAACGGTTCGCGCAGTTGGGGTGTTTAGAGTACGCCGAGGGAACAACAGGCTGGCGCGGACGATGGCTCGACTAGCGCGTCTGCCGGCGGCAGGAGAAGCCGTTGACGTCCGGCTACAGGTTACTGCGCAAGAAAAGGGTGAGGAGTGGCGCCGCACGTTCGCAGGACGTCCTCTGGTGAGCAGGCAGTATGATCGAGGCGCCGGGCTGCTGATGGAGCGCTTGGGAACCGTGGAAATGCAACTCCGGCTGGAAGTCGTCGGCGGATCGCTCAGCTACCAGACCGTAAGCGCGGCTTTGCGCCTCGGCTTCTTGCGCGTCCCGCTTCCCTACCGGCTCAGCCCGCATGTCACGGCTTTGGAGAAGGCTGTTGGCGATACGAATCAGATCCATGTTTCTGTGGACGTGACCTTGCCGTTGCTTGGGCGTTTGATAACCTACGACGGTATTTTGACTCAGATTGAGGCTCAGCAATGACGACCGCGCTATGGCTCCTCGCTATTCAAGGAATTATCGGAGCGTTCGACACACTATTGCCGACTGCGCTCGCTCCAACAGAGGCCGCGGCGTCTGAACCACTGCGATGGGGTTTGGCGGTAATGGCAATTGGGGTCTTCCTCTCCGGCGCGCGCGATCTCTATGCGGCGCTCGGCTTGCCGCATGGAGGATGGCCCTGGAAGGCGGAGAAAGTGGAGGGACAGTCATGATCGCGCGGCGGAAATTTCATCGTGTGGTCTTCTTTGTCGCGGGCATTTACAACTTGGGCTGGGGCGCATTCTCGGTCCTCGATCCTCAGTGGCTGTTCCGCTTCGCAGGAATGCCGCCGCAGAACTACCCGGAGATATTCTCCTGTCTGGGAATGGTCATCGGTCTCTACGGCGTCCTCTATCTGGAGGTCGCCAGAGTTCCCGAAAGGGGATGGCTCCTGGCTGCGGTCGGGCTTTTGGGCAAGGCGCTAGGTCCGATTGGATGGCTGGCTCTTGTTTTGCGTGGCCGCTGGCCTGCTGCGACCGCGGTCTTGTGCGTCACGAACGATCTGATTTGGTGGATTCCATTTGGGATTTACTTGTACGATGCTTGGCCGGCGCTCCGTCCCTATTCGGGGAAGGCTCCGTTGACTTAAATCGAGCCACGCGACATTGGGATGTCGGCTTCTATACAGGATAAAAAATGATGTTGGACTGCGCCGGAACAACTTTTCGTATCAATAGTCGAGCTTATGACAAACTCTGATATCGCGCGTCTCCGGCTCCATAACCAGCGCATTGTCGGCGCCGCGTTCGAGCGGCCTGTCGATGTCGTGGCATGGATGGGCGCCGTCCAGGCTCAGGATTATTTCGGCGCGCTCTGGGCGGTCGGATTGCGCATGCGGAATGCGGTCGAAGCCGATATCGAGCGGGCGCTCGCCAATCGAACGATTATTCGCACATGGCCGATGCGAGGCACGATGCATTTCGTGGCGGCGGCGGACGCGCGCTGGATGCTTGAACTGATGACTCCGCGTATTGTGGCAAACATCGCGCAATGCTTCCTGCGGCGGTTCGGCCTCGATGAGAGCTCATTCGCGCGCAGTAAAGAATTGTTTGAACGCGCGCTGCAGGGCGGCAGGCGACTGGCCCGAACCGCAATGTATAAGGTGTTGGAAGAGGGAGGCGTTTCAACGGCTGGCCAACGCGGCCGACACATCTTGTGGCGCCTGGCGCAGGAAGGCGCCATATGCTTCGGCGCGCGCGAAGGCAAGCAGCAAACTTTTGTGTTGCTCGATGAATGGGCGCCGAAGACGAAACGAATGTCGCGCGATGAATCGCTGGCCGAACTCGCCAGGCGCTATTTCACGAGTCGCGGCCCGGCGACATTGCAGGATTTCTCCTGGTGGTCCGGACTTACAATAACCGACGCGAGCGCCGGTCTTGAAATGGCGAAGCGGCGCCTCACACAAGAAACCGCTAACGGCCAGACCTACTGGCTAGCTTCGTCGATGCCAGATACAAATGATCCGTCGCCAGCCGCTTACCTGCTGCCGGCTTTTGACGAGTACACGATCGCCTACAAAAACCGCAGCGCCGTGCTCGACCCGGCCTATACAAAACTGGCGAATTCAGGAAACGGCATGTTATATCCGACGATTGTCGTGGACGGCCAGGTCGTTGGAATCTGGAAGCGGACGCTCAAGAAAGACTCTCTTGCAATTTCTCCGAACCACTTCGCGAAACTCAAGCGGGCTCAGACCAACGCCATCAACGAGGCCGCCAACCGCTACGGAAAATTCCTTGGCGCGCCGGTCGTATCGCCGTGAGCGGCGATACGGTTGTGACGCGAGTAGAGACGCAAGAGATTACGTCTTGCTTACGCGCGCGGCGCTGTACCAAACTTGCATGGTTCGATTTAGCGCGTCGACATCGATCTTCTAACAAGTAATGCGGGGGCAGTCACAATGACTCGGAAAGCAGAATGCGGAACGCGTGAAACTAACGAAAGACATAATAAAAGTTTCGTTCGTTCTGCTATTTTCGCGTACTTTGTATTCTCTCTTGCGCTGGCGGCCGTCAGCCTGGGCTATGACCGAACTTCAGCAGCCCGCGGACAAATCAATCCGGCGAAGAAACAACCGAACATCATCTGGTTGGTACTTGATGACGCCGGTCCGACGTTGGGGTGTTACGGCGATCCGCAGGCGATCACGCCGAACATGGATCGGCTCGCCCGCGAAGGCGCGCGATTCACTCGCGCTTTCACACATGCTCCCGTCTGCGCGCCGAGCCGTTCCGGGCTGGTAACGGGGATGTATCCGACCACGATCGGATCGCATCACATGCGCTCGAAACTCATCAACCCGCCCGAGACATTTATGAGCCTGCTGCGCAAAGCGGGTTACTACGTCGCATGGCCAGGCAAGACCGATTTCAACTTCGACCCGGCAGACCCGAAAGCCGCGACGTTCACGGCCGATCCGCCAGCCGGCGCCTTCGACAGCCGCGCGAACTGGCTCGAAACCCCGCCGCCACGACAGCCCTTCTTCGCTTACCTTAACCTGGACGTCATGCATGAAAGTCAGGTGCGGGCCGACGCCGCGCAACATGCGAAGAACACAGCGCGTCTCAAGCCGGGTGAGTTTCACGATCCGGCAAAGATGAAAATCCCGGCTTATTACCCTGACGCGCCGGAGATTCGCAAGGATCTGGCTCAGTATTACGACCTTATCACGGCCGCTGATTATCAGGTCGGCGACGTCCTCGCGTGGATTGATAAACACGGCATCGCGGACGAGACCGTCGTCGTTCTGTTCAGCGATCACGGGCGCGGGATGCCACGCTCGAAGCGGTGGCTCTATGACAGCGGGATTCGCGTGCCACTGTTGGTGCGTTCCCCAAAAGAGATCAGACCTGGCACCGTGCGTGACGACCTGGTCACTTTTGTAGATTTCGCACCCACGATGCTTTCTCTCGCTGGAGCGGAGATTCCAGCGCGAATGCAGGGACAGGTTTTTCTCGGTAACAAGCGGTCAAAAGAGCGCGATTATGTTTATGCGGCGAGAGACCGAATGGATGAAACCTTCGATCGCATCCGCGTAGTGCGTGACAAACGCTATAAATATATCCGAAACTTTTATCCCGACCTGCCTTATGCACAACGCATCGCTTACAACGAAGAAAATCCGACGATGCGTGTTTGGAGGAAGATGAGTGAGGAAGGAAAACTGAGCGGTGCTCCCGCACTTTTCTTTGCGCCTGCTAAGCCGAAGGAGGAGCTCTACGATACCGATGTGGACCCCGACGAGGTCAAGAATCTGGCGACCGATCCGAAATATCGGCAAACGCTCGATCGGATGCGCGGGGCAATGGATGACTGGATCAGAAATACAAAAGACATGGGCGAAATTTCGGAAGAGGAGCTGATCAAACGTGGCATCGTGCGGGATGTCCTGAAAGAATATGCAAATCGCAAGTAACTGAGAAGCGCACTCGTCACGAGCGCATTTATTAATTGTTGTGTGGTGACCTGCGTCGCACCAAGTCTGCTATTCAGGGAGAAAGATGAATAAAATAAAAACTGTGGTCGTGTTGCTCGCTTCGCTCATGCTGATCAGCGCATGCCAGGCCAACCATGATCATGCCGATCATGCGGCCACAACACCGAGCGCGCCGTCCGCCGCCGTAAGTATAAATAAGGTGACGCCCTCAGGTCGCGCGCCCGAGGGAATGGTTTGGGTTCCGGGCGGAACCTACTGGATGGGATGCGACGATTGTGACATGCCGGATGCTGCACCAGCACACCTGGTCACCGTCGACGGATTCTGGATGGACCGGACACCGGTGACTAACGCGGAGTTTGCGAAGTTCGTCAAGGCCACCGGCTACATGACTATTGCCGAACAAAAGCCTGACCCGAAGGATTTCCCTGGCGTGCCGGAAGAGAATCTGGTCGCCGGCTGTGCTGTATTTTCCCCGTCACCGGCGATAGATTCACTCGATAACCCATACGCCTGGTGGCGCTATGTGCCGGGCGCGAATTGGAAGAACCCGGAAGGACCGGGGAGCTCGACTAAGGGCCATGAAGATCATCCGGTGGTGCATATTG
>Ga0081455_10006481_pt1 | contig 12549 bp, 10 predicted proteins | sample TabmetS3T2R1_FD_70207 | JGI IMG/M metagenome (GOLD analysis project Ga0081455, IMG submission 70207) | Tabebuia heterophylla rhizosphere microbial communities from the University of Puerto Rico - S3T2R1 | ecosystem: Host-associated > Plants > Roots > Rhizosphere ... | reverse complement strand
TATCTGCTTAACTTTATCCTGCATACGTCCCAACAGGTCATTGCGTTGTGCAGACGCCATAGCTTCTCGTTTGTAGAGGTTATATTTCTTGGGTAGTCCAGGAGGATAGTAACGTGGCACAACTGGCGTCACATCCATATCTTTTGGTCCATTCCTTACCACAGGAGGACCACCATGATAGCGAGGACGCCAGCTCCGGAGAGCTATACTCGATTCTCGTGCCCGAATCCACAGTGTGCGCAGTTCAAGCGCTCGGGGGAGGACAATATTGTACATCGAGCCTGGACGGGTAAGGACAAGCACATCGAACGGCTGTGCTGCACGGTCTGCGGCCGCGAGTTTTCCGAACGAGCCGGGACCTTGATGGCTCGGAGTAAGCTCTCCGAGGCGACCGTAGAACAACTGCTGCAATGTCAGCGCTGGGGCGTCTGTGATGCAGGGACGGCCGACATCTGTGCCGTGGCTCTCACGACTGTGCATCGCTTTCAACGGGTGGCAGCTCAGCGGGCCATGCAGCACCATCAGCAGAGCGTGCAGGACGTGGAGGTGCTGGCTGTGCAATGGGATGAGGCACATTCCACACTGCGTCCCAAACAGGTGGAATGGGTGCATACGGCATTGGCCATGGGCAGTTGGTTCCTCCTATGGGTCGACTTTGGACCGCGGACTCCGGAGACGGCAGCCACGCTGATCGCGCAGGTCATAGTGCGCACCCGCCAGCTCCCACTCTTTCTCACGGAGGGGTGGAAGGCCTCTACGGCGGCACTGCTCCAGGTCGTTGGGAGAGTGTATCGTCCCCGCCGTCGCGGGAAAGTGGGTCGCAAGCCAAACCCACGGCTGGCTGCTCCCAAAGAGTTGTACTACGCCCAAGTCGTCAAGGTCCGGAACAAGGCTGGCCAGGTGGTGGAAGTCAGCAGACGCGTCGTGTTCGGCGGCCCTCGTCGTTTTCTCCAGCAGTTGCGTCTGCGGCAGTTCGGGGAGACCATCCAGACGGCCTTTATGGAACGGTGGTATGGGACCCTGCGAGGGCTGGGGGCGCCTCTGCGGCGCCGCACCCGATGTTTATCCTGGAGTCACGCCCGCCACCGGGGTAAGGTCTGGCTCATGGTCAGCCTCTACAACTTTGTGATGCCCCATAAGAGCCTGCGCCAAGGGCACACGCCACGTACGCCAGCGATAGCGATCGGTCTGACCGATCATATCTGGAGCTATCGGGAGTATATCTGGGTTCCAGTACATCCCGACCCAGTGCTCACCAAGCAGATGGACGAACGGATGAGCCGGCTGCTGATCCCGGCTCTCCAGGACCAACCCGCGGGAGGGACACAAGCACCTCCTGCTGGAAAGACAAACAAAAAAGAGGCAACTCCTCGGCCGAAAGCGGCGTGAGATGCCCGTTATTATTCTCCAGGACTACCATGTCTTGACTCTGTTGGTTAAGTCAAAATCGCACGGGAAAGCGGTCCTGTATCCGACGTTTGAAGGCCAGCGAGACCGATGATATTCTCCTGATGAAACCACTCTCATGGCGTTGAAGTATGACCGCCACGACTTAACCAACAGAGTCTATCGTTACTTGCGGCGCAATCGTGCTTGCACCGTCAGGCGCTCCAACTCACGCACCAGTTTGTCAAATGAGCTGGATTTCTTCCGCATATATATGCTGAACGTGATGCCTTGAGCAAATTCCTTCTGATCCGCTGTTGGTGAATATGCGCGGCCCATGAGCTGTGTCATAAGACCTTTACAGTCTCGTGGGCTTTCTATGTCTAGATCAGCCGGCAGATGTGCGGCGTATGGCAGTAGCTTTTTCGTCCGCAGCCGGCGATATCCAGCCATAAACCATGACTCGAACTCACGGTTTGTGACGACAACGCCCACAGGAATGTGAGCAATCACGCCTGTCGCTCGTTCCAGCAGCTCCGGGCCAAGCGGCTGGTACGGATGGCGTGTCTGACGGTCATGGCACTCATCATCAGCATCAAGGATCACGAGGATGGCATCCGGGCGGCTACCAGCAGCCAACCGGACGTAGTATTCAATGCCAAGCTGACGTTCGCGGTCATACGTCGCCAGTAAAGCCCTGGCGCCGGGAGTGCGCACAGCTTTGTCCAACGAACGAAAGTTCGTAAATCGGCGAAACCGGAACCAGTTATTCAAGAGCGCCGGCACAGCTTCCACTTCGCCGTGGCCTTCGACAACGGGTGCAATCAGGTACTCACGACGCAACATCGGGTGTCACATCAAATATGTCACCTTCCACCGTTTTTGGTTGCTCTTCAGTCCACAGGGCATTGGACCGCAGTAGCCGGCCCACAGTCTCAGGTGGAACCAAAAGCTCGCGCGCTCCTTGACCCACGTGAAAAACATAACTCCGATCGTCCTGCCAATCGACGATGCGTACGTTCTCTGCGTTCACTGCATCGTGCGATAAGGCATCCGTGCTATGCGATGAGAGAATAACCTGACAGCGCTCCTTACTGGACACGTTGGCTGCGTCCATCAGCGCCGATAGGGCTGCAGTGTGGATAGATGCTTCGATCTCGTCCACGAACACCAGCGATGGACTGGGCTTCTGTCGCAGAGCAACTAGCACTCCAAGGCTGTGTAGTGTGCCATGTGACATGTCCGATGCGACAAAACGGCTCTCCCGCTTGCCCGTTTGCTGGAAAAAAGTCACGATGCGACGACCGGCAGACGCACTCGCCTGGATTTGGGTGATGCCCCGCGTTACCGACGTAAGATGGCGCACAATCCAATCAATTTCAGACTTATCTTCATCCAGGCGTCGCAACACATCCCCTATGTTTGAGCCATCCCGTATAAGTGCCTGTTGACTCCCAATACGCGGCTCCGATTGCATGTCTTGCGGGGAGAAGCTGTACACGAGCAAACGTGCTAACACGTCGAGGGTCATCCTCCACACCTCTTCGTATTCAGCCACAAGTGGCAGCACCAGCGACTCCCGCCCCACACTTGGCCGCGCCCCTCGTATCTGCGACGTGAAGTCACGACCCTCACGGGAAAACGAGAAAGATTCTTTTGGATAAGTCTTCAGTGTCTCGCGTTTCACCAGGTATCCCGAACGGCTACGAAACGGGGCAAGCGTGAAGCCATACAGGACATTCGTGACGGGGAGTTCAATATCGATGGCAATTTCGACATCAGCATTGCTGTGTCGTTGGCTACTTGGCCGGTGCACAATACTGTTGATACCCCCCCGCCGCTCAAGCGCTGTGAGCACCGAATGCATCACAGCGTCCTGTACAAAGTCGAACGCTTCCATCAGCGTTGACTTGCCCGAACCGTTGCGGCCGACAATTATAGTCAAGTCGTTGAGAATCAGCCGGGCATTCTCAAAAGCACGGAATCGCCGCAGGCGAAGCTCGCGGATGCGCGGTCGCATGGTCTCGGCTGCATTGCTCATCTCACACACGCTATGACTCAAAACGGATTTCGTTGTACTCGCTCAACAATACCTGCAACCGCTCACGTAACTCGGTGAGCCATGTATTCAGGTCCTCTGCAGTTTTAATCGATGACGGTGGAGCAAGATCACGGGCGGTAATCCTGATCACCGACGGGATTTCACCGGCAGCACGCTCTTCCGATTCAAGCTGGTCTTCCGGTGCTCGCTGATCGACCTCGTGCTTGAGTGTCCCCACTAGCGCGGCCAGCCCCGTACGGCGTGTCAATAACAAGCGCAGGTCAGCCAGCGCGCGCTGCAGTCTGGGCATGTCCGGGAGGCCCAACGCGGTCAAACGTCCCCCTATATCCTGACGGTCTTCTGGAGTCAGGTCTAGCCATCGAGCCGTACTTTCCAACTCGTTGCGGGCCTCAGTCAGTTGCGCCTCATACTGCTGCTTGATCGCTGCGTAGCGCTGGCCAACGTTGTCGCCGATGGTCCGCAGCACCATACGCAGGTCCGGCATGCGCTCAAAGAAGTGGTCACTGCTATGGATGGCCTGGATGATGTCCCGATGCGAGGCAGTAATGAGTTCACCAGCCTCACCAGGAAAAAGTTCTTCCAGATCATTGATGGATGCTTCGAGTCCCTGTGCGTTCCGCATCAGTTGCTCACCGTCTCCAGTCAGCGCTTTCAACACTGCTTTGGCCCAGCTAATGTCAGAGGCGAGTGAGCAGTCCGACGCACCAAGGATCATTGCCGCCCCACTGGCGTCTTCTTTGAGCAGGTCGGTGCACATCTGTAAGAGTTGCTGGGCGCGGTCCACACCGGGCAGATGCAACAAACGCAGTCGATCTGGCAACGAGCCAACGTCTTCGATCACCGTTGGAATATGCGTGCGCACCGCACGGCTGATATGCTCCTCCAAAGGGAGGACTTCAATGGCGAAGAGATCCTCTAATTGCCGTGCAGCGCGATCCATCGCGTCCAACGGTGGTCGACTGTCACGAATGGATAGACCCACGCGGTTGAACGCCACGGTCGACTTGAAGGCTTCCACAGCCTGTGGCCCTGGCGTCGTGAGCGTGCCTTCACCTGTATGCAGTTGGATCTGGCCGGCGCGGAACAAGGCAGCAAAGACGTATCGCGTCGCATCTTTACTCCATCCATATGGCGGCTGAGCAAATTGATCCTGGATGGCTTTCCCCTGGATGCGTCCGGACCCGGACGTCTCGACCATGACATTGAACGCCCGCAGGGCTTCAGCCAGGGTATCGTGTCCGATCTGCACCGTTGAGCGACCACCGCTTCTTCGGACAAAGTTGAGCGGGTCCTTCTCGCTTGGCATACGATCGAGACGTTCAACTTCAAGAAATTTGACAGCCAGGTCGGTAGGCGGATGAATGGGGACAAGGTGAAACTGTGGGAAAACTTTCTGGGCAGCAACGCCGACAATCTGGCGGCATGAGGCTTCTAATGTGCTACCGACTTCTGCCACCGGGGTCGGACTGCCCTGGAAGATGAAGACACCGTTCGTCCTCAGTGCCTGCTCGATGAGTTGCTGTGCCTGCTCTGCGCATGTGTCACCGCGTTTCTTTTCGGAACGGAGGAACTGGGCAACATCTTTGTCAGCCTCGCGCTCCGGAATGGTGCTGACGATGTAATCAGAACGCCGTGCTTCCACAAGCTGGTCGTCCAATTCATCAGGGAAGGATACGAGTAGCACAATCGTGTTGTCGTATTCCCGCTTCGCGTTGGTGTCGGTGAGCAACTCCTGACGGCGCGTGTCAAAGTTGCTCAGGGACACAGGTTCAATGCGGAGCTGGATGTCTTCGCCCTCGCCGACAATGGGAACCCTGCCATAGCGTACACCAGCTCCAACTTTCTTCACGTTTTCGAGCATGGCCGCCGGAAGAGGATCAAAGATTTTGGCAAGAAGCCGGGAGCGCAATTGATTGACTTCACCCGTTGATGGCACGTAGCTGTTGCGCTTGTCACGGTACTGCTTGATGCCCTCACTCAAGAAGGCAAAACCACCCGTCTGCGGATCATCAACGACGCTACACTCCCTCTCTGCAAGGAGCTTCTGGAGCGACGCTTGCACTGCATCGAGCTGTCCGGGGGAACCAAGCGACGGATAAAGCAGTGCGGCGATGTTCTCTGCATGGCGGGGAAAGTTGTCAATCGGTTGCAGGACAGCGATAGCTTTAGCGACCCGGACAGTCTGGGGGTCCCCCTGAAAAATTCTCTCAACCTTTTCCAAACCGGTCACGACATGCGGCAGCACCTTCCCGATGTCAGCCCGGAGGATGTCGAAAAAATGATCAGCACATGCCAGCGTGCCCACTGGCTGGTCGGCAAGTGCCTTCTGGCCTGGTGGAAGCGAGCGACTGGCATCGACCAGCAGATCCTGAATCACACGAATGGCCGACCGGAGACCGATACCGCCCGTCGATCGTGCCAACGTCCGGATGAGTTCCATCACCAGATCGAAATGGTGCGGCAGGAATGGGTAGAATCGTATAAACGTGTCCACATCGGGATCACTCTTGAACAGCGACGTCCCCGTCAGGCGCGTAAAGGTGACAGCAGCCGGCCCATGTCTTTTGAATAGTTCAGCGAGAGCCTTTTCCGCTTGCGGCGACTTCGTCAGCAATCGACGGTAGGTAATTTCACGGATATCGCGGGCGTCGAGCTCAATGCTTATGGGAAAGCGGTCACGCAGTTTATTCAGCTCAGCAGAGTTGTAAGCTGACTGTTCCACAATTTCCGCCAGCGTCTGCTGGCCAGTCGCGGCGATCCACACGCGTCCCTGGCCCAGTTCCTTGAGGTTACGCGCCAAGCCGTCGAGGTTCAGAATCAACTCGCCACGCGGCGCGACATACTGACCGGCTTCGTCGAGCAGGAACAGGATGTTCTGGTAGCCGGATTTTCGTCGTGCGAGCGTAATCATACGCTGGGTCTGGTCTCGCACGTCTTCGGCTTCGTCAAATCTCAATGACCTGAAGATGCCTGGCTGTGGAAAATCGTCAGGGAAGAAGTCGGGCACTAGCTGGTCCGCGCGTGTCACACCGATCAACGGATCATTATGCACCTCAAGCCATTCCCCTTTCCCAGGGAACTTGCTGCGGTACACTTCCTGAAATGCGTCATAGCGTCCCATGGCATCGAGCTTGAATTCCAGTTCTGCGATCTTTTTCTCTTTCGAGAAGCCAGCCCACTGCAGCACTTTCCAATATAACACCGTAGTCACCGAAGCTGTCGCCGTGGCGGCCAGTTGCTGCGATCCAAGGTCCAACATGATGACTGCAGTGGGGTGCTGTCTAACGAGTGAGCGCAGTTCAGCTTTGACCGCTCCTGAATTCAGTCGATCACTCAACAACTCGATGAAGGGCTTACCAGCAACCTGACGGTTCGGATCCAGTGCAAAGCCAAGGTATTTGGTAAACGATGATTTCCCCGAACCATAAAAACCCGATACCCAGATACCAACCTCTGTGACATCACCGGTTCGCACACCCGTCCCGAAGTGCTCCAAGAACTTGTGAAAACACGCTTCGACATTCTCCGTCACCTCATACTCGTCAATTTCACGACGGAGTCGCTGATCGTCGTCGGCAGCGTAGTCGATGACTTTTTCGATAGGGCGGTCGATAGGGCGAGTGCTCGAAAACAGTGTGCGAATCGTGCTCATGGTTGCCCTCCGAGCAATGTCGACCGGTAGTTCCCATCGACCGAGTAAAAGCCGAGAAAGTGCAGGCCATACTGGCCTGAACGACGACCCGGATAAAAAATCACCGTCGGCACCTGCACACGGTCATGTAGTCCCGATTCCAACGATCGCAGTCGGAAGTACGGATGCACGAGGCCAGCATCGGTGAGGAAAAGGACACGGTCTGGAATGGGCTGTGCAACGTACCCGGCCACAGTCTCCACTAAGCCAGTCTCGGCCCGTAATACGTCGCGAACGGCCTCATTAATTTGTACGAGTTCAGCTTCTGGCTCAATCTCCAGCCAGTCATGCCAGCGACCGGATGCATCGATGAGAGCCCACACGAGATCAGCAAGCGATAGAGTAGCGACCTCTTTGCCATCTTGTCGCAGCATCGCCGACCAGAGTGGAAGCTTCGTCCTCAGTTCGAGCGTCTGATGGGGCGCATGTACGAAGTAGAACACAGGATCGCTCTTTGCCGGATTGAGCGCGTCCGGGCTCTGCAAGCGTTGGCGCAGTTCGTCAAATGTCGCATCGAGCGAGCGCATCGACTGCCTCCTCCATGGACGAGACGTTCCAGGTAATGCGCACGACCGCACCGGCAGCCTGAAAGATCCACAGACCGATATGGCTCAGCTCATCAAGATGATACCGCACCATTGGTTCGTCTAACATCCATAACTGCCAGTCAGGATGCGACGTCACCGCAGCATCCGTTGCCCCACGGAAATGCAGGTCGAGCGCCAGATATGCGATAGCCAGAGGGTGAGGCCTGTAGTGTCGTATGTCGCGAGCCCCGCGTATGCGCTGGGTCAAGAAACCAAACTCCGTCAAGACCTTCAGCAGTACTCTGGCCACCCTTTTTCTGACCTCTGGTGACCAGGGATGCGCCATCATGCCGTTCTGATCGGCTTCGCGCAAGAAGGCAATCACCGCATCAAGGCTGAGGGCAATACGTCCCTCATCACGCGCATTACGGAGTAGCACCGTGACGCTGTCGCGTACCAATCGGTTTGCGCGAGCCGTGTACAGCAAACAGAGATCCCGGAACCAGTCTCCCGTAGTATGCCTTTCGACCAGCCTTTTTAAATACACAGCCGGACATCCTGCAGGGTAGAGGTAGCGTGGCGCAAACACACGTTGGACGATGTCCTTGACTCTACGTGCCGTGGATTTGCCGAGCAAGTCCGTTTTCAGTACACGCTCAGCCAATACAGCGGCCGATTCACCTGGTTGCCATGCGCGCAGGAGATCTCGGGTTTCAGCGATCAAGCCTGCTCCCTTTGCGATGCGTACAGCGTAAGCTTCGTTTGTTGCATCTGCCATCACACTACGCATGATCTACTGCCTCAAAGTACGGATAAACCCTCTCGCCTTTGCGGGCTGCATACGCGTAAAGCGATGCGAGTCCATTGATAGTCGTCGGCTTGCTGATGTCATTGATTGAGCCCACCAACGTCGGTCCAGTACCTACCAGCGTCACTTCTGGAAGCACAAGGGCTTCCAGCATCTCAATGAGTTGTGCGGATGTATCCGGGATAGTAGAGTCTGCGAAAGCACTCTCAGTGCGAATCAGGTCTGCAAGCTGGCGTTCTATGTAGGCCGACAGGCGAAACAAGTGAAACGACCGCCTTCCGATATTTGCATCGTGATCGCGCCGAGCTGCCACCGTTGCGGACTCTAATGCCGCTGCAAGATATATCCTGGGAAACAGACGCTGGACGATACGCAACCCAGTCGGAGACAGGAACTCCGTTCGCCACCAGGAGGGCGAGAGCCTTTCGCCAAGGGCCGCAACATAGAGGCGTAAGTGGTAAAGCGCGTGTATGTGAGATGGCGATGTCAATCTATGCCTTTGCATGCTCTTAGAGTGCTACGGGCGCATTCCAGGCCGTGACACCTGAGGTTGTTCAAGCTTCTTACGGAGCTGCTCAAGATCAATTCGTTTGTACAATCTGTAGTTGTTCACAGGATGCCGATATTCAACGATCGCGCCCGAAGCTCCCCAGCTCCTTAGTGTGTTCGGCGAAATTCCCAACATCTCTGCAGCATCCTTGACCGTCATATACTCATCGTACATCTGCATACCCGGCCTCGACCGCCTCATTTCTTACTCTGCATACCAGCTTCATAACCTTACCAATGGTTATCAACATATGCAATGCTGTATAGGCCTCTGCTTCCGAGTAATGCTACACAAGTCGCGCCATCCAAATAGATGACCCGGCAGCCTGAACTATCCCCACGTTTGGCGAGCAGTACCTCTTGGCAGGAGCCGGAGTTCTTCTCTTACCTTGTAGTAAACTCCTCTGCCGAACAGACGCTCACAGTGCCTACTGTCTCAAGTTACCATGATAGGAGTAGGGGACAGGAACAACCTCTTAGTGTCCCCAAGCTCTCCCAATTTACGGATAAATCCGCCGGTACACCCCAGGGGAGCCGGAGGCCATGGTCATGGCCTCACGCATGCGCCCAGAATTCGGAGACGAGTGCTCGCGCTGGTGATTCCACTCAGCGCTTTCGGAGACCTTGTCGTGCTCGAATTCATACATGGTCGTGTAGCGGACCTCGCCCTCAACGACACGGAAACGCCGTGCATAAATGACGCCCGGGACTTTGCGATACCCAGGGATGTACTCGCTATTGTACCAGGCATTCCACGCGGTATCCACGCTGTCAGGTACCGACATACGGCCAATTTGCAGCGCCGGAGCCATGACCCGGTCGGGGTTCTCCACGCCACTCGGGAAGAGCTGCTGCCCCACGATGCGCGCACGATTTTTGCCAATAGCCGTGGGGCCGACGCGCTGGCCCCAGGGTGTGCGCGGCCGATTTTTGAACTCTGGGGTCTGGAGGACGTCAACGCTCGCCAGTTCGTAGGCAGCGAGATACTTGGGGCCACCCTTCGTGGCCACATAGCGGGCTGCATCGAGAACGCCCGGTATGGCGAGCAGTTCCGGTAAATGCTCGGTGTTGTACCAGGCGTTGAACTCTTCTTCGTATTTTGGTTCAATGAGGTCGGTGTACACCAACAAAATGCCTTGTCCTTTGCGTGCCATGCTGCTTCCTCCCTCGGTGGCAACCCATTGTGACTTTCCCCGCTATCATACGCTGTTTGGCTAGGCTGATCCAGAGTCCGCTTTTATGCTATGATGCAGTCGTCGTTCGGCACTGCTCCAGACTTCTCAGACATAAGGAGACACATTATGGCCACCGTCGTCGGTAGTGGCATGCTGCTCTTTACTCCTGTGGAAAATTGGGAAAAGCTCCCGTCTGGCTGGGAGTTCATCGACGTGGCTGGCGTCGCGGTGGACTCCAAGGACAACGTGTATGTCTTCAACCGCAGCGAGCACCCGGTGATTGTCTTTGATCGCGATGGTAACTTCCTGCGCTCCTGGGGCGAGGGCATGTTCAGCACCCGTACGCATGGCATCCATATCGGCCCTGATGATATGGTCTACTGTGTGGATGATGGCATACACACAGTGCAGAAATTTTCCTTGGATGGCAAGCTGCTCATGACCCTGGGCAGCCCCAATAATCCTGCCCCAAAATGGCAGGGCAATCCCTTCAATCGTCCGACGCACGTGGCAGTATCGCCAGTCACAGGGCATCTGTATGTCTCAGATGGCTATGGCAACAGCAGAGTCCATAAATTCTCCCCTGAGGGGCGGCACTTGCTCTCCTGGGGCTCGTCGGGCATCGATCCGGGCCAGTTCATCCGGCCGCACAATGTGGTCATCGACAAAGAGGACAACATCTACATCGCGGATCGGGAATGCCATCGTATCCAGGTCTTTGACCCGAACGGCAAATTTATCACCATGTGGAACAACATCCATCGCCCGGATGGCATTTGCCTCGATCACGAGGGCAACTTTTTTATCGGTGAACTGAACGGCATAGGTGGTGTGGACGATGCGCCCGGTCTGGGCCATCGTGTCAGTATCTACAATCTCCAAGGGCACTTACAGACCCGTATTGGCGAGCCGGAGGAAGGCGAAGGACCAACGCAGTTCATCGCCCCACACGGGGTAGCGGTGGATTCGCGCGGGGACCTCTATGTGGGCGACGTGGCCTACACTATCCGTGGGCAGCGTATGAATCCCCCCAAACATCTAAAATGTTTCCGTAAATTCGCCAGGGTACGGCGGTAGAACGCGCCGCGTAGAGTAGGGAGAGCGTTGTTGTCTCCCTGCTCTCCACCCCTCAGGGTTGATGCTCGGGGCGCAGTAGATCGAATACGGTTTTGACCGGACTGAAGGTGCTCAGGGGAACTTCGACAAAGACAGTGTTCCAGTGGGCCATGGCGCCGTTCCACAACCCTGGCAGTTCAAGGGCTTTTAGAGGCCGGCCAGCGTAGGTTTTGTACGAGATAAAGCCCGTGTTTGGGTCAGCAAAGTGCTGGAGATCAAATGGCTGACCGCGATAGTCGCGCACGCCGCACACCAAATCAACCGGGTTGAAGTGCGTCGATGCTGCTAAAAGAGCGCGCTGCTCCGGCAGGGCCGTATCTACCTGTGAGGTCTCGACAATTTGGCGCGATAGAGAGCCATCAGGGTGTTCCACCCAGAAAGGTCCTCCCCCTGGCTCTCCTTCATTCTGTACCATGCCACAGACACGCAAAGGTCTATTAAGCCGATCGTGCAGAAAACGGATTTGTTCGTGCCGTGGTGCATGTTGCAGCCCTGGCGGGACTACAATAGCGAGTTCTCGCCGTGCAAAGGTTCGGATCTCCTCCAACAGCCCTTCGTCTACCCTCCCGGCAGCAAGGTGTTCCAGGTACGCGAACATCTGCTGCTGTAAGTACACCAGATGCCCACCCAAAGCGCGTTTATAGCGATACGTGACCTCTTTGAGACGATCGGGCGCGACATTGTCAATATTCTTGATAAACACGATGTCTGCTGCAAGCGCCTGCAGATTGGCTAACAAGGCACCGTGACCGCCAGGACGAAACAGCAGGTGCCCCTGTTCGTCGCGAAAAGGGTTATTGTCCAGGTCGACAGCGATGGTGTCAGTGGTGGGGCTTTGCACAGACAGCGTAATCTCGTATCTGAGGCCGGCACGCTCATAGCGCCTCCGACTAGCTTCAATGTGGGCTTGGACAGGCTCGGCATGCGCTGGTGTCACGGTCACGTGGAGACGGGCGACCTGATGTCTATCCTGTGCGTAGGCTGCAGCCTCAACTAAATGCTCTTCGAGGGGTGTACGACAATGGTCGTCATAGCGGTGGAACTTCAAGAGAATTTTCGGGAGATTAGCGTAATTAAGCCCTTGGGATGTTAAAAGGTATGCTAGAAGCTCTGCATATTGACCATAAGTGAGACAGGTTTCGATCCCATCCCCATGTTGATGTACGGTCGCTTGGAGCTCATCATAAAAGGCAAAATGTTTTATATTGTCGATAAATTGCAACACATCTTTATTA
>Ga0081455_10006480_pt1 | contig 12549 bp, 17 predicted proteins | sample TabmetS3T2R1_FD_70207 | JGI IMG/M metagenome (GOLD analysis project Ga0081455, IMG submission 70207) | Tabebuia heterophylla rhizosphere microbial communities from the University of Puerto Rico - S3T2R1 | ecosystem: Host-associated > Plants > Roots > Rhizosphere ... | reverse complement strand
GAGCCGGTATCCCCCAGGCCCGTGGCACGCCCCCTCTCACCAACGGCCACGGTGTACTCACCAGCCGTGATCCCGGTCTCGACCCAGGCGGTCTTCGCATCGGCGTCGATGTCGAGGGCGCGCATGCCAGACAGATCGATCACGAGCCCGCCTTCGCTGGTGCCGTAGCCCGCTCGGCTATGGCCGCCGCTGCGGACGGCCAGCTCCAGGCCGCTCTCGCGGGCCAGCGTGACGACACGAGCAACGTCATGTGCGTCGGCGACCCGCGCCACTGCGGCCGGCCGGCGATCGATGCCCTTGAAGACGACCTGGCGCGCCTCGTCGTACGCGGCATCGTCTGGGCCGATCACCTCGCCCTTGAGGTCGGAACGGAGGTTGGGGATCGAGATGTCCTTGAACTGCTGCTGCTTCATTGACGACACGGTGACTCCTTTCTGCGTCTCAACACACGACTCTAGGAGTGACGATTTTCGATGCGAAAACTCATCGGTTTGTCTCGCGTTGCAGGGATTCCATCGGCGCCCGCAAGGCTCGGCCCCTCAGTCGGTCAGCCTCGTGTAGGTCCTGACGAAGCGAACCCGTCCACCGCCGGCGTCCGTCGGCTGCCAACTGTCCTGCCAGCGGCCGGTGTCGTTGTCATCGCCGTACTCCAGCCATACCATCTTCAGCGCCAAGGCCGCATCATTCACCGCGGTCAGCTGCAGGTCCACGGTCAGCGCCGGATCACCGCCCGCCGAGTCACCCGGCCCGTCCGGGTTCACTCGGTCGGCCTGGGCGGTTAACGTGCGGCCGTCGACTGTTACCCAGACGACCATGACATCCACCGCCGCACGGCTACCGGCGCATCGCACCGTCCCCAGCATCCGGCCGTCCCGCTCGATCACCGCGGGCGATAGGCCAGGCCGGGCTGCGCGGGCGATCGCCTCCCGAGACCGCCGCGCCGCCGCGCTGCTCTCGGCGGCCGACCGCATCGCCGCCAATGCCGCCACCGCCGTCAACCCGGCGGCGAGGACCTCGGCTGCCGCATACAACGCGCCGACCAGAAGGACGTCTTTCCGGATCGCGATGAACGTCACGAAGATCGCGACCACCACCACCAGCAGAATCCCGGCTCCGACGAAGACTCGGGTACGCGACCTACGGCCCGCGGTTGGTGCCGCGTCCGGCGGCGAAACTGACGTCATCGGTCGCCGTCCTTGGCGGACCGGTACAACTGCCGGACCTCGGCAAGGTCCCGGCCGTTGATCTTGCCATTGTTGATGATCATGCAGCGTGTGGTCACACTTCCTCCTTATCAGTTCGAACGTCTACTTGCGCGTTGTAGGGTCGCCTCGCTCGTCCATGCCGGGATCGGCCAAAGAAAGGGGCCAGGATGGAGGCACTTCGCAAGCCGGGACGCATCGCCGGGCTGTGGTTCGTCGGCACATTCGTCTTGTCAATCCCCGCAGGGCTCCTCTACGAGCCGGCACTGAATGCGGCTGACTACATCCTCGGCGAGGGCCTTGACGTACGCATTTCTCTGGGCGCGTTCTTGGAGGTCCTTCTCGCGATCGCCAACATCGCTACTGCCGTCGTCTTCTTTCCAGTCCTCAAGCGGGTAAACGAAGCCGTCGCGCTTGGCTATGTCGCGTCGCGGACGATCGAGTCTGCGATCATCGTCACAGGCCTCATCAGCCTGATGTCGGTAGTCACACTGCGGAATAACTTCACCGGTACGAGCGGTGATACCGCCTCGCTTGCCATCGCCGGGCAGACGCTGGTGACTCTTCACGACTGGACATTCCTTCTCGGCCCGCAGTTCTGTGCCGGCTTCGGGAACGGAATCCTTCTTGGCTACCTGATGTACAGATCGCGACTGGTGCCACGCGGAATGGCTCTATTGGGGCTGATCGGCGGACCGCTGGCTTTCATCGGCGGGGTCTTCGTGCTCTTTGGGGCGTTCGGCCAGCCGAGTGGGCCGCTGATTGCGTTGACGGCAATTGAATTTGCGTGGGAGGCCTCGCTGGCGATCTATCTCACCATCAAGGGATATAGGCCATCACCGCTCCTAGCTGAAGCCAGCGCAGCTTAGTCGAGCCCGTTCTATAGCTGTCGAGAGAGGTAATGTGCGGGCTGAAATCTGATCCGACTAGATGATCGGCGTTCCGGTGAGTACGGCACGCTATGAGGGGAAGAATGAAGGGCTTCAAGGACTTCATCATGCGCGGCAACCTGATCGAGCTTGCCGTCGCTTTCATCATGGCGGCCGCGTTCGCCGCAGTCGTCACCACATTCACCAACTGGCTGATCTCACTGATCCCGGCGGGGGCCACTGATTTTGGGGACACGAAGTTTGGGTTGTTCCTCACCGCTCTGGTGTCGTTCCTCATCATCGCCACAGTGGTCTATTTTTTCGTCGTTACCCCGTACGAGAAAGTTAAGGCGCGTTTCGGGAAGCAGGAGGCCGAGGCGTCCGATCCAGACGACATCGTGGTACTCAAGGAGATCCGCGACCTTCTCGCCTCCCGTCAAGGCGGCGCCGTGTGACTCTTCGGGGACGCTCCCTGACGACATCCGTGCTTTGCATACTGTCGGTTTCTGCATACTGTCGGTTTCAGTGGCGTGGCGGCTCGGACAAGGCCAACCAATCACGGAGTATGGCGAGGAAGTCGTCGGGACGTTCCATCGATGGCAAGTGGGCGGTGTCTGGCCAGTTGACGAGGCGCGCGCCGGCGATTCCGTCGGCCACGCGCCGTGCCGCCTCCTGGATCGCCTCGATATCGAGCGAGCCCACAAGAACCAAGGTGGGCATCCGGATCTCGGCGAGCCGGTCAAGCGCGGCCGGGTCGAGCTCCCGCTGTTCGATGTCGTCCCAACCGGCCTTCACCTCGAAGGCCCGCCGCTGCATCTGGCGAACCAGGTCGCGGACTGTCGAGTCAACATCACCGGCCTCTCGGCCGGGACCGTCGACCCACCAGGTCAGAACCGCCTCTACGGCATCGCCCAAGTCGCCCCGCGCCAGCGCCGCATTCTCGGTCTCGATGAACGCGCGTAAATCTGGCGTCAGCTCTGCGATGAGTGACCCGCCCGGGGGGCTCAGCAGCAGGGAGGCGACCCGCCGGGGCTGAGTCAGCGCGGCCTCGACGGCCACAGCGGCGCCGAAGGAGGCGCCAACAAGGTGACTGCGATCGATACCGACTTCGGCCAACGTGTCGAGCACATCATCGACCGGAGAGAGCAGGCCGCGCGGCCGCGTTGTGGACTCACCGAATCCGCGGAGGTCCAGCCTCACTACATCGCGCTCGACGGCGAGTGCTGACCAGAGCGGGTCCCACATCCGGCGATCGGCGACACCGGCATGGAGAAGGACGACCGGGACGTCACCGCGCGGCCCTGCACGGTCGTAGGCGATACCGGCGGCCGTTCGCGAACTCGGGGTCACGGGCTTCCCTCCTGGCGATGAATAGCTACCAGGCGTAATCCTCTGGCGCTGTTTTGCGACCGGGGAAAATCTCATCGAGGCGGCGCAGATGCTCCGGCGACAGGCTGAGCTCCACAGCAGGCAACGCGCTGTCCAACTGATCATGGGTTCGCGGACCGATGATGGGTGCGGCAACCGCGGGCCGGGTGAGCAGCCAGGCCAGGGCAAGCGTGCCGGGTTCCACACCGACCTCCTCCGCGAGGTCCTCGTAGGCCTGAATCTCGTCCCGATGTTCGGCCAAGCTCTCGGCGGCGCGGCCCTCGAGTCGCCGGACACCGGTGTTCTCATTCTTGATCACGCCACCGAGCAGGCCGCCCTGCAGCGGTGACCAGGGGATGATTCCTAGGCCGTAGTGCTCCGCGGCTGGAACGACCTCGAGCTCGACGTCGCGGACGAGCAGGTTGTAAAGCGATTGCTCGCTGACCAGGCCCATGAGGTTTAGCCGAGAAGCGGCGGCCTGGGCGTCGGCGATGTGCCAGCCGGCGAAGTTGCTACTGCCGGCGTAGAGGATCTTGCCTGCCTGCACCGCCACCTCGATCGCCTGCCAGATCTCCTCCCAGGGTGTGTTCCGATCGATGTGATGGAACTGGTAGAGATCCACGTAGTCGGTCTGCAGCCGGCGCAAGCTCGCATCGAGAGCCCGGCGAATGTTCAGGGCCGACAATTTGCCCTGGTTGGGCCAGTTCCCCATCTCGCCGTAGACCTTGGTGGCAATGACGGTCCGCTCGCGCCGGCCACCCCCGGTGGCGAACCAATTGCCGATGATCGTTTCAGTCTCGCCCGGCTCGCTGCCGTAGCGGTTGGCGGTGTCGAAGAAGTTGATCTCCGCCTCATGGGCGAAGTCCATGAGGGCATGCGCTTCTTCCTCAGAGGTTCTAGGCCCGAAGTTCATCGTGCCGAGACAAAGCCGGGAGACTTGAAGGCCGGTACGGCCGAGATTGGTGAAGTCCATGCGCGCAGCCTTTCACCTTCGCGCACTGGGGGCCATGAAGGTAGCCCGGAGTTGCCTCAGGGTCGCTGATCAAATGGGTGTTGCCACTGGTGTCCCGCCGTCGGCCATGCACTCAACTGAATGCTTGTGCGGCGGCGGCAACGACCTCCTCGTGTGGCACGTCGCGCAGATGTTGATCGATGTTCCAAAGGTGGCCGAAGGGATCCTCGAGCTGGCCGTGCCGGTCGCCCCAGAACATATCCGCCAGCGGTTGCCGAATCGCTGCGCCGGCCGCAACCGCCTGTGCAAACACCGCCCCGGCATCAACGACATCGAGGGCCAACACGACCGGTGTGCCGCCGATCGACAAAGGTCCGAGCACCTCCATCTCAGGAAACTCATCGGCTATGTGCATCAGGCCGTCGCCAATCCGCAACTCGACCGACATCAACCGTCCATCAGGAACGGGGATCCGACTCAGTTCTTCTGCGCCAAAGGCATCGCGGTAAAAAACAACCGCGCGCTCGGCGCCTCGGACCACAATGTGCGGAGTGATCGACATGAAGCCGAGCGTAATGCGACACCCTCATCACTAACTCATGAAGTCTTGCTGCGGCCGTATCAGGACGCGCACCCCGGTTTGCTGTGATCAAACTCGCACTGTACCGATGGCGCCGATCGGCTCCACTTCACAACACGACAACGGCCACATCGGCCACCATGTCCACAATGCGCGTGGAATCCCTGCGCGGTGAACGGGCAGGCCGCTCATGCCTCCGCTTGTCGGTTGTCGTAGGAGTCACGGGCGGCGTCGATCTCACCCGTGTGCTGGTTTGCCCAGTCGACGAGTTCGCAGACGGTGGTGAGCAGCGTCTGTCCCATCACGGTCAGCGAGTATTCAACCTTCGGCGGGACGGTCGGGTGGACGGTTCGCCGGATCAAGCCGTCGCGTTCCAGACCACGAAGCGTGACGGCGAGCATCCGCTGGCTGATGCCGTCGACGTTGCGGCGGAGTTCGTTGAAGCGGTGGGTGCCGTCACCGAGCAGACCGATGACGAGCAGAGACCACTTATCCCCGACTCGATCCAAGACCTCGCGAACCCGCTTGTCGAGCGCTCGCGTCGGTGTCGGCTCATGCACGGTTCCCTCCGGCTCACCTGGGCACTTCGAAATCCCGTCTTCTGCTCGCTCCGATCCTGCCCGAGGATAGGGATGATTACAACTAGTAACCAGAAAACTATTAGGAACTAAGGAGTTGCGCACAGCCATGGAAATATCGAAAGCTCGGAAATCGCGCCTTCACCGAACGGTGCGGCTGACGGCGCGAGCCTCGGGCCTGCTTTTCGCGGCCGCGCACGGCGCGTCGGCACTGGAATCGCCGAGGACGACGTCGAGGGCTCTTTACCGCGCCTTCCTCGTCGCGCACGCCGTCCATTTCGCCGCCGTGGCCCGGTACGCAACGGCCACCGGTGGACGCGGGCTCTTCCCGGGCGGTCGAAGCTTGCAAGACGTCGGAGGCTGGCGGACCATCCTCGGGATCTACGCCTTCTTTGCGGGGCTCGCACTCACCGGTCAAGGGGCCGTCGCACCGACACGGACGGCGTCGCCCGCGGTTGGCGTGCCCGCTCAAGTCGCCACCGGGCTCGTCGCCTCGATGTTCGTCGGCACGTATCTCGGGCAACTCGTCCACTCCCGCTGGTACCTCGTCCCGGCGCTCCTTATCGGTGTGACGGCAGCCGCCAACATCACCGCACCGCGTCGCGCGTGAACTTGACTTCTACCAATGGACGGCCGTGGAGAACCGCGTCACCCAGACGCAACAATGCAGGGATGACGGTGGCTGAGGTCATCGAAGAGTTCATGAAGTAGCAGGCCGAAGTGATCTAAAGATGTTGGGGTGCATCAGCATCGGCCGCGAGCCGGACCTTCCGAGAACGTGCAGGCACACACCAGGGCGATGAGTTCGCTGGGCGGCGGCGGTCTGTGCTCCCATGAGTGACAACACGACAGAGATCAAGGCGCTCATCGAGAATTGGGCCGACGCGGTGCACCGTGGTGACCTAAATGCGGTTCTCGCCGATCACAGCCACGACATCGTCATGTTCGACGTGCCACCGCCGGAAGATGGGGTGCGCGGGATTGCCGCGTACCGCGAGACCTGGCCACCGTTCTTCGCCTGGCAGCGGCAGGGTGCATCGTTTGAGATCGTCTCGCTCGACGTTACCGCCGGTGAGGACGTGGCCTTCGCGTACGCTCTGCTGCGCTGCGGCACGCCGGAGGGGCTTGAACGCGACCCCAGCAATCGGCTTCGGCTGACAGTCGGACTGCGGCGCCAGGGCGACCGCTGGGTCGTCACCCATGAACACCACTCGTTCACCGACAAGACCTGAGCATCATCGGCCATCGCACGTATGAGAGTGGGACATCGGCATCCTCAACTCCCGCACCGAAATCGTCATGCTGCAGCCGCCCGACGGAGGTACCCGGCTGGAGCCGTCGAGATTCGTCCGGCCCGACCACGAGCCGGGACCCCGGCGGCGATGGCCAACGAGCTGGGGCTGCGCAACGCGACGATCGCATCTACGTCGATCTTGGTCTAACCGGCGCAAACCGAGACCGAGCGGGGGAGACTGCGAGTCAACGCATTCCGAGGTCGTGATCTGCTGCAGAGTGGCGCCCCAGCATCATGGTCGCTTACCGGATCATCTTCATTGGTCAGCACGCTGAGCAGCCAGAAAGCGTCGCCCCGGCGTCGGGTCGATCCCAAAGCGCTCGGCGTAGCGTTCGTGAACTTCCTCCCACGACTTGTGTGCCTCCTCTTCGGAGCGATGCCCGCCGGCGAGATGAGGCTCAAGCCGCGAGAGGTAGGTCTCCCAGCCGGCGGCGGTCTGCGCAGCAAGCGCGCGATCGTCGAAGACATGAATGAAGATCAACCGGCAGCCGTCCTCCTGAGCGTTCAGCTCGAAGCTGTACCGGTCGCCGCCGAAGGTCCAGGCCAGGCGGTGCGGCGCATCGACCTCAGTCACCTCGCCGGAACCGCCGTACGCCTCAAAGGTTTCACCCGGCGCCGGTGTCCAGTCGGCGGCGGCCGGAAACCAGCGCTCAAGCTCGGCCGGGTCGCTGACCGCCCGCCATACGCGCTCGACTGGGTAGCCGAGTGTGCGCTCGAAGCGCAGCGCTGGGCGACCGTCGATCGTCTCCAGGGTTCCGTCACTCATGGGTTCTCCTTCAGGTGTCGTTCGAGGGCGTCGAGGCGTGTTGACCAGAACGCGCGGTAGGGCTCCAGCCACTGGTCGACCTCGGCGAGGGGGTCTGGGCGCAGTGTGTACAGACGCTGCTTGCCATTCGCGCGTACGGCCACGAGCCCGGCCTCGCGCAACACCTTGAGGTGCTTGGACACGCCGGGCTGGCTGAGCTCAAGGCGCTTCACCAGTTCTCCGGCGGGCCGCTCGCCACCACGTAGCATGTCGAGAATCTGCCTGCGGTGAGGCTCTGCCAAGGCGGCGTACGCGCTCATGACCTCATATTACCAAATAGCAATATGAGTTGCTGCGGAACCCCGGCGCACCGACCGGCTGTTCCAGACCATTGAGTGCACTGCGGCAGCCCAACTAGCACGCACTACTCTGCGGTCGTGAGCGGCCCCCTCTTCGAGTTCTCCGAGGTCTTCGACGACGACTATCTCTATTTCTATGGCCCTGACCTAGAGGTGGTCAGCGATGCCCAGGCCGAGACGATCTGGCAGCTGCTCGATTTAGCGCCTGGAATGGAGGTCCTTGACCTAGCCTGCGGTCACGGCCGAATCGCCAACCGCCTGGCGCAGCGAGGCGTGCGTGTTACGGGCCTCGACCCCACGCCGCTCTTCCTCGAGCACGCCCGCCGGGATGCCGCCGAGCGAGGCGTCGAGGTCGACTATGTCTCCGGTGATATGCGATCCCTACCCTGGCCGACGGACCGCTTTGAGCGCGTCATCAGCTGGTTCACTTCCTTCGGCTACTTCGACGACCCCGACAACCAGAAAGTGCTGTCGGAGGCGCACCGGGTGCTTCGTCCCGGCGGCCGGCTCATGATCGAGAACAACAACCTCGCCGAACTCCTCCCCCGCTGGCTGCCGGCTGTGGTGGTCGAGCGGGATGGCGATTTCATGATCGACCGGTCCACCTTTGAGCCGGTAACGGGCCGTGCGGTGACCGAAAGGACGTGCATCCGCGATGGACAGGTACGACGGTTCACCTTTTCGGTCCGCATGTTCATAGCGGTTGAGCTGAAAGGCTGGCTCCTCGCCGCCGGCTTCAACAGCGTCGACCAGGTCGATCACAAAGGCGTAGCACTGACTGCGGTGCCAGATCGCATGGTTTCTGTTGGTCACAAGGCATCCGGTGCAGGCAGGTAGCCACGACGACTACCTCAGTCGCCTCAGCTCTGCCTCGCTTCGTCGCCGATGACGACAGTCCAGGGTCGGACGGTCCATGTGGTGACCAAGCCATTGCGAACGTAAGGGTCGCCTTCAGCGAAGCGCTCCACGACGGAAGGATCGTTGGTCCGCCAAACGAGAACCGCCCGATCAGGCGGCTCGCTTAGGGCGCCCGCGAGGATCAGATCGCCACGGCGCTGGGCGTCCCGAGCCAGCGCTAGGTGCTCCTCGCGGAAGGCGGTCCGCCGATTTAGATAGTCATCAATCAGTGCGTACTCCAGCAGGTAATACTCCATGGGGAAAGTGTGGTACGCACGGCGCTAAATCGTCTGGCGGTGCAGATCGAGCCGGTGACTGACGAACGCGTTGGTCAGATACTGAGGCGATGGCGGAAGAGATTCTGCAGCGTCGCGACGACCGGGTGCTGGTCCGGACTGGCGATGTCGTCCGTCATCCGCTGCATCTTGGAGTGAGGCCACCCGGATGCTGTTGCGCTATTTGGAGGCAGTCGGGTTCCCGTACAGCCCGCGCCTCGTCGGCCAGGAGGACGGCGCCGACTTGTTGAGCTTCATCCCAGGCGCCTCGGGTGTCGACGCCTGGCTCCCATAGTCGCGGAAGAAGGTCTCGCGGCGTGCGCTCGACTGCTGCGCGCCTACCATCAGGCAATTGCGGAATGGCGCCCTGCGCTTGACCCGACGTGGTTCGACGGTTCAGTAGGCACCGGAGGGCCGGGCCAGTTGGTCTGTCATAGCGACTTCGGACCCTGGAACATTGTCTGGGACGGCACCACGCCGGTTGGACTGCTCGACTTCGAGTACGCCCGGCCGGGCGACCCACTGGATGATGTTGCGTTCGCGTTGGATTACGTCGTGCCATTCCGGGACGACGCCACTTGCTTGCGCTGGCACCGGTTCAGGAAGCCACCGGATCGGCAGCGACGGCTCAGGCTATTCGCCGAGGCGTACGGCCTGGCATCCGCGGAGGGTCTGGTCGATCGGGTGATCATGAGTCAGCATGAGCATCTTGAGGTCGTTCGGCGCCTTGCCGATCGCGGGGATCGACGGCAGGTCGACTTGGTCGCCATCGGATACCTCCTCGAGCTGCGGGAGCGGGTGCAATGGTCAGTGGCGCACCGTCACTTGATGGAGTGACTCAGCGGCCGCGCAGCCTGACTTTGCCGTCGTTGGAAAAGCAGTCTGTGGCTCGTGTGCCGCAAGCCAGCCCTCCTAAGAGCAACGGCCCGACAACTCCGCGTCACTTACATGGACTTCGCGCCGTTTGCAGATGCTGCCAAGATCACCTAAGTGATGCGAAGTGGTCCCAGCCGGTCTGTTAGGCGAGCGACCGCAAGAATCTCACCAGCTCAGGCACGATGGCCTCAGGCGCGGGCCCGTGGTCTTGGCCCGAGAGCACCTGTCGCTGGGCGTTGGGCAGTGCGGCTGCGACAGCGTCGGCGGCTTCGGGCAGTCCGGGGAAGGTCTGGTCTCCGGAGTAGACGACGGCGGGAACGGTTACTGCTGCCCAGCGGCTGATCCAGTCCGGATCGGTCTCGATGTCATGGGAGGCCTTGTGGTCGTAGACCAGGGTGGGCGCAACTGCTACCAGGCCAGGCCACCATGGCGCCTGCGCCATCTCGTCGACTGCTTCAGCGGGCAGCCCGATAATTGCGGTCATGTTGTAGCGGGTCGCTTCGTCGAGCTGGCCGGCGTTGAGCATTTGCTCGAGTGCGGCGATGTGCTCGGTGCCGTCGGATCCGGCGAAGTAGGGCGGCTCGTACAGCGCAAGCGCTCTCACCTCCAGCCCCGCTGTCACCGCGGCGAGTGCAATTCCGGCGCCCGAGGAGCTCGTGTAGAGGACAGCCGGCGCTCCGGTGGCTTCGATCAAGGCTGCGACGTCCTCGACCTCCCGATCCAGCGACCACGGCGGTGTGTCGCCGGATCGGTCTCGACCGCGTCGGTCATAGTCGACGGCCGTGAAGCCTTCCGCTGCTAACTGCTTGGCGATCTCAGTCGTCCGCTGATCAATGGCGCGGTGCTGACTTGCGCCGCCGATGAGGATGACTGTCGGTCCATTGCCGTAGGCGTCGTAATCGATCGTGGTGCCATCGGCCGAGGTTACGGTGCTCATGAGTTCCACCCTCTCGCAGTTGCGTTCAGACAGACTCAAGACATTGACGAAACTGAGCGGCAGTTGGCTCGTACGGGTGGTGCCGCAAGCCCACCAATCTTGGCGAAATGGCTCGAGCCAGAGAGGACCAACATGGCCCACCAGGTCTCCCTCATGATCGTCGGCGCCGGCGTCCGCGGGCAGTTGTATGCCGACCTTGCGGCCCGTGATCCCCGGGTCCGTATCGTCGCTGTGGCTGACCGCGACGAAGGACGCCGAACCGCCCTCGCGGAGCGGCACGACGTGCCCCCGGCGCGCCGGTACTCGGACTGGCGCGACCTAGCCGAGCAGCCGCGGATCGCCGACGCCGCCGTGATCGCAACCCTGGACCGGCTGCACCATGAACCCGCCTTGGCGCTGGCCGAACAGGGCTACCACCTGCTGCTGGAAAAGCCGATGGCCGTGACGCCTGACCTGTGCCACGCAATCGTCGCTGCGGCGCGGGCAACTCACGTCACACTCGCCGTGTGCCACGTCCTCCGCTACACCCCGTACACCCAGGTGCTGCGGCGGCTGCTCGACTCCGGCGTCATCGGTCAGATCGTGTCAGTGCAACATCTCGAGCCGGTCGGCTGGTGGCACCAGGCACACTCCTTCGTACGCGGCAACTGGCGACGCACCGACGAGTCGACGTTCATGTTGATGGCCAAGAGCGTGCATGACATCGACTGGCTCAACCATCTGGTTGGGCGGCCGGCGCGTCGAGTGTCCTCATTCGGTGGCCTCCACCACTTCCGCACCGAGCAACGCCCCACGGGAGCCGGTGAGCGCTGCATCGACTGTGCCATCGAGCCTGATTGTCCCTATTCGGCGACGAGGATTTATCTGGGCTGCCTGGGCAACGCTGCTGCCGAGCGGTGGCCATTGCAGGTTGTCACCTCAGCCCGTACAGAACAAGGAGTGCTGGACGCGCTGCGGACAGGTCCCTACGGTCGCTGCGTCTACCGCTGCGACAACGATGTGGTGGACCATCAGGTGGTCAACCTCGAGTACGAAGGCGGCGCCACCGCGTCGTTCACCATGACAGCCTTCACCGACTTCGCCTTTCGTCAGACCAAGATCTTCGGCACCCACGGCTGCCTCGAGGGCAACGGCCGTGAGGTGGAGGTGCTGAATTTCCGCACCGGGAAGCGTGAGCGGCACCTCATCGAAATCTCCCAGCACGATCCGCATGCCGGCGGCGACACCGGCCTCGTGCACGCCTTCATCGAAGCCCTCGTCTCTGGCCGGCCCGAGGACCATCTCACCAGCCCCGAAGAGAGCCTGACCTCACACCTCGTGACCTGGGCTGCCGAAGAAGCGCGGCTCACCTCCACCGTCGTCCACCTCAGCTGACCACCCGAATCCAGGAATATATCCACGGGTGTTTCGCTGTATGTGTATAGCCGATCTATACGTGGGCTGCTCGACAGCCGTTGCGCCAGGTACAGGAGATTTCGTGACTTTTACCATGACGACCACCGCACAGGGCACTGCCCCGACAGCTACTGCCCGCGAGCGAGTCGACTTCTGGTTCGATCCGCCGTGCCCGTTCTGCTGGATCACCTCGCGCTGGATCCTGGAGACCGAAAAGGTGCG
>Ga0081455_10006479_pt1 | contig 12551 bp, 9 predicted proteins | sample TabmetS3T2R1_FD_70207 | JGI IMG/M metagenome (GOLD analysis project Ga0081455, IMG submission 70207) | Tabebuia heterophylla rhizosphere microbial communities from the University of Puerto Rico - S3T2R1 | ecosystem: Host-associated > Plants > Roots > Rhizosphere ... | reverse complement strand
TAACTTGGCACATTTATAGTTCGCGGATAAAAATATTCTTTCCATGCTTCATTTTCTTCTGCCAATCGCTGCTCATTTCTCGCATCTTTTTTAGCAATATATTTTTCAACTTCTGCACCATAATATCTATCAATATATGTTCTTAAATCAGTACCAGAAATAGTACCTATCAATAATGCCGGATGACCCATGTTATCTATAAGACGTTTTCCTCGATAAAAAAATATAAATGCTGGTATCCTTTTAATACCATATAATGGAGTAAGCCCTGCAAGCTCTTTACGCCCAGCATTTACTTTAAGAAACACAATATCAGCATCATTATAAGGTTGATATGAACTTACATCTTCATACATCCGCATTAAATCTTTATTTTTATCTCCATAAAAATAAGCAATTACCATGCTTGCTTTTGCCACATTATGCTCAAAATCTCTTTGTGTATTAATAGTTCTTACTTTTGCAAAAAACATGCCGCTACTAAATAAAGCGCTTACAGTCGATACTACTATTATTATTTTTTTATTTATTTTCATCTCCACTCCATTTTAATAATTTTTTATGCAAATAAATGATCATCTTCTTCTTTATCTTCAATCACTATTTCTTGTGGCATCTGATAAATATCGCCACTTATTACCTGATTATAAAATTGTCGCACTTGTTCAATATATTTTTCTGGATTATAAAAAAATGAATCATAATGACGACGACCATTTGTCAACCACAACCGCTTATATCCCGCAGCTCCCTCATATACTTGTCGTACTTGGTCAACAGAAACTTTTTGATCATTCTTACAATGAATAAAAAATAACGGAATAGTGATGTTTTTAACCGATTCAGCAGGATATAACGGACAAAAATTAGTACTAACCCCCGAAGCATCCATTTGTGACACTGTTTTTAACACTGATTTAACAAGAACTTGAACATAAGGATGAAATGCATATTTTTGTAAAAAATCTCTGCCAGGAAGTTCAAACTCATAGCCAAAAATTGAACATTTTAAACCTTCAAGGCCGGCTTGAATCACTTTTTCACTTGAATCAAACGGGCAATCTAATATCATGGCATCAAATAATTTTGATTCCAACGCTTGTGCTTCTATAGCAGAAACCGCTCCCATTGAAAAACCGTAAGCAAAAAGTGGTTTATCCTTAAGATCAGGATGTTTACGTAAAAATTGGGCCGCAGCGATAACATCCAATGCTTCATCCCGCCCAAACGTACAATACTGCCCATCACTCTCTTGTCCATGGGCACGAAAATCAAATGTCATTACATTAAATTGTTTTTTCTTAAATACCCTTCTTAACATACCAACATCATGTCTATCACACATAAATCCATGACAAACTAGAATCGTTGCCTGAGCCTCACTATTGCGCACTAAAATGCCATTACGAGTGATTTTTTTTGAAGAATTATACCCCTCTTGCGGGTATAACATGACATGTTCAACAATAATGCCATCAGCTGTTTTAGTCTTTTCTGGAATCACTGATCCATAGGCATTTTCTATTACCGCTACTATGGGCATGTAAAAAAAACATGCTAAAAGTGCTAATATAGCTTTAAAATTCATCATTTTTAACCTTTTTTCATTATTTTCTACCCCTAGCATATCATTAAAAACTTACAATTTGCAATATTTTTTAATTAATGTGCCTAGAAAATTGCCACTTTTTAAAGCTATCATAAAAAAACAGCAGTCCAAGCCTTTATAGAAAACCAAGAAGATTTCCCAAATTTAAAAAAAGATGTTACTTTATAGGTATTAGTAACTGTTTTGAAATTAAATTATTATGCATTTTTGAGAGAAACATATTATGAGACAAATGAAAATAATAAAATCACTAATCCTTTGCACCTTATCTATCAGTACAATAATTCAAACAGAAACTACTAAATCACGTGCTCAGGCGAATCAAACTAAAGAAGCGCCATTATCCGCTACCGATCAACAAAAAATTATACAGCTCATAGAGTTTTCCACAAAAGCCATATTAAAGGCATTCAATTCATTACAAAAAATTGAAAATAAACTCACCGAAATCGCCCTATTGGTTAAAAAAGGCTCATTTTCCAATCCTGCTATCAATGTTAACAAAATAATGGAAATCCTTACGGCTAACAAGATGATTCTCAATACCTTATTAGAAAGCCAAGCTACTATTCTTTCTATGGAAGATCCAGGAACAAATTTAGAATATTCTCATATATTCACCGAATTTTGTAATGCTTTCATTCCTTATTTAAATAATCACATAAAAAACGGCTTTAAAAATGCACAGCCTTTTGATGTGCAAAGCTTTTTTATGCATATTAATGACAATAAAAAAAGAGGAAACTTACAACATTTGAGCAAACCTGCCCTCATAAAAGGCCTTAAAAGAACAAAAAATGAACTTAAATTGCTGCAACAAAACGTAGGCAACATTGGCCTTACATGGTACAACAAAGCAGCTCGTTCTCTTGATAAACATATCGTAACTCCTGCAAATAAATATTATTTGCCGACAATTGTTGGGTATGGGGCTGGCGCTGGAATATTAGGATTATATACACTATGGAGCTATGGCTATTTATTCATGAATAATCCAAACTTTCCACCACTAATAACAGAATTCATCAAAAACAGGCTCTTGAGTAAGAATAATGGGCCTATAATACGTGATAGAGTAGGCCATCCTATGCTTGTTGATGAAAATACTACTAAATTATCATCAGCTGGACCAGATTCTCATTTAACTAAAATACCTGATAAAGCTAGTGCTCTTGCTTCTACTGATTTCATTATTAAAGAATTTATGCTCAATAACCAACCACTTGCATCAATGGGTGCAGCATTCATGCTGAGTTCATTGTATAAAACATGGTACGAAGACATATACCCTAAATTAATTCTAAAAAGAAATTCAATATGGAATTTCCTTCGTGGTGGAGAATATCGTAACACTGTACAACCGAAAATGACGCAAATACAACCAACCGTTAGTTTTAAAGATATGGTTGGGCTTGATGAAGTGAAACGAGAATTTGCCTCAATAATTCAATATATAGATAACCCTGAGCAACTAATGCGCCTTGAAGCAACTCCAGAAAAAGGATGGTTGCTCACCGGGCCAACACGTACCGGTAAATCTTTTAGCGTTGAATGTCTTTGCGGAGAAATACAACTTGCATTGCAAAGAAAAGGTCTCCGTGACATGAAATACTTTAGTATTCCTGCTGCCCTTATTAACCAATATGGTATAAAAGCAATTCTTGATGAAATCAAAGAAAATGCTCCAGCAGTAGTATTTATTGATGAAATTGATTTACTTGGATTAACACGTGTTGGTAATAATCAATTGCTCAGTGATTTCCTTACTTCAATGCAAAGTTCTATCAATGCAGACCCATCAAAAATAGTTATCATGATCGCTGCAACTAACCATCCAGAGCATCTTGATAAAGCGCTCCGTCAAAATGGTCGCTTTGGCAAAGAAATTCGTTTTGAATATCCTGCAAGAAAATATCGTATAGAATTCATTATCCGTGAACTTACGAATATGGCCCTTGATATTAGACAATTTAATCCAGAAATACTTGCGGATAAAACAAATGATGTGTCTTTTGAAGCATTAAAATCAGTGATCCGTAATGCAATGACACGTACATGGCTTTACAAAAAAACATTAACACAAGAATTGTTAGAAGAAAGTATCGATACTGAAATACATAATATTATGACGTTCGATCGTAAAGATTTACCTGAAAAAGAAAATCGAATTATTGCAACGCACTTTGCAGGTAGAGCTATTGCATCGATGTTTTTGGAAACACATGAACAACTTGATAAAGTTACTATTCATGCACGTAAAACTAATGTAAAAGATGAATTAGTGTGGGATACTATTACGAAGAAAGATGAACAAGAACAGCAAGTGAAAATTGAGTATGGTGCTCTTATAACAAAACAATCGCATGATTCTATTAATATGAAAAATGAGACTGTCATCATTAATGAAGCTACCGTGCTTGTCGCTGGTTTTGCAGCTGAAGAATTGTTACTCGGGCCATGTGGTTTTACGTGTCATGGTCAAGATCGTGAACGAGCATTCCAATTAATCAAAAAGTTAGTTTTTGGTGGGATCAATCCAGCATCTCTTCCAAAAGCTACTCGTGAAAAATTAATGCTCAAAGCACACGATATTCTTCAAAAATGTCATGAAGATGCTATGGCACTTCTTACCAATAATAAAGATGTTTTAAGTGCTCTTGTTGATGAACTATTGAAAAAACGAATCATGTCAGTCAAAGAAATACAAGCAGTTATCAAAAAAGTAGAAGAAGCGAAAACTTCTTCTACGACTGATGATGTAACAAAAATAGAGGAACAAAAAGTAACTGACGTTACAGCAGAACCAGAAAAAACACCTGATAAATCTTCAGAAGTACATGAAAAAGAAAAAGAATACACCATTGAAGAAATTGCTCCAGATGAAAGTGAAACAAGTGATAACAATAGTGATATCAATAGTGAAATGAATAAAGATCTTGATACTGATTCAGAAGAAATGGATGAAACTTCTCCTGAGATAATTGAAGAAGATACGCCAGAGACAATTGAGGAAACGGTATCACAAGCAATAGAAGAAACACCTGATAAAACTTCAGAAATAGATGAAAAAGAAAAAGAAAAAACAACAACTGAAGAATTCACTATTGAAGAAATTTGTCCAGATGGAAGTGAACCAGTTGAAGAAGATGAATATGACGATAACAACGATGATGGGCAAGAAGAACTTAAGAGCGAACGTTAATCATTTAATTCTATCAATCATAGCAATACGCTCGGCATAGCGTCCACCTTTAAATTTTTGCGCAAGCCATATATTAATCATCTCAACAGCCTGATCACAAGAAATAAAATCAGCAGGAAGAACTAATACATTAGCATTATCTTCCTGCTTACATCGCCGCGCAACTTCATCATTCCACGCAACAACTGCATAAATATTTTTATATCTATTTGCAGCAATTGCCATGCCTCCACCAGTACCACAAATTAACACGCCGCTATCAATTACGTGCGCAACCACAAGTTCAATAATTTTATCAGAAAAGACTGGATAATCAGTGCGATCTTGGTTAAATGCACCAACATCCATCCATTCAATCGATGGCATATGTTGTTTAATAAATTCTTTATGCAAAAACCCTCGGTGATCAGCACCAATACCAATTTTCATACTGTTGCTCCCTTTTTTATTATTCAATCTCCCAAACAAATGTTACTTCCGAAATAATTGACCTACAATACAACGTTATATTTTTTGTTTCCGGCGTAATAAGGAATTGATCATTAATATCTTTAGCATCGAATTTTACACTATAAGGAACTCTAAATCTATTATATTTTTTACCAAAAATATAAATATATTCTGGCGAAAGCTCGATAGATTTAATTTCAATAGGAGCATACGTTTTACCATTAATCTCTAAAAATAATGTCCATTCACTATGTGCATCACCAAGCAATTGATTATATAAACTCAATACATAAAAGGTGATAAAATGATTATTTTCTTCTAATTGACGACGTAAAAATACTTTTCTTTGTTCTTCTGTTTTTGCAAATTTTAATGCAAATAAATTAGTATAATTAATACGCACATCATCCGATAACCATAATACATCAAACTTTGCACGCGTTGTTAATTGATCATATAACGTCACTGAACGAATATATTTTTGCGCTTCACTAATATTCATTTTAAATGATGGTGCTTGAGCAAATGTTCGCATTCCCCAATCAATTATTCTTCCACAACTGGGTAATAATAAAAGCGCAATTACCATAATATAAAATGAATAATGTTTTATTACTAGTTTCATATTCTCCTTTTCCCTTGTAACCTTTAATGTTAATAGTATCCTAATTAAAACAATGATTCTTTACAAGAGCAAAGGTAAACAACACATGAATACAACGGCTTTTTTTTTAGCTCAACGCATTTTATTAGGTCATGTCTATCAAAAAAATATTTCTACCATGACTATCATATGTTTTATGGGTATTTTTATCGGTTCATTTTCTCTTGCACTTATTACGGCTATTATGAATGGTTTTGAAGTTGTTACGCATGAAAAGCTACAAGGAATTCATGCTCATCTCATTATACAATCATACAACAATGGTATTAATATAGATGCTCTTACTCCTGTACTTCATCAAGAATTTCCAGAAATTATCGCATTTTCCCCAATGACAACTCATCATGTACTCGTTCGTACCAATGATCAATCAGAAGATATTCCCATGGTAGCTATGATTAAAGGAATTGATCCTATAAAAGAAAAATATACAAGTTCTTTAACAAAAAAAATAATATATCCAATCACAACAGAATTTTCTCACTTATTCAACAGCAATCAAATTATTATTGGCAAAAAATTAGCGCATAACAATGAGATTACTATAGGTGATACAATAGAACTTCTTTTTATACGTGATGAGCATATACATAATAAAAAAATTATTCTTGACTCACAACCAGCTATAGTAAGCGGCATTTTTGACACAGGAATTGATGAATTTGATACCAGTGTCATGTATTGTTCTCTTACATTCTTAGATCAACTATTTCCAAACTCTTCAATTGATCAAATTAATGTAACCATTACTGCACAGAGTAATGAAAACGTTCTTATACAAAAATTACAACAACGTTTGGGGCTCGATGTCTATTCATGGAAAGACTTATATCCATCACTTGTTGCAACGTTAAAACTTGAAAAATATGTCTCATTTTTTATTATTGCATTGATTCTTCTTGTTGCAAGCATGAATATTATTTCTTTATTATTTATGCAGATTACTCAAAAACGTCCCGATATTGCTCTCTTAAAATCTATGGGAATGTCTCATCACGCAATTAGTTCAATTTTTTTTATTATAGGAATGACAATCAGTTGCGTTGCATCATTGTGTGGTCTTATGGCTGCATATATCGCAAGTCTTATTTTAAAACGTTATCCCTTTATTTCCTTACCTGATACATATTATGTTACAGAACTACCTGTTGCAATGACCGGTGAAATTTTATGCGCTGTATTTTGTATTGTTATTATTTTTAGCTTTTTTGCAACATGGCTGCCAATACGCCGCATTGCCGCTATCAACATCTCTCAAGTCTTACGCTTTGAAGGATAAAAAAATGATACATCCAACATTTTCATTATGGAACATAAAAAATAAGCGTGTTTTTATTCGTGCAGATCTTAATGTTCCTCTTATACATGGAAAAATATCCAATGATTTTAGAATTACCAGCGTATTGCCTACAATAGATTTTATTCTTGATCACGATGGCAGTATAGTTCTTGCAACACACATTGGAAAACCAAAAGACCAGGAACCTGAACTTTCTACCAAAATACTCATTCCATGGTTTGAACAACATGGTTATAATATACAATTTATTAAGGATATTACTTCAATTTCACCTATGCCAGTAATACCTAAACAAATCCTTTTACTCGAAAATTTGCGATTTTTCCCCGGAGAACAAGAAGCCCATCCCTTTTTTGCTAAACAACTTGCCAGCACTGCCCATTATTATATTAATGATGCATTTGGCTCCATTCATCGTAATGATTGTTCCATTGCACTGTTACCATATGAGTTTCCTGAAAATAGACGAAGTATTGGTTTTCTTATACAAAAAGAGCTAAAAGCACTCAATACTCTTAAAGAAAATCCACTACGACCCTTTATTGCGATTCTTGGTGGTAAAAAAATAAAAGATAAAATTCCACTTATTCAAAGCTTATTACATAAAGTTGATGTTCTTTTATTGTGCCCTGCACTTTGTTTTTCATTCCTCAAAGCATGTAATAAACCCATAGGAAAATCTTTAGTAGATGATTCAATGCTTACAATATGCAAAAAAATTATACTTGATGCTGAAAAATCAAATATCGCATGCTTATTTCCGGTGGATTACCAAATTTGCTACGACACTATTAAAAAACCATTTTCTATTATTTCTGCAGACCAATTTCCTGATAATGCCATTGGTATATCAATTGGCCCAAAAACCGTTGCACAATTTACCTCAGAAATCAATCAGGCAAAAACCATATTTTTAAATTGCGCAATGGGATTTGCCACAAATACCGAAACGCGCGAAAGCAGTAAAGATCTTATTAATGCCATGGCACTCTCCTCAGCAAAAACCTTCATTGCCGGTGGAGATTCCGTTGACATTGCCTTAAGTACACCAAACTATCAATCAATACACCACCTTTCTACGGGAGGTGGTGCAGCACTCGCCTATCTGAGCGACACATTATTGCCGGGATTAGTCCCTTTTGAAGAAGAATAATGTTAATAAATAGGACAAAAGCTCAACAAACATAACCCATCAACCATAACTTCATCATGCGGATGTTCATAATCCTTATCAGAATTTTTTTCACAAACTAAAAAACCATGATTATCATGCTTCATATCCCAAGAATAAAAACTATAATCACCAAACCCAAGTTCTTTAGCAATTGTTTCGGCTACCACTTTTGGGTCATGCCCACGATGTTTATGACTTTCATAACTAAAAGATCTCACCTTTTGATTAAATGGTGATTGAGCAATTGTTTGCGTAAATTGATCCGGACTTGTCCAAATATTATCCATTCCTTGCAATTCTGCTCCATCAATACCCACAATGCCCTTTAAACAATTAAAGGCTGGATTATCAATAAAATAGGCGGCTTTAGGTATATTAAAGCAATCTTTGCTACAAAGCTCATGCAACACAAAATCAGTAACATTATCAAGGCCATGGAGTTGCAACATTTTTCTGGGTAATCGTCGCAGACTGTCAGCAATTTGAGCATTTCGATACATCATCATCTCTGGCTTCATAACTACTCCTTCTCACCATCTTTCTACTACTCTCTTTTCCCAACATACTCCACCTTACCCGTAACTGCAACTACTCTCAAATTACAGTAATTTATTCTATCATGTCTCATTTTTTCAAATCAATAATTGCCAAAACCCCTGTTTAAATAAATATTTGAAAAGTTAAAAATAATATTTGTTTAAAAACTTTCTATGTGAAACAAAAAGTAAAAATCATGACAATCTAGAAGCCTTTTTTTGGAATTGTGATATAATAAAAAAGATTCATCTAGAAATAAATAAAAGAAACCTACTATTATACCAAGAGCATAAAACATGAAGCAGATAATATTTTTTATTGTTGCTTTTTTTATTTTTACCACGCATATTATTGCACGTAGTCCTTTTAGAAAAAAGGACAAAGATATTCCAGAAATAACCATTGGCTGGAAGCATTCAAAAAAAACAATCTCTCTTGTTAATTGGGCATTAACCGAATACCCCATTTTTAATGTATTCAATGGGCCTGGTTATGATTATTTCTACAAACACATTCTTCCAACCACTTTTATTCATGAAGTAAATAATCCTGAAAAATTAATTAATTGTAATGCTTTAAATTTATGCATTGAACATTTACTTAAAGAACTCAACAAACATAAAAAGAACTATACTCATTTTTCAGTTTTACAGGATAAAAATTTCAACTACAAACAAAAATGCGGATTGCTTGTATTGCAATTTAAAAATTACCCTTTTGTACTTAAACTTTTTATGGAAACGCCAAAAACATTTATCGATCCTTATTGCAAAGGATTTGAAAATCAATTCTTCTTTTATATGTCTGGTGGTATGAATAGGCATATTGCAGGTTTAACACGCGTAAAAAATCTTGAATTAGTCAATCAACAAATAGAAAATCATCCACGATGGCATGGTAAAGTAAAAACTCCTCGTAAATGGTATTGGCTTCCCAAAAAACATCGTTGGATGAAAATTAATGGACATAATATCGGAGGAAAAGAAACAATTTCCACGCTTATGCCAAGTATTTATGCCATTATTGCAGATACCATTGATACAAAAGAAGACGCTCCCCTCTTATCAACCCAAAAAAAGAGTGAATTAATTATGGAACTTTGTATGGACCTTCATCTTTTTGTTGATCCTCATTCTGATAACTTTGTCATTAAATATCAAAAAGACAGCGATGATTATCATCTAAGTATTGTAGATACTGAACACTTTCCATCAATTGTCGGTTTAAAAGAAGAACCATTTTTTAATAATCATCTTGAATGGTTTGTTTATTTAGGAACCAAATATTTCCAAGATGCTTTCTTACAAACTAAAAATGATCGCCGCAACGCGCAGCTCAAAATAAGTCCTTGCGCACTAAAATGGTAAAAATTCTTTTTCTATTGCATTGATTTGACGTTGTAATTTTGCATCCTTAAGAATATGTTGTTCTATTTTTAACAATGCATGTTTCACTGTTGTATGATTACGATCTCCAAGATATGCACCAATTTCACGTAACGATCTATTAGTATTTTTTTTCATGATATACATGGTGAGTTGTCGCGCTAATACAAGTTCTTTATTCCTATTTTCTGATCTTAAATCATCCAATGAATAAGGAAAATGTTTTGTTATCGCTTTAATAACCCCTTTAAAATCAACTGATTCTTTTGCAACAGCAGCAGCTGCTTCATCATTAAAAAATACTTTTTGTACTAAAGCCAAGGTAATAGCTTGTTTTGTTAAATGAGCAAAGGCTATAACACGAATAAGCGCCCCTTCCAATTCTCTGATATTAGAAGTGACATGAGATGCAAGAAAATGTGCAACTTCATCGCTTAATATTTCTCCACTCGCCTCAGCTTTTCTTTTTAAAATTGCCGTTTTTACTTCAATACATGGTTGATGAATATCAGCGATCATGCCTGATGCTAAGCGTGACCGTAATCGTTCTGCAATACCATTAATATTTTGCGGAAAGGTATCACTTGAAAATACAATTTGCTTACGTGCATCATACAACGAATTAAAAATATGAAAAAATGCTTCTTGCGTAGTATCTTTATTAGAAATGAATTGAATATCATCAATTAATAATACATCAACCAACTGATATTTTTTTTGAAAATAATCTATCTTATCAAAACGAATTGCATTAATAAATTCATTCACAAACCGATCAGCTGTTTGATATAAAACCAATGCTTTTTTATTACGCTCCTGAATAGCATTGCCAATCGCATGTAATAAATGTGTTTTTCCAAGACCAGATTCTCCATAAATAAATAAGGGATTATATAATTCTCCTGGTTTTTGTGCAACAGCGCATGCAGCTGCATACGCAAGAGAGTTACTTGGCCCCACCACAAAGGTTTCAAAAACATATTTTTTATTAATATGCCCATATCGTTCTGATAATTTTGATGTCAATAAATTATTCTTAGCTTCATAAGAAATCATATGGGCAGGTCGATACGTTTTTGATGGCACTGGTGTAACATTATTTACTACCACCTCCACTTCATTGCCTTTTGCAGCAACAATATCATCATTTTTTTTACCAGATTCAATTAAAAAAATAACTTTCGGCTCAATAACATTCAATAAACGCCCAAGATGTGTTTGAAAAACAGGACGATAATTTTTTTCAACCCAATTACAGATAAAAGCATTGGGAGTTTGCAGGTAAATAACTTTTTCTATGCTATCCCATTTGGTCAATGACACAGCTTTAAACCATGTTTCTACAACACGACTTCCAAGCTCTTCTTTAACAATTTTTAAAAAATCTTCCCAAATAAAATGCATCACTGTTATCGCAACCACCTAAAAATAATTTTATGCAAAAAAAATCCCTAACTAGCTTTGTATAGTACCACCTTTTTAGACAAGCAACAATAAAGAAAAAAACTTTTTTTCAAAAGAACGATCAACAGGCAATAGCGGATAAAATACCATCACAAATACCGCGCGCAACGCATTGTTGATACTGACTATCATTTAATAACGCTGCTTCTTTTGCATGTGAAAGAAAGCCAACTTCAACAAGCACCGTTGGCATCTGTGCACCAAGTAATACTTGTGATACAGAATGTTTTACTTTACGATCAATCGGCTCATCATGAAACAATGAAATCGCATCACATACACGCCGCTGCACTGATTGTGCTAAAGCATAAGAAGCATCAGCGCGTTGAGTTCTCATTGATGCAATATAATTATTTTCCTGATCAGATAACTGAGAAAATTTTTGTTTTAAAAGACGTGGCTGCAAATAAAAAGTTTCAACGCCCGTAGCACGAAAATTTGAAGCATAATTTGCATGAATAGAAACAAACAAATCTGCACAATTATCATTTGCATATGAAGTACGCTCATCTAATGCCACACTATAATCACCTTTTCTTGTCAGCACCACAGAACATCCATGTTGCTCTAATAAATTTCCCACCACCGTACCAATGGCCAAACAAATGTCTTTTTCACAAATACCTTTACAACTTAACGCGCCAGAATCAGACCCTCCATGCCCAACATCAATGGCAATACAAGGAACATGATTAGTTCTATTACCAGAACAATGCCATAATGTTTTTAATAATGGTTGATTATTGGCTTGTTCAAGTTTTTTAAG
>Ga0081455_10006478_pt1 | contig 12552 bp, 19 predicted proteins | sample TabmetS3T2R1_FD_70207 | JGI IMG/M metagenome (GOLD analysis project Ga0081455, IMG submission 70207) | Tabebuia heterophylla rhizosphere microbial communities from the University of Puerto Rico - S3T2R1 | ecosystem: Host-associated > Plants > Roots > Rhizosphere ... | reverse complement strand
GAACCAGCCACCGCCAACTCCTCGATCCGCGTCAATGTCGATGTGATCGAGAATCTCATGACCCTGATCAGCGAACTGGTGCTGACCCGCAACCAGCTGTTGCAGATGCAGCGCGGCCAGAAGGACAATGAGTTCAAGGTCCCACTGCAGCGCCTCAGCCATATCACCTCCGACCTGCAGGACGGGGTGACACGCATGCGCATGCAGCCGATCGGCAACGCCTGGAACAAGCTGCCCCGCATCGTGCGCGACTTGGGCGTCGCGACCGGCAAGAAGATCGAGCTGACCATGCAGGGCGCCGAGACCGAGCTCGACCGCCAGGTGCTGGAAATGATCAAGGATCCGCTCACCCATATGGTGCGCAATTCCGCCGATCACGGCATCGAGGACGGCATCCAGCGTTTGGCCGCCGGCAAGCCGGAAACCGGCACCATCGCGCTCGACGCCTATCATGAGAGCGGCCATATCTTCATCCGCATCGCCGACGACGGCCGCGGCCTGGATGCCGAGCGCATCCGCCAGAAGGCGATCAGCAATGGGCTGGCGACTGAGGCGGCCATCGCCGGCATGAGCGAGCAGCAGCTCGCGGAGATCGCGGTCGAGGCCAAGGGGTCCTGACTCTCGTTCCGCTCAGAAGCAATTGAGGGTGAGCGAGGCGCAGCCCAAAGCCGTCAAGTTCTCCGCGACACCTTAAGACCTCCCCAAGAATAAAATACTCTGTCTTGGCAGCTCTGCTTGCGGCCAAGAACGGGACGTCACAATGCACGAGAAGAGGACGAAAGGGTGAGTTCTATTATTGGGCTCTTAGATTTCGAATAGCACGGTTGGTGCTGGTAGGGCTGCAATCAAGCGAAGTGAGGTTGGCGCACCCTCTGATGCTGAGACAAGCACTAAAGTTGTTACAGCATCTTTGAATACATCCTGATGTATCGGCAAGATCAGTTATGAACGTGCCGGAGCACGCTGAGTTGCAAGACTGGAAATCGTTATTGCAGACCCGTACGCTCTGGCTCCCGGCACCACAAAGCGACCTTGCGGGGCTGAGCGATTGAAACGGCGCAGCCTGACTGCCCTGGTTGTTGATCCCACCGGTTTGCGCCTCGGCGGCCCCGAGCGGAACAGCGAGAAAAAGCCCAATCAACAACAACATGGATTTGGTCATGGAGATGCGCCCCCGTTGCATCCTGACATCACGTAGCGTTGTCCAGTGGAGGGAAGCCGTCAAGCCCAAGCTTTGCGTTGTCCGCATCACCAAACGGCCTCAAAGGCGCGCCAACTTCGCCGCCGGAGAGATCAAACCATGCGTTTCCGCCTCGCCATCGCAATTTGCCTCATGCCGCTCGCGGCGGTCCAAGGCTGCGCCACGCAGAGCGAAGCGTCCCGGGCGGTCGAGCAAGCGGCGGAAGAGAGCGAGGACGCCGCGACATGCCGGGAACGAAGCGGCGAGGACGACAAGGCCTATGTGGCTTGCCGCAAAGCCATGACTGAGGCGCGGACGGAGAAGGCCGCGGTCCAGGAGCAAAAGCGCCGCGATTTCGACCGCGTGCTCGGGGCCGGCACCGACGGCTCGAGCGGTTACTAGCAGGGCCGGCAGCGTTTACGATGACGCCTAAAGTTCGCCCGCGCGAAGCTCGGTTCCATTAAGATTGCCTTGCCTTCGAGGCTCGTTCGAAAGGGGAGACCCATGCGCAAAGCAAAGTTCACTGTCATCGCGGGCGCGATCGGCGCGTTTGCCGCCGTCCTCAGCCTTTCGGGGCCGGTCGAGGCCGGAACCTGCCAATCAGTCGATGCCAAGGGCAAAGGGAAGGACATCGCCATGGCGACGACGCGGGCGCAAGCCGATCTTGCGGCGAAGGCCGCATTCATTAAGGGAAAGGTCACGCAGACCTCGACCAATTGCACGCCGGGGCCGACGAAAGTCGTCTGCAAGATATCGGCGGTGGTCTGCCCGAAGTAGAGCCGCGGAGCGAACCGGATTCCGGATCGCGGGTCTCGCTTGCCGAAGGGGCCACGCGCGGGCGATCCTCGATCGATGACGCTCGATCCGTTCACTGTGGCCGGCATCGCCGGCACCGCGCTCATCATCGTCGCCTATTTCGGCAACCAGCAGGGCTGGCTTAAGAGCGACGACTGGCCGTTTCCGCTCGCCAATCTGCTCGGGTCGCTCATGATCATGCTGTCGCTGGTCACGGCGTGGAACGTTTCGCTCGCCGTGGTCGAGAGTTTCTGGGCGGCGATCAGCGTCTACGGCTTGATCAAAAGCGCGGGACTCTGGAAGCGAAGATGAGGCAAGGGGCTAGATCAGGTCCAGCCAGCGCTCCAGCATGGCGCGGCAGTGGCGCTCAAACGGCGGCAACCGCGTCGCGCTTTCGGCGATGATCGTCTCGGCGTCGAATCCGTTCGCCGCCATGTAGTCGCGATTGTTGCCGCACATGATCTCGAGCAAGGGGCGGTCCACTTCGGCGTGATACTGGAAGCCGTAGGCCGCCGGGCCGTAACGGAACATCTGCCATTCGGTCATGTCCGAATAGGCAAGCCTCTCCGCGCCCGGTACGTCGGCGATCACGTCGCCATGGAAATGGTAGGAGAGGAGCTTGCGCGGATGATCCTCCATGAGGGGATCTTTGGCGCCGGCCTCGGTCAGCATGAGATCGTACCAGCCGATCTCCTTGCGCTTGCCCGCGATCACCTCGCCGCCGAGCGCGGAGGCGAGCAGCTGGGCGCCGAGACAGAACCCCGAAACCGGTTTGCCTTCCGCCATGAAGTCGCGGCAGAGCTGCATTTCGCCGGATAGATAGGGATATCGATCGGTCTCGTAGGCACTTTGCGCCCCGCCGAGCACGACGAGGCTCGAGAACGCGCTGCTCGGAAGCTTGGCATAATCCGCTTCCCAGCCGAGCACGCTTCGTTGCGCAAGATCGCGTTCGGCGATCAAGTTCGCCAAGACGCCGGCGCCTTCATGCTGATCGTTCTGGATGACGAGAATGGGTTTCATGATCGGTGCGAAGAAACGTCGGACACTATGTTCATCCCTTGCTGCACTTTAACTAACTTTGCCGTCTGCAGAGAAGTTCGTCTCGGTGACGGAACGATATCCCGCCAAATCCGTTATTTCATCAGACGTGCCTATTGGATTGGTAGTCAAGAAGGAGGTTGTTATGAACCGCTTTCTCATGACGACGGCTGTTGCTTTGCTCATCGGCACGGCGCCGGCCATCGCGGCGGAAGAGTCAATGCCGGCGGGCAAGGCGCCCGAGGCAGGGGCGCTTCCGACACAACCGGGCGTGTCGGAGGATGTGGCGAAGCAGGCCACGGAACCGTCCGACGGCACTGCCGATAAATCAGGTGGCGCCCAGGAGCGCAGCTCCGCGCCGCCGGCATCTAGTGCGGCCACAGCCGACGAAGATGCTTCGAAGGCAGCCCAATCGTCGGATCAGTCCGGCGGAGCCAAGGAGCAGAGTTCTGCCCCTGCGGATTCCTCGGCAGCCGACAAATCGAAGCCGAACCCCACGATCGGGGCTGAGTCTTCGAAGGACGCTGACACGTCCAAGGAGTAGGGCTGTTTGATTAAGAGTGGGGACCGCTTGCAAGCGGTCCCCATTTTTTTGCGACGATGCTCCCGAATCCCGGAAATACCGCTTAGCCTGAGCGCTCTCTCATGATCGCGTCATAGGCGTCGCTGAGAGCGGCGCGTTTCTCAATGGCGATGACCGCAAATTCCTTCGGCACGCCGCGCGCAACGAGCTGTTCCGCATCATCGTCCTCGAGGCGCTTGCGGTAGTGGCGTTCAAGCTCCTCGTCGCTGACGGAAGGCTTGAGGCCGAGCACGTCGTAAGGATTGCGCTTGGCGGCGGAGATGTGGCGAGCCTTGATCGAGTCGAACTCGCTCGTGCTGAAGCCGAAGCACTTGGCGACCTCGGCGAGGAATTGTTCCTCTTGGGGGCCTATTTCGTCGTCGGCCTTCGCGATGTGGAACAGCCCGTCGAGCACGTCCTCGAGCAATTTGCGGTTGCCCCCAAAGACCGTCACGAGCCGCTCGGCCTGGTCCTCGAAGTTTGACGCGTCGCGCTTGGCCGAATTGAAGACAGGCGCGACCTGCTTCATTTCCGCAGCCGAAACCTTGAACGCCTCCTTGAAGGCGTTGATCTCGTAAGTGGCGACGGTGCCATCGGCCTTGGCCATCTTGGCGCTCAGCACGATGACGCCCACGGTGAAGGGCACTTCATTGTCGGGCTCAGCCTCAGGCGGGGCCGGCTCGCTTGCAGGCTCGAAGCCGAACAGGGAGCTGATCTGGCCCCCGAGCGAAAGTTCACGGGTCGCCGCCGAGAGCCTTCCCCAAATCGACATGGCTAAACACCTCCCGCAAGTCCGTTACCGCGACCACATTACCGGACGAAGCGGGACTGGACTATCCCCCGGCGCCAGCAAGTTTGCCTCGTCGGGCAAAGCAAACCTTTTGGGCTAAACTATCGCTAGCACTTTCAATCGTAGCGTTTCTTGCTGGCACAAAACGCGACCACACGCGTTTTACCCGTGGATCCCAATCAGCCCGAAAGCCGAACATGAGCGAACCTCGATATCCAAACGAAAGCAGGGAATATCGTGCTGCGCGCGATTCATTGCTCAAGGACGAGCAAGAGCTCGTGGACAAGGTAAAATCCGTGGCAGCACAGCGCCGCAAGCTCCCTGCCGGCGGTCAGCTGAAAGAGGACTACGTCTTCCAATGGGCCAACGACGGGAAGGTGGGCAAGCCCGTCAGGTTCTCCGAGCTGTTCGGCGATAAAGACTCCCTGCTGCTCTATTCATGGATGTTCGGTCCGAACTGGGACCACCCGTGCACTTCCTGCACGTCGCTGATGGATGGGTTCGACCGCGCTTGGTATTCGGTTGCAAAAGATGCCGCCTTCGTGGGAATTGCGAAAGCGCCGGCGGAGAAAATCAATGCGTGGGCCAAGCAGCGCGGTTGGTCGCAAATTCCGCTGGTATCCGGTTACGACTCGCCCTTTCAAGCCGACTACAAATGCCAGGGCGAGTCCGACGACATGCAATTGCCGGTGATGCATGTGTTTCGAAAGCAGGGTGGAAAAATCCTTCATTTCTGGGCAACCGAGACGCAGGAAAATCATGTCGACACGGTGTGGGTGTATTGGAACCTCATGGGCTTCACGCCGGAGGGGCGCCCCGACATTCTCACCCCGCCGCAGAATTTCAGATCCCAATTCTTGGAAGAACACTACCTGAGCAAGGAGTAGTTCGCCGCCAAGGCATGACGCTTGCCTCGGGCGCGATGTCGGGCTCGAAGGCGCTCAATCGTGGACAGGTCTGGCGGAGCGCCGGCCGAAGCGAGCGCGAGCGGCAACAGCCCCGGGCTTTATTTTTCGCTCGGGCGAAAGTTCTTTTCGGTCCAGCCATCCGTCACAAATTGGCCGTCGATCTTGATCTCGGTTCCGGGAACGATTTCCGCGCCGAGTTGCTTGATCTTCTTCTTCGTGGCCATGCGGCTCGACGTTACGTAGTCGTCCTGCGTTGGGGTGTACTTTCTAAACTTGAATACCTTCGGCATTATCCATCCTCCCGGTCTGCAGTTGCGGATGCTGCCCGGTCCACCCCGCCTTTCCCGGGCAGCTCTGCCTGCGTTCTGATTGCGTACGACCGAATTCGGCTAGTTGATCTCACTGTCACAATCAACTGCCGACTGACGCCGATCTGTCATGGAGGTAAAGAGCTCGGTTAGCGTGTTGGCCAAAGGCCGGCGCCTGGGTGAGGGGCAACTTGTATTCAATCCGAACTGCTGGAGTTGTTTGGTGCCGGGTGAGGGATTTGAACCCCCGACCTTCGGTTTACAAAACCGCTGCACTACCACTGTGCTAACCCGGCTTCCTAGACCATCCGCGTGGATGATTAGTGTGGGATTCTTAAACCCGTTACCCGCGCATTTCCACTGTCGCGCGAGCGGATCGTCCAAACTCAGTAGGGGGGCCAGCCTATTTGCGCCGGCTCAAGAGAGCGCCGGCGATGAAGGCGATGGCGAGCAGCCCCACGGGACCGATCTGCTGCATCGCCCGGTTGACGCTCTGATCGAGCGCGCCGACGCCTTCGTTCACCGCAGCGAGAGGGCTCGGCGCCGCCGGCTTCGGCTTGCGCGACGCAAGCAAGAAGACAGCGAGCAAAATGACGCCGAGCACGGCGAGCGCTCCGGCGATGATGCCGGCGGCCTCGGTCGGGGTAAAGCCGTGCGACAGGACGAGCGTGTGGTAGGCGGCGATGAGGCCGAAGACCGCGGCCAGGATCAGAAACAGCGCCGCGACGGCGACGAGGCCCGCGAGCTTGAGCGAGCGCTCGACCGACTCGCGAATGCGCATGCCGATCTGGAACGTGGAAAGGAGCGCGAGCGCCGAACGGAGCATGGAGGCTTCGACCTAGCGGCGGGTTAGCACACCGAAGAGAAAGCCGACGCCCACGGCGATCGCAACGGCCTGGAGCGGATTGCGCCTGATCGCCTCTTCGGCTTCGCTCGCGGTCGCCATCGCCTTGTCCTGGGCGCGGTTCAGCTGCTTGTTGGCAATGCGGCCGACGGTCGAGGTCAGGTTCTGAAGGTCTTCGCGGATAGCGTCGATCTGGTCTGCGATCTCGTCGGCATCTTGTTTGCCCGGTCCGCGCCTGGCGGTATCGGTCGATGACATGGGCTGGTTCCTTCCGTGTTGGGGGAGCAGATTAGAGGGACAACTCCTTCGGGCGGGCCGTGTTCCGGGGGTCTCGCCGCGTCCGGGGTCGGGCTCCGTCCGCCCGACTTGATCGGCCGGCGCCCCTTCCTGTCAAGGACCGTGACATTGGCGCAACGCTCGTTGGGGGTCATGGTTGCCGAAGCCTTGCGCGAGAGACATCGGCCTCCTAGACTTTGAGTCCGCCAAAGGGACTGCTCAGGGGGGATGAGCATGGGTTTTCGCGGGCTTGGCCTTGCCACCATTGCGGCCTTCAGCCTCATCGCCGTTGCGAATTCAGAGTCCGCGCACGCTGCGAGCGCGGCGCTGTCGGCCATCCAGGCCGAGCCGTCCTTCAGCGTGGGCGCCGGGACGCTGCCCCAGCTCGTTTTGCATCATCGGCATCGCGTGCAGTCCTTCTATTGCTACCCACGCAATTATTGGTGGTTCTACCGGCCGTACACGACAGGGCTCGACGGCCATGCCCGCTGCATGCCGTACTTCAACTATCTCGGGCCCTCCGAGGGCCGCGCGAGACCCGACCGCTACGTCAAATAAGTCCCACAGCTCTTAGCGCGCGTTGCGGTTCGCCCAATGCAGCGCGATCGCGGCCGCGTTCGAGACGTTGAGGCTCGCTAACCGGCTCGCCGTCGAGATGCGGCAGATGAGATCGCAATGCTCGCGGGTGAGATGGCGCAAGCCCCTGCCTTCGGCGCCGAGCACGAGTGCAAGCGGACGCGTGAGGTGCGCGTTCTCAAGAGGCATGCTCGCCTCTTCGGCGAGACCGACACGGAGAAATCCGCGATTTCCGAGCTCCGTCAGGCTTTGCGCGAGATTCTTGACGAGGATCACGGGCACGAGGTCGAGCGCCCCGCTTGCGGCTTTGGCAAGCGCGCCCGAAAGCGGCGGGCTGTGCCGCTCGGTCATGACGAGGCCCGAAGCGCCGAACGCCGCGGCGGAGCGCAAGGCGGCGCCGACATTGTGCGGATCCGTCACCTGATCGAGCACGAGAAGGAGGCCCGCTTCATCGACGTCCTCGAGCGCGAGCGGGGGAAGCGGCTCGGCATCGAGGACGACGCCCTGATGGACTGTGTCGGCGCCGAGAAGCCGGTCGAGGTCCTTGGGGCTGGCGAGTTCAGGCTTGAGCCCGCGCTTGGCGAGAAGGCTTGCGAGTTTCTGCGCCGCATTCTCGGTGGCGAGAACCCGCACCACCTTCCGCCGTGGATTGGCGAGCGCAGCCTCCGCCGCGTGGAGACCAAACAGCCTCAATCGCTCGGGGCCGTCCTGCCCCGAGCTCTGATTTCCCGGCCGGTTGGCCCGTCTTGCCGACTTGTTTGGCCTTGACCTCTGCCGCCGCATCTGAGAGCCACAACGTCCTGATGACGGGGTGCTGAACCCCCGGGGAAGCGGCGGAAATTCGCCCTAAACTCCTGATTTACAGTTGACAGCGCCCCGAGCGCTACCCATAAACCCCGTGAATGGCGGACCCTGCCGGCCGACGGCGGGGCGTTTTTGCTTGGTTAAAAATCACCAGTCAATCCATCTTCGCTCAAGGAGGGGTGCCCGAGTGGCTAAAGGGGACGGGCTGTAAACCCGTTGGCTATGCCTACGTAGGTTCGAATCCTACCCCCTCCACCAACCACTCTTCGCGTAAAGGCGAGATGGAACGCGGGTGTAGCTCAATGGTAGAGCAGCAGCCTTCCAAGCTGAGGACGAGGGTTCGATTCCCTTCACCCGCTCCAGCAGGTTAGGCCGCCCAAGCCTCTGTTACGGAAGTGAAATTGGCGGTTCGGTTCGAGGATGGAGCAGGCGTAGGAGTGTAGCTCAACTGGCTAGAGCACCGGTCTCCAAAACCGGGGGTTGGGGGTTCGAGTCCCTCCACTCCTGCCACCAACCGAAGGTGCGAAGGTGAGGCGGGGCTCCGCGGCGAGGATCGATGCGGCAAGGATCAGGAATAGCAGTGATAAATCCCTTCGAGTTTCTCCAGCAGGTGCGGACCGAGGTGTCCAAGGTCACCTGGCCGACGCGCAAGGAGACGGTGGTCACCACGGCTGCCGTCCTCATGATGTCGATCGCCGCCGCGCTGTTCTTTCTCGCCGCCGATTGGGTGTTGAGCAACGCCGTGACCTTCATCTTGGGTTTTGGCCGTTAGGGGTCTTCGTTCGTCCGATGGCAAATCGCTGGTACATCGTCCACGCCTATTCGAATTTCGAGCGCAAGGTCGCCGAGTCGATCAAGGAGCGTGCCGTCGCCGCCGGGCTCTCCGACATGTTCGAAGAGGTGCTGGTGCCGATGGAGGAGGTCGTGGAGATGCGCCGCGGCCGCAAAGTCAGCTCCGAGCGCAAGTTCTTTCCCGGCTACGTGCTCGTGAAGATGGAGCTCAACGACCAGACCTACCACCTGATCAAGGCGACGCCGAAAGTGACGGGCTTCCTCGGCACCGAGAACAAGCCCATTCCGATCACCGACGAGGAGGCCGGGCGCATCCTTCAGCAGGTGCAGGAAGGCGTCGAGCGGCCGAAGCCGTCCGTCACCTTCGAGATCGGCGAGCAGGTGCGCGTGGCCGACGGCCCGTTCGCCTCGTTCAACGGCCTGGTCGAGGAAGTGGACGAGGAGCGCGCGCGGTTGAAAGTGGCGGTGTCGATTTTCGGCCGGCCGACTCCGGTCGAGCTCGAATATGCGCAGGTCGAGAAGCTTTAGGCTGAGATGGTGAAAGGCGCGGGACGAGTCCAAAAATGAAAAAGATCGAAGGGTACATCAAGCTCCAGGTGCCGGCAGGGCAGGCCAATCCCTCGCCGCCGATCGGGCCCGCGCTCGGCCAGCGCGGTGTCAACATTCCGGAGTTCTGCAAGCAGTTCAACGCGGCGACGCAGAAGCTCGAAGCGGGCTCGCCGATCCCGACCGTCATCACCGTCTATGCCGACCGCTCCTTCACCTTCGAGATGCGGACGCCGCCGGCGTCTTATCTCCTGAAGAAGGCGGCCAAGATCGGCAAGGGATCGAAAGAGCCCGGCCGCGCCGGCGCGGGCACCGTTACGCAGGCGCAGCTCCGCGAGATCGCCGAGATCAAGATGAAGGATTTGAACGCAAGCTCGATCGAGCAGGCGATGAAGATCATCGCCGGCTCCGCCCGCTCGATGGGCCTACAGGTGCAGGAGTAGATCATGAGCAAGCCCGGCAAACGGTTCCGCGAGGCGGCGGCGAAGGTCAATCGCGAGAAGCTCTACACGCTCGAAGACGCGGTGAAGCTGATCAAAGGCGGCGCCAAGGCGAAGTTCGACGAGACGATCGAGGTCGCGATGAATCTCGGCGTCGATCCCCGTCACGCCGACCAGATGGTGCGCGGCGTGTGCCAGTTGCCGCACGGCTCCGGGCGCAAGCTCAGAGTTGCCGTGTTCGCCAAGGGCGCGAAGGCCGAAGACGCCAAGAAAGCGGGCGCCGACGTGGTCGGCGCCGAGGACCTGGTCGAGCAGGTGCAGAAGGGCGTGATCGATTTCGACCGCTGCATCGCCACGCCCGACATGATGCCGCTCGTCGGCCGTCTCGGTAAGGTGCTCGGCCCCCGCGGGCTGATGCCAAATCCCAAGGTCGGAACGGTGACCGCCGATATCGCCCCTGCGGTGCGCGCGGCGAAAGGCGGCGCGGTCGAGTTTCGCGTCGAGAAGGCGGGCCTCATCCATGCCGGCGTCGGTAAAGCGAGTTTCAGCGAGCAGGCGCTCGTCGAGAACATTCGTGCCTTCGCCGACGCGGTGATGAAGGCGAAGCCCTCGGGCGCCAAGGGCACATTCTTGAAGCGGATCGCGGTCACTTCGACCATGGGCCCGGGTGTGAAGATCGAGCCAGCGAGCCTCACCGGAGGCGGCGCGGGCTAATGAAAGGTTTCGGGGCCGAGCGATCGGCTCCGGAGGATCGCTTGCACTTCGCAGGCGATCCGAACCTGTCCGAGATTGCAGGTGCGGGCGACCGCTTAAGCCTTTCGGGCCTGCATGAGACGGGAGACGAAACGGTTCTCAGGTGGCGATGACACGCAACCTGACTATCGGTTTGAACCTCGTAAGGGGCTCTTGCGCTTGCTTGGCGCGTGGGCAGGACAGGCTAGAAGCGCCGCTTGAAGACGCGGGCAGGTTTAGCCTTGCCCTCTCATTCTCGCGGCACGGTGTAGCCGAAGGGGCGGGAGCGTTTTACGCGTCTCGCCCGAAACAGACGGAGTGAGCATTGGAGAGAGCAGAGAAGCGCGAAGTCGTGACGGCGCTTCACGACGTCTTCGCCAAGACCGGCGTGGTCGTCGTCGCTCACTATGCGGGCCTGACCGTCGCCCAGATGACCAAGCTACGGAGCGAGATGAGAAGCGCCGGCGGCAAGGTCAAAGTGGCGAAGAACAGGCTCGTCAAGCTCGCGCTCGAAGGCACCGATGCCAAGGGCATCGCGGATTTGCTCAAAGGGCCGACGTGCCTGGCATTTTCCGCGGACCCGATAGCGGCACCGAAGATCGCCGTCAAATTCGCCAAGGCGAACGAGAAGTTCGTGATCCTCGGCGGAACGATGGGGACAACGGTGCTCGATGCCAAGGGTGTGACTTCGCTTGCCGACTTGCCTTCGCTCGATGAGCTCAGGGGCAAGCTGATCGGCCTCATTCAGGCGCCCGCGAGCAAGATCGCGCGCACCCTGAACGAGCCCGGTGCGCAGCTTGCACGAGTTTTCGGCGCCTACGGCAATTCGCAAGCAGCGTGACGACGGCCTTGAGACCCTAACGAGAGAGTTCAAACCTACGAGGATAAGTTGATGGCAGATTTGCAGAAAATAGTGGACACGCTGTCGGGCCTGACCGTGCTCGAAGCCGCAGAGCTTGCGAAATTGCTCGAAGAGAAATGGGGCGTTTCCGCCGCAGCGCCGGTTGCCATGATGGCCGCCGCCGCCGGTGGGGCCGCCGCCGCTCCGGCCGAGGAGAAGACCGAGTTTACCGTGGTCCTCGCTGCCGCAGGCGCCCAAAAGATCAATGTGATCAAGGAGGTACGGGCGGTCACCAATCTCGGCCTGAAAGAGGCCAAAGACCTGGTCGAAGGTGCGCCCAAGCCCGTCAAGGAAGGCATCTCCAAGGACGAGGCCGAGAAGATCAAGAAGCAGCTCGAGAGCGCCGGCGCGACCGTCGAGCTGAAGTAGAAGGTGGGTTGAAATGCGCCCGGGCGGGCACAATATATAGCTGTTCGCCCGGGCCAAAAACCCACCACACAACGCGTGATCCGACGTTTCGCCAGACTCTCCTTCGACGAGAAGCGGGGGGTCCGGCGAGCCGTCTTGACGAGCCTAAGAGGAACCAATGGCGCAGCAGACTTCGAATGGCCGTAAGCGTTTGCGGAAAATGTTCGGCAAGATCCACGAAGTGGCGGAGATGCCGAACCTCATCGAGGTTCAGAAGCAGTCCTACGATCAATTCCTCATGGTGGAGGAGCCTGAAGGCGGCCGTGGCGACGAGGGCCTCCAGGCGGTGTTCCGCTCGGTGTTTCCCATCAAGGATTTCGGCGAGCGCTCGCAGCTCGAATTCGTGCGCTACGCCTTCGAGCCGCCGAAATACGACGTCGATGAGTGCCAGCAGCGGGGCATGACCTTCGCCGCGCCGCTCAAAGTGACGCTCAGGCTGATCGTGTTCGATGTCAACGAAGAGACCGGCGCCCGCTCGGTCAAGGACATCAAGGAGCAGGACGTCTACATGGGCGACATGCCGCTCATGACGTCGAACGGCACCTTCGTCATCAACGGCACCGAGCGCGTCATCGTCTCGCAGATGCACCGCTCGCCCGGCGTGTTCTTCGACCACGACCGTGGCAAGACCCATTCCTCGGGCAAGCTCCTG
>Ga0081455_10006477_pt1 | contig 12554 bp, 13 predicted proteins | sample TabmetS3T2R1_FD_70207 | JGI IMG/M metagenome (GOLD analysis project Ga0081455, IMG submission 70207) | Tabebuia heterophylla rhizosphere microbial communities from the University of Puerto Rico - S3T2R1 | ecosystem: Host-associated > Plants > Roots > Rhizosphere ... | reverse complement strand
ATGATCTCATTTCCGCGATGAACATTTTCAACAAAACTGAAGAACCATGAAACACCGTTACGAAGCACTGCTTGTGCTGAACACCCAAGGCCGGGAAGACACAGTCAAGGAAATCATCGATCGCTTGGAATCCGAATTCCAACACGAAGGCGCCCAGATTGAACAGGTGCAGAAAATGGACAAGCGGCCGTTTTCCTATATGGCCGGCCCGCTCAACGCCGGATATTACGTGAACTTTGTTTTCAACGCCGAGCCGCAGTCAATTGCGAAACTGCGGTCAAAATTCAAGCTCGACCCTGAGATTTATCGCCAAAATTACCAGCGCCTCGAGGAAAAGAAGGAAAAGTCCCTGAAAAAGGTGGCAAAAGCGAAGTGAGTTGGATATAAGGCGGGAATGGCCAGTTTCAATAAAGTCATTCTCCTCGGAAATCTCACGCGCGACCCTGAAGTCCGTTATACTCCCAAGGGCAGCGCCGTGTGTGATCTCGGTGTCGCCGTCAATCGCGTATACACAACCGAGGGCGGCGAAAGACGCGAAGAAGTTACCTTTGTTGATGTTGTGCTGTGGGCGCGTCTGGCCGAAATCGCGGGGGAATATTTAAGGAAAGGCCGGCCGGTTTTCATCGAGGGGCGTCTGCAAATGGATAGTTGGGACGACAAGCAAACGGGTCAAAAGCGGACCAAACTTCGGGTTGTCGGCGAGAGCATGCAGTTGCTGGGGGGGCGTCCCAGCGGTGCCGCCGGCGAGAGTGCCGATGAAGATCGAAGCGCCGGTAGCAAGACCACGGCGCCTCCGAAGTCCGCAACGTCGGCCGCGCCAGACGACGACGAAATTCCATTCTAAGATTAGCGCGAGCCTCCAGCTTGCGGTCCACAAATGAACGCGACGGAAGCATGTATCGCGCTCAACATGCTGCCTACAATCGGGCCGGTGCGGCTGCGAAAATTACTCGAGATATTCAAGCAGCCGCAACAGATTCTCGCAGCAACCCGCAACGAGCTTCGAAAAATCGAAGGAATTGGCAACGAAGTCACCGATCAAATCAGCAATTGGGAATCGATCGTCGATCTTGGAGCGGAGCTTGACCGGATTCGCGAATTTGGAGCCGCGGTCATAATTCAAGGATCGCCGTCATATCCCAGATCGCTGCGCGAAATTCACGCGCCGCCAATTGTACTTTACGTTTGGGGCGAACTACAGGAGCGCGACCACCACGCAATCGGCATCATCGGCGCGCGTCGCACGACGCATTACGGAGTCGAATCAGCAAAAAAGCTGGCATATCAACTCGCCTATTCGGGATTGACCGTAATCAGCGGCCTGGCGCGTGGGATCGACACCGCTGCGCATCAAGGCGCGCTCGCGGCCAAAGGCCGGACGATCGCAGTGATCGGTTCGGGATTGGCGAAGCTTTATCCGCCGGAGAACGCTGCGCTTGCCGAAAAAATTCGAGCAGGAAACGGGGCGATCGTGTCCGAATTCTCCATGGAGATCGAACCAGACCGTCAAACCTTCCCAATGCGCAACCGGATCATTTCGGGTTGGAGTCACGGGATTCTCGTCGTAGAGGCAGGTTTAAATAGTGGCGCGCTCATCACGTCGTCGCAGGCACTCGAACAAGGGAGATCGGTTTACGCTGTGCCCGGCCATATCAATGCCCCCAGTGCGATGGGATCCAATCGTCTGATCCAACAGGGTGCCAAGCTAGTCATGGATGCCAGCGACATTTTGGATGACCTGCAGATTCTTCTGCCTGAGACAAGACCGACCGCCGAAGCCGCGGCGCGCCCCTTGCCACCGCTTTCGGAAGAAGAGCGCCGTATCTATGACGCTATCGAAGCGACGGAGACCTCAATTGACGATATTACAGAGAAATCACAGCTACCAAGCGCGACGGTTTCATCGACTCTGTTGCACTTGGAATTGAAACACTTGGTCAAACAACTGCCTGGAAAATACTTTGTAAAGCTGGGATAGGTATGGTGTTATGTCGACTGACCCAGGCGTGACAGCCTAAAAAACGTCTTGGACTTGCAAAAGTCCCGTAACTGGGTTCGATTGCCAGCCCCCATGTCCAAGTCTCTCATAATTACAGAGAAGCCATCGGTTGCCAGCGACATCGCTAAGGCGCTCGGTGGCTTCAAGAAAGGCAAGGATTACTACGAGAACGAGAAATATCTCATCTCATGGGCGATAGGCCACTTGTTTGAACTCGCAGTCCCCGCGTCTATGAAAGCGCAGGACAAATGGGACATGAAAAAACTGCCTATCATGCCTGCTGAATTTGAGCTCGCGCCTGCCGAAAAAATGGGCAGCCGAGTCAACGTCCTTCGCAAACTCATCAAAGACAAGAATGTCTCGGACATCATCAATGCGTGCGACGCGGGCCGCGAAGGAGAATTGATCTTTCGCTATATCGTTCAATACGCCGGCACAAAGAAGCCAATCAAACGTCTCTGGTTGCAATCGATGACAACTGAAGCAATCCGTGAAGGGTTCGCCCGATTGCGCAGCGACGCCGAGATGCAGCCGCTGGCCAGCGCAGCGCGGAGCCGGAACGAAGCGGACTGGCTCGTCGGCATCAATGCGACACGCGCATTTACGTTGCGACTCAGTGGCGGCCGTGGAAGCACGGTCACTTCGCTTGGCCGCGTGCAAACTCCGACGCTGACAATCATCGTAGACCGCGAGAGAAAGATTCAGGAGTTCAAACCGCGCGAACTGCATGAAATCATCGGCAAATTTCGCGCGGCCGTCGGCGAATACGCAGGGCGATGGTTTGATGAAGGATTCACGAAAGACGAGACTGAAATTGAGCGAACACAGAGATTGCTCAATCGCCTTCAGTTGAATTTGGCTGATGCCGAGCAGCGACTTGACTCTTCAAATGGCTCGCTTTGGGACGAGCACCGCGCTGCGCCGCGACTGTGGCATCGTGAAATTGCAGGCGCGATTCAACGCAAATGCAGTGGCAAGGATGGAATCGTCGAACTGGAAGAGAAGAAGCCGACGACGCAGGTGGCGCCACAATTGTATGACCTCACGACCTTGCAGCGCGAAGCGAACAATCGCTTCGGTTTCTCCGCGAAACGCACATTGCAAATCGCGCAGGCCCTTTACGAGAAGCACAAAGCGATCACTTATCCGCGCACAGACTCTCGCGCGCTGCCGGAGGATTACATTCCGACGGTAAGATCGACGCTGGGAAAGATCGACAATCCATTCGCACGCAAGGTGCTCGATAATAATTGGGTCAAGCCTAACAAACGTATCTTCAACGACGCAAAAGTGGGCGATCATTTTGCCATTATTCCGACCGGCGCCGCCTCGGGTTCTCTCGACGACTACGAACGCAAGGTTTTCGATCTCGTAGCCAAACGCTTCGTGGCGGTGTTTTTCCCGCCCGCTCAATACGAGAACACGACGCGAGTAACGCGCGTGGAAGGCGAGCCGTTCAAAACGGAGGGAAAGATTCTAGTCGCTCCTGGATGGCTCGAAGTTTACGGCCGCGAAGCGGCAAGTGAAAAGCCGGAGGAAAACCTGCCGCCAGTGAACCAAGGCGAGCGCGTCGTGACAATCGACGTCGACATCAAAACCGATCAAACGAAGCCGCCGGCTCGCTACAGCGAAGCAACCATCCTCAGCGCGATGGAAGGCGCCGGAAAACTGGTCGACGACGAAGAACTGCGAGATGCGATGAAGGAGAAAGGACTCGGAACGCCGGCCACTCGCGCGTCCATCATCGAAACGTTGATTTCGGCTCATTATTTGACGCGACATGGAAAAGAACTTCAGCCAACCGCGAAGGCGATCCAGACGATCACGCTTTTGAAAAATGCGGTACCCGAGCTGACTAGCCCGGAGCTCACCGGTGAATGGGAATTTCGTTTGCGCGAAATCGAACATAAGAAGCTTACGCGAGACGCGTTCATGCGCGACATTCGCCACCTCACCGAAGAAATTGTCGGCAAAGCAAAGCATTTTCATCCCGACGAACATATGCCCGACAGCGAGCCGTTTGGCACGTGTCCAAAGTGTGGTTCGCCCATCATCGAGCGATTCAAGAGTTTCACCTGCACGAACGAAGAGTGCGACTTCACAATTTGGAAGACGATCGCCGGGCGATTGCTTAGCCGCGAAGAATTTGAAACTCTCGTCCGCGATAAACAGGTTGGACCTTTGAGTGGATTTCGGAGCAGGAAAGGCAAGCGTTTCCCCGCGGTGCTGAAGCTAAGCGACGATTTCAAGGCTGAATTCGACTTCGGACCCAATGGTCAGGAGAACGGCGCTACCCAACCGGTTGATTTCTCAGGAAAGGACCCGCTCGGCCAATGTCCAAAATGCGGCGGACGCGTGTTTGAGTTGGGAATGAGTTACCTCTGTGAAAATTCTGTCGGCCCGAATAAGACCTGTGGCTTCCGAGCTGGCAAAGTCATCCTCCAACAACCGCTGGACAACGAGCAGATGAGAAAACTGCTCGGGGCCGGCAAGACGGATTTACTTCCACGCTTCATTTCCCGCAAAGGCAGACCGTTCAAAGCATTCCTGGTCGTCACCGATAAGAAAGACGTGGGTTTCGAATTCGAGAAACGCGACCCAAAGGCAAAAAAAGAACGAAAAACAAGGGAACCGGCGGCGAAGATCGATTTCTCGGGGCAAGAACCCCTTGGGAAATGTCCAATCTGCGGCGGAAAGATTTTCGAAACTGAGAATAGCTATATCTGCGAGCATTCACAGGCTGACCGAAAGCGATGCAAATTTAAGCTAAGCAAAACGATTCTTGGTAAAGACATTTCCAAAGAGCAGGCGCAGAAACTACTAACGACGGGGAAAACCGATCTCATAGACGGTTTCATCTCAAGAAGAGGACGACCCTTCTCGGCCTATCTGAAGTTGGAGGACGAGAAAGTCGGTTTTGAGTTCCCGGAAAAAAGCGCTCCAGAGAGAGAACCCAAGGAAGCGAGCATCAATTAGCGGGCACCCATCCTGCCGAGCGGTTCTACAGTTCGTGCCTGAATTCGTGCTTCACACCCGCGCCGCCTAAAATTAAAAGACCAACTTGTGTGGAAAAAGCGCCTGCTTGTTCTTTTTCTTGTGGCTGTCTGCTACGCGCTTGGCTTGGTCACAGCTTCTTATTTTCCGATTCCTTCGCACGTCGGTGCAGTTGTGACGAAGCTTCTGCAAGGAAAAGTTCGGCCGTTTAGCGTCAGCCGGAATTTCAACGAGACAATCGCCTATGTCACAGACCGGAAGGCAGGGCCTCTCGCGGATGGAAACGCCACCTACTTGGCTGAACACGCGGGACAACTTTCGTACGGCCTGGTAAAGATTCAGGTGCCGCTGCACGACCGGGCCGGTTCGCCGCTCGACGCCGGTGCGATCAAGAAAGTGGAATCGCTCCCCTATCCAGCGTTTCTTGAGTTCCTTCAGGCTCAATCTGGAAAACCTTTAGTCATTTGGATCCATGGCTACCAGGCCACATTTCTGTTCAGCACTTCACATTGCGCACAAGTCGCGCGCGATCTGAACATCGACGCGAACGTTCTTACGTTCGATTGGGCCAACAGCGAATCAGTATTCGGCTACACACGCGACGTAGATCAGATTTCTCGCTCCACGAACCATCTGATGGATCTGCTGGAAACAATAAACAACGAAGTCAAGCCGCCAAAAATCATCATCATCGCGCACAGTCTTGGCTGCCGGCTGGTGTGTCTGGCTTTGGAAAAGTTATACAGCGATCCAGATACCAAGAGCTTGAAATTGGATCACGTAGTATTCATCGCTCCCAATGTGGATAGAGAGGAGTTCGACCGGAACTTTAAATCTGCACTGCAAGCATTGGTCAACCGATTGACCATCTACGTCACTTCTGACGATAACGCCCTGTTGCTGGGGAAACTCTTATACAACGTCGATTCGATCGGTCTGCCGGAGCAATTCTCGCCAGACACAAATCTGGACGAGATTCAGACCTTTCTCTATTACGAGAAACAGCTTCCAGGGAAGATTGACCTGGTCGATGTTTCTTTCACCCCGAAAAAGGACTTTCTTAAAAAGCACCGTCTCTTTCTTGAAAGGCCCGTCCTGGAAGATTTGTATTGGCTGATTCGCGATGATTATCCAGCAGAAAAGCGACACCTCCTAAAGTACAAAGCAAGTAAAGCGGATTACTGGGTAATCCCGCCATAACTAGTGCTTATTCGTAACGCTTCGTAACACCGCTGTGCGCGGTGTCGCATCAGTCTCTGCCCGCCGAAATTCCGGGCTCAATTTGTTGTTGCACATGATGCACCATTGCCACTGCCCCAATCAGTACGCACGCCGCGATTACCTGATGCGCGTGAAGAGTCGCGTGAAAGATTCCCCATGTGATGCAGACCGCCGCGAGCGTTTGCATCATTTCAAAATAGCCGGCCGTTGATGCGCGCGTAAGGTGAAGCCCTTGAAAATAAATCAACAGTGGAATTCCACCTGAGATCGACGCCAAAAAGAAGAGCAGGACAATTGCCTTAACAGGCTGCGCTTGCGCTGCTGCTGGCCAAAGGGCTGCCCCGTGAAGTTTGCCGTAGGCCAGAAGAAGCAACGTCATACATGCGAGACCAATGACGATGCGCATGCTCGAGGCGAGTCGAAGCGACATGCCGATCATCACTCCACGTCCGGCAACCGTCGACAATCCCCAGAAAAACGCACAAATCAGTGCATATCCCGATCCAACGTTGAGGCCGGCGCGCTCAAAGGACACGCCAATCATTGTCGGGTGCGTTACGGAAACGAAGATACCAGCTACGATTGCAATGGCTGCGTAAAGGAAGAATCGATGAGCCAGTCGGTCGCCAAAAAGCAGGAACGCCCCAATAGTTGATATTACGGGCTGGATATTCAGAACGACATTCACCACCGTCGGGTTTCCGTACTTCAACGCTAGCGTGAAGAAAATTGTGCCGACCGCCGAGCCGGCGAATCCTGAAAAAAGAAGATAAGCCCACGTGCGCACGTGGACTTTTGGAATCTCGGATATACGCGGGATTAATATCGGCAGGAACATGATGAGAATGAGCACGTGCTCCCAGAAAACGATCACCTTTGCGTCGAACAGTTCGTTCAGTGGAATGCGCCAGGCGCTCTCCGTCCCCCAAAGCGCAGCACCGAGGCCGACGAGCCACGGACCATAATGAGAGCTGCGTGTTGTCCGCTTTTGCATTTCGAATGCGTGTATCGTTGGCGCGGTGTCTCGTCAATGCGCGGCGTCGTTGCACTGTTCAATGGAAAGCGATGCGGCGACGCATCGCATTCCAAAAGCACTTCGTGCGAGATGGAATAGAAGATCCGCTCGGTTTCGACCGCAGTCGCGGACTTCGGAGTGCGCACGCGTCCGCGCGTCGCTTTTTTCGGCTTGACCCGCGAATGTGCACGAATGATCAAAGAAACGTTGACACCACAACCAATGGTATGGTAATTGCAATTCCCATACTATGCGTTGCCCCAAGTGCGGGTCTCGTGATGACAAGGTCATCGATTCCCGTCAGTCGCGGGATAGCTCCAGCATCCGGCGTCGTCGCGAATGTCTAAAGTGCAAGTACCGCTTTACGACGTACGAAGAAATCGAGCGCTCCGATCTGCGCGTGGTGAAACGCGACAGAACACACGAACCATTTGATCGGCGCAAGCTGGCCGGCAGCATCGCGAAAGCTTTCGAAAAACGTTCCACCAGCCTTCTTACATTGGAAGATACAGTAGACGAGATTGTCCACGAGCTGGAAACGAGCGGACGGGAAGTTCCATCGTCCGTAATCGGTGCAAAAGTGCTCGAGAAACTGCGAGCGATCGATGAGGTGGCCTATTTGCGCTATGCCTCGGTATACCAGCGATTCGAGGATGTAGATCAATTTGTGGATGCCATCCACACTCTCGGGCGTCGCGTAAAACCAAACGCGCTCCAGCGGGAATTATTTCCTCGTGAGGCTGGTCCCAACCCTGAGACCGGATCACACAAGATTCCAATCAGCAAGACTCATGGTCGCGTTTAAAGAAGAATTTCCGTATCTCCGAACAGATTCCGGACAACTGTTCGAATTCAATCGCGATTGGCTGCACGCGGCGATTACGCGCGCGGCCGACGAAGCTGGCTACCCCAGTTGGTGGTTGACCGATCACGTGACCGAAAGCATCGCGTTTTACCTGCACCTGCGAAATGACGAAAGCGTTGTCGCGTTTAGTCAGTTGTCTCAGACCGTGCGGTTTGTTCTTAAAGCAATCGGTTACAAAGAGATTGTACCCCATTTCGCACCCGCGCCGCCGCCTATTTCCATTTCATTGCTCGACATCGCTTATCATGCGGGCGCAGGTTACGAGCTTGCGTTTTTTGATCTCTTGGAAAAGCGAATCAACAGCCTGGTTGATACCGGCGCCGATAATCTCCAGCTGTGCTCCCTGCAGCCTTGCGTTAAGCATCTGCGCGGCGTAAAAACGTGGACACGAACTTGCGACGCCTTGCGTGAGGAAATTGTCTGTTTCGTCCGGGAAAGACTAACCTTGGATCCCACAGTTGCGAGACTCGATTGTTCGCTGCGTTAACGGGGCTTCCGTAGGAGTCTCCGAAAAGCTTCGAAACTATTGCGTTTGGCATTTGAATTACAGCCAGAATGCGCAGATTTACCTCAATCCTCCTTGGTGACTAACCCCTTCACTCCATGACCATTTTCGAAAAAATCATCACGCGACAAATTCCAGCAAAAATTATCTGGGAAGATGACGACGCAGTCGCATTTCACGACGTTAATCCTCAAGCGCCCGTGCACGTGCTGATCGTGCCGAAGAGAGTCGTTCCTCGCCTGGCAGACGCGAAGGACGAAGATCGCGCGCTGCTTGGAAAGTTGCTTCTGGTTGCGCGTGATCTGGCGAAGGGACTTGAGTTATCGAATGGCTACCGTGTTGTCATCAATTGCGGGCCAGACGCTGGTGAAAGTGTTCCCCATCTGCATGTGCATCTTCTCGGCAAACGCGCCCTGGCCTGGCCGCCAGGTTGAGGCCACTATTCGCGAACACGCGCCCAATCGATCCCGATGACCCGATTGTCGGCAAACTGTTTCAACGATTTAGGAAAAACGAGATACCTCGCTCCTTTTCTCTCTTTGAAGCCGATTATCCCAAAGTCTGTCCCGCTCTCGCTTTTTTGGACGGTCATCACCCGATTATTCTTTAGCCGTGACTGAAAATACCGGTCTGTCGCAGGTTTTTGCCAAAGAACATGAACGTTCGGCGCACCGCATTTCTCTACTATCTGCGAAAAACGTATCGTTTTTGTTTTTAAAAGTTTCACCGCAGAACTGCGTTTCGCCCGCCAGGGGTTTGTGTCACGCGTAACGAAAGTCCGCCAGAGAACTACGGCAAGGAGGATCAGACTACCGTTGCTGCATTCCTGCCCTGGCGGGATTCGTAAGTCCTCAATCCATAGCCCCTGACGGAAAGCGAATTTCTCCAGAAGATGGCCTCGCGCAACCCCGATCCCCTTCGCTTGATACAGAGCAAACATTGACAAGCTGTGACGCTTCTGTTTGCATCGAGGCCGTGAAATGGTTCGCGTGGCTCTTGCTGGCTTTTCTCTTCGCGACCGTGAATTCCTGCACAACGCTCGTTAACCGGCGCGATCTTTATAGTCCTGAACCCGGGCCCGATTCGCTGGAAGCGGCACGTCAGTGGAACGGAGTCACAACCACACGCACGACCGCAACCACGACTCGAAGCGAAGAAACCGTTCCGGCATCGGGTGTACGCCGTTACTAGTTAGTCAAGTTGTCAGACGAGCCGGACGCTTCTTAACCGAATGGCAGGTTTGCCTTGATACGGGCAACATCCGTGTCATGCACTCGCGCTGCTTTGCTCAAATGGCGCTTCCTTTTTGCGTTTTTGGTCGAAAGCAAGTGGCGTCGCGACGAGTGCGCCCGCAATACTTTGCCACGCGCCGTGATCTTGAAGCGCTTTGCCACGGATTTACGGGTTTTACTGCGAGCGATTGCCTTTGGCATAAGCGGCCAAAGATAATTCGCGCGTCCACAATGACAAATTGTTTATTATAGGGCTGCATTAGCAGGAATTGGCGTTTCACAGAACGGACCCCGCGGGAGCCGAGCGACATAGACGGGAACCCCTAAAGGGTGAGCGAGCTGGCGCGGGCGAATCAAACGCCCTACAATTTTCAACGTGAACAACCGGCCGACAAAAAAACCGCGCGTTGTCATAATCGGGGCTGGATTTGGCGGCCTTCAGGCAGCGAAGAAGCTTGCTCGAAAAAATGTGCAGGTGACTGTGATCGACCGCACAAATTACCATCTTTTTCAGCCCTTACTCTACCAGGTCGCGACCGCCGCGCTCTCGCCGGCAGACATTGCGGCTCCGGTACGCTCGGTGTTAAGCAAGTCCAAGAACGTAGAGGTCATCCTCGCGGAAGTGCAGTCCGTGGATGTTGCTGCAAAAAAGGTAAAAACGGCAGATTTAGAATTCGACTACGATTATCTGATTCTCGCAACTGGCGCCCGGCATTCCTACTTCGGACATAACGATTGGGAAAAACTGGCTCCAGGATTGAAAAGCCTCGAAGACGCGATCGAGCTCCGGCGCCGGATTCTCATGGCATTCGAATACGCGGAGAAAACCAATGATGAGGCGGCACGTAAGGCTGCGATGACCTTTGTCGTCATCGGTGGAGGACCTACCGGTGTGGAAATGGCGGGAGCGATCGCAGAAATCTCCCGTTACACATTGGCAAAAGATTTTCGCCATATCGATCCATCGCGCGCGCGTGTTATTCTTATTGAGGGCGAATCGCGCCTGCTTTCTGCCTTTCCCGAGGATTTATCGCGAAGCGCGCAAAAGCAGCTCGCAGGTCTCGGTGTAGACGTCCGTACGGGCGTGCGCGTAACCAACATTACTGAAGCCGGTGTGCAGGTCGGCGATCAATTCATACCCTGCCGCGTCAAAATCTGGGCCGCCGGCAACACTGCTTCATTCGTTGGAAAAACACTCAGCGCACCAGTCGATCGCGTAGGTCGCATCGTCGTGAACGACAACCTTACCATCCCGGGTCACCCAGAAGTTCAAGTCATCGGTGATCTGGCAAACTTTTCACATCAGACCGGGGAGCCTTTGCCGGGAGTGTCTCCCGTAGCGATTCAACAAGGACGTCACGCGGCACGCAACATTCTTGCGATGATCAAGGGTCGCAAACCGCAGCGTTTCCATTACTGGGACAAGGGAAGTATCGCGACCATCGGGCGGAATAAAGCAGTCGCCGATCTAAAACTGATGCACTTGAGCGGTCTTCCGGCCTGGTTGGCATGGTTGTTCGTGCACATCGTTTGGCTTGTCGGCTTCCGAAACCGCTTGCTCGTTCTGTTTCAGTGGGCGTGGGCATATTTTACCTTTGATAAAGGTGCACGATTGATCACCCGCAACTTTCAGTCCGAGCTGAGACCGCCCGCGTAACTGCTGTCATGTTGGGCGAAGCGAAACCTCTCTGATTATTGCTTTTAATTGCTCAGCAGAAACAATCTAAGATTCTTCGCCTCGCTCAGAATGACAGCTCCAGACATTTTCGTGCGTAATCTTCAGCGAAAAATTCCGGTCGAGGTTGCCGAGCTACAAAATTTCGCCGTAAAGGCAGTGCGCTGCGCTCTGCAATTACACAAACGGAAGAAGACAGACTTAAGACGATTAGGCGACATTTTCGTTTGGCTTATTTCGGATCGGCGAATGGCGGCCTTGCACCAGAAATTTATGCATCAAGCCGGTCCGACCGACGTGCTGACATTTCAACACGGCGAAATCTTTATCAGCGTCGACACAGCAAAACGCCATGCTCGCTCATTTCGAACCTCGCTCGAGAGTGAGCTTTGCCTCTATGTTGTGCATGGACTTTTGCACTTAAACGGATTTGACGATCGAACGCAGACTGGTGTGCGGAAAATGCAGAAGGTGCAGGAACGGATTCTGCAGAACTGTGGCGGCACTCTGTGAGTGCCGAAAATGCAGCGCAATTTTGATCTGCAACGCGGGGTCGGCGGTCATAGCCGCCGCTACAGCTTGTTTGAACTGGGAGCGTCGTATGTTAGCATTTCCACCATGAGTCGCGAGCGACGGCGGGGTGTTGGATGCCGGGCGCAGGGTAAAGAAACTGCAGAAATGGCTCATGTTTTGGATGGTACCGGTTCCGTAACGACCGTGGAACCCACCAAAGAAACGCGTTCGGAAGAAGATCTCGATCTTCCCTGGCAAGTGGTCGTTCACAATGATCCCGTGAATTTGATGAGCTATGTCACCATGGTTTTTCAACGGGTGTTTGGCTATCCGCGCGAGAAAGCGGAAAGACATATGCTGGAGGTACATCACAACGGACGTTCGATCTTGTGGGCCGGCATGCGAGAGCCTGCCGAGCTTTATGTGCAGCAGTTGCACGGCTATCTCCTGCTCGCCACGCTGGAAAAGGTCAGTTGATATGGAGATTTACCGGCACAACGACCGTATCGAGATCACTGAGTTAGACCCGTTTCTC